>Ga0116216_10003252_pt1 | contig 10601 bp, 10 predicted proteins | sample Sb_taG_11_FD_89696 | JGI IMG/M metagenome (GOLD analysis project Ga0116216, IMG submission 89696) | Peat soil microbial communities from Weissenstadt, Germany - Sb_50d_3_AS metaG | ecosystem: Environmental > Terrestrial > Soil > Wetlands > Peat | place: Germany: Weissenstadt | collected 2010-09-21
TAGGCCTCGTGATCGCTCTCTTTTTGATCACTTCCCGTCTACCATTAACCGGCGTGATCCTAGCTATATTTCTTGTTGGAGTTCTCTGCACCTATTTGCTGGCAATGTTTTCCTTTAGAGGATTAGCAAAGGCGCTTGGATCGACAGGTTGGTATGCATTACGAACCGTAGGAATGAATTACATTCTGTTTGCCTTTGCATTCGACTTCGTGCGTGTGACAGTGCATGGACCAGCACATTACGAACGCTGGCGCTTGGTCGAGTACGCGCCATTCGCTGCGATGAGCGTCGCCGCCCCTCTCCTTGTTCTCGCGGCGGCCGCTCATCGTCGACTGGGAAAGAGGCATAATCAGGTCAGGCTTCGGCCTGTTACCAATTAGCCCAATGTCCAAATCAATGACTGCAAAACTCAGTCACGCTACAAGACCGATAGTGAAGGGGGTGCTCATTGCCGATTAGCCCACGACCGCCTCAGGGCAGCGGCGGTGTGCGATACTCGACCGCGATGACGTGCTCGTCTCGCCAATAAGACCATTATCGCTCCGTGGTTTTTGCATTTAGCTAGTACGTCTCTGTCGATGCATGTTCTTTGACGGGTTCATCTGCGGACCACTTTGACCGCGCTTGCGCTTTTTAGAATCCGCGGCTAGGTCGACATGAACCGCTTGAGATCGCCTTGATCGGAAAGTACCGCGAGGAAGCGGTGTGCGAAGAATCGGCTCCAAAAGCAGGGGATTCCACCTGCAGATGGTCGAAGCGCTAGAGTTTAGCCTGGTGTGCTCCAGGGGACCTGTTGTCATGAGACCGGGTAAAGGAGTTGACCCTGGCGCTGCCGCGGGGCTAAACAATTGTGTGTTTGGAAGGATAAAATGGAAATTTCAGTTAAGCACTCTCTCCTACCATCGGTACCTTGCGGGCCTTGTGCTAGCCCTTTTTCTGATTCTCCCGTCGATGCCTCGCGTCACATTGGCCGCTCAGGTCTCGATACCCCTGAATATCGACTACATCACGCTGAGCGAAACTCTGAAACGACAGATATACACGACACCCGCCGGCCAAGCGGAACTGTGGAAAGGATCAAGTTCATGTGAATTCTTATACGCTACCAACCCACGATTCGGGTGCAGCGCAGGCTCACTTAAACTCGAGACCGATGCTGAGCTCTGCGTCGGAGTGGCAGTCGGCGGGAAATGCGTCAGTCCGCTCAAGTGGTCCGGCATCATCGAGGCAGAGGCTCAACCCTACGTCGGCCCCGACCTCGCGATTAAATTTCGCGTCACCAATCTCAACCTTTACAAGCCGAACCATGAAAAAAGCGTTCTGCTAGGCCGTGGTTTCGATCTCATCAAAGGCAACCTTATTCCGGGACTCGAAGCCTTTTCCTTCGATCTCAAACCACCGATCCAGCAACTCGATATGCTCGTGCAGGATGCTGCGACTCCTGACGTTGCCGAACGAGTGAAGACCGCAGTTTCGACGTTGCGACCGTCGGACATTGTCATCCCTGAGGATGAGTCCCTCAGGATCACCCTCGAACTCACCGTGCCTGATGTATCGACGCCTATACAATCCACATTGGCTGCTCCTCTGACGCAGCCCGAAATTGACGCATGGCAAAGTACGCTTGATAACTGGGACGCTTTCATGGTGTTCGCGATCAAGCAAATCGGAGGTACGGTCGCTGACAAGGCCGTTCGCGCCGAACTTTTTGATGTTCTATTGGACAGTCGCTATCGCCTCGTTCAGGCGCTTGGCCAACCGCAAGCGGCAAGTGGACCCGACCCCGTCCGCGTGCTGTTCCTCGACGAATGGAACCGCTTGCGCACGATCATCCGCTCAACAGCACGGCGCGGGATGCTCGGCAGCCGCACTCTCGAATTCCTGTCGTTTATCTCTGCCGGTGATGCGCTGTTCGCCCTTGACCAGGCCGCGCCAGCCCTTGGCGTTCGTATTTCCGCAGACGATCTGCGGCGACTCGCCCGCATTATGGCGCCGCAATATACGGCCGATCCCCTTTTGTTCAGCTTTGAGGTGGATCCACAATTAGGAGAGATGTTCGGAGTGCGTGCACCACTGGAGTCTCCCGGTCCGATCAACGTACCGTTTCCAGCGGAGACTTCAAACGCCACGCCCGCAATGAATTCCTCACCAATGCCGCCAGCTCCTGGCTTATCACCGCCACCGCCGGCAACACCCATCTCGCTTCCGTCTCCAGTCCCAAGCCCGCACACGACGTTATGGACGCCACTGCGGCTGCTAGATCCCTCGGAAGCGCAGGCAGCGGAAGATCCCTTGGCAGCCAAACTTTTTCACACGGGAGCCGCGCTTAACCGGGTGGTTGTCGATGTTAGTAACGCCAGTGAGTACACTAACTCGGTGCAAACGCTTCTAGCGCTCACGGCCCGGCGTGAAATTAACGAAAACAGTCTCCCAACAGGTTTCTGGCAAACCTACATTGTTCTCGTCAAAAGCACAGGTTGGCAGGAGAGTTGTTGGCGGCAGTTCATTCGCCAAGGTGAGCGCATACGCTTTCTCGAATCCTCTACCGGTGATATCGGCCTGATGCAGGTCAACAAACGCGTGTGGCGAGGCTTCTACATCCTCTCGCGTCTCGAATGGGATGTCGTTTATAATGCCAGCGCGGGAGCAGAAATCCTCATGCATTTGATGCATGGCGCGACCAAACGCATAGCGACGAGGTCGGAGGAACAACTCACCGCAATTGCTCGCTCCTCTTATTCCGCTTACAATGGCGGTCCCGCTGCCTATAGCCGCTGGCGGCTTCCCAATGAACCTCCAAAGACTTACCAGATAGATCGGGCGTTTTGGGCAAAGTATCAGGCAATGAGCTCTGGACAATCGGTCGACATTCTACAGTGTGCTGCGCAGTGGGATATCTCGGCCGGCCATTGAAGCCCTGGTTGCTTCGTCGCGGATTTTTCATCTCAGCGCGCTTCGTTTTTTTAGACTCGCACAGACCAAACCATTTGACACAGTAGTAACTCTTCGCATGGATGTGTTGCAACTTTGGCGGGGTTGGCTGGTAAGGGCGATGAATAGAATGTTTCCGAAGCTGAAAATGGAATTTCGGAGTCATGAGCGGGCGACCAAGCCCGAGTGCCTCTGACAGGGTGATGGGTTTCTTCCGCTCTTCCAGGGCTTTAGACGCGTCGAGGGTCGAGGTGGCTCTATTTCTGCTCAGTTGTATAGTTTTCTTCATTTCGCCAGTGAACAGAGCAGAGTCGGATCCCATGTACTCGATTGCCGTTAGCGAGAGCATCCTCAAAAATCATACGCCTGCACTGAATCAGGTTTCCATTCCCGGTCTGGATATCGCCACATTGTCATCACGCGACTATTACGGAGGCAACTACCGGCTGTCCAGAATCAACGGTAAGGTGCTCTATTCTTACCCTCACGGTAGCTCAATTCTCTCGTTACCGTTTGTTGCCTTGATGAATGCCGCAGGCATTTCAGCGATCCGCTCTGATGGGAGCTATGATTTCCGCGGAGAACTATTAATACAGAAGACACTTGCCGCTTTCTTGATGGCAATTTTGGCTGTGGTGTTCTTCAGAACTGCCAGGCTTATGCTGCCCATTTCATGGAGTTTGGTGCTCACTATGGGTAGTACATTTGGTACACAAATCTGGAGCACGGCTTCGCGGGCGCTTTGGTCACATCTTGGGAAATACTCCTGTCTGGTTGTGTGGTCTTCCTTCTTCTACGCGTCGAAGAAGACCAGGCTCGCCTGAGCGGGCACACCCTTGCCACACTCGTGTTGTGGATGTACTTCGTCCGCCCGACGGGCGCTATCACGGTCGTGGGCATGACCATTTTCGTGTTTTTCTTTTACCGCGCCAAGTTTTTCACATATGCCAGTGCAGGCGCCGCGTGGCTGGCGGTTTTTTTTTACATATTCGAGGCTAACTTTCGGCGACGTTTTGCCTGACTACTATCGGCAGGGATTGGCCTTCGACGCAAGCAACTTTAAAGCACTTGCGGCCATTCTTATATCGCCGTCGCGAGGCCTATTTGTCTTCGTCCCGGCGGTCCCGCTCGTTCTCTATCTCGTCGCGCACCATTGGCAGGATTTGCCGCATCGGCGTATCGCGCTCTTGGCGTTGGGGATCATTTCGGCGCAGGCAGCGATGATTTCGAGCTGGCCCATATGGTGGGGAGGGTGGTCTTACGGGCCGCGTCTGCTGACCGACAGCGTTCCCTGGTTCGTACTGCTGGCGATACTCGGTTGTAAGGCGCTTTTGAACTACAATGCGCGACCCGAGGTCAGATCGGGCCGACCAAACTATCAAAGATTTGTGATTGCCATTGGCTTGTTTTTAATAATCCTGAGCATCGCCATCAATAGCGCCGGCGCACTGTCAGACCAAGCCCAACTCTGGTGGAATGGGCGCCAGGTCAACATCGATGCCGACCCTGCTAGAGTCTGGGATTGGCGCTCCCCACAATTTCTTGCCGACTTCGAGCATCAAAAATAAGGTGGCTCCCGGTGTCCTCTAGGTAGGCTCGGACAGAAATCTCTCAGAGCGTGCAGAGAGGCGAAAAAGCGGAAGTGTTGCAACTTTGAAAGCCGTGACGGAGGACGCTGCGAGCGCATCAGCCTTTAGATCACCACCAGGCTGAGCCCGGGCGCGCCTGCAGGACGCACGTAGGTGAGTCGCGCGAGGCATTGCAACCCCACGCGCTCGCAGGAACCGGACAAGAATCTCTCGATTTATCCGGCTCCCATCATCCAGCCACCTAGTTCAAGGCTCCAATGAGCGAACAGCGGGGATTGCGGCGTTTGACTGCACGCAACCAATTCCAGCTCGCCATCAGACGGCCTCTGAACCGTTTGTATTTGCGCATGGCCCACCGCACGATGAATTCGTCGATCGTGCGGAGTTCACCGCGAAGTTTAGAGGGGTAGAAACGACCATAATAACTCTTGACCCGCGCAAAAATTTGCCGAACTAAAAATTATTAAAGTATTACTTTAGAATTTGATCCGCTCAACCTTATCGAGCGAAATCTCGTCTTTAGTCCGAGCTTTGTGGTACGCGGCGACTGTGAACGGCGATCTGCTGTGCATGCTCGCGTCGGCGCATCCTGAGGCTCATCCGCGACCGCACCTCGGGCTTGGCTCGAACGTTACGCCCTGGAGCGTCTGAATGTATCTCTACTTAGACGCTGGTGGCCACAATAAGTTTGTAATTAATTTTCATGGTAGGCCGTTTGAATAAGCGTTTTTCATGATATATAATGGCCCCTCGAGAAAAGGGCGCAGAAGTAAGCAAAATTCGAGCAGAATTCCTTTTTTCATGAAACGCAGTCATGATCATCGTTTTTCAGGCGCCGTCACGGTTTTTCATGAAAAAGCCTTGCCAGAAAAGGCAACGCCAGCGGGATACGCTGCTTTCGTCGATGCCTATCGTCTGCCAGTTCCTCTGCCGCGCACGCTCTCAGCGACCGGAGAACACCACAGAATAAAGGAATATGCCGGCTGGCGCATCCTCACTCCCCGACATGCGCCGTTCCCTGACCTCGAAGGCCATCTCACCTTCGCGCTCAAATATGAGGGAGTCGACCTTGCCGTTCTCGACGGGCTGTTTGGCACCGTAGGTGCCAACGCCATTGAAGCCTTGGTACGTGCTAAGCCAACCGGCAGCTATGCGCGGCGAATATGGTTCCTCTATGAATGGCTCACGGGCAGGCGTCTAGACCTTTCTGACGCTGAAAAAGGAAGCTATGTGCCGGTTGTTGACCCGGAACAGCAATATGCGACTGACGGTGAAAACTCGCCGCGTCATCGCGTCCGAAACAATCTGCCCGGCACTCCAGAATTCTGCCCACTGGTGTTTCGCACAGAGACCCTTGAGCAGTTCATCGCGACCGACCTGGCGCAGCGCGCTCAAACCGCAGTCGCCTACGTACCGCGGGGTCTGCTCGCCCGCACGGCAGCGTTTCTGCTGCTGAAAGATTCAAAAGCCAGTTATGCAATAGAAGGAGAACGTGCGCCCCAGAACCGAATCCAGCGCTGGGGACGCGCGATAGGTGAGGCCGGCCGCCGACCAATCAATTTGAACGAGCTATTGCGGTTGCAGAAGATTGTCATCGGCGACGCCCGCTTCGTCCGGATGGGCCTTCGGCAAGAAGGGGAATTTATTGGCGAGCATGATCGTGACTCCCGAATGCCACTGCCCGACCACATTAGTGCGCGGCCGGAAGATCTGCCGTCGTTGATCGATGGGATGGTCGCGTTCGATCAGGGGCCAGCGCAACGCCTTGATGCGGTAGTCGCCGCCGCTGTGCTGGCCTTCGGATTTGTATATGTTCATCCGTTTGAGGATGGAAACGGCCGTATCCACCGTTACCTGATCCATCACGTGCTCGCACAACGGGGGTTCAATCCGGCAGGCGTCGTGTTTCCCGTTTCGGCAGCGATACTAGAGCAGATCGACCACTATCGCACTGTTCTGGAGGACTACTCCAAACGCTTGTTGCCCATGATTCAATGGGAGCCGACCGCCGACGGCAACATTAGGGTGTTGAACGACACCGCAGACTACTACCGCTTCTTTGACGCGACGCCGCACGCTGAGTTCCTTTACTCCTGCGTGAAGCAGACCATCGAAGAAGACCTTCCGCGTGAAACTGATTTTCTTCGTCGGTACGACCAGTTTCGTGCCCGCATCGAAGAAATCATCGACATGCCGGCTCGTACAAGTGATCTCTTGTTTCAGTTCCTCCGGCAGAATGACGGAAGGCTGTCAAAACGGGCGAGAGAGAATGAGTTCGCGAAAATGACCGAAGTGGAAGTGACTACCGCGGAGCAGGCTTACGCCGAAGCTTTCGACCATGCCTCATGATATATGAATCCGATACCGGGCGGAGAGATAAAACGGAAATTCCGGCTTAGCGGGACGAATGTATTCATGAGCACAGCGGCAGTTTCGTTTGCCCGGTATTTGCTCGACCATGAGGCGAAACGTCCAGAGTTAGGCGTGGAGTTTTGCCATCTGATGCTGCAACTCGCGTTCGCGGCCAAGATCATAGCGCGAGAAATCACGCGAGCGGCCCTGATCAACCGGTTGGGGCTTGTGGGCACCCAAAACGCGACTGGTGACGCACAGAAGATACTGGATGTTTTCACTAACGACACGATGACCAGAGCCTTTGCCCGGACAGGTCTCGTCGCCGAGATTATTTCCGAGGAAATGGTAGAACCGAAGCGTGTACCGGGCGGGGCCAATGCTCATTTTATCCTGTGCACGGATCCGCTCGACGGCTCCGCTAACACCGATGCGAACGCGGCCGTCGGTACGATTTTCGCGGTTTATCGCCGTCGAGAGCATTCGCGAAGCGACCGGTTTCGCCGGCGCGGCTCTGAACAGGTGGCGGCGGGTTACGTGATATATGGACCGAGCACATTGCTGGTTTACACCTCGTGCGCAGGCGTGAATGGCTTCACTCTGGATCCTGGGCTTGGCGAATTTCTTATGTCGCATGTTGAGCTCCGCTGTCCGGTGCGTGGCAACTACTTCAGCGCCAATCTGGGACATCTCAAGCAGTGGCATCCAAGTATTCAAAGATATGTTGAATATCTGACCGGCGGTGACCCATCGGCCGGTCATTCCTACTCGTTGCGCTATACAGGCGCGTTGGTTGCCGATCTCCACAGAATCCTCGTTTCGGGCGGTATCTTCTTTTATCCCGGCGACCCCGACCATCCCATGGGCAAATTGCGCCTGCTGTACGAATGCGCGCCCTTGGCGCTCTTGATTGAAAACGCGGGCGGACGTGCTAGCGACGGTGCGCGCCGAATCTTGGATATTGAGGCGCGAGAACTTCACCAGCGGACGCCGATCGCGATCGTCAGCGCCGACGATGTAGCCGCATACGAGAAATTCTTCAAACAGACGTAGCGCAGCTTAAATCGGGTTCGACTCAAGTTGCGACTGCGCTACTTGCCAATTTCGCTGCGGCCTACGAGGTCACGATCGAGCGGCGCTTCGATTCGGTGAGGTGCGATGCGGTAACTATAGATGCGGTCTGGACGGTGCGCCGAACCTGGAACGGCGAGACTCGCATGCGCGATACGGTCGCTCGCGAAGTGGTGCAAGGTGAACACTTTCGACGCGCTAGCCGCGGCGCATAGCGGCGTTGACGCGTTCCTCGCCATGGACCACGAGATGGACCAGATCCATGACCCCTGGATCAATATTTACAAAGTGCAGGAGTTGCTCTTCCGGTTTTGCGGGCGGCGCGATCAAGGTATCAGTGTTCCCCGTCAGCACAAGTTGGACAGAAGTGAGCGATTGAGGAAGAGAGGGTTTTGAGCTCATCTTAACCGCGCAAGGAGCGGGCGATGAGAACGAAAGCGGAGTCGGATTCAGAAGAGGCAGAGAAGCGGATTCGCGATATTCGGCGGGCGACCCGGCGACAGTATTCAGCGGAGGAAAAGATTCGCATTGTGATTGCTGGTCTGCGCGGTGAGGACAGCATCGCGGTGAGCCGCAAGGAAGGCATCAACCAGAATCTTTACTATCGTTGGTCGAAGGACTTCCTGGAGGCGGGCAAGAAACGGCTGGCCGGGCGACACCGCGCGGGAAGCGACCGGCAACGAGGTCAAAGAGATCCAGGCGCAGGCGCGTCAGCTCAAGGAGCTGGTGGCCGAGCTGATGATCGAGAATCGCCTGCTTAAAAAAAGCGTACTCGGCGATGGGGAGTCCGGTACATGAGGTACAGCGCCACCGAGAAGCTGGAGATCATCCGGCTGGTCGAACATTCGTCGTTACCGGTGCGGCGCACCTTGGCTCAGATCGGCATCCCACGCTCCACCTTTTACGCCTGGTATGAGCGCTATCTGGCGCGCGGCGCCGGGGCCCTGGAAGATGGCCAGCCGGCGCCGCGCCGCGTCTGGAACAAGCTTCCGGATACGATCGCGCAGGCAGTGGTTGGACTGGCCCTCAAAGAGCCCGAGCTGTCGCCGCGAGAGTTGGCGGTCTCATTCATCGACCAGCAGCAATACTTTGTCTCAGAATCCTCGGTCTACCGGTCTTGAAGACCCACAACCTGATCACCAGTCCCGCCTTCATCCTGATAAAGGCGGCCGACACCTTCGCCCAGCCGACCACCGCCCCCAATCAGCTCTGGCAAACCGACTTCACTTATCTGCGCGTGATCGGTTGGGGCTGGTTCTACCTGTCGACCGTGCTCGATGACTTCTCGCGTTACATCCTGGCCTGGAAGCTGTGCACCACCATGGCGGCAAGCGATGTTGCTGACACGCTGCGCATGGCGCTTGATGCGGCCGGGCTGGAGCGGGTGGGTGTCGAGCATCGACCACGGCTACTGAGCGACAACGGCCCTTCCTACCTCTCCATCCAACTCGGGTCCTGGCTCGCGGAGCACGGCATGACGCACACCCGGGGCAAGCCCTATCACCCGATGACCCAGGGCAAGATCGAGCGCTACCACCGCTCCATGAAGAACCAGATCCTGCTCGAGAACTATTACTTACCGGGGCAGCTGGAAGCGCGTCTTGCCGAGTTCGTCGATTACTACAACACCCGGCGTTACCACGAGAGTCTGCATAACCTCACTCCGGCCGATATTTACAGCGGCCGTGGACCAACCATTCTCGCCAGGAGGCAAACCATCAAGCACAAGACCATCGAACTGCGACGACGACGGCATCACCAGGCGATGGCCTGAACCTCAACCCGGTGGGCTCAACACTCTCTTGTTTCAGCGCTCAATTTGTCCAAAAGGTTCTGACGACATACACCCTCACATTTCGGTTCAAGCGGTCATCCGTTGAGCAAATCCCAGCGGTATAGATATTTCCCCCATTTTGTGTCGATGTCCCTTCCCGCCTCCTCTCGGCCGTCCTTACGCGGGGTGAAGCTCAGACGCCACATGCCGATGTCTTTTCGACGCCCTCCCTCAGCCTGTGCACTTTGCCTCTCGCCAATTTCCTTATATGCCACACATGTCGGCACGACATAAAATCGGTCGCCCCCGTGCCAATTACCCATGCGAACGACGATTGTGAAATCGGTCGGCCCGGCTGTCTTTGGTGTTATTGGTTTGCCAGGCTGAAAGCCTCCGCACAAAAATGCCGGCATGTCTGGCCGGCACGTTTTGACTTGAATTTGCACCGAACGATTTCCCTTCAAAGCATAAATATCAAACTTGGCGGCGTTATTAACTGTGGCATTGACGTTCGCCGGTATCCAATTGCGTCGTAACAATTCAGCTTCGACGGCCTTCTCACCAAAAGCCCCGGCTGCCTGTGGAGTAATAATCTCTATAAATTGGTTTGTCATCGCAGCCCCATGTGATACCGATTTCACTGTTACAGACCACTAGCAGCCGACCCAACTGCAAAGCCGCCCACCACCCACATTTCGCTTCCAGGCTCTAACTGAGACATTACCAGGAAGCGGGCATGCTTGCTAAGCATCTCAATATGAGATACTTTCAAGGCTGGTGCACGTCATTTCGCAGAAGGCGTTGCGGGAGTTTGTAAGGAAGCACGCTGAGTCCGCGACGCCGCTGAGAGCATGGCTGAAGCTGGTTCGGCATGGGGGCTTTCA
>Ga0116216_10003253_pt1 | contig 10599 bp, 8 predicted proteins | sample Sb_taG_11_FD_89696 | JGI IMG/M metagenome (GOLD analysis project Ga0116216, IMG submission 89696) | Peat soil microbial communities from Weissenstadt, Germany - Sb_50d_3_AS metaG | ecosystem: Environmental > Terrestrial > Soil > Wetlands > Peat | place: Germany: Weissenstadt | collected 2010-09-21
AAACATCAAGACCACGGGGGCGGGAAACTCGTCGATCTCCGGCTTTGCCAATCTCGATGTCGGTGCCAAGTACCTGTTACTCGTGAACGCTCCTCACGAGCTCCTCCTCTCCGTAGGCGTCAATGCCGAGATTGGCGCCTCCGGGAGCAGCAGCCTCGGCGTTGATCGCTTCAGCACGATTTCACCGGGAATCTTCTTTGGCAAAGGGCTGGGCGACCTCCCGAAGAGTTTGTCCTTTCTCCGGCCCTTGGCTGTGACAGGGGTCCTAAGCCTCGACTTCCCAACGCAGGCCAAGACCACGAGTGACTCGGGAGACGTGGCGCAGAACCCGCACGTGCTGGGTACTGGGCTCGCCATCGAGTACAGCATCCCTTACCTCCAAGCGAGCGTGCTGGACATTGGTCTTAGGACGCCGTTTAACCGACTAATCCCCTTGGTCGAACTAAACTTTCAGACCCCGCTCGACCGCGGCCAGCAGGGTCTTACGACCGGTATCATCTGCCCCGGCATCATCTGGTCGAGCAGCTACTTCCAGATCGGGCTCGAGGCGTTGATTCCTGTGAACCCCCGAACGGGCCATAACGTGGGCGCGATTGCGCAGCTTCACTTCTACCTCGATGACATGTTCCCCCATACCTTCGGAAAGCCCCTCTTCGGAGGTCGCTAAATGTCGTCCCTTCGCGCTCTCTGCTGCGCCGTTCTGATTCTCGGATGGAGTTGGGTCGCCCCTCCTCGAGCCGCCGCCCATGCTTTTCTGGACCATGCCGAGCCCCGTGTCGGAAGCACGGTCCGTACGCCGCCGACCGAGCTGCGCCTCTCGTTCACCCAGGAGTTGGAGCCTGCCTTCAGCACCGTGGAAGTAAAGGATGAGAGCGGCGTGCAGGTCGACAGGGGCGATGTCAAGGTGGATGCGGACGACGCGACGCTCCTGCGCGTATCCCTCAATCCGCTTCCCCCCGGTACCTACAAGGTGATATGGCGAGTCGTGTCGGTCGATACCCATCCGACGGAAGGTGACTTTACCTTCCAAGTCTCACCCTGAGACGTTGGACGTGGTCTCCGGCGTGAGCGTCTCGCTAGTTGTGGTCCGCTGGGTTCATTTTGCAGCGGCGCTGACGCTCGTCGGGGTGTTCTCGTTTCGATTGTTCGTCGGTGATCCTGCTTTCCGACAGGCTGCCGGAGCAGGCTGCAGCGTCGATCACCACGCTCTCACGAGGAGGCTCACGCGCATCGCCTTTGCCGCCCTCTTGCTGACTCTCGTGTCGGGGACGCTGTGGCTTCTCCTGCAAGCCTCTGGGATGAGCGGCCAACCGATCTCTGTGGCGCTTCACAGGGAGGTCGTGCAGACGGTGGTGCTGCGGACTCAGGTGGGACACGATTGGCTGGTTCGCACGGGCCTCCTTACGCTCTTGGCAATCGTCCTGGTTTTGATGCGCAAGCGCGGCCGCTCTCGCGCTCCCCTTGTGATCGCCCTCGCGCTTTCGGCCGCGGAGCTCTCGGCCCTCGTTTGGGCCGGCCACGCAGGTGCGGCAAGGGGCGGACGGGGAGCCATGCAGCAGACATCCGATGCGATCCATCTGGTCGCGGCGGGGATCTGGCTCGGCGGGCTCGTCCCGCTCGCGCTATTGCTGGCGACCGCACAGGGTGCAGGCGACGAAGGGTGGCTCGTTGTCGCTCGAAATGCGGCAAGCCGCTTCTCCACGCTTGGCGTTCTCAGCATTGCGAGTCTCCTCGCAACAGGCATCGTAAACAGCTGGCTCTTGGTGGGAGACCTGACCGGGCTCTTGGACACGGACTATGGCCGGTGTCTCCTTCTCAAACTCGGCCTCTTTCTCGCGACGGTCGGCGTCGCGAGCGTAAGTCGCATCCGCTTGGTTCCCCGGCTTTCTTCTGCTCCCGCAAGGCTCGGTCTCGACGCTGCTTGGAAAACGGTTCGTGAACTGCAGCGAAACATCGCAATTGAGGTTGGCTTGGGTGTCTTGATCCTCGGCATCGTTGGGGTCTTGGGCACTCTTCCTCCCGCCGCGCACCCGCATGTTCACGTCGGTTCCACGGGGACGTGCGTCAAGGCGACGAATCGATACGAATCGAGCTCTAGTCTGCGGCGCCGCGCTCCTTTGACATGCGACAGAGAGGAGTGATCTCGCGTCTGCCCCGTTCGTGCCGCGGACCCCCCCCACCTCTGTGCCGCGCGGGATCGCCCCGGGGGCGAATCCTCGCGGCACGGGCTCCGCCGGGCAGAGGGGCGGTGTCCAAACCGCGACCCCTCAAGGCTATGCCCTATTAAGCGGAGGGCATATCACGCCGATCGGCGCCGGTGAGGGATCATGCAGGCCCTCTGAGAGGACCATGCAGGCGCTGACCGGAATTTCCCTTTTGCTGTTTGTCGCGACGACGGCCATCGTGGGGGTGCGAATGCTCCTCCTCGCCCGCCGCACGGGCGAGCGCCCCGAGCTCCTGATGGGTGCCGGGATGGCTCTCGTCGGGGGGGTCGGATATCCGGGTGGAATCATCTCTCGATTCGGTCTCGGGTCGGTCGGGGAGATGAGCTTTCCCATCTGGTTTTTTTCCACGGCTTGCACACAGCTCGGCATCGCTCTGATCTACGCCTTCACCTGGCAAGTGTTTCGCCCGAAGGCGACCTGGGCGAAGGCTCTCGTCGTTGCAGGAGTGGGATTCATGGTGGCCGGCTTGGGGGGCATGGCGCACGCCTTGGCCACCGCCCCGCCCGGCGCCGACTCAGCCGTCGTGACCCGAGGCCCGATTTTCATCGGGATGGTCGGCTATGCGGGCTGCTTCCTGTGGACGGCTTTTGAGGGATTCCACCATCATCGGATGGCGCTACGCAGGCTGGTTCTCGGTCTTACGGACCCGATTGTTGTGAACCGCTTCTTTCTCTGGGGGTTCTTCGGTTTCATGGCGAGCGCCCTCACCGGGATCAGCGCCGTAACTGCACTCCTCGGCGGCCGGCCGTCGGGAACGCCAGTCACCATGCTCCCGATGGGCGTACTCGGCGTCGCAGCGGCCATCGCCATGTATTTGGCCTTCTTCTCTCCGGCCTGGTACGTCGGCTGGCTCCAAGGCCAGGTACCGAAGGCCAGCTCTGGGCAGAGCTAGGGACACACCTCCCCAGCGCTCCGCCCACCCCGTGGTCTCGTACGTCGCGGCATGACGCGCTTCCATGTCCGGTCCAGGCCGGACGGGCCGGACTCGCCCCAGAAATGAAGAAGACCATCGCCCGCGAAGGCACTTCGGAAAGCAATGGGTGTCACGTTGGGATGACTTCGCTCGCGTACTAGGACAAAAACACGCGATTTCCCGCAGAGGGACTCTCCGGGGCGACCTCAGGTGCTCGCGGTCTTACCGAGACTCGTGCCTTTCCGGTCGACCCTGCGGGAGTGCTTGGCTTGGGGGAGGGTGAACCAGAACGAGCTGCCACGGCCAGGGTCACTCTCTACACCAATCTCTCCCCCATGCACGTTCACCATGTTGCGCGCGATCGAGAGACCGAGGCCGATGCTGTTGATGCCGCTCCCCGGCCCGCGCGAAAACTTATCGAAAATCCGGTCCCTGTACGCGACGGGAATTCCAGGTCCGGTGTCTTCGACCTCGAAGCGGAGATACTCTGCCTCGGGTCGAGCGCGCAGGGTGATCCTCCCGCCCGCCGGAGTGTGCCGGAGCGCGTTCTCCATCAAGTTTGAGAACACCAGCCAGATGCTTTCTTGGTCCGCCCAGACGCTGAGGTCATCCGACACTGGCTCCACGTGGATCGCCACAGATCGCGCCGCCGCATTGCTCCGGTAGGCCCGATGCGTGCGCGACAGAAGGTCTCCGGCGCGGATCTCGTCTCGATCCAGCTCGATCGTGACCGACTGGAGTCGCGCGAGATCGAGCATCTCGTTTACGGTCGAGTGAAGACGCTCGCACTCCTCACGGGCCGCTTCGAGGAGGTCCTGCTGTTTGTCGGAAAGCGCACCGGCGACCCCTTCCAAGCAGAGATGGATCGCCATCCGCATTGACGTGAGTGGCGTGCGGAACTGATGCGCGGTGGTTAAGAGGAGGTCATTTCGAAGCTCGTCGAAGCGGCTGAGGCGTGTCACGTCTTGAAGCAGCACGGTCGCAGCGACAATGGTGCCGTCTTGGCCATGGACCGGCTCCGCGCGCGGCAGGAAGAGGCGGCCGTCATCGGGTACCGAGAGGCGGACTGCGTCGTCGAAGCTTGTCGGTGAGACCGCGCCCTTTCCTTGGAGTACGTGCCAGCGGAGGGTATCTACGGCTGCGCGGAGGTGCGGATCCAGTCCCCGAAGCGTTGGCATGTTGCCGCCGCTCGGAAGGAGGTCTTCGGCCGCCGGATTCAAGGTGAGGATATCCCCTTCGAGATCGAACACGAAAACGGGATCCGGAAGACTGTTGAGCACGGCTTGTGCGGCGAGCTGGGTGTAGAGCATCTCGTCGAGCGAACTCCGTCGGTATTGCTCCATCCGATCGGCCATCGCGTTGAACGCCGCAGCCAGCCCGCGTGCTTCAGCTCCGCCGCGGAGGTGAGCTCGTACGGCGAGATCTCCTCGCCCGAACTGCTCGATCACCTTCGCGAGAGTCTGGAGGGGGTACATCGCGCGGCTGGTCACTGCCCAAGCGCCGCCAAGTCCGATCGCAGTTGCCGCAAGCGCCGCGCAAAGCAGCCCTCCGGTGAGCGCCCCGAAGTGGCCGAGGAGATTCTTGCTTTCTTGGATCGTGGCCTCTTGCTTTTGCTTGAGAAGACGGCTGACCCCTCGATGGAGGGCCGAGAGTCTCGGTTCGAGGTCGCGGAGGACGCAGGCTTGCAGCTCTGCGAGTTTTTCCCTCCTCATGCAGGCGGGAACAGCGAGCTGATATTCAGCCCACTGCTGCCGAAGGGTCGCCACGATCTGTGCGGCGTGGGGCTCCCGGATCGTGGTCTCCTGGATGCTGAGGTCCGATGCGAACGCCTTTTCGTCCGAGCTCTCCTTCGCGAGCGTCCGATCCTGAAGACCCGCGGCTGCCAGAGTGGCTGTTCTCTCCAGGTGGTCGAGCTCCTCCTTCATGCGCTGCGTGGCGAGTGCATTCCGGGAGTCCTCTGACAAGAGGTACTGCGAGGTTCGGCCCAGAGAAGAGACCGACTGGACAGCGGCGACCGCGATCACGATCAACGCGATCGCAAGGGGCAGGAAGGCCAGGATCATGCGAACTCGCGAAGTCATGACGAGGGTTCCCGGTCCGGCAGACCACAGATGTGGAGGTCGAAGTCGTCCGCTTCTCGAACCATCCGTCGCACGAAATCGCCTCGCAGGAGGTGTCGCCAGAGGGAGGAGTGCGTGCGTCCGATGAGGACATGGGCGACGGCGTGGGAGCGCGCAAAGTCAAGGAGCGTTGTGACAACGTCTTTCCCTTGAAGCTGAACGACCTCCGCTCCGAGCTCCCTGGCTTTCTGAATGTTCGCATGAAGGATGCGCTGCGTGGCGGAATCGATGCGGTTGGGGGCTTCGTCCGGTGCTTCTACGTACACGACGTACCAGTCGGTATTGAGGCGACCCGCAAGGCGTGATCCCCGCCGTAACAGCGTTGCGGCCCGTGGGGAACGGGAGGAGATGCAGACCATGACCCGCTCGCTTCCCTGGCGAGGCGTCGTCTCCTCTCCAGCTTCCTCACGGCCATTGGCAAGGGCCGCCCGACCGAGACTCTCAGCGACCTCCCGAAGCGCGAGCTCTCTCAGCGTGGTGAGCTTGTCCTTCTGGAAGAAGTTTTCGAGAGCGCGCGTCGCCTTTTCGGGAGCGTAGATCTTGCCAGCGCGCAGCCGTTCGAGGAGATCTTCCACGGCAAGGTCGAGGTTCACGACTTGATCGGCTTGCTCGAGAAAGGTGTCCGGAACGGTTTCGCGAATTTCTACACCCGTCGCCTCCTCGACCAAGTCGTTCAGGCTCTCGAGGTGCTGGATGTTGAAAGCTCCGATGACGTTGATGCCCGCGTCGAGGAGCGCATCCACGTCTTCGTAGCGCTTGGCGTGCCGGGAGCCAGGGACGTTGGTGTGCGCGATCTCATCGACGATCGCGATCTCGGGCCTGCGCGCGACGATGGCGTCGAGGTCCATCTCCTCAACGTTCAGCCCCCGATACGCAAGAACCCGACGCGGAACGACTTCCAGACCGTGAACCAGCGCCGCCGTATCCGCGCGTCCGTGGGTCTCGACGAAACCCACGACCACGTCGACGCCCCGTTTTCCGAGTGCGTGGGCCTCCTCGAGCATGCGATAGGTCTTGCCGACGCCCGCGGCAAAACCGATGTAGAGCTTGAGACGTCCCCGTCGCAATCGTTCGACAAGCTCGAGGAAGTCCTCCGCACGGGGACGGCTCATCCTTCTCGACTCCCGAGCCCAGGCGGGTGCGTGGGGATGGACTGTTCAAAGGCTCGTGAGAAACGCTTGGCGAGACTTGGGCGACGCTTCGGCATGGTGGATTCCGGCCTTCCCTCAGCGCGTTCGGGGATGTCTCCTTGTAGCCTATCGCAGAGTATGGACCCAGGTACGGACTCGAGAAACGAGCACACTTCGTGCCAAGGCAGGCGCAATACGTGGCGCGTAACGCTGCGTGGGGTCCTTGCAATATGCAGCGGAGGCGGACCTCTCCTTTCAGATTGAAAGGCGGAGCTGAAGCGGTCCTGAAGCACGAAACCCACTTCTTATGGTCCCCCTCCGCCTGAGATCGGTCGCGGAGGACACCGCGCATTTCCCCATGGGGTTCCGGTTCCACCTCGCCCGCGGTCTTGGCCTTCGCGCACGTTCGGCACGATTGATGCTTACTGCAACGCTCGGGAGACGGTGCAGGGAACGAGAGGCGAGTTTGTGAGGGGTGTCTTTGCCGATCTCATCCTTGTGCTTGCGTCTCTCGTCGTTGTTTCTTTCTACGTCGTGTTTGCGAGACGAGCAGCCCGATCGAATCCCAAGCGACCCGCTGGCGCTGAGGCTTGTGTTGGCGCGCGGGGTCACTCAGAGGGAGGAGGGATCACCATGTGGAAGATTGAGGCGATTCTTCGCCCGGCGAGCGTTGACGATGTCACCGAAGCGCTAAAGAAAGCGAGAGTGCACTCCTTCATGATGAGCGATGTGTCGAGCTTCGACACAAAGAGTGGACCCGTAGGCTCCTACCGGGGAGCGCCCTACACGGTCGGTCTCGAACGGGTGAAGCTCGAGGTTCTCGTTCCGGACGATTACGTCGAAGACGCTATTAAAGGCATCCTCGGAGCGGCGAGCGCGCCGTTAAGCAGTGAGGATTGGCTCATCGTGGTGCCTCTGGATGAGGTCGTCCGGATTGCGACCGGACGGCGCGAACCCCGACAACTCGGGAGATAAGGGCGGTTCCAGGCCCAGCGGCTTGGATATCGCGCAGGAATCCTCACAGCGCTGAGGACCGCCGGGTTGGCCAGCGGCGTGCCTGCAAACGCGCGCCAGCATCTCTCGCGTCGGCGATCGAATCCCTCGGTGGGGATCTGCAAACGGCGTCCGTCTCGCCCGCGAACCCGCAAAGACTAAGCAGTACGCGCGGCGAGACCGAATCCCCAAAACCTCTCTCCAAAATCTTCGAGATCAACTCCCTAGATCGCCCGTGCGAGAGAGCGGTGCGCTTATTTCGCTTTGCAAGACCTCCTTTGCTCCAAACCGAAATGCGGTGAGTCCCCACATGCAAGGTTGAGCCGAGATTTGCACGGACGCTCGAAAGGCACGATTGCTGCACTAGCGGCAAAGTGCGGTCGGCCTCGTTGGCTTCTGGTGAGTTGGCGAGACCGGCTGACTGCGGAGTCCGAGGTGACCGGAATCGGACTTCGCATCGGCGCACGGCTCCAACGGGAGGAGAGCAATGGATCTCACAGTCTGGATACCTGCGACCTTTTCTCTGGGGCTCATTCTGATGGGTTTCGTTTATGTATTTCTGATCGCCTGCGAGAACATCTGAGGGGATCGACATGATCTATTTGACTGCCGGAGTCAGCGCATTTCTCTTTGTTTACCTCTTTACTGCACTCGTGCGGCCGGAGTGGTTCTAGCTCCGAACGCGTCGAGTGATGGAGACCTTGTTCCATGTGGCTTCTTCCGATTTCGATCCTCTTAACGAGTGTCGTTCTTTCGGTTCCGCTAAGCCGGTATCTGGCTTGGATCATGGAGGGCAAGTACAAGGCGCCGAGATTCCTGCGCTGGTTTGAGGGGCGTCTCGACAGCGGTCATCAGAACTGGAAGCAATACACCGCGTCCATCCTCATCTCGAACATCGTCCTGTTCGTCTTTGGATTTGGCCTTCTGGCGCTCCAGCCGCTCCTTCCCCTCAATCCGGATGGCAAGGGGATGCTGGGGCCGACGACGATCTTCCATACCACGGTTTCGTTCATGACGAACACCGACCTCCAGCACATCTCTGGGGACGTGCACCTTTCGAATTTCAGCCAAATCTTCTTCATCTTGACGATGATGTTCCTTTCCGCCTCGGTCGGGTTCTGTTCCCTCACGGCGATCATCCGAGCGGTCCGCAGCGATTCCCATGTGGGGAATTTCTTCGTCGATATGTGGCGGGTCGTCGTCTACATGTTCCTTCCCATCAGTCTCTTCATGGGCGTGCTGTACGTGCAGGACGGGATGCCGATGACCTATCAGAGCTCGTATCACGTCGACACGCTCGAGCCGGGCGCGATGGGCAAGACCGACGATGGGCAGGCGAAGCAGCAAACCATCGTCGTGGGACCCCTTGCGGCCATCCTTCCAATTAAGCAACTCGGAACAAACGGAGGCGGATTCTACGGCGCGAACGGCGCCCACCCGTTCGAGAACCCGAGTGCCTGGAGCAATTACCTGGAATCCGTGGGGATGACGCTCTTCCCGTTCTCCCTCGTCCTCATGTTTGGGCGCATGCTGAAGCGAAAGCGCCATGCAGTCGTGATCTACGCGGTGATGATGACCATGATGGTGGGAATGATCGGCTGGGCCATCTACTTCAACACCATGAAGCCCAATCCGGGCCTGACCGCGCACAGCGAAAGCCGGACCTATGAGCTTCTGAGTGCGAGCGCGGAGGGTGGGAAGCGGACGGTGACCGTGCCGGCCGTCGCGGGCCTGCCCGTCGACCAGCACTTGGGAAATCTCGAGAGTACGGAGCTCCGGTTCGGGACGTCGGCGATGTCGACCTTCGCCGCCATGACGACTGCCGTGACCTGTGGTGCGGTGATTGGTGCCCATGACAGCATGAACCCGCTCTCGGCCCTCTCGCCCTTCTTCGGCATGTGGATCAACTGCGTCTTCGGTGGGAAAGGCGTGGGCATGATCAATCTTCTGCTCTTCCTGATCATCGGAGTGTTTGTGGTAGGTCAGATGGTCGGGAGAACGCCCGAGTACCTGGGCAAGAAGGTCGGTGGCCGCGAGATGAAGCTCGCGATGATCGCTCTCCTCGTGCACCCCATTCTAATTCTCCTTCCGACAGGGCTATTCGCTGCCACCGATTGGGGCATGAAGGCGGAGAACAATCCCGGAGCCCACGGCTTCTCCGAGATCCAATACGAGTTCGCATCGGCATCTGCGAACAACGGGTCGGGCTTCGAGGGGCTGGGGGATACCTGGGGATTCAACGCCAACCCCAGCCCAGCTCCCACAAGCCGGGCGTGGGACATCGTCTCGGGGATCGTGATCATCCTGAGCCGCTACTTGCCGATCGTCGCACCGATCGCGATGGCTGCGAGTCTAGGGGCCAAGAAGTCGGTGCCCTTCACCTTGGGATCCATGCGGGATGACACGCCAACCTTCGGGTGTCTCTTGCTGGGAACGATCCTGATCATTGGGGCTCTGCTCTTCCTTCCGGTGGCTGCACTGGGTCCGCTGGCGGAGCACTTGGGTCCGATTCCGTTCGGCGGGTGACGTTTTTCTGACTACTGGCTGTCCCCGGATGGCAACGCCATCCGGAGCGAGGGGGAGTGATCGAAATGGAAGCAAGCAAGGCGTTGCAGGCCCATGGAGACGTGATGGCTGATCCGAACTCGCCGCGGCCGCCGCGTCGGGTGCGGGCAGCGGGGCTGTTTTCCGCAGACCTGTTGGTGCCTTCGCTCAAGCAGGCATTCGTCATGCTGCGTCCGGACCTGCAGTGGTCGAACCCCGTGATGTTCGTGGTGGAGATCGGCGCCATCCTGACGCTCCTCTTCGTGGTCCAGGCGCTGTTTGCGGGCTCGTCGAGCCAGGTGCCGGTGACCTACTTCATCGCCCTCGATGCGTGGCTCTTCCTCACGGTCCTGTTCGCGAACTTTGCCACCGCGGTGGCGGAGGCGCGCGGCCGGGCGCAGGCCGAGTCTCTGCGCAGGACCCGGCAGGACACGCCGGCCCATCGTCTGCGGGGAGGCATCTCGGGTCCCGTGGAGGAGGTCTCCTCCGCCAAGCTCGTCGCCGGAGATCTCGTCCTCATCTCCGCGGGAGAGGTCATTCCGGGCGACGGTGAGATCGTGCGCGGGACGGCGGCGGTGGATGAGTCGGCGATCACGGGCGAGTCCGCGCCGGTGATTCGGGACTCGGGAGGCGATCGCTCGGGGGTGACGGGCGGGACGCTCGTGCTCTCGGAC
>Ga0116216_10003254_pt1 | contig 10595 bp, 9 predicted proteins | sample Sb_taG_11_FD_89696 | JGI IMG/M metagenome (GOLD analysis project Ga0116216, IMG submission 89696) | Peat soil microbial communities from Weissenstadt, Germany - Sb_50d_3_AS metaG | ecosystem: Environmental > Terrestrial > Soil > Wetlands > Peat | place: Germany: Weissenstadt | collected 2010-09-21
GAGGCTGTGGAGCGCGTCCTCGGCGGTGTGGTTGACCATCCGCATCGCGCCGCCTCCGACGAGGTTCTTGACCTTGACGAGCGAGAGCTCAGGTTCCAGCCCGAGGGTGTCGCATCCCATCAGCAGACCGATCGTCCCGGTCGGGGCGATGACGGGATGCGACACCCTCGGGCTGGAACCTGAGCTCTCGCTCGTCAAGGTCAAGAACCTCGTCGGAGGCGGCGCGATGCGGATGGTCAACCACACCGCCGAGGACGCGCTCCACAGCCTCGGCTACTCGAAGGAATCGATCGGCCGGATCACGGCCCACATCGAGACGAACGGCACGATTGAAGGCGCGACGGACCTGAAGCCCGAGCACCTCCCGGTGTTCGACTGCGCGCTCGCGCCCGGCACCGGCAAGCGGACGATCTCCCCGATGGGCCACCTGAAGATGCTCGGAGCGGTCCAGCCCTTCCTCTCCGGCGGCGCGTCGAAGACGATCAACCTCCCGAACGAGGCGACCGTCGAGGAGATCGAGGCGATCTACCTCGAGGCGTGGAAGCTCGGGATCAAGTCGGTCGCCCTCTACCGCGACGGCTGCAAGGCGTCGCAGCCGTACGAGACCGGGAAGGGACGGGCGGCGACGACCGGCCCACGCGGACCGGTCCGCGAGCGCCTCCCGGACGAGCGGCAGGCGATCACGCACCACTTCTCCGTCGGCGGCCACGACGGGTACGTCACGGTCGGGCTGTACCCCGACGGGCGGCCCGGCGAGGTGTTCTTCCGCGTCACGAAGGAAGGATCGACCGTCAACGGCCTGATGGACTCGCTCGGGATCTCGATGTCGATGGCGCTCCAGCACGGGGTACCGTTGAAGGACCTCGTCCGGAAGCTCGCCCACCTGCGGTTCGAGCCGGCGGGCGCAACGAACAACCCGAAGGTCCGCTTTGCGAAGTCGATCCCGGACTACGTCGCGCGCTGGCTCGCCATCGAGTTCCTGACGGAGGACGAGCGCCGTTCGATCGGCCTCGAGGCGCCCGCGGAGGGGAACGGCCACACCGGGACCACCGGCGCCTCGGGGACGAAGTCGCAGACGTTCGCGGCGAAGTCGCTCGACACGTTCGAGCCGGGCGCCCGCGGCGTGAGCGAGGACGCCCCGTCGTGCCACATCTGCGGCGGGATCATGGTGCGCTCCGGCACCTGCTACGCCTGCACGGTCTGCGGCGCGACGAGCGGCTGCTCGTAGGACCCGGATGGGCCGTCCTCGCCGGACGGCGGCGGCCCCCGGCATCGGGCGGGTCGACCGGCCCGCCCCCTCGCGCCTTCCGCCGCCGACCTCGGTCCACGACTACGGGGTGATCGGCAACCTTCGCACGGCGGCGCTCGTCCATCGGGCCGGCTCCGTCGACTGGGCCTGCCTCCCGAAGTTCGCCAGCCCGAGCGTCTTCGGCCGCCTGCTCGACCCGGTCCGAGGCGGCTCGTTCCTCCTCCGGCCGGTCGGGGCGCCGCCGGGGCATCAACGGTACCGCGAGTCGACGAACATCCTCGAGACCGTGTTCGAGGGGACGGACGGAGGATCGGTCACGGTCGTCGACTTCATGCCGGTGCCGGCCGGCGGGAGCGACGAGGACGCCGCCCGGATCGTCCGGATCGTGACCGCGGAAGGCGCCCCGGCCGACATCGAGCTGTACTTCGAGCCGCGCTTCGACTACGGCCGACGGCCGGCCCAGCTCGAGCTCACGCCGGGCGGCGTGGTCGCCGTCGCCGGACCGACGTCGCTGACGCTCCGGGGCCCCGCGCCGCTCGAGGTCGCCCGCGGCCGGGCCACGGCCCGGTTCGCGCTCGCCGCCGATGCGTCGGCGCCGTTCGATCTCTCCTGGGGGGCCGCCCCCCGGAAAGAGTCGGGCGTGCGCGCCCTGCTCGACGAGACGGAGCGATTCTGGCGCGGGTGGGTCCACGGTCCCGAGGCGCCGCTCCACGGACTCGCGGCGCGTTGGCACCCGTGGGTCGAGCGCTCGGAGCTCGTCCTGAAGCTCCTGTCGCACCGGACGACCGGTGCGTTCGTCGCCGCCCCGACGACGTCGCTGCCGGAGTGGCCGGGCGGTTCAAGGAACTGGGACTACCGATTCGTCTGGATCCGCGACGCGGCGTTCGTTGCCCAGGAGATGATGCTCCTCGGCCACTTCGACGAGGCGCGGGCGTTCCTCGGTTGGGTCGTGGCGCGCCTCGGTCCGGGCCCCGCGGGACGGCGCCCGGAGCTCCAGGTCCTGTACGGGGCGCACGGCGAGACGGACCTCACCGAACGCCGGCTGTCCGTGCTCGCCGGCTTCCTAAACTCCCGCCCGGTCCGGGTCGGCAACTCCGCCCACACGCAGTTCCAGCTCGACATCTACGGCGAGCTGCTCGACGCGGCGAATCTCCTCGCCCGGATCGACCTCGACTGGGTCCCGAAAGGGTCGGTCCGGCCGATGCTCGACCTCGCGGACCAGGTCGCCGCTCGGTGGTCCTCCCCCGACCAGGGGATCTGGGAGGTGCGGGGGGCGCCCCGGCACTTCGTCCACTCGAAGCTGATGGCGTGGGTCGCCGTCGACCGGGCGATCCAGCTCGCGGAGCTCTACGGCGGCGACCGTCGGGTGGCCCGGTGGCGCGCGACCGCGGAGGCGATTCGCGCGGCCATCCTCGCCCACGGCTGGGACGAGCGCCGGCGGACGTTCGTCCGGTCGTTCGGCGAGCGTGAGGTCGACGCCGCCAATCTCCGCATCCCGATCGTCGGGTTCCTCCCGTTCGACGACCCGAGAGTCGTCGCCACCGTCCGCCGGGTGGCGAAGGTGCTCGCCCGCGGCCCGTTCGTCTGGCGGTACGCCGCCCCCGACGGCCTCCGGGGGCAGGAGGGGTCGTTTCTGCCCTGCGCGTTCTGGCTGGTCGAGTGCCGGGCCCGGATCGGCGACCTCGATGGCGCCCGCCGGTCGTTCGCCCAGCTGCTGCGCACTGCGAGCCCGCTCGGACTGTTCTCCGAGGAGTGGGACCCGGTCCATCGCCAGCCGCTCGGCAACTATCCGCAGGCGTTCACCCACGTCGCCCTCCTCCGCGCCGCGCTCGCGCTCGGCCTCGCGGCGGCGCCCGCCGCCGAGCGGGCTCGGCTCGCCGCGAAGGTCCCCTACCTGCCGGGGGTCGACGACCCGACCCGGGAGGCGCGTGGGGCCTAACGGAACGGTTTTCGATACCCCCGCCTCACCCCACGGCACGGCGAACCCTGCCGCGAATCGACCGGGCCCCACCTACGGCGTCCCCCTCCGCGCCGCGGGCAGGTCCGGTCGCCGCCGGCGGACGCCTCGGAGGGGAGATCGATGGGGATCCGGCTCTGCCTGAATACCCAGACCCCGCACATCCGGCCCCTGCCGAAGGCGGACCGGGACCGGCCCGTCTGGCGGCTCCACGAGGAGTACGAACCGAACCTCGGCGGCGTCGTTCCGATGATGCGGGCCCTCATCCGGGCGGGGGGGCTCGCCGGCCTGTCCGGCACGCCCACGTGGGTGGCGCTCGGGGGCGCGAACCTCCCCCCGAAAGTCGCCACGAACGAGGGGTTCACGCTCGAGACGTTCGAGGTCCCCGAGGCGACGCGACGCCGGTACGCCCGGTTCAAGGAGACGATCTGGCGGTCGTTCCATGGACCCCGCGGGTTCCGCCCGTCGCTGTCCGACTATCCGGGGTTCGTTGAGTACAGCGCCCGGACCGCGCTCGCGCTCCTCCCCAAGGTCGCCGACCACGACCTCCTGTACGTGAACGACTTCCAGCAGGTTCTCGTCGGAGGGCTGATCGGCTCCGCCGCGCCCGCCCTCCTCCGCTGGCACATCCCGCTCGACTTCCAGGGGTACCCCGAACCGGTCCGGCGGTTCTTCCTGAAGGCGATGGAGGGGTTCGACGGAATCGTCGTCAGCACCCGGTCCGGGCTGGAGGACCTGATCCTCGCGGGATTCCAGGGCCGGGCGTTCCAGGTGTACCCGTACTTCGACCCGCGCGAGCAGCGGTCCGCCCCCTCCTCCGTCCGGGATCGCCTGCGGGCGCGGTACCGGCTCGGCGAGGGCCCGATCGTCCTCTCCGTCGGCCGCATGGACCCGGTGAAGCGCCAGGACCTCGCGGTCGACGCATTCGTCCGGGTCGCCCGGCGGTTCCCCGGGGCGAAGCTCGTGATCGTCGGCGGGGAGAGCTTCTCGACGAGCGCCGCGGGACTCGGTGGCGGGAAGGCGAGCCTGTGGCGGCGTAAGGTGGAGGCCCGGGTCCGCGAGCACCGGCTCCAGGGCCGCGTGGTCCTCACCGGAGCGCTCGCCGACGAGGAGCTCCGGGCGATGTACGGCCTCGCCGATGCCTTCGTCCACCCCGCGCCCTGGGAGGGATTCGGGCTGGTCATCGTCGAGGCGTGGACGCACGGGATTCCGGTCGTGGTGAGCCGTGGGGCGGGAGCGGGGGAGCTCGTCGATGACGGCGTGAACGGATTCCTCACTCGACCGGGATCGACGTCGGACCTCGCCCAGAAGCTGACCCGGCTGCTCGACCGGCCACCGGAGGCCGAGCGGATCGGCGCCAACGGCGCCATGACCGCGCGACGATGCTACGTGGACCAGGCCGCCCCTCGGCTGAAGGAGATCTTCCGGAGGACGGTGGAGCTGTACGACCGGGCCCCGCCCCGGTGGGGTCGGCCGGGCCGGCATCTATGACCCCGCCGCCGCGGGCGACCGGACCGGAACCCCCGCTCGCCGTCACGATCGACCTGTGGTACACCCTCCTCGCCTTCAGCCGGGCCGGCCCCCGGGCGTACGAGCGGAACCGGCGGCTCGCCTGGGTCGAACCGCTCGTCGCCGGCGGCCTCCCCGTCCGCGCCGCCGAAGAGGCGGTCCGGGCGATGGAGGAGTGGGCGAGCCGGCGGGAGGCGACCGGGCGGTCGGTCTCCCTGGACGCCCAAGCCGACGAGATCGCCCGTCTGACGAGGGTCCGGCCCGACCCGGATCGGGTCGGGCATGGGATCGCGTTCGCGATCGCCTCCGCGGACCTGCGATGGCACGCCGGCACGCATACGATGCTCCGCGCTCTGCGCCGGCGGGGACTGAAGCTCGGGATCGTCTCGAACATCCTCTACGAGCCACCCGAGGCGGCCCGGGGCCTGCTCCGCCGCCTCGGCGGTCCCAAGTTCTTCGACGCGATCGTGCTCTCCTCGGATGGGCGCGACGCCAAGCCGGCCCCCGCGATGATCCGCCGCGCCGCGCGGGCGCTCGGGGTCCCCCCGAACCGCCTGCTGCACATCGGCGACAGCCCCGCGGACCTCCTCGCCGCCCACCGGGCCCGGGTCGCGTTCGTCCGGTTCACCGGCCGCCCCCGACTGCCCGCCGCGTCCCGGCGGATCCGCTTCCCCCGGGTCCGGTACCCGGTGTTGCGGAGCTGGGCGGAGCTTCCCGACCGCTTCCCGGAGATCTGGGTGGCCGCCACGGCCGCTCGGGACCGCGCCCTCAGGCGAGCGCGTACCGGGCGAGGCCGACCACGTCCGACAGCGGGATCGCGAGGGCGCGCTCGGTCGAGCCGTCGACCCAGACCGCCTCGAGCGCGCCGGCGGCGAACCCTTCGACCTGACCCGCCTCGTGCGTGAGGAGCCGGTTCGGCTCCCCCCGGTCCGCCCATTGCAGGAGCAGGACGAGCGCGCCGACCGGCCCGCTCTCCACCACGAGGGCGAACGTCCCGGCCCCGCTCCGCTCTTCGATGCGAGCCTCTTCGTCGCTGAGGTGGGCGATCCGGAGGGTGGCGCTCGCCTTCCGCCGCCCCTTCGTCCGCGGCCCGTCGCGCCAGGTGATCCGTTCGCCGGCCGAGCGAAATCGGCCGAGGAGCCCCGGATCGAGGCCGGTCGGGGCCGGCGTCACGCCGCCCTCCGGCGCCGCCAGAGGCGGCAGTCGGGACGGACGACGCACGGCCCGCAGACCGCGAGATCGCGGTGCTTGGGGCAGTCGCCGGAGATCCCGGTGTGGCAGAGGACGAAGTCGTACTTGACCGGGTCGAGCGGATCCACGAGCCGCAGCTCCGCGGTGACCTCCTCGACCGCCTTCCAACTCCGCGTCCGACGGGCCGTCAGCCCGAGGTGGTAGGCGATCCAGTACGTGTGCTGGTCGAGGGGGATCCGCAGTTCGGAGGCCGGCACCGTGCGCCAGACGCCGAGGTCGGGCGGCTCGGTCCGCACCATCCACCGCACGAACAGCGTAAGGCGCTTGCACGGGCTCCCCGGACCGTCGAGCGGGCTCGGGAACAGGACGCGGTACCCAGCGGGGGTCGGGTCCCCCTCCTCACCGCGGAGGGAGTGGGCGAGAGAATCCAGTCCGGCGGCAAACCCACCGGTCGAATGCCCCGTCGCGAACGCGCTCTCCAGGGTCTCACCGGACTCGTAGATCGCCTTCAGGCGCGCCGCCAGGTGGGCGACTTGGTCCCCGCGAATCCATCGATGGCGGAAGCCGTCGAGCCGGCGGGCGCGCTCCGAGGGTGTCGCGTGGACGAGGTGCGCGAGCAGGTCCCCGTCGGCCCGACGGAGAAGGTCGGCGAACGACCCGCGGATCGCGGTCGTGTTGCCGATCGCGAGCGTCGCCGCGAGGATCCCGGCGACCTCGGCCGCCATTGGGTTCGAGCGGAACGGCTGGACGCAGGAGATCGGGTCCTCGGCCACCGAACGGGCGAACGGGAACCGGTCGTAGAGGGCGCGCAGGTGCTCGGGAAGCTCCGGCGTCGGCCGATGGGCCGCGGCCACGGCCGTCGGAGCGGGGACGGGCCATAGGGTTGTCGGCGTCCGGGGGCCGGGGTATGTAGCCGACAGCGCTCGGGAGCGAGATGACATCCGGGGTCCTCCAACCCGGCATCGACGCGCGCTGGCTCGAACGGGCCGCCCGGGCTTCTCCCGTGGAGCACGCCTACGCCCTCTGGGACCTCGTCCAGGCCCCCGACCGGACGAAGTTCGTCTCGCTCGTCCGGGACGGCGCGACCCGGGCCTACCTCCTGCTCTGGCACGGCAACCCGCCGGCGGTCATCGCCCATTGGGTGGGTGACGCGGACCCGACGATGGTCCCGGCCCTCCCACCCCCGCCGTGCGTCCTGCTCGTCCCCGAGGCCGCCGCGGAGCTCGTCCGGACCGCGCGGCCCGGCCTACTCGGCGTTCCGACGGCCATGATGATCCGCTCCCCAAAACGGGCGTTGCCCGAGACTCCCCGAGGCGTACGTAGGTTGACCGGGCGTGACCGCGGGCTCCTCCCGAACGTCGTCGAGGCGGGTTCGCCCTTCCACGCCGGATACGCCCGGCTCGACCCGGACGCGGAGCCGGTTTGGGGCGCGTTCGACGGCGAACGGCTCGTCGGCGTAGCCCACGCCTCGGTCACGCTCCCGTTCGTTTGGGTGATCGCGGGGGTCTACACCCGACCAGAGCACCGGGGCCGAGGGATCGCCCAAGCGGTGACCACGGGCGTCTGCCGGGCGGCCGAGGCGGCGGGAGCCGTCGCGACCCTGTTCGTCCGGGAAGAGAACCTACCGGCGGTACGGGCGTACGAACGTCTCGGCTTCGAGCGCGTCGGCCGCAAGTTCTGGTTTGACCACCCGCTCTCGGGCATCTCCTGACGGCGCCGGCCCCTCCGTCGTTGCCCGGGCCGTCGCGATTCGAACCTCCCACGGTGGGGCCTGAAAATACGTAACGGTGTGAATAATACCGCTACCTCGTGCCAAACGACTAAGTATCAGGAAGCGGTGTCCTCCGCATGCGACGTTTTCTCGCTGCCCTGCTCGCGTCTGGTGGTGCCGTGCTCGTCGTCGTCTTGCTGACGGCGCCGTCCGCTCTCGCCTTCACCTACGGCAACAATCTGCCCCCGTACCCGGCCGTCGGACTCCAGGGGAAGGGGACCGACTCCCGGGCATGCGGTCAGTACGCCTGGTCGGTGGCGCCCCCATTCCGAACCGGGTCGTACTCCTCGGGAGTCGGCTCCGCGGCCCTCTGCCCGCGCGATGTGGTAACGGCCTTCCAGAAAGGCTCCTACGTCCTCGGGCCCGCCTACTTCTCCGGCTCGACCGCCATCCAGGTCACGGCCAGTCTCTACGGACACGCCTACCTCAACTCGGTCTGCCCGAACGGAGGCGGCGGGGACTCGGCCCTCTGGGTCAACCTGACCGCGAACTTCCAGAACGCCGCGACGGGCGTGAATTACTCCGCGACCGACTTCGTCCTCCAGAACATCGCGGCGCTCTACACGTCCTGCTCCCTCGGCGCCGTCAGTGCCCCGATCACCTACACGGGGACCACCCCGACGTGGATCCCGTTCCTCCCGGCGGCCAATTACTACGTGTGGGTCAACCTCGCGACCAACACGGTCGCCTACGCCGGGTTGGAGACGGGTGCGTGGTCCTCCGCCTGCGCGGAGATGCCGTACACGGTCCTGTCGGCCCCGTACTGCGTCGCCGGCCCGGCCGGCCCCCTGAGCGTCTCGAACGTCTGGGTCATCTGAGCTCGCCTGAGTCGGGTCGCCTCCCCGACGAGCCGGGGGTCGACCCGCCGCTTCCCGCGCCCACAGCTCCCCCCTCGGGCGGCCGTGCTCCCCCGGGTTTTTGGGGGCGAAGTGCCTCGGTCGGACGGATGAAGAGCAACGCGGCGGCGGCCGCGGCCTTCCAGGAGATCGCCGACCTCCTCGACGTCCTCGGCGAGAAGTTCAAGCCCGAGGCGTACCGGCGCGCCGCCCGTTCGATCGAGTCGTTGACGGAGGATCTCGCGGCGGTGGCCGCGCGCGACCAGCTGCGGGAGATTCCCGGCGTCGGCTTGGCGATCGAGGAGAAGATCCGCGAGTTCCTCCGCGACGGGACCATCCCGTACCTCGAGAAGCTCCGGGCGGAGGTCCCGGCCGGGCTCGTCGCGATGATGCGCGCCCCCGGCCTCGGACCGAAGACCGCCCGGAAGTTCTGGACCGACCTCGGCGTCGACAGCCCCGCCGCGCTCCTGCAGGCGATCGACGCCGGCCGGCTCGAGGGCGTGAAGGGGTTCGGACCGACGAAGATCGCGAAGATCCGTTCGGCCCTCGCCTCGCTCGCGACCGAGGGAGGTCGGCGGCCGATCCTGGCGGCCGCCCTGCTGGCGGAAGAGATCGTGGCGAAGCTTCAGTCCCGCGCGCCGATCACCCAGGTCGAGGTCGCGGGAAGCTTCCGCCGCCGGCGGGAGACGGTCGGCGACCTCGACATCCTGGTGACGAGCGCCGAACCGGAGCGCGTGATGGACGCGTTCGGAGGGCTCGAGGGGGTGACCGTCGTCCTCCGAGGCCCGACGAAGGAGACGATCCGGACGGCCGACGGGTTCCAGGTCGACCTCCGGGTGCTCGCTCCGGAGTCGTTCGGCGCCGCGCTGCAGTACTTCACCGGCTCGAAGGACCACAACGTCCTGACCCGGTCGATCGCGCGGGACAAGGGGCTGAAGATCAACGAGTACTTCGTCGTCCGCGGCGAGGAGCGGCTCCCGAGTTCGACCGAGGCCGAGATCTATCGGGCGATCGACCTCCCCTGGATCCCGCCGGAGATCCGAGAGGCCCGCGGCGAGATCGAGGCGGCGAGGGCGGGCAGGTTGCCGGCGCTCCTCGAGCCCGCCGACCTCGTCGCGGAGCTCCACCTCCACGTCGCCCCGTCCGGCACGGCCCACCGGCTCGCGGAGCTCTCGGAGGTCGCGGGGAAAGCCGGTCTCCGAACGATCGGGCTCGTCCCGGAGTCGGCGGCGGAGTTCGGCCGGCTCCTCGCCTGGGCGGAGGGACGGTCGCACCCGACCGTCTTGGTGGGGTGGGAATCTCCGTTCGGCTCGGCGCGGGCGGTACTGCCACGAGAACCCGACTTCCACATCGAGTCGGCTCGCGGCGTCGACCCGCCCGCGACGACGGCCGCCCGGACGGGAAGTCGGCCGGGATGGGTCGCTCACTACGCGAGCGATCCGGACACCCCGGGCGGACCCGAACGACTCGCCGGCTGGGTCCGGTGGGCCCTAGCAGCCCACTTCCCCCTCGAGTTGACGCCGTCCCCCGGATTCGACGGGCTCGACGCCGTTTCGGCCCGTCGGCTTGTCGAGGGGGGCGGCTCCGTGGTCGTTTCGGAGCTGGGCGTCGGAGTCGAGCGGGCTCGCGCACTCGCGGTCGGCACCGCCCGACGGGCGTGGATCACGAAGGCGAGCGTCCTCAACGCCGGGGCGTGGCCGCCCGCACCGGCACAGCGGTAGGCGTCGGGGCGGGCCCCCGGACGCTCGAGGTGCTCGTTCCGCTCGCGCGGGCATAGCAGGCCGGGCACGTGTGGGCCGCGGCTCCTTCCTTGGTCCGCCAGTAGCACGTCGCGCAGAGCGGTCGGCCACAGCCCCAGCAGAGGGGGTCGGTCGCTCCGCCCGGTAGGCCGCTCCCACATCCCGTGCACGAGCGCCCGAGCGTCCGGAGGCCCGGGCTCGGTGGCTCGGGTGGCCGGGTCCCCGACCGGGGAGCCGGAGGAGCGAGGACGGGCGACGACTCGGTCCGTACGGCCGGTCGGAACTCCGGGTGCTGGAACGCCCGGACCTTCTCGCGGAGGCGCTCGACCTCCTGCTGAAGGTA
>Ga0116216_10003256_pt1 | contig 10595 bp, 8 predicted proteins | sample Sb_taG_11_FD_89696 | JGI IMG/M metagenome (GOLD analysis project Ga0116216, IMG submission 89696) | Peat soil microbial communities from Weissenstadt, Germany - Sb_50d_3_AS metaG | ecosystem: Environmental > Terrestrial > Soil > Wetlands > Peat | place: Germany: Weissenstadt | collected 2010-09-21
CCGATCCCTACCCCATCACTCCCAAAGAACACGGCGTCGATTTCTTAATGGACCACCGCCATCTGTGGCTGCGCTCGCAGCGCCAGGCAGCCATCCTGCGTATGCGAGCCGAAATCATTCGCGCCGCCCGCGATTTCTTCGACGGCAACGGATTCACCCTCACCGATCCACCCATCTTGACGCCCGCTGCCTGCGAAGGAACCTCGACGCTCTTTCCCGTGGACTACTTCGAAGAGCAGGCCTACTTGACGCAGTCCGGCCAACTCTACATCGAAGCCACAGCCATGGCGCTCGGCAAGGTGTACTCGTTCGGCCCGACTTTCCGCGCTGAAAAATCGAAGACTCGCCGCCATCTCACCGAATTCTGGATGGTCGAACCTGAAGTTGCCTACGCCACGCTCGACGACCTGATGGAACTCGCCGAAGGCTTGCTGACCTTTTTGGTGAAACGATGTCTAGAACGCCGCCGTCCCGACCTCATAACCATCGGCCGCGACCTCACCAAGCTCGAGAAAATCGATGCACCCTTCCCGCGCATCACCTACGATGAAGCCGTCCAAAAATTGCAGGAAGGCCACGCACAAGGCAAGCTGGAAAATAAATTCGAGTGGGGAGGAGACCTGGGCTCCCCCGATGAAACCTATCTTTCCTCTTTATACGATCGTCCCGTCATGGTCCATCGTTATCCCGCCAGCGTAAAAGCGTTTTACATGGAGCCCGATCCCCAGCGCCCCGAGCTAGCCCTCTGCGTCGACGTCTTAGCCCCCGAAGGCTACGGCGAAATCATTGGCGGATCGCAGCGCATGGCCTCGCACGACCTTCTCCTGCAGCGCATTCACGAACACAAGCTGCCCGAGGAAGCTTTCAAGTGGTATCTTGATCTGCGCAAGTACGGCAGCGTCCCCCACTCCGGCTTCGGCATGGGCATAGAGCGAGCCGTAGCCTGGATCTGCGGTTTAGAACACGTGCGCGAGACTATTCCGTTCCCGCGCATGTTGCATCGGCTGTATCCGTAGAGTTGCGATGCAGAGCATTCAACCGCAGAGGTCGCTGAGTGCGCGGAGAAAGTCATTGCATGAGTGCCGTGGTCGCTCAAGCCGATCAGCTCAACGCGATCACCGAACAGATCATCGGTGCTGCGATGGAGGTTCATCGTGCGCTCGGTCCTGGCTTGCTGGAATCGGCCTACGAGGCTTGCCTGGTTTTCGAACTTCGCCAGCGCGGCCTGCGCGTGGACCAGCAAAGGCCGCTCCCGATCATATACAAAGATGTAAAGCTCGATTGTGGTTACCGTCTGGACTTGGTAGTAGCCGATAGTGTGATCGTCGAAATTAAAGCTGTAGAGAAATTAAACTCGGTCCACGAGGCACAGTTGCTCTCATACCTGAAGCTGGCCAATTGTCGAGTAGGATTGCTCCTAAACTTCCACTGCACAATGCTAAAACACGGAATTCGCAGATTAGTAAATGACTTTCCCTCCTCTGCGACCTCTGCGATCTCCGCGGTTAAATGCAATCTCGGCGGTGAATAGGAAGCGTATGCCACAACGAAGCACGACCTACAGCAGCATTACCCCGCGCCAGATCCGCGTCATCGGCGTTCCTCTTGACCTTGGCCAATCCCGCCGCGGCGTTGACATGGGTCCATCCGCCGTTCGCGTCGCTGGGCTCGAAGCTCGTCTCGAAGCCATCGGACATATTGTCGAAGACGCCGGCAACATCGCCGTCGCCATCCCCGAGCAGAAGAAAGAAGGCGCGGCCCATTCCAAATACCTCAAGGAAATCACCGCCACCTGCACCAAGAGCGCCGACCTGGTGTTGAAGACGCTCGAAGCCGGCAAAGTCCCGCTCATTCTCGGCGGCGATCATTCTGTAGCTGTCGGCACGGTGTCAGGCGTGGCCGAATTCTACCGGCGCAAGAATCAGAAAATCGGTCTCCTCTGGATCGACGCGCATACCGACATGAACACGCCCGACTCTTCTCCCAGCGGCAACGTGCACGGCATGCCGCTCGCCGCGCTCATGGGCCTTCCGCCGTTCGAACTCGGCAAGATCTACGATTTCTCACCCAAAGTGCAGCCGGAGAATTGCGTCCTCGTCGGTATTCGCGACGTCGATAACTTCGAAAAAGAAAACATCCGTAAATCCGGAGTCGAAGTCTTCACCATGCGCGACATCGACGAACGCGGCATGCGCAACGTCATGGAAGAAGCGCTCCGCATGGCCGGACACGACACCGTCGGCTATCACGTCTCGCTCGACATGGATTGGATCGATCCCGAAGACGCGCCCGGCGTCGGCACTCCAGTCTGGGGCGGCGCCACCTATCGCGAAGCGCATCTCGCCATGGAGATTATTTCCGACCATGGACGCATGCTGAGCTTCGAAATCGTGGAAGTGAATCCCGTCATCGACGAGCACAACCAGACCGCCGACTTAGCCGTCGAGCTGGCTCTTTCGGCATTTGGGAAGAAGATCCTCTGACAGTCTTTGCAGTTTGCCAGCGACTTGATTCTATTCTTGTTTTGCAGGGCGCAGAGATTCACCGCTTCCGCACTTGATTTTGGGTGGCGCAGCGGTTTACCGCTGCGATAACGGGCCTGTTCTCAGTGAAGGCTTTAGCCGCTGAGGGGCCTGCGGCGCGTCCCAAGAGTCGCTGCTTCGATTCGCGTGCTTGAAGATATACTTCCACAGCGCCCCCCAACCGATGATCACCGCTCCTCAAGGGCAAAGCCGCCGGACCATAAAACGCTCCTTGCTTCTCCTGGCAGCGGTGGTGGTTGTGGCGCTCGCACGTCCAGTCTGGACCCATCTCCGCGCCGCCGCGGTTCTGTTACGAGTGCAATCCCCGCAGCATCCCGGAACACTGGCCAACCTCATCGCTCATCCCATCGAGGAGGTGCCGACGGAGGTGCCCACTCCCTCTGGCCCCATCCGCGCGCGGCTGTACATTCCGAAGGACCGTCCCCATGCCCCAGGCATGGTCCTGGTGCACGGCGTGCATCATCTGGGCATCGAAGAGCCGCGCCTGGTCGCCTTTGCTCGCGCCCTGTCTGCGAGCGGCATCCGCGTGCTGACGCCTGAACTGCTGTCTCTCGCCGACTACCAGGTGGACCGCGCTTCGATTGACCTCATCGGATATTCCGCTCGCGCTCTTTCCGCGCCGCTTGGGCAGAAGGTCGGGTTGCTCGGCCTGAGCTTTTCTGGAGGTCTGTCACTGTTGGCGGCGGCCGATCCGCGGTTTGCGCCGTACCTTCGTTTCGTTGTGTCGGTAGGCGCTCATGACGATCTGCAACGTGTGTCCCAATTCCTGATCACGAACACGATCGAGCGGCCCGACGGCTCAATTCTGCACATGACGGCCCACAAGTACGGAGCGCTGGTCCTGATCTACTCGCATGTCAGCGATTTCTTCCCGCCAGCCGACGTCCCCGTGGCCCATGATGCCCTCCGCTTGTTGCTATGGGAGAAAAATGACGAGTCGCGAAAACGCGCTGAGCTTCTCAGCCCCGCGTCTCGTCAGAAGATGGAATTGCTTTACAGCGGCCACGTGGAAGCGCTAGCCGGTGAAATTCGCGAAGCCATCGTACGCCACCAAGGCGAGATGGCGCCGGTTTCTCCTCACGGAAATCTCGGGGCGTTGCAGGTTCCGACACTGCTTCTGCACGGCACGGGGGATAACGTGATCCCCTCATCGGAACTGCTATGGTTGCAGCGGGATGTTCCGCGCGCTGCCCTGAAGTCCGCGCTTATCAGTCCGGCCATCGGCCACGTTGAATTGGAAAGGGAACCGTCTCGCGCCGATCAATGGAGGCTGGTGCATTTCATGGCGCAGATCCTGGAACTGGCAGAAGACTCCCAGTCCGCACCCACAGTTTCCAAATAGCGCCCGGTTCGGAATGACAGTAACAATTGAGTGTCCAGCAAAACCGCTCACTGCACATCGGAGACTTTTCCGTTCAGAAACGTGACCTTAATATCCTTGTAAACATAAATCATCTTCGTGCCCAGATTCACGATCTTATCCGGGTTGCCGAGCGCTGCTTTCACTTGATCAGGCGTTTGTCCTTTTTCTATCTGTGCAGGCTCCGCCGCAGGCGCTTGTTGTTGCGCTTGTCCTTGAGCTGCGCCCTGGTCGCCGCCTTGCTGGTTGTTTCCTTGATCGCCGCCCTGCTGCCCGCCGCCCTGGTCGCCGCCCTGCTGCGCATCGTCACTGCTGATCGAGAGCAGTTGCCCGATGACATCCTCCACCTGTCCCGCGCTCGCGTTTGCCAAGCTGCCGGCGGGAAACTGGAAAGCGATTTGAGCTTTGTTATACGTCGGCGGATCGGTCTTGTTGCAGGTGTCGCAAGCGACGATGCCCAAAGTAACAACGTCTTTGGCGACGTTCACGTCGATCTTCGTGGGATATACCTTGTCGCCCTTCGCAAACAGGTGCGTCGTCTGACCCTCCGACGCCGTCTGCGAAAAATGTCCGAAGAGGGCCTTTCGTGCTTGCACCGCAACGCCGCTGGGAGTGTGAACGGTGCCGCCTTCATACTTGGTGGTCAGAATAGTTTTGTCGGAATAAGGTACTCCTAGGATGCCGCCTTTTTGGATGGCCAGGAGCGTACCCGCCTCGACCACGGAATATCCAGCCGTGTCCGACCCCATCTTTACCAGCTTGTATTGCGCAGCCAGTTGCTCCTGCAGAGAAACCGCCTGGGCACTGGCCAGCGACAACGGAAGACTCGTGGCTGCCAGAAGCACAACTCCTGAGATCAAAGCCTGGAGTTTCTGCGACATCGTAAAACCCTCCGGTTCAATTTTTCCCAAGTTCGACTGCAAGCGGCGCGCTGAACAGCGAACGCAGAGCTAGCCAGCATCTCACCCGTCGATTGCAGAAGGGAGCGTCGTCTTCCGACGCTCCCTGTGCCTGATCGATTCGGTGAAACTGCCGTTCAACGAGCCGGGTGTTCTACTGCTGCCCGCCGCCGCCCGCTGACGCAGCTTCCGCCTTGACATCCGCCTCCGTCTTATCGGCTGCCGCCTGTTGATCGTCCAGCACCTTTCCCGCCGACGTATCCGGTGGCGGGGGTGGCACATCCGAGGCCACGGTGCTGGTGTCCGGCGCTTTCGGAATACCGCCGGTACCCTGCTTCTTCGCCAGTTCGCCTAGACCCGTAGTAAGTTGCTCCGCGAAGTGGTTTTGCATCTCCTGCAGGTCGTCCACATTAACGGCCACGGTTTGTCCAGTGGCGCAGTCCGACTTCTTGCTCGCCGAGACGCTGGCGTTCACCATATTGTCTGCGTCCGGAGAGTCGGTGAGCCGAGTGATGACGTCACCCTGAGTCAACCCGCATTCCTGCCCGTTGGCCACCACGGAGAGATCGCTGTCGACCACAAAGGTACGCCTTGCCGGATCCAGCGCCGGAGGAACTTCGCCGCTGGCGTTAGCCGACGCTGGTGCGGTTGCCGGTGCGCTGGAACCGCCGCGACTCTGTGCCGCTTGTGCCTGCTGCGAGGCCAACTGCGCCTTCACTTCGTCGGCAATGGCCTGCTTCACCTCAGGCGTCAGTGCCACCGCGCCCGAGGCCGGTGCCGGCGCCGGATCTCCTCCGCCTCCGTCGCCCGCCGCAGCCTCTGCATTAGCTTCAGCTCGGGCCGCATACGCCGCCTGCAACTGCGCCGCAATCAGGTAGTCCGTCAGCCAGAATGCCGGCCCGGCATAATAGGGATAAGGCGCGAAGTACCCGCCGTAGAAGCCATACCACGGAGCTCCTCCCCATCCCCACGCCCCTACGCCCCAGTAAACCGGCGCACCCCACGGCTGATAGCCCCATCCATAAAATCCCGGGTTGTACCACACGCCGGGATAGTAGCCGTAGTAGTTGTGGCCTCCCCAGTAGTAGCCGCGATACACGCCGCTATAGTAGTGGCCGTGGTTATAGAACGTGCGCGAATAATACGCGTGGCCGCCGCGATTGACATAGGCGCGCTGCACGTACCCTCCATGCCGTCCCGTGTTCACCACGCGCGCTCCGTTGTGTTCACCCACTACCCTTCGCCCGCCGTGCATCCCATGGTCAATGTGCATGCCGTTGCGGTTCACCGATCGAACCGATCCATCCTTCCGGATGTTCGCCGATCCTCCACCCTTAAAAGAAACGTTCCTGGACCCTGCCGGTGTGTGCCCGCCCGCAGCCGCGTGTCCACCCGCAGCTGCCGTGTGTCCGCCGGCTGCTGTCGTGTGTCCGCCCGCAGCCGTGTGTCCGCCGGCTGCTGCTGTGTGTCCGCCTGCTGCTGCCGCGTGCCCGGTCGTCGCCGAGTGCGTGCCTCCGGTTGTCGCTGCGTGCCCGGTCGTCGCCGAGTGTGTACCTCCGGTTGTCGCTGCGTGCCCGGTTGTCGCCGAATGCGTGCCTCCGGTTGTCGCTGTGTGCCCGGTTGTCGCCGAATGCGTACCCCCGGTTGACCCCGTGCGGCTGGCCGCGGAGCCCGGTCCGCGATTAGCCGCTCCGGATGTGTGCGACGCTGGGGCGGCATGCGATGCTGGGGCGGCATGCGATGCTGGCGCTGCGTGCGATGCCGGGGCGGCATGCGACGCTGGAGCGGCATGCGACGCCGGGGCTGATGGCTTTGGGGGTCCACCGTTGGCCCAGGCAACTGCGGTTACGGTCAGTACAGCAGACAACACCACCCACTTCGGCACGACGTTCTTTCCTCGGTTGCTCAATTTCATAGCCACTCCTGTGAGATGTAATGCTGCTTCCTCATAAGTCCACCAGCAGGAAACATAGCGGACAGACAAAATTTCCGTCCAATCTGCAATCCCGCTCAGGGCATCTTCGACGAGAGCTTCTGGATCCGAGTGCCATGGGGGAAGGATCGGACACCGGCCTTCGAAGCATCGCCAATTTCACACCTGTTTCATTACGGTGTCAAGCGATCTGCCCCCAAATTTACATTCGTCATCTCGAACAAATGCCCCGACCTGCTTTTTCCCGGTCGTGGACCTTCATCGCCAACGGTAACCACGGTAATTGAGGATATTCCTGTTATTCGCCGATGGGGCTAATCAACAGCGATGTTAAAGCATTGGCACACTGCGTTGGCACTCTTGGCTCTGTCTGTCTCGACCTGCGCTTCGGCTGCCGACGACACAAGCCGTTCCTCAGATCTGCCCACGTATCACAGTAACGTCTCTCAGGTCGGGGTTACGTTCTTCGCCACCGATGAAAGCAATCATCCGCTCAAAAGCCTGACGAAGTCGGACTTTGCCGTCGTCGACAACGAACATGTCGTCCGCAATTTCCGGACCTTCACTCGCTCGGATGAAACCTCGCTCGACGTGGTTGCGCTGGTCGACCTGAGCGAATCGGTAGCGCCGCGCTTTCGAGCTGCCATGAGCGATGTGCTGCAACTGGTGGCGCACAAGCAGTCGATCCCGGATGACAGTATTGCCGTTCTGTCTTTTGGTGGGACGTTCGGAACGCTCGGAGGGCCGTTCGACAGCATACATCCTGCCATTCTGTGCTCGGCCGGTTGTCGCACTGCAGACTTCGCCAGCAGACTCCTGGCGGTGCAGAGCGGCAGCACCACGCCGTTGTTCGACGCCCTGATATTTGGAGCAGATTTCATTTCACATCGCCGCCGCATCGGGGCCCGGCCGGTCATTATTCTGTTCTCTGACGGGAACGACACCATCAGCCTGCACTCTGCACGCCAGGCGCTGCAGGCGGTGCTGGACCAGGGCGCCCTGCTCTACTGCTTTGATACGGGCACTTCTGAAAACCAATCGCCGAACCGGTCATCGAGCCTGTCATCGAGCCAGTCGCCGAACCAGACGACAGGCAGCATGTTCCTGCGGCGAGCGTCGGATGCTACCGGGGGGCGCTATTTCTCCCTGCGCTTCTCCCCGGCCAACGGTGCCGCCGCAGTACTGAACGCCGTGCTCGAGGATCTGCGCGCTTCCTACGTGGTGACCTATGATCTGCCCAGCCATCAGGCTGGATTCCATTCGCTTCGCCTTTTGCCCACCCACAACCTCAACCTCACATTCCATAGCCGAAACGGCTATAACTACGAACCCAGCGGTCGCTAATTGGAGACCGCTGACTGGAGATTTATGAAATCCACTTTGCTATTGGCGATTGCATTCGGCAGCGTTTCGGTTGCGTTGGCCGCGCCGCTGGGTATTTATCAACATGGAACCGTGGTTCGTATGCGTATGGGCGACTGCATGCTCATGCACCGGGGCTTCGTGAACGCGTTCGGTCCGCCGCAAGCCGCAATGTCCGAGGAAAGCTGCCCGGAATACACCCTGGTGACCGATAAGGTCGTGTTTGTCATCGTGGGCAGGTCGTCCAATCAATTGGTGCCGCTCGCCGAGGTCATCGATTTTCGTTTTCAGAAGAAAGAGTTGGCGGTACGCATGGATGATGCTCGCAAAGAATCCAAATTCGCCATCAGGGAAATGACGTTGCGTTCGGAATGGGAACTCATTCAGAAGCACATCGAGCAAGAACTCAATGAGCCACCGCATTACGCCGTAGACACATCGCTGGCGCTGCGCGTCCGGGAATAACCTGAAAAGGTTTTCTCGGCGGCCTCGGCGTCTCGGCGGTGTGAATCCGCGCACTGGGAACCAAGGGTGGGATTGACGAGAAACACGCGCGGAGCCAGACTGAAAGGTTATGGCAAAGCTTCGAGTTGGCATCCTTTTTGGCGGACGCAGCGGCGAGCATGAAGTGTCGTTGCTGTCGGCCGCTTCCGTTTTGAATGCAATCGATAAAACGAAATACGAAGTGGTTCCCATCGGCATCACGAAAGACGGCCGCTGGCTCACGGCGGAACACGCCGAACGGTTACTGAAAGGCGAAGGGCACGCGGGCGAGGGCGCCCGCGCTACACCGGCAACACAGTTGCGGGCGGGCGATCCGGAGGCGACTCCGGGGGCGGCCGTGCTGGCGACGGGCGAGTCGGTGGTTGTGCCTCCCGAACCGGCGCGGCGCGAAGCTGGACTTACGCCGTTCCAGACAGATGCCAATCTGCGACGCGCCTCCGACCGCGCCATCAACGTCGACGTCATCTTCCCCGTGTTGCACGGCACCTTCGGCGAAGATGGCACAATTCAGGGCCTGCTCGAACTGGCCGACATAGCTTATGTCGGTGCCGGCGTGCTCGGCTCCTCCGCCGGTATGGACAAAGACATCATGAAGTCATTGTTCCGTGCTGCGGGATTGCCCATCGTGAAACACGTGACCGTGTTGCGTAGCCAGTTCGAGCGCGAGCCGAAAAAAGTGCAGAAGCTGGTGGCGAGCAAGCTGAAGTATCCCGTCTTCGTGAAGCCCGCGAATCTGGGATCGTCGGTGGGAATTTCAAAGGCGCACGATGCGAAGGAACTCGGCCCGGCTATCGCAGAGGCGGCAAAGTTCGATCGCAAGATCGTGATTGAGGAAGGCGTCGGCGGAAAAAAGTACAAGGCGCGCGAAATCGAGTGCGCCGTTCTCGGCAACGACGATCCCAAAGCATCGGTTGCGGGAGAAATCATTCCGTGCAAAGAATTCTACGACTACGACGCGAAGTATCTGGTGGAAGGCTCCGAAGCGGTGATCCCAGCGAAGATTACGAAAACGGAAATGAAAATGGTTCAGAAGCTGGCGATCGCGGCGTTTCAAGCGGTCGATTGCACCGGCCTGGCGCGAGTCGATTTTCTGATGGAGCCGGGGTCGCATAAGAAGTCGCGACGGATTTTCGTCAACGAGATCAACACCATGCCCGGCTTCACCGCGATCAGCATGTATCCGAAGATTTGGGTGGCATCGGGCGTGTCGTACCCAGAACTGATTGACCGCCTGATCCAGTTCGGCATCGAACGCCACGAAGACAAGAAACGGAATCAGTACAGTCGATAGATCTTCGCCGCCGATCTTCACCGCCGATCTTCACCGCCACCGACCAGCAGAACCCCCCGGGTTTTCTGCTGTAGACAGCATGGGGGCATTCGTGGTATTCGACAGCCCGTTTCGCGTTTGACACCCCTCCAAAGCGGTTGTTATAGTCGATGAGTCCCTATTGGACGCGGTTTCGAACCAGCTGGAATTGTCCCAGGGTCGTCCGCCAGGTCGGCCTCAACGTAACCTAATGACCACGCCAGCAGTCCGCTCGACCACGTCCCGTTTAGTCGCGCACGAACACGCGTCGACACAGAGGCTATGAACTTGTTCGACGACAGCACCGCCCGCAACCTCGACTCCAGTATTGAAACCATGACAACTGCACACGATACCCACACCGGCGGCTCGGCCGTACTAGACGCTCCCGAGCCCGCACAACCCTCCGCTGCGGAGCCCCTGGCTTCCGCCCCTGAGTCTCGTGAAAACGACGCTCCTGAAACTTCCGCTCTCGACAATGCCGCGGCTGGCAGTGATGATTTCGCCGCCGCGCTGCACAGCTTCGAGACCGAAACCGAGGAATCGGTGGGCGACGATCACGTAATCAAAGGCCGCGTCGTAAAACTGACCGCGACCCACGTCGTCGTCGATATCGGGGCGAAATCCGAAGGCATGGCGCCGATTGCGGAAGTTCTCGATCACGAGGGCAAGCCCAAGTTCCAGC
>Ga0116216_10003258_pt1 | contig 10591 bp, 8 predicted proteins | sample Sb_taG_11_FD_89696 | JGI IMG/M metagenome (GOLD analysis project Ga0116216, IMG submission 89696) | Peat soil microbial communities from Weissenstadt, Germany - Sb_50d_3_AS metaG | ecosystem: Environmental > Terrestrial > Soil > Wetlands > Peat | place: Germany: Weissenstadt | collected 2010-09-21
GATGCAGGCGCGGGCCGGCGCCTTTGACGATGGCGAGATCCAGGCAGGTTCCCTTGCGGTACATGAAGGCGCCGAGCAACTCGTCACCGTGAGCGAGGTACTCGGAGTTACGGAAGCCAAGAGCGCTGTAGAAGGCGCACAGGTCGTAAGGGTCGGGAGTCAGGATCTGGAAGTGGTCGATACGCTGGGCATGTGCGCCCTTGTGCGTACCGAAGTCGATGTGCAGCCGAGGCCGGGTCTCCATCGTGGCGCACAGTTCGAGCGGCGTGCCGACCGAGTCGCTGACGTGCAGTGTCCGGCCCTGATGCGGCGCATCGACCCATGCGGCGGGCAAGCCGCGCTCGGTGAAGTACGCATGCGCCACGTCCAGGTCTTCCTCGAAGAACACGCGGAATCCGATCCGTCGCGCGGTGCCGCCGTCGCTTCCCTGTTCGAGAACCAGGCTGTGGTGACATGCCTCCTCCAGCCCACGCAGATAGCAGGCCCGGTCGGCCTCCTCGGTGACGACGAGGCCCAGAATGTTGGCGTAGAAGTTTCGGCTCTTGGCCAGGTCGGCGACGGTGAGCCGGACGTGGCTGGATCGGCTGATGTTGAATGGCGGCCGCAGGTCCACTGGTGGCAACATGATGCGCTGGTGCTCCGATTCTGTGATTGCGGGCTGGTACTACCGTCGCGGATTGGCCCGCAGGACGGCTAGGTAGGGTCTAGCTGGCCGGGCCGGGTCACCTCGGCGGGTTGCGCGAGCATGCGCGGGGTCGCTGGTCTCCGGCTCGGTCATTGAACCGCTCTCCGGGCGGGAGACGCTCGCCGGGTCAGGACGGCCGGTTCGCGACGGCGGCCGGAAACGGGTGCTGAAGCGCGAGTTCTGCATGCGGTCGCCGAGAACGGCCGCGACCAGGATGATGCCCGTGACGATCTGCTGCCAGTAGGTGGGAATGCCGGACAGGCTCAGCCCGTTCTGCAGTACGCCGATGAACAGGACGCCGAGGACGGTCCCGCCGACGCCGCCGGCCCCTCCGGCCAGCGCGGTGCCGCCCAGCAAGATGGCGGCGATCGCGTTCAACGGCAGCGTGTTGTCCGGCTGCGGTGCCGCCGCGCCGATCCGCCCGACGGCGATGATTCCGGCAAGCGCCGCCATGGCGCCCTCGACGGCCCACACGACCATCAGGGTCCGCGACGTCCGGATGCCGGACAGCCGGGCCGCGGTGATGCTGCCGCCGACGGCGTAGATGTCGCGGCCGAAGTAGGTCCGCCTCTGGATGTACAGGAAGAGCAGGAACGCCGCCGCCATGATCCAGATCGGCATCGGCAGGCCGAGGACTTTGCTGATGGCCAGCCAGCCGACCGCCGGGGACGTCACGTAGGTCGACTGAGTACCGGACCACAGGCTGACGACGCCGGTAATCGCGGTCATCGAGGCGAGGGTGACGACGAAGACGTTCAGCCGGAAGATCCCGACGGGGATGCCGTTGACGACCGCGCCGACGGCGGCGCCGAACGCGATCACGATGACGATCACGAGCGGTCCCGGCAGGCCGGTGCCGACGAGCTTGGCCAGGCAGATGCCAGCAAGCGCGGCGACGGCACCGGAGGACAGGTCGATGCCGCCGCTGAGCTGAACGAATGTCGCACCGAGCGCGACCATCCAGAGCACCGCGACCGACGTCGCGACGTTCTGCAGGTTCACCGGGCTGAAGAACGAGGGTTCCAGCAGGCTCAGGACGACGACCAGGCCGGCCAGCAGCACCAGCACGGGCCGGAAGCGCCGGGTGCCGTTCCACACGGCCCAGCCCGGCGACGGGTCAATGCGTGCCGGCGGACCGCCGGCGGTAACGCCTTGTTTCGCGGACGGCATTATGTGGCTCATAGCTGGCCTCCCGCGGCGACGGCGGCGATCTTGGCTTCGCTGAGCTGATCTTTGGCGAACCGGTGGGTGACGGCACCGCGGTGCATCACGAGTATCTCGTCACACAAGTCGATCAGCTCCGGTATTTCTGATGAGGTCACCAGCAGGGCCAGGCCATCGGCTGCGGCCTGCCGCAACTGGGTGTGGATGTCGGCTTTGGCCGCGACGTCGACTCCGCGCGTGGGGTCGTCGAGGAGCAGGATGCGCGGGCGCGTGGCCATCCACTTGCAGAACACGACCTTCTGCTGGTTACCGCCGCTGAGTGAGCGGACGGCCAGGGACATGGAGGCGGCGCGCATCTTGACCCCGTCGGCCAGGCGGCGGGCCATGCTGCGCTCGCCGCGGGTACCAGGCGCGCGCAGCCGGTTTTTGGTGTGCGTGGCGACCATCGTGAGGTTGCTCGCCACCGACATGGGCAGCACCAGCCCTTGCAGCTTTCTGTCGGGCGGAACGTAGCCGATGCCAGCCGCGATGCAGATCCGCGGCGACGTGCGCCGCAGCGGGTTCCCGTCGACGACGACGGTGCCGTCGGTGACCGGGCGAACTCCGAAGATCGCCTCCAGTAGCTCGCTGCGGCCGGAGCCGGCCAGGCCGGCCACGCCCACGAGCTGGCCGGGCCGTAGCCGCAGATCGACGCCGCGAACCGCGCCGTCTGAGCTCAGCTGGCGCACTTCGAGCACAGGCCGCGCCCGATCTAGGCCGGACGGCGACGCCGTGGCGGCTACCGGGCCGCCGTGCAGATCCACTCCGCCGACCATCGCGTCGACCAGCGACTGGGTCGTGAAGGTGCCGACCGGGCCGGTGCCGACCGTCCGCCCGTTGCGCATGACCGTGATCTCGTCGCTGATCTCGAACACCTCGGCCAGCCGATGTGAGACGAACAGGACGGCGACGCCGTGCTGCGCCAGTTCGCGGATCACCGCGAACAGGCCGGTAACCTCGTCCTCGGTCAGTGAGCTGGTCGGCTCGTCCAGGATCAGGATCTTCGCGTCCAGCGAGATGGCCCGGGCGATCTCCACCATCTGCTTCTGGTCCGGTCGGAGCCGGCCGACGATCCAGCGCGGGTCGTAGTCCAGTCCGAGACGGCCGAGGATCTGCCGGGCCCGGGCGCGGCTGGCTTTCCAGTCGATGCCGCCCGGTCCGCGCACCATCCGTCCCATCAGCACGTTCTCTGCGACGGTCAGGTCTTCCGCGACGGCGGTCTCCTGGGCCACCATCGCGATCCCCTGCCGGACTGCGTCGGACGCGGCGCTGAAACGCGCCGGCCGGCCCCCGATCCGGATCTGGCCGCGGTCGGGCTGCAGCTGACCGGACAGGATGCCCAGCAGCGAGGACTTGCCGCATCCGTTCTGCCCGGTCAGCGTGTGCACGGTCCCCGGGCGGCCGATCGTCAGGCGGGCGCCGCGCAGGGCGGCGACCCCGGCGTAGGACTTCTCGATGCCGTCAAGTTCCAGCAGCGGTCCGGCGCCGCCGGTCACGACAGCCACTGGGCGTCCGCAGCGGTCTGCGGCGTCACGATGTAGCCCGGGACGTTGATGAACTCCGGCAGTGGCAGGTTCTGGTGCGTCACCGTGTCATAGGCGGCAATCACGCTCTGCACGCCCTGCTGTTCCCACGGCGTGCGGTAGACGAGGGCGAGCCGGTGCGCCGCCAGCGCCTGGCCGGTGGCCGATTCGGCCGCGTTCGGCGTCGCCACGAATACCTTCTTACCGGAGGTTGCGACGGTGGTGGCGGTGGCGATAGCGGACTCGTCGTTAAACGTGACGATGATCTGGACGCTGGGGTACTTGGTCAGGATGGCCGAGGCCGCCGGGCCGAAGCCGTTCGGGTTGTCGCTGGTGGTGTCCACCTGACCGAGGAACTTCAGCCCGAACTGCTCGCCCCAGTACGTCATCCGGTCGAGCATGAAGACGAGCTGGTCGACGGGCAGGGCGAAGCCCATCGTGGCGAACGACGCGCCGGGATGTTCGACGGCGAGCGCCTTCATCGTCCGGTAGACGGTGTAGTCGAAGCCCTGCGAGACGGCCGTGACCGCGCCGGGCATCGGCGCGTTGGCCTCGTCCGGCGGATCGCCGATGGCGACGAACGGGATGCCGGCCTCACGCGCTTGCGCGATGCCCGGTCCCAGCGCTGCCGAGACGACCGGGTCGCCGATGATGACGTTGACGTGCTGAGCGATCAGCTGCTGCAGCTGGCTGGCCTGCGTCTGCGGATTCGACGCCGCGTCAAGCGCGATGAACGACCCGCCGAGCTTTTCCGCCTCGGCCTGGGCCGCCTTCTGCATCGCCAGCAGGATCGGCTGGCCGGCGTTGGTGTTCAAGAACCCGACCTTGAAGGAGGCGCCGGCCTTGACCTCCGGCTCGGGGAGCACGGTGAAGTGGCCACGGTCGGTGCCGTTGTAGCCGGCGGGCACAGCGATGGACAGCGCCGCCGTCGCGGACCCGGTGCCCGAAGGGCTGGCGGGCTGCTGTGTGACCTGCCCGCTCGAGCTGCACGCCGCTACCACGCCCGCGGCCACGAGCGTCACCGCGAGGCTGGCACCGCGTCTGCCTATGTGTCGACCGTTGGGCATTGCTTCTCCTTCGCATCGGTGCCGTTCGCTGCATCCCTATGACCGCCACGAACCGCAATCTGTGCTATCGTTAGCACATCACGGTAGGTGTACTCAGATGTGATGTCAATAACTTCTCGCATCCCAATCAAGTCCGCCTCGAACCTGCACAGGCCGCACTGGGGACGGGACTTGGGGCGTAGCCGTCAGAGGGCTGATCGGGCCAGCTTCCCGCCGTTGGGACCATCATGGGACTGACATGCGCTATCGTTAGCAGCATAGATGCTGGCTTGAACGCGAGGGTCTGGCCTGCCACGCCAGGCCACGGAGGAGGTCGCCGGTGACGACTACGAAAGATATCGCGGCACGGTTGAACCTGTCCGTCTCCACGGTCGGGCGAGCCCTGGCCGATGACCACCGGATCAGCGCCGAGACCAAGTTCCGGGTCAACCAGGTAGCTGAGGAACTCGGCTACGTCGCCAACCGGGCCGCCCGCATGATGCGCGGCGCGCGCAGCACGGTCATCGGGCTCGTCGTCCCCGACGTCGGCAACAGCTTCTACTCCACCGTCGCGCACGCTCTCGCGGAGACCATGAACAGCCACGATCGCCAGGTCATGCTGTGCGAAACCAGTGACGACCGCCAGGCCGAACTCCGGCACGTCCGTGACCTCGCCGCAGCGCAGGTGGCCGGCGTGGTCATCGTTCCCGCGCCCAAGCCTCATGCCGAAGTTGCGCGGCTGCTTAAGACGATGCCCCACGTTCAGCTACTGCGGCGCGTGCCGTCGCTGGGTCCGCACTGGTTCGGCATCGACGACCATGCTGTCATCCATACCGCCACATCTCACCTGCTCAAACTTGGCCATGAGCGCGTCGGTTACATCGGCGGCACCCGCGACATCTCCACCGCGTCGGCCCGCCTCGCGGGATTCCACGATGCCATCGCCGAGGCCGGCCTTCCGCCCGAGTCCCACCTTGTCAGACTGGGTCCTCCGTCTTCGGCGAGCCATGGCGCCGAAGCGGTGCGGGCGTTGCGCGCGGCGCCCAGCCCGCCGACTGCGATAGTGACCGGCTCGGTCCAGATCACGCGCGGCGTCCTGGATGCCCTGCATCATGACGGTGTTCGCGTGCCGCGCCAGCTATCGGTCGTGGGGTTCGGTGACGAGCCCGGGTTCTCGTGGTGGGGGCCGGGGCTGACCACCATGGCCTTGCCGATGCACGACCTGGCCACCGCATGCGGCGTATGGCTGCTGCACCGCCTCGACACTCAAGCCGATCACGACGCTGCAGCGTCACCTTTCGCCTCGGTGTCGCCTGGCGCTCTCGTGCTGCGCGGCAGCACCGCCGGCCCCGGCGGGTCACCAGCCACGACCGGCCGACGGGATTGAGCGAGCAACCCCTGCTCCTCCGTCAGCAGGGTCAGGCTGCGCGGCGGGCGCTGCCAGCGGCTGGCCGCGGGGCGCACCGGCCGGAACCCAGGTGGGCCGGCCAGCCGCCGGACCTCGCGGGCCGCAAGCCGGCCGGAGCGTGTTTCTGGTCAATGAGCTGCCGGATCCATCGCATCCGGCTCGCGGCGGCCCCAGGGTGGTCGCCGAACTCCTGGGCCATCCGGCTGGCGCAGCCCGCGATACCGAACCGCCGCACGGTGTGCCTGATAGCCTCGGCCAGCGCCTCGGCGGCCGGGGCATCCGATCGCTGCAGCCCAGACGCGAACAAGGCCACGCACCGTGCGTCGTTCACGGTCAACCGGGTCATGAAGAGCCTCCCCGCCTGAGAACGTCCGCGGCCGCCAGCGTCACTGCCAGGCTGGCACCGCGTCTGCCGATGTCTTGACCGTTGGGCATTGTCACTCCTTTGCATCGGCGCAGTTCGCTGCACCCCCATGACAGCTTTGAACAGCGTAATTTGCTATCGATAGCATCGACGTTAGATGCGCTCAGACGTCATGTCAATAACTTCCGGCAACCCGATCCAGCCCGCCTCACGCCTGCACAGACGAGACCACCGACGTGCCATCCGGCATCGCAGCCGACCACGGGCCACCGGTTCCGCAGCCCGTCGCCGGAGCCATCTTGGACCGATATGCACTATCGTTAGCATAAGGCGCTGGCTTGAGCGCGAGGGTCCGGCCTGCCACGGCCGGACCGCGGAGGAGGCCGCCGATGACCACCCGACGGGTGTGAGCGAGCAACTCCGCTCTCCCTGCCGCCGGGGCTGTGCCGCCACGCGGCTTGGCTCATCGGCTCGAAGCTGAGCCGGAGTGCGGACACTACATCAGCGTGGCCGGCCGGCCGGATGCCTGGGGCCGGGCGCTGGTCAGGCCGTCCTCGATGTCGCGGAGCAGGCGGAGGGCGGGGTCGAGGTCACTGCTGTCGCCGCCCACGGCGGCGGACACCGCGCGCGCCCATTCCTGCCGGACGAGGGCGTAGTTCCTATTGCCGTGTTCGGTGGGGCGGACGGTCACACCGCGGCCATCTTCGGAGGAGGCGTGGCGCTCGATGAGGCCCTTATCTTCCAGCCCGTGCAGGACGGCGGACAGGTTGGTGCGCTGCAGGCCGGTGGCGGCGGCGATGCGGCTGGGCGGCGCGTCCGGATCGGTCTGCAGGTAACGCATGACCATGCCCTCGGACTGGGATAGCGGGATGGCGCGGGCGTCGGTGTAGCCGCGGAACTGGATCTCGCGGGCGACGATGAGCACCAGGTCGGCCAGGTCCGCCCACCGCCCGTCACCGCCCGGCGGCACCGGATGCCCGCGCTCGGGTTGCGTCACTGCCATGCCTCCAGAGTAGATCATTCGCCGGACATAGTCATTGACACATAATTATGATGATGTAATAGTGATGTGTAAATAACTACTTCAGGATCTCAGGAGGTGCCATGACGACCATCCTCGGCCCGGCCCGGGTCGGCTCCGGGTCGCCCTCGGCCCGGGCTGCGGCGCGAGCCGGCGGGCTGCACCCGTTCGGGGTGTTCATCCTGCTGGCCGGCGCATTCATGCCGATCATGGACTTTTTCATCACCAACGTCGCTCTGCCCAGCATCGACAGGTCACTGCACGCCTCGCCGGCCTCGCTGGAGCTCGTGGTCGCCGGGTACGGCGTGGCGTACGCGGCCCTGCTGGTGCTGGGCGGACGGCTGGGCGACCGCTACGGCCGCCACCGCGTCTTCCTCGGCGCGCTCGTCGGCTTCGTGCTGGCCTCGGCAGCCTGCGGGCTGGCGCCGACGGCGGGGGCGCTGATCGGGGCGCGGGTCGTGCAGGGCGCTGCCGCGGCCCTCCTCATCCCGCAGGTGCTGGCGACCTTCCACCACACCCTGGAGGGCGAGCGCAAGGCGCGCGCCCTGGCCCTGTACGGCGCCACCTCCGGCATCGCCGCGGTCGTCGGCCAGATCGTCGGCGGCCTGCTGGTCAGCGCGAATATCGCCGGCAGCTCCTGGCGGCCGATCTTCCTGGTCAACGTGCCGGTCGGGATCATCGTCCTGCTGGTCGCCTCCCGCATCGTGCCCGCCACCCGGTCCGCGCACCCGCTCGGGGCCGACCTACCCGGTACCGTGCTGTTCGCCGCCACGCTGACCGCGCTGCTGGTGCCGCTGACCGAAGGGCACGCGCTGGGCTGGCCCTGGTGGACCTGGCTGCTGATCGCGTCCGCGGTCGCCCTGGGCGGGCTCACCTGCCTGGTGGAGAAGCGGGCCGAAGCGCGCGGTGAGGTGCCGCTGCTGCCGCCGTCGCTGCTGAAGCTGCGGTCGATGTCCCGCGGCCTGGTCATGGTGCTGATCTTCAGCATGGGCTTCGGCTCGTTCATGTTCGTCTTCGCGCTGACCGTGCAGGACGGACTGCGCGCCGACGCGCTGCGCGGCGGCCTGTCGATCCTGCCGATGGCCGTGGCGTTCCTCGCGGGCTCGCTGGTCGCGGCGCGCATGATCACACGGTTCGGCCGGGCCGCGATGTCCGCCGGCGCCGTCGTGCAGCTGGCCGGGCTGGCCTGGCTGGTCACGGTGCTGGTGACGAGCTGGCCGCACGTCGGCCTGTGGGCCATGGCCGGGCCACTGGCCCTGGTCGGCGCGGGGCAGTCCATGTTGTTTACCGGCCTGTTCCGGGCCGTGCTCGCCGACGTGCCCGCCCACCTGGGCGGCATCGGCGGCGGCGCCCTGATCACCCTGCAGCAGGCCGGCCTGGCCCTCGGCGTGGCCACGCTGGGCACCCTCTACCTGGTGCTGCAGCCGCACAGCTACCCGCGCGCCTTCGCAGGAGTCGAGTACATCCAGATGGGGATCGTCGCGATCCTCGCCATCGGCGCGGCGGCCCTGCCGCGCTTCACCAAGACCAGCGGGGACGCCCCGCTGGTCCGGAGGCAGCGGTGAGCCTGCTCACTCTCTCCCGGTGGCAATTCGCGGTCACCGTGATGTTCCATATGACCTTCCCGGCGATCACGGTCGGGACGTCGATCCTGCTGTGCGTCCTGTACGGGATGTACTGGAAGACCCGCAAACCCGTTTACCTGCAGATGTTCCGGTTCTGGCGGCGGATCTTCGCGGTCGGCTTCGCCATCGGCGTGGTGGCGGGCATCGTGATCACCTTCGAGTTCGGGCTCGACTGGGGTGTGTTCGCCGCGAAGACCGGGCCGATCATGGGCCCGATTCTCGGCATGGAGGTCGTGACCGCGTTCTTCGTCGAGGCGGGGTTCATCGGCATCCTGCTCTACGGCGACGGCCGGGTCCGGCCGCCCACGATGTTCGCCGCTGCCGTGATGGTCTCGCTCGGCACGGTCCTGTCGTCGACCTGGATCATCGCGAACAACTCGTGGATGCAGACCCCGTCCGGGTTCGTGGTCCGTGATGGCCGGTTTGAGCCGGTGAACTGGCTGCGGGTGATCTTCAGCCCCTCGTTCGTGTGGAGCTGGTATCACATGCTCGGCGCGGTGCTGGTCTCCGCCAGTTTCTTCGTCGCCGGGATCGGCGCCTGGTACCTGGTCAGGGGGCGGGCGCTGCCGTTCGCGCGCCGCTCGGTGTCCATCGGCCTGGGCATCGCGGCGATCGTGCTGCTGTTGCAGATCTTCCTGGGCGACCACCTGGCCGCCTATGTGCTTCCGGATCAGCTGCCGAAGCTGGAGGCCATCGAGGGCAACTGGGCCAGCGGGAACACCGGCTACGTGATTTTCGCGCTCCCCGACCAGCAGGCCGAGCGCAACATCGCGCAGTTGTCCATCCCGTGCCTGGGCAGCGCGATAAACAAGGACCTGACCTGCCGGACAGCGGTCCCGGGTCTTGACCTGACACCGGCGCAGGACCGGCCGCTGATGGCGCCGGTGTTCTGGGGCTTCCGGGTCATGTTCTACGGGGCGCTGCTGATGTTCGGCACCGTGTTTTACGCGACGATCCTGCGGTTCCGCCGCAAGCTGTGGACCTCCGGCCGATTCCATAAGTGGCTGGTGTGGATGGCCCCGGTAGGGATCCTCACGATCCTGGGCGGGTGGGTCACCGCGGAGACCGGCCGCCAGCCCTGGGTGGTATACGGCTACCTGCGGACGTCGCAGGCGGTCTCGCACCTGGCACCGGCCGAGCTGGTGTTCTCCGTGGCCGGGTTCGGCCTGCTGTACGCGGTGATGCTGGGCGCCTACGTCGGCTACATCGTGCGCACGATGCGGATCGGCCCCGAGCGGGACCATCCCGGTCAGCCCCGGGCCGGCGTGGTCATCCCCGGCCTGGCCCGCGGGGAGGTGAGTGCGTGATGACCTTCGTCTGGTTTGCTCTCATCCTGCAGCGGCGCGTTCCATGGCTCGGCCTTCGGCGCGCTCGGCTGGTTCTCCGCGTTGACTGCGGTCACCGTGGCCTGCGGTTACCTGGCCCTGGGCTACGCGTACACCAAGTGGAAGGCCACCGGCGGCCTGCGGGCGACCGCCGGTCGCCGCGGCATCGTGATCGCGGCAGCGGCGGTGGTGCTGGCCGCGGCCTGCCTGTGCGCCGTCAACGCCACCGCCGCCACGCTGAACCTCAGTCCCGGACGCGCGTTCGGCTTCGGCTGGCTTCTGGCCTTCGCGGCGGGCGGTGCTGTCCTGGCCCTGGTCACGCTGCGACCCGGGTCCCGGTACGACGCCCTGCCCACCGCCGGGCTGGTGACCGCCAGCGTGGCGGTATTCC
>Ga0116216_10003260_pt1 | contig 10587 bp, 5 predicted proteins | sample Sb_taG_11_FD_89696 | JGI IMG/M metagenome (GOLD analysis project Ga0116216, IMG submission 89696) | Peat soil microbial communities from Weissenstadt, Germany - Sb_50d_3_AS metaG | ecosystem: Environmental > Terrestrial > Soil > Wetlands > Peat | place: Germany: Weissenstadt | collected 2010-09-21
CGTGCTGCGCGAGGACGACGACCCGGGCGCGCGGGAGCGTAGCGGGGCGCTGCAGCGTGTGGGGCATCTGGCGGGGTGCTGGCGTACTCTCTGTTCGGGTAATCGTTTGATCGTGCCCGTTACAGCAAACTGGGGAGGACCATGTCCAGCCGCCGTGCAGTTCTGAGCGTCGTTGTCGGGCTACTGCTCCTGCCGGCGACGGCGAGCGCTGCGCCGGGCTGGGTGGCGCCGTTCAACTTCCCCGTTCCCCCGGCGGACGTGAACATCGGCGGGATACAGGGCCAGGATCAGATCCTCTATCAGAACGGCGGCATCGCCACGGAGGCGTTCCTTCAGGTCGAGTCGATCTCCCCCGTGCAGACGACGCTGCATGTAGGCACGCTGGCACCTGGGGGCAGCTACTCCGACCAGCTGACGATCAATTCCAGCGCGGAAGCGATTCCGGTGAGCGCACAGATCGCGGTCGCCCCGAACGGAGCGGCCGTCGCGACCTGGGCGGAGCTGACGGGTACCAATCTTGCAACCTCACCGTATCGCTACCGCGCCGCCTACCGGCCCGCGGGCAGCAGCGCCTGGGAAGCACCGTTCACGATCGCCACTGACGGCGAACGCAACAAAGAAATCTCCGAGTACCTCACGCCCATGATAGGCCCTGATGGAACTGCGGCTGTCGGCGTTCGGCACATCGCCAGCGGAGAAAAAGGGACCGGGGAGGGTGAGCTGTTGTACCGCATCGACGTCGCGGTCCACCATCCCGGCGGAAGCTGGCAGACGCCGACCCGTCTCACTAATCCCGGCGTGTCGGCTGAAAGTCTCGCGCTTGGACTGGACGGGCAGGGGGATATAACGGCGGCCTACGCACTGCGCTTCAGCGAAGGAGGGACCCCCAAAACAGAAGATGACAGGACCACGGCGATCGTTCGTCGCCTCCCTGCCTCGAGCAGCGTGTGGGGTCCTGAAGAAAACATCACTGGCTCGGACATCACGCACTCGGTCTACGCGCTGCACCTCGGCGAGAACGAAGCTGGTGATGCCGTCCTGACCTACCAGTACGGCGAAGTGACGAAAGAATTCAACGTCTGGGGGGTTACGCGCCAGGGCCCGAATGGCTCCTGGACAACACCGACGCAGCTCGTTACGGGTAGCAGCGCTCCCGAGGACGCAGGCGTAGCGCCAAACGGCATCGCATACATCCTGTACTCCTTCCAAGGGACCAGCAGCAGCGAAAGCTGTGAGGGTGTCCTGCGCGGTCCTGCCGGCGGCGGTTTCACCGCGCCGCGCTGCGTCTCGCCGACCAACGAGGACACGTTCTCGGGCTCGATAGCGTTCCTCGGCAACGACGCCTACTTCGCCTGGCGTGGCGAAGTGCCAGGGGCGAAACCACCTGAAGACACGATCCAGGGCGCGCGCTGGGCCAATGCCGCCAGCCTGCCCGACGTGGCCGCCAACCTCGACACGCCCAACCTCATCTACGGCTTCCCCACGCTCGTCAACGACTATCAGGGCAGCGTGGTCACCTTTTACACCAACCCCGGCGGCCTGCTCCGCGCCGCCGCGTACGACGGCGGCCCGCCGATCCTGCTCGGCGCGGGCGTGCCTACGACCGCGACCGCCGGGCAGCCGGTCTCGTTCTCGGCATCGTTCTTCGACCTGTGGGCAGGGCTCGGCGCCGGCCAGCCAACGTGGAGCTTCGGCGACGGCAGCGCTGCGGTGGGCAGCGCTAACGTCATGCACACGTTCACCGCCCCCGGGGTCTACACGATCACGTTGAGTGCGGCCGATGCGATCGGCAACACAACGAGCGGCGCTTACACGATCACCGTCACAGCCGCGAAAGCCGGACCGCCTCCCCCCTCCGGCCCGCGCGTCACGATCTTCCAGCCGCGCTGCAAGCACAAGCTGTCGAAGAAGGCCTGCAAGCACTACCTCGCCTCCACCAAGGCGTGGCGGACTTTGAGCGGCACCGTCACAGCGCCCGCCGGTCTCGCCGGCGTGCAGGTCGCCGTCTATCGCACGAAGGGAAAGCTGATCGAAGGCCTCGTCGGCAAACGCTTCCGCAAGACCACCAAAGCCAAAGCCCGCAAAACGTTCACCACGGCCAACGTGAACAGCGCCAGCTGGTCACTGCACCTGCCCAAGCTCAAGCCAGGCAGCTACACAATCCTGGTCCGAGCCACGGACAAAGCAGGACACGTCTCAGCCACCGTCACCAAGACCCTACAACTGAAATAGCCCAACGACATGCGGAGCGCATCTGCCCACTGCGCAAGCGTCTCATCCGCGCGAGCGTGCACCGATGCTGGTCAGTGCGCTCTCGCATAGAGTTGTGCGGTGAGCGAAACCGTGGCCAACACACAGACCCTTGCGCTGCGTGACGGCAGGCGGCTTGGCTATGCACAGTGGGGAGCTGGTGACGGCGATCCGGTCCTTTATCTTCACGGTGGCCTGGGTTCGCGACTGGAGCGCCATCGCGACGAGGGGACATATCGCGCACTGGGTGTGCGGCTGATCACGGTCGACCGGCCGGGGCACGGGCTTTCCTCTCCACACGCGGGGCGCACGCTGCGGGACTTCGCGGAGGATCTGAAGGAGTTGCTTGACCATCTCAAACTCGACACGGTGACGGCACTCGGGTTCTCCAACGGCGGCATGAATGCTCTTGGTTTTGCCTGCCACCATCCCGCGCGAGTCAGGGCCGTAGGGGTGGTCAGCGGCATCGGCACCTTCGAGGGGCCCGGTGCGATGGAGGACCTCGCCCCGCGCATGCAGCGTACGTATCTCAATGCGCGCAAGAGGCCGCTGCTGGCACGCACTGAGATGCGAGTCAACGTTGCGGCTTTCAGGTACCGGCCGTCCTTCGCTTTCAAGCAACTCGGCAACCGTAAGGTCACGTCGGACCCCGAGTTCCAGCGAGGGTTCAGAGAAGCGTTGCTGGAGGGCGCGCGTCAGGGCGTTCGCGGGTTCGTCAGTGACATCGCTTTGAACACGGCCCCCTGGGGCTTCGACCCCAGCGAGGTCCGTGTGCCCGTCCGCTGGTGGCACGGCCAGAAAGACATGACGAGCCCGGTCAGTCACGCTCAACATGTATGCGACCGCTTGCAGGACGTGGAATTGACGATCACCGACGATGGAGGGCACTTCGTCATCCACACAATCATCGAGGACGTCCTCTCTGCGCTAGCACCTCACATCTGACATGGAGTGAAAAGTCAAGGCCCTGCGCGGGGTGGCGCTGAGTGCGGCGAGCGTCGGCCGCGGGGCAGGGATGCCCCGCGCCCACCCGCCCGGTTGGTCATCTTGCCTGCGCGGATGCGACCCGAATGAGCTGTGTAGGTTCGACCTGCCTGTTGGTGGTGTAGCGTCTCCGCTGATGGCCAAGATGCGCTCCCAGGCAACCGCAGCCAACGGGAGCCGTTTGGGCTCGCGGCGGATCCTCCTGGCCGTCGCCCTCGCAGCCCTCACGTCATCGGTCGTCGCGCTCACGATGGCCGGCGCTGTGGCTGCGAACGTGCCGCGGGCGGCCGTCGCTACGCCCACACGGACGCATGGCATCGCGGCCGCGAGCGGCCAGTGCCCGGCTGGCGTCGCGTGTGAAGAGCTGGGCAGGCTCTCCGGGCCGATCGTCGGGGGGTCCGGCGGCACCTTTACGGCGCTGCCCGGCCCGCTGCCGGTGGTGGAGCAGGACGAAAGCCCGCCCCCGCCGTCGCAGGAAACGATCCAGCCGCCGAGCACGCTCGGCCCGGAAAGCCTCTTCGCGGGCGCACTTCCCGCCGGAGCGGCGACCGGCGCGAGCGCGTTCTCAGCCTCTCTCGTGCCGAAGTCGTTCCTCAGCACCGACCTCGGTGAACCTCCGGCGCAGGGATCTCCGCAGGAGCCCACGGCGGCCGTCGGGGACAAAGTCGTCTGGTACACCGGCAACTCCTCGGTCGCCCTGTCCATCGACTCGGGTAAAAAATTCAAGTACTTCAACCCCGCCACGTTCTTCCCCGAAGGCGGCCTGCCGTTCTGCTGCGATCAGATCGTCTCCTACGCGCCGAAGGCGAAACTGTTCGTGTGGATCATGCAGTACTGGTGCGGGAAGGGCACGAGCTCACCGCCGAGCGCCGTCTGCTTCGAAGCGGGCACGACCTCCAACCGGCTGCGCATCGCGGTGGCAAGCCCCGCGGCGCTACGCGCCCACGCCAGCAACCCGGGCGCTGCGTGGCACTACTGGAACATCACGCCGAAGGCATTCGGCGGGCGCCTGGGGGGACCGGAAATGTGGTTCGACCAGAGCAAGATGGCGGTCAACAAGCAGGACGTGATCTGGAGCGTGGACACGCTCCGGGCAAAAGTCTCCTCGGTGCTGATGCGGTTCTCCCTGGCGGCCCTCGCCCGGCGTAAAGCGATCCGCTTCGGCTACATCACCGACACCCACCAGAAGATGGCCGTGGCCCAGGGCCTGAGCACCACGACGGCCTACTTCCTCGGCAGCGAAGGCACGACCACCGAGCGGATCTGGTCTTGGCCGCTGGCCGCCCCGGGGGCCACGCTGCACGTCATCACCCACTCCTCCCTGCCGAAATACAACGCCGCCGTCAACGGGACGAACGGGAAGAACTGGTACAGCCGCTGGGGCACCTTCCCCGGCTCGGTCGAGAGCGCCGCGCTCGCCGGGAACACGCTGTACGCGGCGCAGGGGACCGGGCGCGCGTACTGCATCGCGAAATGCACCTCTGAAAAACCAACCCTCGGGCCGGTGGTGTTCAAAGAGCCAGCCGTGCTCATCTCCAAGTATGACCTCTCCACCTGGACAACGGTGGGCGAACGGTGGCTCTACAGCTCCACGCAGGCTCTCACCTGGCCGGCGCTGCAGCCCGACGGCGCGGGCGATGTGGGGATCGTGATGCGCGCCTCGGCCGAAGGCCAGAACCCGCAACCGGTCGTGGCGTTCCTGACGCCCGGCAGCGGTAACCCGTTTCTCTCCGCAGAGCCGGAGGGGCTGCCGCAGCTGACCGGCGACTACTACAGCCTGCGCCCGGGGCGAACCTCGAAGTCGTTCGTGATGACCGCCCAAACGGTGCAGCCGAACAACAGCATGCACTGGGACTACGTCGAATGGGGGCGCGGAGCCGGGCAGTAGCTCCATCCGACGCACATGTTGCGCCTGTGGGAGGATGTGCTCGATGCGAGCGAGAGACTGGAGAGCTTCGCGAGGGCGGTTGGCGCTGTTCGTGTCGGTTGGCGCGCTGTCACTGTGGCTGGCGGCGCCGTTGCCGGCGCAGGCTGGCGACCAGTTCACGCTGGATGCCAAGGCAACCACGTTCGGGCCGGTAGTGGTCGATGCCGCGGGCAACGGCTATGTGACCTGGAACCACGAAGGCTCCCCGGAAACTCCGACGTTCTGCAAGCTCGCGCCGGGAGTGCGCAGCTGCGCGCATCCGATCGCACTATCCGTGCCCGGGAAGCCGGAATACGCCTCCCCCAACACGCCCTTCGCGATCCTCGGCCCCGAAAACACGGTGTGGGTAGTGGCCTCCCGCTACGTCCTGGACGACACGCTGATCTGGACCTCCACCAACGGGGGACAGACATTTGGCGCCCCCTACGAGATTCCCTACATCCCCAACTGCCCAGAAGTGGGGCCATGCAACCTGTCCTTCAGCTACGCAAATCGCACCAACACCGATGACATGCTGCCGATCACCCACAGCTACGCCGCGTACCAGGGCCAGGTCTACAAGACAGAAAAAGGGCAGTTCAACGTCTACTGGGCGGAGAGCTCCAACAACCCGGGCCTCGGGTTCAACATCGACAACACCGGTGAGATCACAGGCGGCCCCGAAGGCGCCACCGAGTTCACGTTCGGAAACACCGGTGGCGGAGGAGTCGGAGGCTCGGCCCTCGGCCTGACCTCGGTCGGTGACGTGGTCGAGGCCTACTGGCTTGTGAGGACCCCGCCGGCCCTCGCGTACTACCACTACCAGTACAACGCCACCACCAACCCCCACCCGATCTCGCCTCAGATCGGATGGAGCGGCCCCACGACGATCGGCGCCGGCTTCGCGCCGCGCATGGCCGATGGCGCCGCCGGGCTGTTCCTGCTCTCCGAGGACGTTCTCAAAGGCACAGAACCGACGGCCGTCGACGTCCGCAAGTACAACCCCGCCAGCCATGCCTTCGAAGCGCCGCTGACGCTGGCGAAGAACCCAGCCACTTTGCCCTACACCAGCACGGGCGGCGGCCTCGGTGAGAACCAGGAAACCGGCGAGCTCGCCGCCCTGTGGCCCCAATTCGGCGAACCCGGCCTGATGCGGCTCTACCTCTCCAGCGACGGGGGCTCGCACTTCTCCTCCGCGCAGGACGTTGCGACGGTCTCAGGCGCCTACGCAGGCCCCGACAACGCGCGCGTGGCGGTCGCCAAGAACGGCACCGGGTTCGTGACCTTCCTTGACGGCGAGGGGCTGCACGTCGCGGACCTCCAGGCGCTCGGAACGCCCTACAAACACCTGGTCGTGCATCACAACTCGACGCTTCAGTTGCCGGTCACGTGCGAGGCGCCGAAAGGCGCCTGCAAGGCAAGCGCCACCGTCAAGGTGAAGGGAAGCATGATCGCAAGCGGGCATCGCAGCGTGCCGGCGGGCGTGACCTCGATTCTCCGCCTGTCCCTCAACGCGTCCGGCAGGGCGCTGCTCGCCGCAGCCCACGGGCACCTGAAGGCGACGCTCAGACTGACGATCACGCTTCCCGGGGCGCCAGACGAGCGGCTTGTGGTGCCCGCGGTGATCGCCCGCTGAGGAGTTCGCCGGTGGGCACGATCGTAGAGAGTTGACGGTTGTCCTCCGCGGTGCGTCGAGCAGCTACCGGGGTCTTGTTGATCGCGCTCGTGGCGTCCCCGGCTAGGGCCGGCACGTCAGCGCCGACGGCGCTCGACAAGCTGGGGTCGATGGTTGCGGCCTACGGCGGCTGGGCTGCATGGAGTCGCCTGGACGAATCGACGAAGCACTACGCGCTGGCCCTACGCTCCCCCGAGGGCGCGATCTCGCTTGCCCCGGTCGCCGAGAGCACCTCGCCGTTCGATATCGAGCTCGGCCCGAGCGGCTCCGGAGTGGCGGCGGTCTACTCGCGTTGCACGGACACCACCACCCTGCAGGGCTGCCGCATCCTCGCGCTCCACCTCGGCACGAGCGGAGCAGCCGAGCGGGTGCTCGCGCCGCCCGGCGGCGGCTCGGTGCACGAGCCGGCGATCTGGAATGACCGCCTGGTGTTCCTGCGCCGCAATTCCCCAGGCGGCAGCGAGAACCCGTCTCATCCCGGCCGTAGGCCGGACAGCCTCTTCGCTTGGAATATCGGCAGCCGCAAGCTGCAGTCGTTGACGCTCCCCATCTCCAGGGGAGGGGGGCCGGAAGCGTGGCCGAGGGGCTTGACTGGTCTGATCACTGGCCTCACCTTCAACGGCAAGCAGGTCGGGTACGTGACAGCCAACGTGGTCGGCACCTTCGGAGAGACGAGCCTGTGGTTCGAGCCGCTCGGTGGCCGCCCTGAGCTGATCGACCAGGAGACGAGCGGCGCGGGAAACGTCTGCCAGCCCGAGTTCGTCTCGCCGGTGCTCGCCGGACGCTGGCTCTACGCCTACCTACACGCATGCGACCCGTCGGCCAACCCGAGCCTTGATCGCTTGACGCGCTATCGCCATGGAGAAGTGCAGCGCGCGGGGTTTATGTTCATCCGATTCGGCGACGAACCGATCGGCTCAGTCGTCCCCGACGGCAGCGGCGTGGACTGGGACAGCAGCGGGGTGCGGCGGCTAGCGACCGTGACGTGGCGCAGGATCACAGCGCCGGTCGCTCAGACCTTCTGCAGTCGCTCCGACCCGTTCTGCTGAGCGGGGAACTGCTGCTGGCAGGCGACGGTGTCGCGCTTCGCTACGCCGGTCCTCGGCGCGCCCGCTCGGCTGCGAAAGCAGCCGTCAGGGCGTTCGGAGGTCAGCAGCGCCTCCCTCATCTTCACTGTTTGACGGAGCTTTGTCGTCTGAAGCGGGGGAAGTTCACTTCGCGGCGCGCTGATGCTTTGGGACGCGCGTCGGCCTCACGGCACTGTCACACTCTGCGGGGCGCTGGCGGGGCCGGCTACGTCTTCGCTGTCGACGCCCTGGACTGTGATCGACCAGGCGCCGGGCGCGAGCGTCAGGCGGTCGCCCAGCTGGCTCGCGGGCACGGCGTCGCGGAGGACCGCGCCGCCGCCCGCCGCCGTCGCCGTGATCGCGTAGGTCGAGGCAGCCGGAACCTCGTTCCACGCGAGGAGCACCTGCCCGGAGACGGGCGCGGCCTCCACACCCGTCGGCGCCGTCGGCGCCGCGGAGTTGACGACTTCGACCGAGCCGGGCCAATACTGGATCGAAGACGGTATGCCGTTCCGGTTGACGATCGCGTAGGGCCAGTAGCGCCCGCTGGCGAGTCCGGCGAGCTTCCACGTCGCGGACCCCGACGGCGGGAGCCCTTCGGCGATCATCACGCCGCCGGCGCCGTGGGGGCCCGTGCCCGCCCACAGCTCGACGGTCGTCCCCGTCGCCGCGTGCGGGACGCTGTAGTGCAGCGCGATCGACCCGTTCGTCGAGACCGTGCGCTTCGGCAGGTCGCTCGCGCGCGGCCTCGCACGCGGAACGGCGACGGCGTGCATCCTGTGACGCGGGACGGTCACCTTCACCGAGGAGATCGCCGGCCCGCTGATCCGGCTGACCGTCCAGCGCCCGCCCTTCGGCAGAAAGACCAGGAAGCTCTCCGAGTGCCCTGATTTGTCGTTCCAGGCGAGCGCGCCTGCGCGGTTGCGCGGCTTGCGGGCGGACGCGAGCGCGATCACGCGGCGGTGAGCACCGGGCGGCCCGAGCAGCCTGACGTTCGGCGTGCCGCGCGCGCTCGTGACCGTGACCGAGGCCATCTGCTTGCCGGCCGGGATGCGAATCGTGCGGCGGCTGGCCTGCGAGCGCGCGCTACCGGCCCGCACCTGGGCGACGGTCCCGTATTCGCTGATGCTGCCTTCGTCGATCTTGACGTGGAAGCTGGCGTTCTGGTATTCGAAGGCGACCAGCGCGCTCAGGCTGGGCGTGCAGCCGATGTACTTCACGCACCAGCCCGGGACTTCCACCTCGCCCGCCGCCGCCCGGTCGGAGACCAGCGCCTGCACGCCGCCGAAGCGATCGCCGCCGATGATCGGGACGTAGCCCGGCACGACGAGCGTGAGCGATCCCTCGCCTGTGAAGTGCGGCGGGTCGATACCGAGCGAAATCTTGCCTTCAAGGAACTGAAGCGGGAACGGCGGCGGGGGCAGGAAGAGCTCGCCCGATGCCTGCAGCAGGTGCGGAGGCGTGAAGCTGACCTGGGCGCCGGCAAGCTCGACGCCTGTCCCCACCGTCTTCTGAATTTCGTTGACGACTTCCTGTGCCGACTTGTTCTTCTTCAGCGCTTCCGGATCGGGGAACGTGCCGCCGTGCAGCGGCGCGAGCTCCACGGAGCCTTCGGCCGAGAACGCGCCGTCAAGCAGGTAGGTGAAGTTGCCTCCGGCTATCACCTTGTCACCGAGCAGGCCGACGATCACGGCGCCGTCGAGCTGTGGCGCGGGCGGTGGTGGCGGCTGGGCTGGGCAGGTGACTTTGAATCTGAACACGGGAACGCATGGGCGTGGCAGGTTGAAGGGCGAGAACGAGAAGGGCGTGTAGGAGATGCCCTGCAGGTTGAGCATCTTCAGCGCGACATCTTTGACATCGAATATCGCGCCGATCGTCGGGACCTTGGCGGTGCCGCAGACTTTGGACTGGCTGCACGAGAAGCTCGCTTCGAGGTCCTCGAGTTTGCCCTGTCCGATCGTCGTGTTCACGGTCAGGCCGACGAAGCTGGCCATCCCGAGCACGGCGCTGCCATTCCAGACGTCGCCAGTGCGCTGGTAGTTGAGGCTGGCCTGCGCGAGTTTGATCTGCGGCAGGCCAAGGACCGACGCCTGGAAGGAGATGCCGCCGTTGCGCACGCCGACCTGCCCGGCGGAGTCGACCTGCACGGCGAGCTGACCGGACACGCTCGAGGAGAAGCTGCCGCCGAGGGGGCCGAACTCGATCACGCTGCCGAGCCACGTCGGCAGCGTCAGCTGGCCATCGACGAGCGCGCCGCCGCCCGCGCCGCTCGGAAGCAGGTAGGCGGTCGGCATCACGCCGACCTCTGAGAAGCTCCAGCCCGAAAGCGCCAGCGCGACGTTTTCCACTCCCGTGACCAGCGCACTGCCCGACACGCCCGATACGGGGTCCTGCACGCTCTGGGTGTCGAGCAGGAGCTTGCCGGAGGCAACGTCCACCCCGCCCACCTCGAGCTTGCCGCTCTGTTCACCGCCGCCTTCGGCGGGCGCGATCGAGATCGAGTGGGCGGCCGGGTCAATGATCAGCGGCGCCGTCGTCTGCGTGCCCGCGAGCACGATCGTCGCGCCGCCCGAGAAGCGCGTGTTCCCGCTCGCCAGGTAGGTGCCGTTGCCCTGTTCGCAGATTCTGTCCGCGAGCACCTGCACCGCTTCGACGGTCATGCTCGTTGGGCACGCCGGCGCCGTCACGGTGCTTTCGGCCGTGGC
>Ga0116216_10003261_pt1 | contig 10583 bp, 8 predicted proteins | sample Sb_taG_11_FD_89696 | JGI IMG/M metagenome (GOLD analysis project Ga0116216, IMG submission 89696) | Peat soil microbial communities from Weissenstadt, Germany - Sb_50d_3_AS metaG | ecosystem: Environmental > Terrestrial > Soil > Wetlands > Peat | place: Germany: Weissenstadt | collected 2010-09-21
AGTGGCGGGGGCGACGATGACGGCGGACTTCAGGTCGATGGCCGGGGCGGGGGCCGCGAGGAGGAGCGGGGCACAGAAGCGGGGCAGCAGCATTCCAATATTATAGGGGCGGGGCACCGAAGGCCCTGGGCCGGGACGCATGTTTGGCCCGTGCGTCAGTTTATTTTTCCCGCGCTATAGTCGAATTGGTGCGATATTTCCTGTCCCGGCGGCTGCCCGAGGCCGAATCCATCCTGCTGGTGGAAAGCGGCTCCCGCGGCTTGCTCGAACAACTGGCTCCCAAGCTGCGAGAGACCTGGGGCGAGGGGGTCCCGATCGACCTGGTGACGTGCTATGCCAGGATGCCACAGGGGTTTCCGGAAGAGAGGACGCGGGTCTACCGGGTCAGCGGCTACCGCGGAAGGGAGGGGCGGCGCAAGCTCTACCGCGAGTTGGCGCGCATCCGCTATTCGTACGTGGGAATCGTCTGCTCCGGCGAGCCCATCATGACCAAGTGGAAGTGGGCGCTGGCCCTTCGCCTCCGCGCCAAGATTTTCGTCATCAACGAGAATTGCGATTATTTCTGGCTCGACCGGGGGCACCTTGGTCCCATGCGCGAATTGGTATTGTTTCGCTCAGGTCTGGCCGGCGCGGGGGCCGTTCGCACACTGGCACGCATATTTTCCCTCCCGTTTACGCTGGCGTATCTGCTACTCTATGCAACGGTTGTGCACGCCCGGCGGGCATTGATCGCCGGGCGCCGGGATTGATCCATGAAACGCATTCAAGTCAACGAGACCGGCGGCCCCGAAAACATGCAGTTGGTGGATGTGCCCACGCCCGCGCCGGGGCCCAAACAGGCGCTGGTCCGGATTGCCGCCACGGGTGTGAACTTCATCGACGTTTACTACCGCATCGGCCTGTATAAGGCCGACCTCCCGGTGACGCTCGGCAACGAAGCCGCTGGCACGGTGGAAGCGGTGGGACCGGAGGTCAGTGAAGTGGCGGTGGGCGACCGCGTGGCGTATGCCGGAATGGCGCGCGGCTCGTACGCCGAATTCGCGGTGGTGCTCGCGGCCCAGCTTGTGAAGATTCCCGATGGCCTGGATTTCCAGACCGCGGCGGCCGCCATGCTGCAGGGAATGACCGCCCACTACTTGACGCATTCCACGTATCCGCTCAAAAGCGGCGAGACCTGCCTGGTGCATGCCGCGGCCGGCGGAGCGGGCGGGCTGATCGTCCAGATGGCCAAAATGCTGGGCGCGCGCGTGTTCGGCACGGTCTCCACGGAGGAGAAGGCGCGGATTGCGCGCGAGCATGGCGCCGACGAGGCCATCCTTTATACGCAGCAGGATTTCGAAGCCGAAGTGAAACGGCTCACGGGCGGGCGCGGGGTGGACGTGGTGTACGATTCGGTGGGTAAGACCACCTTTGACAAGAGCCTGAATTCGCTGCGGCCTCGCGGGTTAATGGCGCTTTTCGGGGCATCCAGCGGCCCCGTGCCGCCGTTCGACCCAACCATTCTCAACGGCAAGGGCTCCCTGTTTCTGACGCGGCCGAGCCTGGGGTTCTACGTCTCGACGCGCGAGGAACTGCTCTGGCGCGCGGGCGACGTGCTGAGCTGGGTGGCCGGCGGGAAGCTCAAGCTGCGGATCGATCACACCTATCCGCTGGCGGAAGCGGCGACGGCCCACCGCGACCTGGAATCCCGCAAGACGGCGGGAAAATTGCTGCTGACGGTTCCATGAGGTTACAGGGCCAGTGTGGCGCAGGTCTTTGGCCTGCGAACAGGGCAGCCGAATCGCCTGCCCGACCTCGTCCCCCGCTCATGTCGACGCCGTCCCTCGACACTGTGGCACGACCGCGAACAGACGTCGAGACGAATCTCGACGCGGCAGGCATGAATGCCTGCGCCACGGCTAAGCCATGAACTTACAGGCCAAGCTGACGCTGTGGTATGTGGTGTTGGCGGTGGTGATCGTGGGCGCCATTTCGGGCGTCGATCTCGCCAACAACATGCAGCAGCAGTTCGAATCCACGCTGTCGCGCGCCGAGACACTCAAACTGGTGGCCGCCAAGTTCGTGAGCAAGACGCTGAACTCGCAGCGTACCAGGACGCTCCCCGAGGCGCTGAGCGATCCGGTATTGCAGAACGATCTGCTGGACCTGTTGGGGAAGCCCATCCTGGAAATTGCGGTGGTCGATCCCAATACCAGCGAAGTCCTGGCGGACAGCCTTCCGGAGCACCGGGGAGACAAGTCGGGACCGTTCCCCGATTTTGGCGACCTGGTAAACCACGCCTCCTGGTACGAGAAATGGAAGGTCCTGCGGGGAAACGACCGGCAGCAGTACCAGCTCGAGGAGGCGTTGGGGACTCGTCCCAACCGCACGCTGCTGGCCGTGCGGGTGATCATCCTGCCGGCGCTGATCAGCCGCGATATCAGCTCCACCATGACCCAGAACGCCCAGGTCGCCGTGCTCTCGGTCATCGGAGCAATCGCCATCACGTTCCTGGTCTCCGCGGTGGCGTTCCGTCCGCTGGGCCACCTCCGTCACCAGCTTGACCTGATCGCGCGCGGCGAGTACGAACCGGAGCAGCCCGCGGCCGACAAGCCGGCGACGGACGAGCTTTCGGTGATTGCGTCCAAGGTCAGTATGCTGGGGCAGCGGCTGCGCGGCGCGCAGTACGAAGTTTCCGATCTGCGCGGCAATATCGACCGGCTGCTGCAGGACCTGGAAGACGCGGTCTTCATTTTCAACCGCGAGAGACGGCTGGTGTTCGCTTCCGGCTCGGTGGAAAAATTCCTGGGCAAACAGCGCGCCGACCTTCCCGACCAGTCGGTTTCGGACGTGTTTCCGCCCGCCGCCACGCTGGGGCTGCTGATCGCGCAGGCCGCGCAGACCGGCAGGCCTATACGCAACCGCCGGGTTCCGCTGCGCTCGCCCGGGGAAACCGCGTCGGGCCTGTCGATGGTGCTGCTTTCGGTGGACCTGCTGGAGACGCTGCCGGGCGGCGCGAATGCGGGCTCGGGCATGCTGGTGCGGCTGCGCGACCCCGAGGCGCAGCGAAAACTCGGCCGCGAGCTGCAGACCGCGGACCGGCTGGCCGCCATCAGCCGCGTTTCGAGCGGCGTGGCGCACGAGGTCAAGAACCCGCTCAACGCCATCCTGCTGCACGTGGAGGTGGCCAAGTCGAAGCTGGCGCACGGCGACACCGAAATCCAGCCGCAAATGGAGATCATCTCGCGCGAGATTCTGCGGCTGGATCGCGTGGTCAAGACGTTTCTGGATTTCACGCGCCCGGTGGAACTGAAACTGGCCAACGTTCCGCTGCAGGAACTGATGGGGGAGATCGTGGAGCTGGCGCGGCCGCAGGCGGATGCTGCGGGGATCCGGGTGAACGTGGAGCAGCAGGCCGAGGGCGCGGAAGTGCGGGTGGATCGCGACCTTCTGAAGCAGGCCGTGTTGAACGTGGTAGTGAATGCCATGCAGGCGATGCCGGAGGGCGGCGACCTTCGTTTTGAAGCCGTGGCCGACGAGGATACCGCGGAAATCCGCATCTCCGATACGGGCGGGGGCATTCCGCCGGAGCTGCGGGACAAGATCTTCCGCCTGTACTTCACGACGCGCCCGGAGGGCTCCGGGATCGGCCTGGCGATGACGTTTCGAATCGTACAATTACACGATGGTACAATCGATTTCACGAGCGATTTGGGGAAGGGCACGACCTTCATGATCCGCCTTCCGATTGCGGTATGAGATACCTTGCAGTAATCCTGGCCGCTGCCATCGCGATATCGCTCGCGGGCTGCGTGCTGAAGGGGAAGCCGGCAACCGCGACCGCCGTGCCCGTGGTACCCAAGCCCGCGGCAGTTGCCCCTCCGCCCACGCCCCCGCCGCCGCTTTCCATTCCCCAGGTGCACCCGGAACTGCCGGCGCCACAACCCGTGAGCGCGGAGGCCCGGGCGACTACCGAGCCTCCAGGGGAGCCGCCCGCGCCGCCGCCCGCGCCGCCGCGGGTGACCAAGAAGGGGAACACACCCGCCCGGCCGCGGCCTGAGGCGCCGCCCCCCACTCCAACCGTGGTGGCGGCCCCGGCCGAACCCGACGCACGGCCTCGGATTCAGGAAATCGTCCCGGCCGAGGATTTGAATCGGCTGAAGGCCAGCGCCGACGCTCACCTGCAGGACATTCGCCAGCGGCTCGAACGGCTTCCGCGCCGCGGCCTGACCAACGAGCAAAAGGCCAACGTCGAAACCATCAAGTCTTTTTTGAGGCTTTCCGAGGAGGCGGAGCGCGGCGGCGACATGCGTAAGGCGAACGAACTGGCCGAGAGGGGCCTGGTGCTGGCACAGGGGTTACCCGGTGCGCGATAAGAGCGGGGGTGGGGGGTGGGGGTTGGGCTCGCCAAAGCGCGAGTGGGTCGGGGGAAGGTGTCTCGCTGCGCTCGCATCTTTTCTTTGAGGAGCGGAATTGGTGACAGGGTATAACGTCGGGGAGAACGAATTCGAGCCGCGGCTCCGCGCCGTCTCGTCCGGCCTGGCCGAGCGCAAGCTGGATAGCCTGCTGGTGTCGTTCGGTCCCAATCTCCGGTACCTCTCGGGCTTTACCGGCAGCAACGGAAATCTGCTGGTTCTACCCGGCGGAGGTATCCTCTTCACCGACCCGCGCTACCAGATCCAAGCCCGGCAGGAAAGCGCGTGCAAGGTGCGGATCGCCAAAGGCCCGCTGGTAGTGGACGTATTGGCTGCCATCGCCAGGCTGGGATTGCGGCGCATCGGATACGAGCCGGCGCGGATGACTTGCGACTCGTTCGAAGCGCTGAAATCGAAGCTGCCCATGAAGGCATCGCTGGAGGCCGTGACCGGCTGGGTGGAGGAGTTGCGGATGGTGAAATCGCCGGCCGAGATCGCGCGCATCCGCCGCTCGGTGGAAACCAACTCGCGGGCCTTCGAGCAGGCCGTGTCGCGGGTGCGGCCGGGCATGAAGGAGCAGGATCTGGCGGCTGAACTGGAGTACCGCATGCGGCGGCTGGGTGCGGAGAAGCCGTCCTTCGAGACCATCGTGGCGGGCGGGGTGCGTGGTGCGCTGCCGCACGCGCAGCCGACTGCCGCGCCCCTCCAATCGGGCGACCTGGTAGTGGTGGATATGGGAGCGGTGCAGGATGGCTACTGCAGCGACATGACCCGCATGCTGTTCCTGGGCTCGCCGGACGCGAAGGTCAAACGCACTTACCGTGCCGTATTGGAAGCGCAACTGGCGGGCATCGATGCCGTGCGCGCGGGCGCCTCGGCCAAGCGTGTGGACCAGGCCGCGCGCGAGGTGCTGAAAGGCTACGGGCTGGACCGCGCATTCGTGCATTCCACGGGGCACGGGCTGGGACTCGAGATCCATGAACCGCCGCGCATCGGCAAGCGCGACAAGAGCAAGCTGCTGGCGGGAATGGCTGTCACGATCGAGCCGGGAGTATACCTGGAAGACTTCGGCGGGATTCGGATTGAGGATACGGTAGTCGTGACGGAGAATGGCTGCGAGATCCTGACACCTACGGGGAAAGAACTGCGAGTCATCTGAAGCGCAAAGGACGCGGGCCGTTTTGCGCGAGTTACTCTGAAGGGCCCAGCCTGGACCAGGCCCCTCCGATGTTCCGATTAGTGCCCTTCTCCGTGATCCCCTTGATCGGCCCACTCGATCTGGACCTCGAGCGAAGTATTATCGCTGAGGTTGACGTCCACACCGAGAGACTTGGACTTGACGCCGTTGGCGGTGATCAAAGCATCCAGCGCGCTGTTGCCTGTCACCCAGCCGGCCAGGTGCGACCCGCCGTTGTCCTGACCGGGGTGGCCAAAAATCGAAGTGATCTTGGTGCCCGCGGTGTCGGGAATCACGAACTCCAGCACCATGACGGGATTGGTGGCGCCGGCCTGGAAATCGGATTCGAAAATCGCGCCGCCGCCGTCCGATTCGTGATCGTCGTGAGCCTTGGCGTGAGCCTGGTCGTGGCCATCGCCGTGGCCATCGCCGTGGTCCGAGTCCCCGCCGTCGAGTTCCTGGTCGATCTCGCTGGCCAGAAGCAGCTCCGCCGCGTTTGCGGGGTTGGCCTGGAAGGCGATTTCCGCGGCGCTCAACGGCCGCGCCCAGACTTGCACCTCATCGATGGAGCCATCGGTGAATTGGCGCTGTATGCCCCCTTCGTCGGCCATGCCAAACGCCACCGGCAACGGGGCGTTCAGAAAGATGTTCTTCCCCACGGTGCCGATGGATGTGTCCGCAACCCCGCTCACGAATACCTGCAGAGTCGTCCCGTCGAACACGCCGGCTATGTGGTACCAGGTGCTCAGGGTGATCTTGTGAGAGGAAATGACCACGGCATTAACGGCGCTGGCGCACTTGAAGTCAGCGGCGTTGTCGGTGGGCGCACAAGTGGGAGCGAATTGCCCGTTATGGGAAACATCAAATCGGACGGAACCATCGGGCATGACCGCCAGCGCGTGACTGCGCTGATTGTTGTTGTGGCCGATATCGGCCCACTTGCCCGCGATCGGCGCGAAGCCGACTTGGTGACCGTTGCTCATCAGGCTGGGGAACGCCTTGAGATTGACCCATGCCTCGACCGTGATGGGGCCGCCGATGTTGAGAGCCCCGTCGCCCGCCGTGGCAGCGTACGTGCCGTTGACCGAGAGTGCGCCGGCGCCGAACTTCGCGCTGGTCGTGATCGTCCCGCCGCCGCCCAGAAAGGCGTCGTCGCCGTAGCCGCTGCTGTCGGGGCTATAGTTGTTGGCACTGGTGTTGAAGTGCCAGAGGCCGCGCAGTCCCGCCTGCGCGCTGGAGAGCACTTCGGCCGGAGACAACGCCCGCTTCCAGACGCGCGCTTCATCGATCGCGCCGGGGAAAAACTGCCTGGTTGCGCCGCCGAAGTCGGCCGCGCCGATGAGCACGGGTTCGCCGACCTTGAAAATATTCGACTTCTCGGCGATCGCCGAATTGCTCAGGACTCCGTCGATAAAGACCTCGAGCGTTTTGCTGGAGCTGTCGAAGACGCCCGCCACGTGGGCCCACTTTCCCAACGGAATCGCCGTCGTCGAGAATACCCGGGCGCTTTCGATGCACGCAAAACCAGAGGCGTTGTTCACCGTGCAGGTGGAGCCTCCATAGAGGCCGCTATGGGAAATATCGAATCGCACCAACCCGTCGTCGATCCCCAGATAGTAGCTGCGGTTGTTCACCGAAATATCGTTCCACTTCGCGACAATCGGTTCCGTGGCGCTGGAAGAATCCAGCTTCACCCACGCCTCCAGGGTGATCGAGCCGGTGATGCTGAGGCTGGGACTGCTGGTCACTTCCACCAGGGCGCTGGTCCCGTTGAAATGAAGGGCCGAGCCGAACTTTCCGGCCGTCCATAACGGGCTGTTGATAAGCTGTCCGTCGTTATCGTAGCCGGAGCTGTCGTGGGCAACCAGGCCGGCATTTTCGTCGAAGTGCCATAGTCCCGCAACGTTCCCTGCGGCGAAAGCTTGCAGGCACAGAACCATACTCAAAAGTGTGATCCGTTTCAAGGTGTTTTTCTTTCCTCCACCAGAGGAAGGCGGAGATCCGGCAAGGATATTGGGCCGGATTGGAATATTCTTCGAGGATCGCAGGCCGCGGCCGAATTCGGTACCAGTACCGGGCCGCCCTACCGCGGAATCTCGTAGCGCTTGATCTTTTCGTACAGGGTGGAGCGGTCGATGCCCAGGACCGCGGCCGACTCCTTGATGTTGCCGCCGGTCCGCTCCAGCGTGGCCGTAATCACCAGCTTCTCCATGTCGGAAAGCGTCATGCCGGCGGGAACCGCCCAACTTTTCTGGGCGCCGCTTTGGGCCAGGAACGCGAAGTCGTCGGCGGTAAGCTCCGGACCGCGGCAGGTCACCATGGCGCGCTCCACGGCGTTCTCCAGCTCGCGCACGTTGCCCGGCCAGTTGCAGTCCATCAGCAGCTTGAGCGCGTTCTCGGAGATGTCTCCAATGTCCTTGCCCAGCTCGTGCGAGAGCCGTTCCATGAAGTGATTGGCCAGCAGCGGGACGTCCTCGCGGCGCTCGCGAAGCGGTGGAATGCGAATCTCGATTACGTTCAGCCGGTAGAACAGATCGTCGCGGAATTTGCCTTCGGCCACGGCCTGCTGCAGGTTCACGTGCGTTGCCGCAATCACCCGAACGTCCACCCGCACTTCTTCGGATCCGCCCACGCGGTAGAAGCAGCGCTCCTGCAAAACGCGCAGCAGATCCACCTGCAACTTGGGCGAGATGTCGCCGATCTCGTCCAGGAAAATGGTGCCGCCATCGGCCATTTCGAACTTGCCGCGTTTTTGCTGGCTGGCGCCGGTGAAGGCGCCTTTCTCGTGCCCGAACAGCTCGGATTCGAGCAGCGTCTCCGCCAACGCGGCGCAGGAGACGGCCACGAAGGGCTTGGACGCACGGTCGCCGGAGTTGTGGATGGCGCGCGCCACCATCTCCTTGCCGGTACCGCTTTCCCCCTGAATGAGCACCGTGCTGCGCAGCCCCGATATCTCGCGGGCCAGTTGCAGAATCTCGTGCATGCGCGGGTTCTTGCTGATCACGTCGTGAACCGAGTATTGCCGCGTGAGCTTCTTGCGCAGGATGGTGTTCTCGCGCTGCAGGTTTTTGACCTTGATGATGCGGTTCACCAGGAGAGAAATCTCTTCGGGATTGCAGGGCTTGACGATGTACTCCTGGGCCCCCTCCTTCATGGCGGTGATGGCGGTGTCCACGGTAGCGTAAGCGGTAATGATGATGATGGAGGCTTCCGGGTGCAGGCGGCGGATCTGCATCATGGTCTCGATGCCGTCCATGCCGCCGGGCATTTTGAGGTCCACGAAATAGATGGCGTAATCCCGCTCGCGCGCCTTCTCCACGGCCTCGCGGCCGGAAGCGGCGGTATCCACCAGGTAACCGTCCTCGCGCAGCCAGGCGGCCAGCGACTCGCACATCACCTCTTCGTCGTCTACCACCAGAATCTGCCAGTGGGTCTTCATTTGGTTACTCCTTCGGCCGGCGCCGCAACTGCGCCGCGCACGAAGCGCAGAACATGGCGCGCTTCAAATCGATCTGCCGGATGTTGGTCGCGAGCGCCATGGCGCAGCCCCGGTCGGCGCAATGCACCAGTCCGAACATGTGGCCGGCTTCGTGCAGCGCTTCCTTCGAGGTCCGGTCGAGAAAAACCTCGCGGCTGGGCGGCAGGCCATAAAACTCCTGTCGCAGCCGCGCCAGCGACATCACACCCACGCGGCCTCCCAGTTGCGCCTGCCCGTACACAAACGTGAGCACGGGAATGAACAGGTCCCGCCCGGTGATCGCCAGCAGCTTCAGGGCATCGGCGGGACAGGCGCGGGCCAGCATCTCGAGCACCGGGATGGAGCCGAACTGCCCGCGGCCGGCGTCGAACGCGAATTCGATCCCGGGAAGCTCCAACTCCCGGACCGGTCGACTGAACTCTTCCGCCATGCGTTCGCGGACCATCGTCAGGGCCTCCCGATCGGCCTCGCCATCCAGCTCGGACGTCGCGCCCACATACAGGTACCTCATCCTTTCCCGGACATCTCGAGCAACGGCGCCTCACCGGGCTGCGGGGGCTGCTCGAGCGGCAGAAACACGGTGAACGTCGTTCCCTCGCCCACCTTGCTCTTCACATCGATATCGCCGTTGTGGGCCTGGATGATGCCGTAGGACACCGCCAGCCCAAGTCCCACACCCTTGCCTTCCGATTTGGTAGTGAAGAACGGATCGAAGATCCGGGCGAGATTCTCCGGCTGGATGCCTTCGCCATTGTCGGACACCGCCAGCCACACGGTGCCCTCGCCGGCCGCCGTGGTGATGGACACGCGCCGCTCACTCTTCGTCTGGGTGGCCTCGGCGGCGTTCAATAGAAGATTCAGCACCACCTGCTGGATCTGCGAGGCGTCGCACTGGGCCGGCGGCAGGTCCTCGCGCAGGTTGACCTCGACCGCCACGTTGCTCAGCTTCATCTTGTGCTGCACCAGCGACAGCGTCATCTTCACGATGCGGTTCAGGTCGGCGGCCGTGCGCTGCGGTTTGGAGCGGCGTGAGAATGCCAGCAGGTCGGAAACGATGCGCCCCACCCGCGCCGTTTCGCTGGTCACCTGGGACAGGTACTTCCGGAATTCCTCGATGCGGTTGGGAGGAATGCCGTCGTCCTTCAACATGCGCTGCAGCAGCATCGAAAGATTCAGCACTCCGGAGATGGGGTTGTTGATTTCGTGGGCCACGCTGGCCGAGAGCTGACCCAGCGAAGCCAGCCGGTCGCTCTGGAGCAGCTTCTTCTGCGCGGCCTTGAGCTGCGCGCTGCGCTCCTCCACCTTCGTTTCCAGGTTCTGCGTGAACTGGTTGATCTCCGCAAGCGCCGTACGCAGGCGGCCGCGCATTACGTCGAAGGAACGCGCCAGGTCGTCCAATTCCTCGCTGCTGCCCACGATATCCAAGGGCGTGTCGAGTTCCATCTGGCTGACGGATTTGAAGCCTCCGATCAGCTTCTCGATCGGGCGGCCCAGAAACCGGCGCGTGAAGTAGATGATGAACAGGCTGATCAGC
>Ga0116216_10003262_pt1 | contig 10581 bp, 8 predicted proteins | sample Sb_taG_11_FD_89696 | JGI IMG/M metagenome (GOLD analysis project Ga0116216, IMG submission 89696) | Peat soil microbial communities from Weissenstadt, Germany - Sb_50d_3_AS metaG | ecosystem: Environmental > Terrestrial > Soil > Wetlands > Peat | place: Germany: Weissenstadt | collected 2010-09-21
ACGTCACTCTATTATGCGAGGTTCAAGAAATAACCGGCAGCGCCAGCCAGGAATCCGCTCGTAACGCAAACGCCCGGTACCGGACTTCCAACCGGCTCTTGGCCGGTAGCCAACGGTAGGCCGGGACGCCGAACAGACTGCGGCGGTCGATCATCTGCCGCCGCGACTCCGGCATGGGCGAAGCTCCGAACTCCATTCCCCGCGCCAGCGTTTTACCGTTCCACGGTGGATTCGCGCGGCTGTGATTCTCCTCCCAGATGCCGGTCCACGGAAAGTCGGCGCGCTTCCACGTGTACCCGAACGCCAACCCGAGTCCCGGATGGAGTGCCACGAACCTGGCGTCTTCGCGTTCGGGGTCCATCAGGTGCGTGGTGAAGGCGCTGGATGCCGGGGCGCTGGTGAATGCACCCAGATCGGCCAGGCCGCCATCCGACCGCGGCGCCATCGGCCAGTCGAACTCCGCGCCCACTTTGAGATAATCGGCGCTTCCGAAATCGCTCTCGAATACCTTCGACCGCGTGGCCGTCAAACGGAACTCGGTGACGCCCCTTTCGAGGAACGGAGGGCCGAGCGTCACGTGCTGCGTCCAGGCGATGGGCCGGTCGCACGCCGAAAGGTTCTCCACTGACTCGCGGATTCCGGCCGTTTGATCTCTCAGCTCGATGGTACGCTCGAAACGAATCTCCGCCGACGGGAGCACCGTTCGCAAAGTCAGTCGCCCATCCTTCTCGCTCATTTCATAAGGCGCGATAGAGCCCTCTCCATGCACCGTGATGCCGGCCGCCGCTTCCTCCGCCGACGGCCCGCCGAAAAGATCCAGGCACAGGTTGTGCCCCATGATGCCGGCCAGCAGTCGGGCCTCGGCGCCGCCGCCGTATTCGGCGTGCCTGGCGGAGTCGTACGTGGAAGGCTCGATGGAAGGCCACGGCGGTATCCACAACGGATTGACCCCGGTCTGTTTTTCGAGGATCTCGGCGATGTGCCCGCCTTCCAGCAGCACGGTGACGCGGAGACGATCGTTCTCGATGGCGGCGGCACGGCGGCCGTGAAAGGTAGTTTGCGGCATGGCCACTATTGGGCCATCTTAATCCATAGCCCCCGGAAATTCACCTTGCCCGTGCCTTCGATCTGTACGCCGATGAGGCCGTTCTTGCGGAACTTCGCCGGGTCGTCATCGATCAGGATTGACATCACGTGCCCGTTCAGGATGTGAATCAGCTCATTGCCGCGGGCGATGATGTGAATCTGGTTCCAGTCGTTGAGCTTGACGTAGGCGGCCAGCTCGTCGCGATCTCCCAGGGTCGCCAGGAGCCGCGGCTTCTTGCCCTCCTCCGTCCGCACCATCTGCCCGCGCCACGCCACGATGCCGCGCGACGTGCCGCCCTCGTAGTATTGGCCGCTGTAGCGGTTGGCGCCGTCGAAATCGGCCTGCGGACCGCCCATATTCCACTTGGCATTGGCCGCCGGGTTCGGCGTGCCGCGAGGCTGTCCGCTGGGACACGGCCCCGCAGGACCGCGTCCGCCCGCGCGTCCGCCGGCGCCGAACGGTCCCGCGCCTGGTCCCAGGCCGGCCCCGCCTCCGCCACCGCCGCGCGCCGGAGGCTGCTGGATGAAGCTGCGGTACTGGATGCCGCTGTTGACGCCCGGGCCTTCGGCCTTCAATTCGGCTTTCAATTCGAAGTCGCCGGGCTCGCCGCCCTGCCAGATCAGATAAACGGTCCCGGTAGGTTTCTCGCACGTGGATTCGGCCACGATCGCGCCATTCTCCACGTGCCAGATGTCAAAGTTCCCGTCCCACCCCCTGAGGCTCTGGCCGTCGAACATCGACTTCCATCCCGTGGTGTCGCCGAAGTCGATGGGTTCGGGCTGCGTGAAACCTCCGCCCCGTCCGCCGCGGCCCGGCCCCTTCGCCGGCGTCTGCGGCGGCTGCTTCTGCGACAACAGAATCGAACCAGACAACAAGGCGGCCATTATCCCGACGATCTTCGATTTGTTCATTGCGGTGTTCACATTTGTCCGATTACCGCTTCGTGAAGATCAGAACCGCGTTGATTGGTGGGGCAGGCGCTTTCGCCTGCCAACCGATTTTTTCTCTGCTCTTGAGGAGCGGAACGTACCCGGTTTTATTGGCGAGACTCAATGATTCACTCCGCCCTGGTTGGAGGCCTGCGGCGCCGCTGCCACGGCGAGCGTGACGGTATTGGAAGCCGCGCCGCCGATGCTGATCGTCACCGGCACCGCATTGCCGGGAGCTACGCTGGCCGGCACCTGGGCATTCACCTGGTACAGTCCCACGCCGCCCGGCGTCAGGCCGGAATAGGCCACGGTTGCCGCCGCGCCGCCGATGGTCGCGGTCGCCTGGACTGTGGTCGCCGGCAGCGGACTGGCCCCGGCCACCGCGCCCGTAGCGGGTTGGTTGGCGACCGGTCCAAGCCCCGTGCAATAGATCGTGACGAAGTCGCCGGGGTGCACCGGCTGCGAACCGGGGAAGGCGCCGGCGGGCGCCGCGATGCCGTTCGTGGGCCCCACGATGATTCCCTGTCCGCTGCCGCTTTGTGCGGTGGTAAAGATGCCCGGCGCAAACTGCACCACGCTCACCTGCGCGGTGGAGGTGCTGCTGCCAACCTTGGAGGTGGCGGTCACCGTGCCCAGCGGCGCCTCCCAGGGGATCTGCACGTTGAGCTGCGTGGGTGCCGCAAAGAAAAACGCCGCGGCCGCCGGCCCTACCTGGAACGTGGCGCCCCCCAGACTCTTGGGCAGCGGAACCTGTGCCGCGGACTGCAACACCAGCGCCAGGCCTGTGCCATAAACGCCGGCAATGCTCCCCGGCGCGACCGCCGCCAGCGCGAAAGTGCCGCTCGCCCCATTCACGATCCCGCCGGTATTCAGTTGCGAGGCCGGAGGATTGATGGGGGCGGTGGTGCCGTCGATGGAAAGCAGAAACTTCACCAATTGCGCCTGTGCCGCGGCCGAAGTCAGGGTGTCGGTCCCATTGGTGCCGGCAGTGCGGTGCGCCACGTTGGCCAGCACGTCGTTCAGCGAAGCGGCTGAGCCGCCATGGAAGAACGTCTGCGGGAACGCGAAGATCGAAAGCAGCCAGGGCGGGTTGAATCCATCGGGGCCGAGCGGAGCGGCGGCGGTGGCGCGGACTTCGTTGATGGCCTTCGGGTCGAACGTGCCCACGGGCCTCAACTCGCCGATCAGCTCGGTGTTCTCGACCAGGCTCGGATCGGGCGGCGGGGTGAAGCGCACGCGGCTGGTGGTCCACAGCCCGGTGCCGTGGCAGCTCTGGCAATTTGCCTGGGTGAAGAGCTGGCGTCCGGCGGCGATATCCGGGTCGGTCTGCGACGCCGGCGAGAAGGGCGGCCGGATTCCGTGCTGGATGTAAGCCGTGATGGCATCCCACCCGCCCACGCCGCGGACCGTGAGCTGCTTCTGCCCCGCGACGGGGAGAGTAAACGAGGGGACGGCCGTTGTCTGGGTGATCCCGTCGGCTTGGACGAAGATGCCGAGGCCGCCCGAAACGTTGCGGATGTTGCCTTCGAAAGCTCCGATCTCGTCGAAGATGGCCGACCAGTTGAGCGCCCGCTGCTGCGTCGCGTCGGTGGAGAGGAATGTGGCATGGAGCGGCACCGTGCGGCGCGGCCCGGAAGCGAAGATCCAGACCACGTTGTCCGTCAGACCGTTGGGATGGCACGACCCGCACGCCCCCCAGCCGCCAGCCGACATCCTTCCGGTGATGGCCGGCTGCCCCGCGGCCGGCGGATCGAACACTCCCACCGACGTGAAGAACAGCTCCCGTCCGACGTGGACCTTGTCGTCCAGGGTCCCCGCTTGCGGCTGTGCCGAGGAGACCAGTGTCGCGATCACCTTCTCGGGCGATTGCGTCAGGTCGATTACCGAAACGTCGCGCGAGATGTAGTTCCACACGTAGGCGCGCGTATCGCCGCTGTTGATCACGATGCTGCGCGGGTTCTTGCCCACCGGAATCTCCAGCACGCGCGTCGCATCGGAGGGGTCGGTCTGGACGGTCGCTTTGCCGCTGCTGGGATCGACCGCCAGCTTCACCACGATGTTGCTGGCCGCGCTCACCACGTACGCCGTGTCGGCGTTGTTCTTGAAGGCGATGGCCCAAGGCTGGGTGATGAAGAGCTTGGTGGGATTGGTCTGCGCGCCCACCGCCGACTGCATGTTGATGGTCTGGCCCGCGTCTTGATTGGTGGTGAGATTGACCACGCTGAGCAGGCTCTGCACGTTCACGTTGAAGCGCACCGGCCCATCGGGAGAGGCCCCTGTGCTGGGCAGGTAGGCGAAGTTCCCGTGGGTCGCGAGGTTGTTCAACTGGTTGGGATAGGCGCCGGTGGTGAAGGTGAAATCGGTCGCGACCGGAGTGGCCGGCGCCGCGATGTGCTGCAACGCGTCGCCCGCGGCCTTGAATCCCGTGTCCGCCACTGTCGCCAGCTTGATGGTTCGGATCACCGTATCGCTGGCCACCGAAATGGCCGTCACGAAACCGGTCTTGGCGTCGTCGAATCCGTCCGGGTGGCCATTGCCCGTGGGCAGCGCCAGAAAATTCGTGACGTATACCATCTGGTTGGCGTCCGTGATATTGGTCCCATGCGTGATGGCGATGCCGCGCGGCTCCGGGCCGACATTGGAAATGACGGCGGTGACGTAATTGAGGGTGATATCGATTACCGAGACATTGTTGGAGCGCGTGTTGGTGACGTACAGCTTGCGGCCGCTGGCGCTCAACACCATGCCATGCGGCTCCGTGCCCACCGGAATCGTAGTAGTGACCTTCCAGGCCCCGTTGACCTGGGTAACCACCGCGACCACTCCATCCGCCTGGTTAGCGACGTAGAGAGTCGTCGCGTCCGGGGACCAGGCCACGCCCGCCGGTTCTTTGCCCACCCCCACTTCGGCGGTCTTGGTATTCGTGTCTCCGGCCACCTGGAAGATGCTGACGGTGCCCGCCTCCGGGTTCGAGACCGCCAACATGGAATCGTCCCAACTCAGCGCGATAAGCTGGTTGGAATAGGGGCCGCCGCGAATCAAAGTTGCGGCCGAAGCCGGTCTGTGAAGCCAAATGCCCACCGCGGCGAATGCCAACAAACCGCCGAGTGCGATGGTGATGGATCGGGTTCTCATGTTCGCCCTCCTGTCCTGGCCGAGACATTATATAGCGGAAAGAACGGTCCCAGGTCATTCTTGGATTGGAATATGCTACGGACCCTCCAGAAATTGTGAACGGCGATACCAGACGACTCAGAAAGTCAACCGGTCCTTCTTCGCCTCGATCTTCGCCGCATCGATGCCCGGAACCTTCTTCAAATCCTCGATCGACTTGAAGTCCCCGTGCTTGGTCCGGTAGTCGACGATCGCCGCGGCCTCCGAGCGCTTCAGAGTCAGTCCGCTTTCGAGCTCAATGGCCCGCGCCTTATTGACATTGATGCGAGGCAGCGCATCGCCCTGGTAATTCTTGGCCAGGTAGTCCACCACGGCCTGGAACTCCTGGTCGGTGCCCTTGGCGCCGAGCGTAATCATCTTATTCATGGTGGCCTGCCAGCCATCGCGATCCTGCCGCAGCGAGATGGACCGTTCCAGCTCGTGGCACTGCGCGCAGATTTTCTCCGTCTCCGCCTTGCCCGGGCCGTCGGGCAATTGCGCCCAGGCGGACGCGGCGAAGAGCGCGAGAGCCAGACTACAGCGTGAACGCATAATCATTCGTGCTCGATCCAGATTCCGAAGGCGTAGAACGTGCCGTCGTATGTCCCCAGGTACAGTTGGCTCGCGCCGCCGGAGAGCCCGCCGCCGTGCACAAACGAGGTCATCGTCTTGCCGCTCGACCACAACTCCTTGCCGGTCGTGCCGTCGAGAGCGTACAAGACCGCGGGCGTCGAACGCTGCGCGCGCTGGGCCGCGGTGACTTTGGTGTCGTTGGTGCGGAACTCACCGCTCGAGACCGCAAACGCCACGCCATTGAGGATCATCGGAGTCAGTGGCGAAACCATCTCGCGCGACGTCCAGGCGGGCTGCAAAGAGAGCGCGCCATTCTGGTCCGCCACCTTCCAAGCCACGATGGCGCTAGACCCCGGCGCCAGAATCAAACGCGTGCCCGCTGAATCCTGCCAGCTCGCCAGCGCTCCCGGAGGCTGATCCGCAGTGGCCGGGCTTGCCGGAGTCTTGAACAGTGACTTACTCAGCGCTGCCGTGTCCAGAAGCTGGATGCTGCCGTCCTTGGCGAGGGCGGCGATCAAAGTCTTGTCCTTGTACTGGAAGATCACGGGCGACGAGGTGAAGCCCGGTCCCGCCTTGTACGCATCTTTCGGACTCAGGGTCTTGGCGTCGAGCGACAACAATTCCCCGCCTTCGGTCGCCACGTAAAGCGTGCCGTCGGAGTTGATCGCGACGCCGGCCGATCCGGCGACTCCGCCGCTCGCGGACTTCCAGCTAGTCACTGCCTTGGAAGCCAGGTCGAGGGCCCACACGCCGTTGGCCGCGCTGCCGCAGCCCTGGCTGGTCGCGGCATAAGCCACGCCATCCGCGACGATGAGCCCGCCGGCGTTGGCGCCCGCCGGAAGGAAGTGCACCGGCACCTCCGGCTCCTCGCCGTTCGAGACGTACAAGGAGTGCAGCATGCCGTCGCTCGAGAGAGCGTATACCAAGCTGGGCTGGCGGCCGAATCCGCCGCCGCCGCCGGGCGCCCGTCCGCCGCGGCCCGCGGCATCCGCACCACGGCCGCCCGGAGGGGCCGGCGCTGCGGCATTCGCCCCCCTGCCGCCTGCACCGCGGCCCGCGGCCGCCGCATTGATCTCCTTGATCGTCGCGGCGCCCTCGCCCGCCTCACCGACTCCGCTGTGAGCAGGACCGCCGCGTCCGCCCCGTCCCCCAGGACCTGCATCCGGAAACGCGGTGGATGTCGGCCGCGTCAGGTTGGCGGTCATCCCGCCGGGGCATGCCCACGTTCCGGCCGCCGGCTGCGCGCCCAACGCGAATTGCTTCTGCCACTCGAGCCGGCCCAGGTCGGTATCCACGGCGAACACGCTGTTCGAGCTGCCTCCCGTGAAGGCGTAAGAGCGGAAGCCGCGATATCCGATATAGCTATTCATCAGCGAGGCGGAAGTGAGTGAGTTCAACTCCCGCGGATCGTTGTTGAACTTGACCTTCCACAGGAACTGGAAGCCGGGCTTCTGCACGCTGTCTTTCGAGATCTTGGGGTCCGTCCGAATCCACGACGATCGCTGTGCATCCCCGGCGCTGGTGGTCCATTCCGCGCCTCCCCGCCCGAATTGAGCGTGCGCCGCGCTCACCACCACCAGAGCGGCCACGAATCCCATCATTCTCCGCATCCCTGAAACTCCTCTCCTGAAAGACGTGGCGCAGGCACTCATGCCTGCCGCGTCGGCACTCATGCCGACGCTTGCCTTCGACACTGTAGCGCAACCGCGAACACGTGTCGAGACGAGTCTCGACACGGCAGGCACGAGTGCCCGCGCCACACCGGCCCGCGCATCCGCGGCTATATGTTTCTTTTCGCAGCTTCTCAAGGCCTACCCTCCGTCCCACCCAGCGCCTCTGCGATGGCCTTCTCCGCAAGCGGAGCCATCACCGCGTATCCCGCCTCATTGGGCAGCAACCCGTCCCTGGTCAACTCTTTCCTGAAATTCCGGCCGTCCGCCAGGGCGGCATAGTAATCCAGGTACACCGATCCGCTACGCGCCGCGTAATCCTTGATCCATCCATTCAGCCCGATAATCTTCCCCTGGGGCCGCAATCCAGTCTGATTCTTGAAACAGTCGCACACCGGCGTGACCGAAGCCAGCACCACGCGAATGCCGTTCACCTTCGCCAGCTCCGTCATCGACATCAGATTCTCGCCGATCACTCCCTCGGTTGCCGGACCCGTGTATCCGGCCAGGTCGTTGGTGCCCGCCTGAATCACCACCACCTTCGGCTTCAGCTCAATCACGTCCTGCCGGAAGCGCACCAGCATCTGCGGTGAGGTCTGGTGCGCGATGCCGCGATTGAGATACGGCTTGCCTGGGAAAAAGCCGGCCCCGCCCCACAACTCCGTAATCTCGTCACCCAAAAACACCACGCGATTCTCCCCCGGCTTCGGAGGACGAATCTCGGTATCCTCGCTGCCGTATCGCGTGAGCCCGGCCCAATCCGTGAAAAGACGATGCAGCTTTTCCGCATCCGGCGTCTGCGCCGCCGCGCACAGGCAAAGAATCAAGGGTACGAGTGGCCGCAATTCAGCCTCCCTACTTCTTGATGCCGAAGCAATACAGGATGCTGTCAAACGTGCCGATGTAGACCCGCCCGTTGGCCACCGAAAGTCCCGTCCAGTGATTCCACTTGGCAATCTGGTCGCCGCTCGACCACAGTTCCTTTCCGGTCTGGGCATCCAGTGCATACAGCACGGCACGCGTCGACCCTGGAATGCGCCGGCTGGCCACATCGTCGAGCCCGACATCCGGATAAGCCTGCTCCGTATCCTCGCCGTTGCCGTACGCGAACACCACCCCGTTGGCAATCACCGGAGGCTCCGCGCGGTTCATGTCGCGCGAAATCCAGGCGGGCGTCAATTGGAACTTGCCGCCCTTCTATTCCACCTTGAACGCTACGATCGCCCCATCCTTCACCGGACCGTTTTCAATCGGCGCCTTGAAGGCCGAATGCTTCTTTCCCCAGATGGGCGTCAGCACCCAGCGCGTCCCTTTGGAATCTTCCCAACTGGCCAGCGACCCCCAAATGCCCGCCGACGCGAAGTTGACGTCCTCGTTGCAGATCAGCGGGCTGCGATACAGCGGCGTGCGATGGTCGTCGCCGCCGATCGACTCCGTGTCCATCAGGTACATGCGGCACTCCTTGCCCGCATCCACCATCAGCTCCTTGCCCTTGTAGTTGAAGATCACCGGCGTCACCTGCATGTCCAGGTCGCGCTTCACCAGCCACTCGGCGTTCGTCGGTCCGTAGTAATCCACCAGGTCCAACGACTTGGTCTCCGGATTCTGCTTCACCCCGATAATGCCGTCCCCGTATGTCCCGGCCTCCGGATCCCAGCGGCCGTCGCCGGTGCCCGTGTACATCGTGCCGTTGGAACTGATCGCCGGACCCGTGCGTCCCCACATGCCGCCGCCCGCCGGTCCCCAGGTGCCGACTTTATTCGTGGCCAGGTCGTACGCGTACACCACGTTCGGATTGCCGCCGCAGCCCTGCGCGGTGTGCGTGTAGATTACGTTGTTGAAGAGGCTCAGGGCATAGGGCTTGCCGTTGGGCGGCATGAACTTGGATGGCGACTTGACGTCTTCGCCATCCGCAACATTCAACTGGTGCATCATGCCGTCCCACGACGCCGCGTAGATCGTGTACTTGCCCGGCGTTCCGGACGGTGCGATGACGGGGGTCGCGGTGATCCCGCCGGGACACAAAATCCCGCCGCCCCGGCCGCCGGTCGCAGGCGGTGTCCACGTGCTCACGAAGTGCTTCTTCCACAGCACTTCGCCTTTATCGACGTCGATGGCGTAGATGTTGTCCGATACGCCGGTCTCGATGGCGATCTGTTTCGGGCCGCTCGGCGTGTTCACCCGCTCCATAATCAGCGGCGGAAACAGCGAGTGCATCTGGCGCGGCTCGTTGTCCAATTGAAGCTTCCACAGCAGCTTCATGTTCTTGACGCTGTCCGTGGACAGGATCTTCTCGTCCCTCTGCCAGGCGGTCCGCTTGGTGTCGTAGCCGTCCGTCAGCCAGTCCGCTCCCCACGCCAGCACACAGCCAAGGGTGATCGCAATCAAGACCGGTAATTTTCGCATCCCTTACCTCTACCTCATATTACCCGGAGTGGCAGGGCCCCGCAGGCAGGCCGGGCCCTGCCCACTTCTCTAGCACCGCAAAGGCCGCGGCGCCGCACCATCCAGCACAGGCACTGATCGCGCCGCGGCCGTTTTGTGCGCGTCCATCAAAAGGTGAAGCGCACCGAGGCCACCGCGTGACGCGCCGGAAGCGCCGCGCCGGTAATCGTTCCGAAAGCCGCGTTGGTGTTGGCGCCGGTCGCGTAGTTCAGGCTCAGCGAGGTGTTCGGATTGCTCGGGTTGAAGTGGTTCAAAGCGTTGAACGCCTGGAAGCGGAGCTCCAGGTTCTTGCCTTCCACAATGCGGAATTGCTTGAACACGCTCAGGTCGACGTTCTCCACCCCCGGCCCGTACGTGAGGGTCGGCGGGGTGTTGCCGATCCCCAGCGAGTTGACCCCCGGCAGCGTGAAGCTCGCCGGGTTGAAGTTGTACCACAGGGCAGGAGAGGCAGTGGAACCGACCGACCCGGGCGTCGCGCCCGAAGGCAGCCAGAGATTTCCGGTCTGCTCGCAGCGGAATGGTAAGCCGAGAGTGGTCGGCGTACCGGTCCAGTAGCCGATCGGAGCGCTCACCGCCGAGCAACCGATGGTCATCGGCGTACCGAAATAGTAAGTCAGGATGCCTTCCACGTTCCAACCGTCGCCTACAATCTCAGTGAACTTGTTCTTCCAGAGCTGCGAGCCGTTGGGAACCTTATACCCGAAATTGATATTGGCGGCGTGCG
>Ga0116216_10003265_pt1 | contig 10580 bp, 7 predicted proteins | sample Sb_taG_11_FD_89696 | JGI IMG/M metagenome (GOLD analysis project Ga0116216, IMG submission 89696) | Peat soil microbial communities from Weissenstadt, Germany - Sb_50d_3_AS metaG | ecosystem: Environmental > Terrestrial > Soil > Wetlands > Peat | place: Germany: Weissenstadt | collected 2010-09-21
CGGCGTCGTAGCCGTTGCTGGTCGTGTGGGAAATGACGGCGGCGACGGTCTCGGCCGCGTCGGTCAGGTTGTGCGGCACGTTGGCCAGGAAGTTGCCGCCCTGGCCGAGCTGGACCAGGAAGGCGTTCGGGAAGCCGTGCACGTGGATGCCGTGCATGGAGCGCATCCCGCTCGACCAGTAGTCAGACAGCCTGGTGCCGTCCCTGCCGGCCATGTCGAAGCCGTAGCGCCTGGTCGGCTCGGTGCCGACCTCGAATCCGGACGCGTAGATGATGCAGTCGGCCAGATACTCGACGCCGGCCACCACGACGCCGGCAGGAGTGATCGCCTCCGCTCCCTTGCCGTCGGTGTCGATGAGGTGGACCGAGGGCAGGTTGAACGCGGAGAGATATTCGTCGTGGAAGCACGGCCGCTTGCAGAGCTGGCGGTACCAGGCCTTGAGCCGCTCCGCCGTCGCCGGGTTCTTGACGATCGTGTCGACTCGTGACCTGATCTCGCTCATCTTCTCGAAGTCAGCGTTCTCGAAGTCAGCCAGCACGTCGGCCAGGCCGCGCGGCCCCGTGTGCGGCGCAGAGATCCGGCCGCGGATTCGCTTGACCAGGTCGGTCCACCCATCGCTCACCAGGTCATCGGCGGGAGACTCACCGGCCGACATGTTAGCGACGAAGTTCTCCTGCCAGCGCTCCTGCCATCCGGGCGTGGCCACATCCGCGAACCACTGCCGGTCGATCGGCTGATTGTCGCGGACGTCCACCGACGAGGGAGTGCGCTGGAAGACAAACAGCTGCGCGCAGGAACCGGCAAGATGCGGGACGCACTGGACCGCCGTTGCGCCCGTGCCGATGATGGCAACCCGCTTGTCGGAGAGCCGGTCCATCGGCGCGCCCGCCGGATCACCGCCGGTGTAGGCGTAGTCCCATCGGCTGGAGTGGAACGCATGGCCCTGAAAGGTCTCGATACCGGGGATGCCCGGCAATTTCGCGACGTGTAGCGGGCCGGTTCCGATGACCACGAACTGGGCAGTGAACTCATCACCCCTGCTCGTCCGCACGATCCACCGACAGCGGGCGGCGTCCCACTCCATGTCGGTTACCTCGGTGTGGAACAGGGCGTACTCGTGCAGGCGGTAGTGCGTGGCGATCCGGTTGCAGTGCTCAAGGATCTCCGGTGCGTGCGCATACCGCTCCGACGGCATGTACCCGGTCTCCTCGAGCAGCGGCAGGTAGATCATCGAGGCCGTGTCGCACTGCGCCCCGGGGTAGCGGTTCCAGTACCACGTTCCGCCGAAGCCGCCGCCCTTCTCCACGATGCGCACGTCAGCTATGCCTGACTCCTTGAGCCGGGCGCCGGTCACCAGGCCCGCGAAGCCCCCGCCGACAATGGCAACCGACACGTGATCACGCTTCTCGTCACGCTCCAGGCGCTCGGTGTAAGGGTCATGGAGAAAACGGGCGAACTGGCCCTCCAGCGCAACATACTGATCGTTGCCGTCCGGCCGAAGCCGCCTGGCCCGCTCCTGCGCGTACCGAGCGCGCAGGACATCGATGTCGGTCTCCGTCACTGCCATGCCTCCGCACTGGCCCGCACGAACCGGCGCCTGGCCGGCATCTTCCGGGACCGGGCGCTGCTCCACCCGCAGCCGCGCACGTTTCAGCATCAAAGGGGTTGTACCTCGCATTGTGGCAAGTGACTCACAACGCCAACCAGATCGTCAAGTGCCCCTTGGCGTTACAGCGTGACCTACCGCGCGGGAGATTGGCCGGTGGCGCTGTGGTCGTCGCTCCGGCGCTGGCCGTTTGTCGCGGAGACGTGTTGATGAACCCATGCTCCCGGATTACTGGCGCGGCCGGCCGGGCCTCCGGGCCTGCCATCGGAGCACGTTGCGCGCCCACGGTAACGTCCGGCTCGCGCATGCCCATGAACCAGCCCCGAGGCGAACGGTCTAGCCACCGGCAGATAGACCACTGCCACGGGTACCCGCACCGGCGGGGCGGTTCACCGCGCGTCCTTAGTGGCCCGTGACCTGCCCCAACGTACTGGTAGCGGGTCACCTTCGATGAGGATGGGGCGGTTCGCATGGTGGGACGTTCGGCCCACCGCGTCGATGACCTGGACGTATGCGCACGCGAGCTGGTCGTTATGCGAACCATGCGAGATCTTTGATCTGCGAAGAACTCCGCAGCGATCTGGTGAGCGGCGGTGATCGTGCCTGCTGTGGGGTGCGTGGCCGGGTCGCAGATTAGTTTACAATACGCTAAACTCAGGAGCGGCTCCGGCAGAAGGCGGGTGAGCCGGTTGACGGAGTGGGAGATCTACGTCACTGACGAGGTCCGTGACTGGATCACTGCCCTGGACGACGCCTCGCACCGGCTGGTCGTGCAGGCGATCGATATCCTCGCCGACCGGGGCCCGGCACTGGGCTGTCCGCTGGCTGATCATGTCGAGCATTCCTCGATCCAGAACCTGAAGGAGCTGCGGCCAGCGTCTGCCGGGCGCAGCGAACTACGGATCTTGTTCGTGTTCGATCCCTGGCGATCGGCCATCCTGCTGGTGGCTGGCGATAAGGCAGGTAGCTGGAAACAGTGGTACCGGGAGGCGATCCCGCGGGCGGAGCACCTGCTGGAGATCTACCTGAAAGAGCGGGCCGAGGAGGAAGGGGGCACATGATGGCTCACACCAGGTGGTCCGACATCCGCGAGGAACATATCGAACGGATCGGCCGGGAGGAGTTCGAGGCCGGCAAAGAGCAGATGCTGGCTGAGGCCCGTGGCTGGCGGCTTGCGGAGATCCGCCGCCGCCGTGGGTTCACCCAGGCACAGGTTGCCGACCGGATGGGCGTCGGCAAGAGCCGGGTCAGCCAGATCGAGACCGGCAAGGTCTCGACTCGCGACGTGCTCGACCGGTATGTCGAGGCACTCGGCGGACGGCTGAGCCTGATGGCCGACTTCGGCGATGAGCTGCTGCGCGTGGGCTGACCGCACAGCCAGATCACGTTCAGCCTGCGCATCAGCGCCGCCGAACTAAGCCCGTCGGATATAGTGACCGGCCACTTTATCGTGGCATTCCCGAGTTCTGACACCAGGGTTGCGAGCGCGTCACCTGAGCTGGTACGCGGTCGTCAGGAGGAAGTCAAGCTGTGCTTGCGCCTGTTGGCCTCCCTGAGCCGGGTCGTGTAGATATCGAACTGGTCGAAGGTGTCCGTCCGCTCGCGGCAGGCCTCAGCTCAGCCAGCAGGCTCGGCGCGCGGTCGTAACCGTCCCGCTTGGTGAGTGCCACCGTGGCTTCGATCTGCTGACAGAACACCAGGACAGCGTCGGCTGAGTGGGTGGACGCCCGGCGCCGGAGCCAGTTCCAGCCAGCGGCCGTCGGCGCAGCCTCCCTGCAAGGCCACGCGCCAGGTGGCCTCCTCGTCGCCTTCCCGCAAGAGCACGTATGTCAATTACTAACGGGGCGCTGTCGCCATTCTGAGGCGGGGCATTGAGTACGGCGAGTGCTCGGCCTCGCCACGACCGCGAGGTGCCCTCGGTCCTCGCATGCTCACAAAGGCGCTGGTACGCCTCCAGCGAAGGGGCAACAGCGAACTCATCCCAGGCGAGTTCGACCACTTCTCTCGTCTCACTGAGCCTGCCGCACAGCGAGATCGCGATCACCCGGCGCTCAGACAGACCGTGATCGCGCTCGCTGCCGCGTTCCTTCAGCCTTCGGCGCGCCCACGCCAGCGGCCTGCTGGTCCCGCCCGGCACTGATCAGTTCCTCGCAGATCCGGGTGTACTCGCGCAGCCGCTCCATCGCCGGCTCGCCCAGCACCTGCGCGTAGTCAGCGACGGCACTGTGGAACAACCCGTAGTCGTCGTTGGCCGCAGCACCGAAAAGCCACTCGGCCAGGGCACGGTGATCCACATCGGCCGCCAGGCACGCCTGGCGGTAAAGCTCCTGGGCGAATCCGGCGCATTCCTCCAGCTCACATTCATAGTTGACCGATTCCGCGGACTCGTGCATCAGGCGGAGCGCGTGCTGGGCCAGTTCGGCCGCCTTTGCCGCGTGTCCGGAGCCGATGAGACCGGCGAGCATCTCCAGCGCCCGATTGACGCCCGCGACGTAGGTTCCGACCTCATCTTCATCCACGAAACCGGAGACGAAGATGGCACGGTCAAGCTCTCACCGGACGATCCCGACGCCATCTCTACCGGTCGCGGCGCTCCGCAGCTCGGCTAGCAGTACACGATAATGTCCGGAGGCACGCATGAGCTGATCGGCCAGCCCGCGCGGGCGACTGGTCGGCCAGGAACTCGCGAAGGTCGTCGTGACGGCTCAACGACCTGCCTTGATCCCCAGCTCCCGGCGGATCCACTCGACATCCATGAGGATGGGCCGGCCGAGTTCGGCCTGGAGGTCGTTGTTCCAGTCCAGGTCGTCCAGCAGCATTTCCAGTTCGGCCCGTGCCTCGCCGCCGGCCATGGCGGCCTCGCGCGGGGTCATCCCGAGATCGCTGACCGCGTCCACCCAGGACTCACGCTGCGTGCGCAGCATGTCGTGCTCTGGCTCCTCGGCCGAGACGAGGTAGCTCTCCATGATCAGGCTCCGGGCGCGCGGGTGGGGCTCGCCGCCCACTCGCTCAGCTTTCCTGCTCAGCTCGCGAGCGGCTGGCGCGATCGCACGCGCGATCTCCTCGAACTCGGCCAGCCGCTCGCGGGAGTTGGCCCACAGCGTCCAGCGGCGATTCTCCCTGGTGACCCTGCCCCGGCTGACGACCTTGCCTCCTTCGTCGACGAGCAGCTCCAGGATGTCGTCGTCGACCTCTGCTAGCCGATCGGTGAGCCGCGACCAGGCGTGCGGCTCGTCCGGCACCTCCCAGACCACCTCGGCGTCGTAGTAATCGTGGCCGTCGGCGTTGCGCAGGTGCGGCTCGGGTCGGGGGGCGAAGAACTCCGCCAGCTGCTCCGCTGACGGCCGCCCCGCTAGCAGCGCGCCGAGCTCGCGGCGCTGCTCACGGGGCACACGCGCGGGGATCGCGAACATCCGTGGTTGCGTGCCGTCGTGCAGGATCCGGCCGCAGAACAGGTCTAGCCGACGCACGGAGGTGGAGAACAGCCGGTCCTGCAAGAAGAACGGCTCCCTGCTGGGCAGCGGGCGGATCGTGAGGCCGACGCCCCGCTGGATCTCCCAGACCTCGAACAGCCCGATCGGGATGTGCTGCCAGGACCCGGCTAGCTCCCGCTCGTCATCGCGAAGCCAGTCGCCACGGGTCCGCAGGAACCGCTCAGTGAGCCCGCATTCGGTGAGCAGCAAGTCGAGGCAGAGCAGCAGGCTCTGCGGGTTACCGCCGCTCCGCGTAATGAGCCGGCTGAGCGTCTCCGCTGAGGCGGCGCGCTGCGCGTAGGTGGCCAGCAGCGCGTATACCATCTCGGCCCGGTCGGTGAGGGGCTGCACGGCCTTGGCCAGGCAGCACATCTTGTATTTGCGGCCCGAACCGCAGGAGCACGGACTATTGCGGCCCGTCGTCGTTTCCGGCGGAGCTAGCTGGCGCTTGAGCGCGCCCCGCAGCGCCTCAGCAGGTGGGTGACCGCTACGGCGCAGGTAGCCGTCGGCGGCACGCGCGTCGCCGCGGCAAGCCGCGTACTCTCCTGCGTCCAGCAACGCCGCGGGCAGATCCGGCTGCGCAGTCAGTGCCTCGTGTGCCAAACGCTCCGCGGTGTCGGAATCTCCCGTGCCCTCGGCGGCACGGGCCGCGAGCACCGTCACGGCCGCGCGCTCCGGGCCGGTTTCCGCGATCCGCCGAAGCACGGCCAGCTGGTCATCGAATCGGGTACCCTCGCCCGCGCGGCGTTCCACCTCATCCGCGACATAGCCGACCACCGCAGGCGAGACCGTCAGATAGTCGCGCAGCAGCGACGGCCCGTGCTCTGGATCTTCGTCGATCCAGGCCAGCAGCAGGCCGGTGGCCATCGTGCCCGCTACGACCTCCGCCCGGTCGAGCCCGCGGATCCTGGCCAGATTCCACGGAGTGCCCCGGATGCCGACGCTTCCGCCGAAGGTCTCAAGGCCAGCCGTGCGCAGCGTCCGGGCCAGCGGCGGCGACGGCAATGCGAAGATCTTCGGCTCCGTGAACAGCAGGCCGATGAAGATCTCGTGCAGCGGCGCGAACGGCGTGTCGACCGTTCCCTCGACGTACCGCTTCAATGCCTCGACCGCCGCGAACGCGCAGACATCACGCAGACGCGCGGTGCCCGCAGTCTCCTCCGGTAGGGTTCGCGCTGATATCGCCAGGGCGCCATCGCGCAACCGCACCGATAGCAGATCTCCTGCCGAAAAGCCCGCCAGCCAGCCGTCCGGCCCGGTCAGCAGCTGCCCGATCATGCCCTGCCCGGCAGGGAGATCGTCGCCGGTGCCGGCCGGCAGATCCAGGATGGTCGTCGCCCTCACCTCACCGCCATCCGTCAACGGCAGCCCTCCGATGGCGAACTGCGCCCACAGCGCCAGGTCATCATCCGCGCTCAGCATCCCGGATGCCACCTCGATCGCGCTCAGCTCATGCGCGAACGCGATGCCGTCAGCGAGCCGCAGCCCGCTCACCCACTCCCCGTCCGGCGTCGGCACCAGGTAAGGATGCTCGGCCAGCTGCTTGCGAAGTACGGCGGGCGCCACGTTCCCCAGTCGCGCCAGTGCCTCCAGGGACAGCGGCCCCCTGGCAGCGAGCAGAGCGACGATCTCATTACTTCGGATAGCGAGGTTGTCGGCCATGGGAAAACCGTAGCGGGCACGGCGAGGTCAAATCACCGCACTTCGTCCAGGCCTGCCCTCGGAGAGGCGATTGCCGAAGCCTTCCAGCCGCTCGGTGACCGGCTGGCCCGGCGCGGCCTGACCGCCGATGTGCATGTCTTCAGCGGTGCCGGCCTCACGGCGCAGCCCGGGCTGTTGCTGACGAGCCGGGCTTGCTGCGGTAGTGGCTGAACGAGCAGGCCAGCACCTACCTCGCTCCGGTGGCAACCGAACGTTTGGTGCGTGACCTGCGCAGATGTACCGGGAGGGGGTCGCCTTCGATGAGGATGGGGTGGTTCGCATGGTGGGACGTTCGGCCCACGAACAAATAGCCGCAGGTCAGATCCTGTTTCCGCGATCCTTTTGTTGATCCTCACGAAGCACTGTTCCGTCGCCGTGCCCGTCGCGTCCGATTGCGCCACAGCTGTGGTGCGGCGGGCCTGCCGGCGGCCATGGGCAGCATCCGGGGGATGGTACCTCGATCATCGCTCGTCTTGACCCTTGTCAGGCTATGCCTTACAGTGTCAGGCGTAGTCTGACAAGGAGGTGGTGTGATGCCTGCTGTGACAGAGCAGCCCGTAATCGCCGCGTGCTCGTTCTGCCTGAAGCCAAATACCGAGGTAAGGAGGCTGGTGGCAGGGCCTGGGGTGTTCATCTGTGATGGCTGCGTGGCGTTGTGCGCGCAGCTGATTGACGGCCCGCCCTCCCCGGCGCCCCAGCTTGCGGCCTGGGAGCATGCGGTCAGCGTCGATGAGGTGCTGACGAACCTGCCCCGGATAGCGGCTGCGGGCGCACAGGTGGAGCAGCATCTGGCGGGGTGGGTGCAAAGGGCCCGTGCGCTGGGGGCGACTTGGGCGCGGATCGGAGAGGCCCTCGGGATGACTCGCCAGTCGGCATGGTAGCGGTTTTCGGGCGAGGAGTAGGGCAGCGCAAGCGCTGGCGCGCATGCAGCGTCGTGCGCTCGCTAGCGGAAGGTCTTGCCAATGCCGGCTCTGCCTGGGCGGGCCGCAACTCACGAGCGGCGTGCCGTGGCGTTGAGCTGGGCCATGAGTTCACGGTTGGCGGCGCGGGCGGCGGCGAGTCTTACCGCGACATGCCGGTCACCCTCGCCCGTTTCGGTCTGCATTACCCTGGCGATAGTGCCCGGCCCAGGCGGCTACCTCCGCAGCGGACGCTAGTGAGAAGCGATCCTGATGGAGTTGACCGGGGTGATGTCGGTTTTGAACCAAAAGCCCGGCACCTCCGTCCACAGCACGCCGCCGTAGCAGTCGGAAAAACCGAATCCACTGATAACGGCTGAGCCGGATTGGTTGTTGTATATGACCCTCGTCCCGTACTCGTTGCTGAGGTTGTAGCAGCCGTAGTAGTAGTACTCGTGCTCGGGCGTGTTGTTGCTCCAGCCTGAGGTTGTGTACATGCATGCGTCGCCATACGGGCATCCGTGACGGGTGCTGCCTGCGGCGACCAGGGACACCGCGCCCTTTCCGTACAGTGCGTAACTGGATGACGGACCGGCCGCCGGAATGGCAGCCGTCTGCCGTGCCTGCGACACCGGCTTCGCCGGTGCTGGTGCTGCCTGCGCCACGCCAACCGGTATCAGAAGGGTGGCGGCCAGGGCTAAGCCGGTCATGACTGCGCGGCGACTGCTCATATCCTTCCCTTTCTTACCGTATCGCCTATTCTGGGCCAGGGTGGGGCAGCGGGCAACACCTCGACGGAGTTCCCCTTCTGGGCTAGGTCGCCATCGGCGCTGATGTCCATCATGAACCGGCCGCGCCCGGCGTCTACGGCAGCTCGTGCCGAGCAACGCCCTAGGGGTGTCCCTGCAGCAGCCCTAGGGTGCCAGGACAACACGGATAAGTACAGGGCAACCAGTAGAGTCTCAATGGGCTGAGGGCCAGGTCACACCCGCAGGTCAGCGCCGCTTTCTGCGGTCCTCCCGTTGATCTTCGTGATGCGTTGTTTCGTCGCCTGTCGGACCCTGTTGGTTAATTCCGGACTTAGGCGACGAGGGACAGGTCAAGCCGCTGGAGGTGGGTGGTCCGGGTCCGGTCGAGGGGCCTGCCGGTCCACCAGGCGTCCAGCCGGATCAGGTTGACCGCAGCGGCGGCGGCGTTGTGCTCCAGCCGGGTCTTGGCCAGGCCGAGGTAGCGGGCGCGGCGGATGCCGGTGACGTGTGTGGCCTGGCGCATCGTGCCTTCCACGCCGGCGCGGATCTTGTACCGGTCTTTCCACTGCTGGCTGGCCTGCCCGGCACGGGCGGCTGCGACGGCCTCATGCACCTCGCGGGGGCGCAAGGACAGCTGGCGGCCCGAGCGGGATGAGCTGGTGCACATGCCCTTCGCCGGGCACGCCTGGCAGGTGGCCGCAGCGAACCTGACGACGATCGCCTCGGTTCCCCGCTGGCGGCACGGGCTCCATACGATGCTGGCGGCGCCCTGCGGGCAGGTCACCTGGTGGTGCTCCCAGTCGATGGTGAACGCCTCGGCGGTATACCCGCCCGCCCGGGCCTGCGGCGAGGTGTCGGCGAGCAGCGGGCCGACCAGGGTGATGCCCCGGGCGCGGGCAGCCAGCAGAAGATCCCCGGAGGTGCAGCCGGCGTCGACGGCGTGCTCGCCGGGCAGCAGTCCGGCGGCATCGAGCATGTCGTGGACCGGCCCGGTCATCGCGACGTCGGGCACGGTTGCCTCGGTGGTGGCCACGCTGGTGATCAGGTTCGGGGCCGCGGGCCGACCGGTATCGGGGTCATCATCGGCGGCCTGGCTGCAGGTCTCGCTGAGGTGGACCTTGTACCCGAGCCAGCCTTTGCCGTGCTTCTCGGAGTACCGGACGTCCAGGTCGTAAGGGGAGACGATCCGGAGTCTGCCCGGCGGGAGGCCATGCTCGCTGGCCTCCCGCCGGATCACCTTCTCCCCGTGCTCATCGATCACCCGGTAGTACTGCTGCACCAAGGTCGCCCGCAGTGTCTCAACGGCGGGCAGCTCGCGCAGCCAGTCCGGCGCATCCGCCGTGCGCACTGCCTCCAGCAGGTGGTAGCCGTCCTTGCCGTACTGCACCGCCAGAGCCTTGCGCCTGGTCTCGCTCCCGGGCAGGCGGATCTCATCGATCCGCTGCCCGTACACCTGCTGCCAGGAACCGTCGATGACCGTGGCCAGCCAGTGCGGGGCGGCCGCCGCGAGCGCTTCCAGCGCAGCCCGGACGCTCTCCCCGGCCAGCTCCAGCCGGTTCAGGCTGCGGATGCGCCCCAGCACGTGCGTGGAGTCGGTGCGCTGGCGGCCGCCGGCCGCCAGAAGGCCCAGCTCTTTCAGCCGGTCTAGCAGCAGGTCCAGGATCTTCAGCTCCAGGCTGCCAGCCACCAGCCGGGCCCGGAACTCGCTCAGCACCGAGAAATCAAAACCCTCATCGTCCAGGGCCAGGCCCAGGCAGTACTTCCAGTCCAGCCGGCCCCGCACCGCGTCCGCGGCCTGCCGGTCGGTCAGGTTCTCCGCGAACTGCAGCACCGTCACCATCGCCAGCTGCGCCGGCGAGATCCCCGGCTTCCCCCGCGCCCCGTACGCCGCAGCGAACACCTCATCGTCATACCAGCTGCCCAGCTCATCGCGGGCACGGATCGCCAGCGACCCCTTCCGGAACGACTTCCTGGCGACCCTGGCGGTATCGGCCGGCACTTCCGGCCACGGATGCGGCTGCATAGACATGACGACCCGATTCTGCGGCCGGGAACGGGGAAGGGGAAGCCGACCGCAGGAAAGATCATGAACGCGATCATGATCAGCACGCAGGAGGCTGCTCAGCGTGTCGCGGAATTAGCCAACAGGGCC
>Ga0116216_10003266_pt1 | contig 10579 bp, 10 predicted proteins | sample Sb_taG_11_FD_89696 | JGI IMG/M metagenome (GOLD analysis project Ga0116216, IMG submission 89696) | Peat soil microbial communities from Weissenstadt, Germany - Sb_50d_3_AS metaG | ecosystem: Environmental > Terrestrial > Soil > Wetlands > Peat | place: Germany: Weissenstadt | collected 2010-09-21
CCTTGAAGGAGAAGATTACTATGCAGTTTGTTCGAACTACCAGTACCGCTGCCCTGCTTCTGTTTTTCGGGATGATTGTCCCCTGCGTACGCGCAGCACGAAAAGGAAAACGAAAAAGAGGCCAAGCCTGAAAAGCAGGCCGCACAAGAGCAGCGCCCGCAACAGCCGCAGGCCCAACGTTCCGAGCAGGGCCAGCAACAACAACCGCAACGTACGCGGCAGCAGGCAGTCGCGTGGCAGCAGCATGGCGGCTGGCAGGGGCATAGTACATGGCAGCCGGATCGTGCTCAACACTGGGATCGCGATCATCGCACCTGGGCGCAGCGTGGAGGCTATGGCGGTTACTACATTCCTGAAGCCCAATTCGATCTCGATTTCGGGATGGGATTGGGTTCCGGATGCACGGCCTCCCCGCGATCTACATGGGGTATCCACGCTTCTCGTATGGCGGCTTTTCGTTTCTGCTCGTGGATCCCTACCCGGAGTCCTGGGCAGAAAACTGGTACGACACCGATGACCTGTACATTGGTTATGCCAACGGGTACTACCTTTACGATCGCAGGTATCCGAGCATGGCACTCGCGATCACCGTCGCGCTGTAGCTGAGCAGCGAGCGTTTGCGTAGTCTTGTTAATCCGGGCCTCCGGTAGCGCGCCAGGCGATGCAGGGATGTTTCCGAGTCCGCTGCGACTCGGAAAGCCGGTGGGCCACGTGTGGAAGTTTGTCCGGTCGGTTCAAGGTTCAAGGACGCCAAGCATGCCCGTACACCAAAGGGAAAGACACCGCGCCGGACGCGTCGGCTGGCTTCGCGCGGCGGTGTTGGGCGCGAACGACGGAATCCTTTCGACGGCCAGTCTGGTGCTCGGTGTAGCAGCCGCGCACGCAACTCACAGCAACGTTCTGGTCGCTGGCGTCGCCGGCCTGGTCGCCGGGGCGATGTCGATGGCAGCAGGTGAATATGTTTCGGTGCACTCACAGGCAGACACCGAACAGGCCGATCTCAAGCTGGAACGCAGGGAACTGAAGACGGACGACGAGGGCGAGCACAAGGAACTGGCGGCCATTTACGTCGCTCGCGGGCTCGACGCCACGCTCGCCAAACAGGTTGCCAAACAACTGATGGCTCATGATGCCCTAGGCGCGCACGCCCGCGACGAACTCGGCATCTCCCCCGCCCTCAGGGCGCGTCCGATTCAGGCTGCGTTGGCATCGGCGGGCAGCTTCGCCGCGGGAGCGGTCATGCCTCTGATGGTCACAGCCATCGCCCCGGCAGGGGGGCTGATTCCCGTTGTCTCTGGAACTTCCCTCTTGTTCCTCGCACTTCTGGGAGGATTGGCAGCACGCGCTGGGGGAGCAGGTGTGACGCTGGGCGCTGTGCGCGTCACGTTTTGGGGTGCTCTAGCTATGGCACTGACCGCAGGCGTCGGGGCACTGTTCGGAACCGCCGCAACAGGAACTTGAGAATCTCGGACTGCTCGATGACTCCACCAATTTCCGCTAAGGATGCCCCGCACTCGACCGGCCTCACGACCGATGAAGCCCGCCGGCGGCTCGAGAAATTCGGTCCAAACGCAATTCCCAACACGGCTCAGCATCCACTGCGCAGAGCACTGACCAAGTTCTGGGCGCCAGTTCCATGGATGCTCGAGGCCGCGATCGTGCTCGAAATTGTCCTCGGCAAGTACGTCGAGGCTGCGATTATCGCGGTTCTGCTCGCCTTCAACGCCGCTCTCGGGTTCTTCCAGGAAGGGCGCACTCAGGCAACTCTGGCCGCGCTGAAATCGCGGCTCGCGCTGAAGGCGGCGGTCCTTCGTGATAATGTTTGGGCGACCGTGCCCGCTGCCGGACTCGTGCCTGGCGATATTGTGAAACTATCGCTCGGCGGCGTGGTCGCCGCCGACGTGCGGCTGACCGAGGGATCCGTATTGCTCGACCAGTCCATGCTGACCGGCGAATCCGTTCCGATCGAAGCTGGCGCCGGATTTGAAACTTATGCGGGAGCGCTGGTGCGGCGCGGTGAAGCGGTTGCAGAGGTCACGGCGACCGGAGCGCACACAAAGTTTGGACGCACTGCGGAACTGGTTCGCACCGCGCACGTCGAAAGTTCCCAGCAGAAGGCCGTTCTACGCGTGGTGCGCAATCTCGCCATGTGCAATGGCGTCATCATCGTGCTGTTGGTGGCGTACGCCTACGCTCTCAAGCTCGCGATTGATGAGATCATTCCCCTGGTGCTCACCGCGGTTCTGGCGTCGATCCCAGTAGCGCTTCCACTTACTTTCACGCTTGCGGCGGCACTCGGCGCGCGGGCTCTGGCACACCTGGGCGTTCTTCCGACGCGGCTCTCAGCCGTGGATGAAGCGGCGAGCATCGACGTGCTGTGCGCGGATAAGACCGGCACGCTGACACAAAACGAACTGACGGTTACCGCTGTCCATGCCATGGCTGGCTTTGACGAGTCGCACGTGTTGGGATGGGCGGCCCTGGCGAGTTCGGACGGCGGGCAAGATCCGGTAGACGCGGCCATCCGGGCTGCCGCTGGAAAAAAAGTAGCCGCCGATCTGCCGAAACTGATCAAGTTCGTTCCGTTCGATCCTGGGACGAAGATGTCGGAGGCGACTGCCGCCGATCTGGGCGGCACTTCGGTTCGGATAGTCAAAGGGGCCTTTGCCGCAGTTGCCGGCCTTACGCAATCAGCTCCTGATGCATCCAAGACGGCGAGCAAACTTGAAGCGCAGGGCTTTCGCGTTCTGGCCGTTGCGGTGGGTCCACCAGCCGCGCTGAAACTTGCCGGAATCATCGCTCTCAGCGATCCGCCTCGAACGGATTCAGCGGCTCTTATTGCGGAACTGCACACGTTGGGCGTTCGCACGGTGATGGTGACGGGCGATGCCCCGGCGACGGCCGCGATCGTGGCTCACGCGGTAGGTCTCGATGGAGCGGTGTGTCCGCCCGGGCCCATCCCCGATGGCGTACGCTCCGAGGATTTCGCTGTCTTCGCAGGCGTTCTTCCGGAGGGAAAATACAACCTCGTCAAGGCGTTTCAGAATAGCGGCCACACCGTTGGGATGTGCGGGGATGGCGCCAACGACGCGCCGGCGCTGCGCCAGGCACAGATGGGAATCGCGGTATCAACGGCGACTGATGTTGCCAAGTCAGCGGCCGGTATCGTCCTGACCAAGCCAGGGCTCGGCGGCATCGTCTCGTCGGTAAAGGAAGGCCGCGTGACGTTCCAGCGGATCCTGACTTATACGCTAAATTCGGTCACCAAGAAAATTGTCCAGGTGCTCTTCCTGGCGGTAGGTCTGGTAATAACCGGGCACGCGATCCTTACGCCAATCTTGATGGTCATCATAATGCTCACCGGCGACCTCCTCGGCATGTCCTTGACGACAGACAACGTGCGACCATCCCCGATGCCCAATGTCTGGAGAATCGGCAAATTGACGATCGCGGGTGTTTTCATGGGAATCTCCGAGCTGGTCTTTTGCACCGCCGTCCTGGCCGTTGCCAAATTTCGCCTGGGTCTTGGAATCGAAATGCTTCGAACTCTCGCTTTCGTAGCCATCGTGTTCGGCAATCAAGCAACCACCTATACGAATCGAGAACGGCAGCACATGGGGTCCTCTCGTCCGAGCCGATGGCTCGTCGGATCGTCTGTTGTTGATCTGCTGATCGCTTCAACGCTGGCGATCTGCGGAATCGCCATGAATCCTCTGCCCATATTCGTGGTGGGAGGAATACTCGTGGCGGCAGCAGTCTTTGCGTTCATCGTAGACGTTGCCAAAGTCCCGGTGTTTAAGCGGCTCAGGATCGTATAGGTATTGATTCATCCGAGCGTTGAGGAGGTTACTCACACTTTGGGCCGATGTTTGGTTCAAAAAGTGCTCTCAGAATATATCATGCGAACGAATTGGCTATCGCTTCTCGTCTTGCTCCCGTGCTTGCCTGCGCAGGCGGCCGACGCCTGTAATCCGGCGGATCTGGTTGGGCCGTATGCGTTTCAATTGACGGGCTTGACGGACATTTCCGGGACGCCAAAACCGACTGCCAGCCTGGGCCGGATCGCCTTTGACGGGCACGGGAGCCTGAGCGGGACAGCGTCTGCCACCTTCGCCGGACTACTTCTGGGAAACCCGGTGACCGGGAGCTACGTGGCGAAATCGGATTGTTCGGTGATCTGGAAGCTGCAGGACGATTCCGGCGCGTTCCAGAATTTCAGCGGGACGTCTTCGACCGATGGAACCAGGATGCAATTCAAACAGACCGACCCCGGTGGAGCCCAGCACGGAATCATGCAGAAAACATCCGACAACTGCTCGGCGGCGGATCTCCGGACGAAGTATTACTTCACGGTCTCCGGCAGCACCACACCGATGCTACCCGGCGAACTCTCGGTCACGGTGTCCGCCAAGGGATCGCTCGATACGATCGAGAACGGCAGCTTCGAGGTCGAGAGCGACTGTTCGGTACGGTTCGACTGGACGCTTCCTGCTCAGGATGGGCAGGTCGCCGAGCCTTTGCCAATGACCATGCGTGGATTTCTGGTCAACGGCGGCAAGGAGATCCTCGCCTTCCAGACTGATCCGGGCGCGATGGTGGCCGCGCGCTTCAGTGCCGATACAAAGTAACATCCGTAGACGACGTGCGAAAATAAAACCCATGAAGAAGCATGACGATGAAGGAATGCGAACGTACAGCACCGTTTCGAACGAAGAGAAGGGCGTGGGTACGGGTTCAGCTGGCCAGTCTGGGGACACTCAGGGATTGTCCCACCTCGCGGAGGCCGCCTCAGAGAGCGTCGGGGAACTGGCCGAGGAGGGGCAATCCTTCGAGGCCGAAGTGATCAGCGGCGTGGAAGACGCATCGGACGCAGACGTGGCTGAAGTCCACACGAAACAAGTCCCAGAGGACGATGTGCCTTCGGAGTACTTGGATAGAGATTAGTCCGCGAGCATTCCACCGCCAGTCATCGAAAACTTCCATTTCGATTTTGTATTCGCGGCGGCGTTCGCGAGATGAGTGTCCTTTATCGCAGCTACAGCAACTGACACTAAGACAACCAGAAGCGGAAGCGTTCGAGTCCTCTCCGCCGTCACGTGGACTGGACCGAGATCCCCGCCTTTTTCTCTGGTCGTGTAGGTGAAGCCTTGATACGCAAAGGCCATGATCCCGAACGGCAATGAGAATGATGGCGAACACTGTACTTACTTTCATCTTGCTTGGCCTTTCGATTCATCAGGGCCGGCGGCACATCCAAATCCGGCCCTGAGTTGAGCGGCATTCAGGGTTTACTTAGCAGCGATTGGCGATCCGATCTCACTGCCAATGATTTCACCGGAGACAACCAGATGCAGCCGTGCTACCGGAGCCCCGCAAAAGCCGCCGAGTGGGTTGAGGTAGTTGTAGGTCTTACATACCTTAATTCATCGCGCAGATTTGTGACCAAAGCAGAATGCCTTGTGAAACACAAGCTAGAAATACGGAGCTTCCGGTACGGCGGCTATTGGTTCGGACTTGCTGAGCCGTGGCCGGAAGGTTGGTACTACACTGACAACGTTTACCTTGACTACGCCGATGGCGGGTATTACCTGTACAACCCGTACTATCCGGGCGTTCGCCTTGAGATCATCGTCGTGCTCTAACCAGTTTTCCAATCCAGCTTATAGGGGTCCGGCTCCTTCACGCGTCAGACTTCTGTATGCGGCGATCCGGACGTAGATAAAGCAGGATCGCTATATTTAGCAGGAACACGGTTAAATGCAACCGGTTGGGCAGTTGCATGAGTTTGAACATTTCCCACGGCAGATATAACGCACCGGAAAGCAATGCGAACCATTCTGCCCACACACGCCTGTTCCATAGCCCCCACGCCTCTGTAAACGGCACGCCGGCGTATACGACCGAGGCGGAAAAAATCACCCAAAGGCCCGCATCTGTCATACGTGTAGCCGCGTTGATAAATGCGTGCGACGGCCGGTGAATCGGGATTGATATGCAAGTGCAGGAGAAGACTCTCCGCCGCCGCTTCCACATCTTTGTGTAGGAGACCCAAAATCCCCAATCCTAGGAGCAGAACAATCACGCCCTTCACCGCTTCGAACGTGGCCAACGCGCGCAGACCCCCGACACTGGCCCGTTCGTCAACCGCTTGCGGATGCGGCCGGCGTCGCCCAACTCGTGAAATCGGCATGCTTGATTGTTGGGATAAATCCCGGCGGGGGTCGCGCGCTTCTTGGAAGTGCCCGCTCAAGATGCGGTTCGGGCGGAAGCCATCTCGCGTCGCAAACGAAAGCTGCTGAACAATTCAGGACCCCCCTTCAACCGTGAGGCGCCGACGGTTGCTGTGATAGGCTTGCGTTTTCATGGCTCACAGCGGATTTGATCTTCTTGCAGCCGCCCGTCAGGAGATGATCGACGAGGGCTTCCAACCTGAATTCCCTCCGGAGGTTGCCAACCAGTTGGATGCGCTCAAGTCCCGTGCGGCATCCGGCACGGACGCCGGCGTGCGCGACCTGCGCTCTCTGTTGTGGTCTTCCATCGATAACGACACCTCCCGGGACTTGGACCAGGGCGAAGCCGCCGAGCGCGTCAGCGCCGGAATTCGCATTCTCATCGCGATCGCCGATGTCGATTCCGACGTACCGATTGGGTCGCCGATCGACAAACATGCCGCTGAACAGACGACCAGTGTATACACGGGCATTCAAACTTTTTCGATGTTGCCGGAGCAACTATCGACGGATCTGACTTCGCTGAACCAGGAAGCCGACCGGTTAGCGGTAGTGGTGGACATGGTCGTTGCCCCCGACGGCTCGATTACTTCCGGCGGCATTTACCGCGCGCTGGTGCGAAATCAGGCGCAGCTGACATACAACGGAGTCGGACCGTGGCTGGAAGGAACTTCGGCCGCTCCTCCGAAAGTTGCTGCCTCCGCTGATCTGGCAGCGCAATTGAAGCTGCAGGATGAGGCGGCGCGGATCCTGTTCGAAGAACGACAGCGGTTGGGGGCATTGAACATCGACCGCGTGGAGGCAGAGGCGATCATTGCTGACGGTCAGGTCCAGGGGGTCAATACTCGCAAGAAAAATCGCGCCAGCGAACTCATTGAGAATTTCATGGTCGCCGCGAATGGCGTGATGGCGCGAACCCTCATGAACGCCGGCGTCTCGTCCATCCGGCGCGTGGTCAGAACACCCGAGCGCTGGCAGCGCATTGTCGAGCTCGCGGCGCGCTATGGCGACAAACTGCCGCCGGAACCCGATTCGGGAGCGCTCAATCTCTTCCTTCAGAAAAGAAAAACCGCCGACGCAGTGCACTACGCGGATGTCTCCCTGGCGGTGATCAAGCTGATGGGGCCGGGCGAGTATGTACTGTCACGCCCGGGCGATAAGGATCAGGCGCACTTCGCATTGGCCGCCCATGACTACACCCATTCCACCGCTCCCAACCGCCGCTTCGCCGATACGGTAACGCAGCGGCTGATCAAGTCCGTCCTTTCCAAGCAGCCGCCGCCGTATTCGGACCCGCAACTGGATTCCATTGCGCGGAACTGCACGCTCAAGGAGGATGCGGCGCGCAAAGTGGAACGGGTGATGAATAAGCGCATTGCGGCCGTGGCGCTCCAGCCTCGGATCGGCGAGAACTTCGCCGCGGTTGTGACGGGCGTCACGCCGAAAGGTGTTTTCGTGCGTGTATCAGGCCCGCCCGCGGAAGGACTTCTGGTGCGTGGTCAGCAGGGAGTGGATGTGGGTGATCAACTTCAGGTAAAACTGTTGAGCACAGACCCACAGCGCGGGTATCTGGATTTTGCGAGGTAGCAGCTACCGTTGGCCGGATGCCACTCGAACAGGCTCCGGATTCAGCAAGCCACCCGGATCTTCGATCACCCCCATTACAGAATGTTAACGGAGCGCGATTTCGATATCGCACCGCACTTTTTTTGGGTACAGGTAAAACAGTTGTGAGCGATATTGAACAGACACGACACCGCCGGGAATGCTTGAATCGTTGCGTGGCCGAAACTGACGCAGCAGATTGCCTTGGCCCGGAAGTTGATTGACAGCAAGGGAATTCATGCACCGTGATACAAATGAGCGAATGGAAGGAATCCGATCCAGGGTTCTAGCGGGACTGGCGTCAATATCTGAGCTGAAAGGTCAACTCGCGGGTAAGGCGGACAAGTATGTGAACCGTTACTTCAACAGACGTTGACCGCGTTCGACGACCTAGAGGCATCGTTTGTTGGAATCCTTAAAACCGACCGAACGCCGCCGCGAACCGTTGCCGAGGAATCAAGAGTGCTTGACCATGCCGAGTTTGTGTTGGAGCGGATCGCGGTACCTCAATTGAAAGCCATTCAGGACATGGTCGCAAAGTTCGGTCCGAAGATTCTATCAACGGGATAGCCGGGCAATCGCTTCAGCCACACCGACCCTGCCATCCATTCATGAGTTAGGTGCCCTTGGCCGCTTCGGCGGCGCCGCGAGGACCACTCCTCCGGCAGGATTGTTGTCCTCGGGGCGTTGCCAGTTCGGTGGTCATGAGGAAAAGGCCGCCGGAAAGGAGATGCCTGATGACCGCCTCCCGTTCGGACGCACTCGTGATTTTCGGTGTGACGGGCGATCTCGCCCACAAGATGATCTTCCCGGCACTCTATGCGATGGTGAAGCGAGGTACTCTCAAGGTCTCGGTAATCGGCGTCGCGCTCCCGAATTGGAGTTTGGCGCGTCTGCGCAAACGCGTGACGGATAGCATAAAGCGATCGGGCCGAATCGATAACCAGCGTGCCCTCCACCATCTGCTGTCCCTGCTCAGTTACGTCAGCGGGGATTATAAAGACCCCAACACTTTCACAGCGATAAAGAAGGCGCTGCATAAGGCTCGGCGCCCGGCGTACTACCTGGCTATCCCGCCCTCGCTCTTCGAGACGGTGATCAAAGGACTCGGTGCCGCGAACTTGGCCGAGAATGCGCGCGTCATTGTCGAAAAGCCGTTCGGACGTGACCTGGCCTCCGCGCAGGAGCTCAACCAGGTCGCGCGGACGGTGTTCCCGGAAGACTCGATTTTCCGCATTGACCATTTCCTCGGGAAGGAGGCGATCATGAATATCCTCTATTTCCGTTTCGCCAATTCGTTCCTGGAGCCGATCTGGAACCGCAACTACGTGGCCAGCATCCAGGTCACCCTATCCGAGGATTTCGGTGTGGAGGGGCGCGGTGCATTTTACGAAAGCGCCGGCTGTCTTCGCGACGTGATCGAGAACCACCTCTTTCAGATCGTCGCCCTACTTGCCATGGAGCCGCCGTCTGGCAGGGACTTTGGGGCCGTGCACAGCGAGAAAGCTAAGGTCTTTCAAGCCATGCGCCCCCTAACGCGCGATGACCTGGTGCGCGGCCAGTACGGTGGCTACCGGAAGGAGCCAGGCGTGGCGAAGAACTCCGACGTCGAGACCTTCTGCGCCCTGCGGCTTTTCATCGACTCATGGCGCTGGGAGGGAGTGCCGTGGTACCTGCGCTCCGGCAAATACCTGGCGGATACCGCGACTGAGGTGCTGGTAGAACTGAAGCCGCCGCCCCAGAGGCTTTTCGCCGACTCAGCGCCAACGGCCGGCCGGGCCAACTACCTGCGCTTCCGGCTCTCCCCCAACTCGGCCGTCGCCCTCGCCGCTCGCGTCAAGGTCGCAGGGAAGGAGTTCGTCGGGGACCAGCGAGAGCTCTACCTGTTCGAAGAACGGCCTGGAGAGGAAGCGCCCTACGAGCGGCTTCTGAGCGACGCCATGGCTGGCGATGGAGCGCTCTTCACTCGTGAGGACGCGGTGGAGGCCGCCTGGGTTGTGGTCGATCCGGTCCTGAAGACGCACAACCGAGTGCGCCCTTACAGGCGCCACAGCTGGGGGCCGAAAAAGGCGGACGCGATTATCGCTTCAAACGGCTGTTGGCACAATCCAAAATCCAAGGAGGCATCCGAATGACGAGCATGCCTCAGACCTGCCCCTGGAGCCGCCGGCGCGCTTGGCGCCAATCATCTCCGCTAGTCTCCTGTCCCAATGGTTCGTGACAACCTGCGCTAACGGCTCGTGCATTCGGCGGCGCGGTTCCTGCTTCAACTGCTGCAGTTTCGCGCGCATCCGTTTGCCCGCCGTCTTGCGCCATACGATGAAGCGCCCCTTCTTGCATCCACAGTAGTGAGTGAACCCCAAGAAGTCGAAGGTCTCCGGTTTTCCCTCTCCACGCTTTCGCCGGTTCGATTCAGCCAGACGCCCGCACTCGATCAGTCGCGTTTTGTCTGGATGCACTTCCAGTCCGAATTTCGCCAGCCGCTCCCGGAACTCGCCCAGAAACCGCTCCGCGTCTTCGCGGTACTTGAAACCTGCAACCAGATCGTCGGCGTAGCGAGCGACAACCACTTCGCCCTTCGCCCATTGCTTCCGCCAGACCTCTACCCATTGATCAAAGACGTAATGCAGGTAGATGTTCGCCAGCAACGGTGAAATCACCGCTCCCTGCGGAGTTCCTACCTTTGACTCTGACCATGCGCCTTCCTCGCTCACCCCCGCCTTCAGCCATTTATGGATGAGACG
>Ga0116216_10003267_pt1 | contig 10573 bp, 8 predicted proteins | sample Sb_taG_11_FD_89696 | JGI IMG/M metagenome (GOLD analysis project Ga0116216, IMG submission 89696) | Peat soil microbial communities from Weissenstadt, Germany - Sb_50d_3_AS metaG | ecosystem: Environmental > Terrestrial > Soil > Wetlands > Peat | place: Germany: Weissenstadt | collected 2010-09-21
GGAATCAGCGCCGCATCCACCGCTTCGAACTCGAACTTCGGTTCGTCCAAATCGGGCGCGAAACTTGCCTTCGTGGTCTTCATCCAATTCTTGTCGTCGCGCTCGGGAAAATCCGGCTTGTAGTGCGAGCCGCGAGACTCGTCGCGCATGGCCGCTCCCTGCGCGATTACGCGCGCCAACTGCAGCATGTTGTAGAGCTGCCGCGCGAAGGCGATGGTGGTATTCGCCCATTGCGACCGATCGCTGAGATTGATCTTCTGGAAGCGATTCAGCAGGTCGACTATTTTGGCGTCCGCTGCTTCACACTTCTTGTTGTAGCGGATCACGGTGCAGTTTTCGGTCATCAGCGCGCCGAGTTCGCGCCAGAGCAGGAAGGGATTTTCGCTGCCGTCGGCTTTCATCAGCGCGGCATTGATGTCCTGCTGACGCTTACGTTCTGCCTCAAAATGACCATTGGAATTGCTGGGCGCGGCTTGCAGGCTCTTCGCATACTGCACGGCTGCCGGACCGGAGACGAAGCCTCCGTAGATGCACGACACCAGCGAGTTCGCGCCCAGCCGGTTGGCGCCGTGGTATTGGTATTCGGCTTCGCCCGCGGCGTAGATTCCGGGAATGTTGGTGGCTTGCTTGTAGTCGACCCAGAGGCCGCCCATGGTGTAATGCATGCCGGGGAAAATCTTCATGGGAACGTCGCGCGGATCGTCGCCGACAAACTTTTCGTAGATTTCGAGGATGCCCTCCAGCTTGCGGTCGAGGGTCTTGCGGTCGATGTGGGTGAGGTCCAGGTAAACCATCGGCTTGCCGTCGATGCCGAGTTTGTCCTCGAACACCACTTTGAAAATTGCGCGGGTGGCCACATCGCGCGGGACGAGGTTGCCGTATTTCGGATACCACTCTTCGAGGAAGTACCAGCGCTCTTTCTCAGGAATGGATTTGGGATCGCGCTTGTCGCCCTGCGTCCTCGGAACCCAAACCCGTCCGCCTTCTCCGCGCGCCGATTCCGACATGAGGCGGAGCTTGTCTTCGCCGGGGATGCAGGTGGGATGCACCTGAATAAACTCGCCGTTCGCGTAATAGCAGCCCTGCTGATACAAAGCCGACTGTGCTGATCCCGTACACACCACAGAATTGGTGGACTTGCCGAAGATGGCGCCAATGCCGCCGGTGGCGATGATGATGGCGTCGGCGGGGAAGGTGCGGATTTCCATGCTGCGCAAATCCATCGCGCAGATGCCGCGACAGACGCGGCTTCCGTCGAGCACGGCCGAGAGGAACTCCCAGTGCTCGTACTTCTTCACTTTGCCTTCCGACTCGTAGCGGCGGACCTGTTCGTCGAGCGCGTAGAGAAGCTGCTGGCCGGTGGTCGCTCCGGCGAAGGCGGTGCGGTTATAGAGCGTGCCTCCAAAGCGGCGGAAGTCGAGCAGACCTTCGGGAGTGCGATTGAAGGTCACGCCCATGCGGTCGAGCAGATCGATGATGCCAGGAGCAGCCTCGCACATGGCCTTGACCGGCGGCTGGTTGGCGAGGAAGTCGCCACCATAAATCGTGTCGTCGAAGTGGATCCAGGTGGAATCGCCTTCGCCCTTCAGGTTCTTGGCAGCGTTGATGCCGCCTTGCGCGCACACCGAATGCGACCGCTTTACCGGGACGATCGAGAACAGGTCAACCTCACCGCCCATTTCAGCGATCTTGATGACGGCGGCAAGGCCTGCCAGACCGCCGCCCACTACGATAATTTTCGGAGCTGCCATGCTGTATGAGTCCGATCTTTTGTCAATTTGGTTCCCGGGCCGGGCCCGGGCCTGCTTGTACAATTCCGTACAATCTCTAGCGCATTACGATATTTTCAGAACCCGAATCTGAATCCAGAGGCTGTAGCGGAGTCTTCAGGAATCCGTACATGCTGGCCGCGCCAATTGAAACCAGGCCAAGAGCTAGCGCCAGGCAGATGTAGCCAAAGCGGCGTCGCGCCCTTTCGCCGGTGGTGATGCCCCATTTCGCGGCGAACAGCCACAGTCCGTAACTGAAATGCCAGGAGGCGGCAATGATGCCGACTGCGTAGAAGGCCACCATCCACGGATTTTGAAATTCTCCCTGGACCTTGGCGAACGACTGCATGGGGTGCGTCGGCAAGTGTATGCCCGTGAAGCGCAGATGATAAGTATGCTGCACCATGTAGGCGAGCGCGATGATGCCCGTCCAGCGCTGCGAAGTGTAGAGCCAGTTGCCCGTCCAAGGATACGCGCCGACGTTGGTCTCGCCTTGATACCAGATGTAGATGCCGTAGAGGCCGTGGTAGAGGATCGGAATCCAGATGAAGAACAGTTCCAGAAAAAAAACGAAAGGCAGGCTGTTCAGAAACTCGACTTGTTTTCCGTAAGCGATAGGGCCTTTGAAGGCTTCGGCATTCGAGATGAAGTGTTCGAGAAGAAAAGCTCCGATGGGTACGACGCCGGTGAGTGAATGCAGACGGCGCAGCAGGAACGACGTTCCCTCGCCAGCGCGGAGGGGAGCGACTCCTGATTTGATATGGGGAGCGACGGGACTGGCAGTTGCTGCCACGATAAATGCTCCTTAGGCGGTCGAATGTTGAAACCGAGTATTATCGTTTTTCGCGGGAAGGGAAGTCAAGGCGAGGTCGAACCGTTAACCGCGGAGATCGCAGAGTCCGCGGAGAAAAACTTGGCGGTTAACGGCAACCTGCAAGGTTATCGCACACATAGCCGTCCTTGAATTTCCTCTGCGATCTTTGATCTTTGCGTACTCTGCGGTTAGAGCTTGTGATTGTCGGCCACTCGATACCACGCGAGAAACGCGCGGAATGCTGCGCCCCGATGGCTATAGCGGGACTTTTCTTCGGCGTCTAATTGGGCGAACGTCTTGTGAATCGCGGGAAAGAAAAACAGCGGGTCGTATCCGAATCCATTATTGCCTCGGGGCGCGTCCATGATGACGCCTTCGGCGGTGCCGCGGAAGGTGTGCAGCGTGTGGCCATCACGGGCGACGGCCAGGACGCACACGAATCGCGCCGTACGTTCTTGTTCCGGAATTCCTGCCAGTTCGCGCAGCACTCGGGCATTGTTGGCTTCGTCGTCGGTGTTGCACTCCGCCGTATGCGGTTGGGGGTTGTGCAGACGATCGGCGGCGTAGCGCGCGGAACGAACGCCGGGTGCTCCGTCGAGCGCATCGATCTCCAGGCCGGAGTCGTCGGCCAAAACCAGTTCGCCGGGGGCGGCCAGACTGTAGGACTCTGCTTTCTTGCGCGCGTTCTCTTCGAAGGTAGCGCCGTCTTCGACAACCTCCGGTAGAGAAGAAAAGTTTGGGATGTTTGCGATCGCGATGCCCAAGGGCGCGGCAGCTCCGGCGAAGTCGCGGAGTTTGCCAGGGTTCGAGGTTGCCAGGAGAATTGTGCGTGAAGTCATACGGCGGGGCTCGCGACGTTTGCTGGTCGTATGTATGACGGCCGCGTTTTCATCCAGACGACAACCAGCACGGTCAGGCTGATCAGTGAGACGATGTTGCCGACTACACGATCGGTTGTCCGGCGAAAGTGGATGTGTACATCGTTCTCCCCGGCGGCAATGGGAATAACGAGGAGGCCGGTGACGTCGGTTGTCCGCGTACGGGTGGGCTTGCCGTTGACGACGACGTCCCACGCGGGATAGTTGAAAAGGCGCACGGTTATATCTTGCGGCACTGCAGCGTGGACGCTGAACTGCTTTTCCGTCTGTCCCCACGCCATCATCGCGCTCTGAACTGGCGTTCCCGCGTCGTCGCTGACGCGGGGCAGATTCTTATTTAACTCGTAGGGGTCGGCTCCGGCGGGGACGTATTCGTCGGTGCCCTCGTAACCGGTGCCATCGGCGACGGCGTCGCTCCGCTCGCGCATATCGATGCCTTTCTCCCACCAAGGGGGCTGGAAGCGATAGCCTGCGAGGATAAGCGTGGCCAGCAGCACCGCGAACGCCAGTACGCGCGATGTCCAGCGTTTAGCGGCCATGGTCAAGAGCATTGCCAAGGCGGCATTCATGCACAGCAGCCAGCGAAAGGGAAGTTGCACAAAGCGGAACTTGGGCAGGTGCAGCCAGAGCAGATTGCTCGCCGAAAGCATCAGGAACGTGCTGCCCGCACCCCAGGCGGAAATCAGCATCCAGGGAGTCTGCAATCCGGTCGCGCTTTGCGCGACTGGACAGCCGAGAGCCTGGCCTGAGCTTGTCGAAGGGGCGGCTGTCCCTACGCGTTGCTTCTGCCGGGAGCACCAGATCGCGAGAGCGAGGACGCCGATCTCGGCAATCGCTACGGTCGAAACCAAAAGATTGAAGCGGTTGTGATCGGGATCGGCGATGGTGGTGAAAAGAAAATTGTCCTGCGGCCGGACTCCCGGCGAGAGCACCTCGCTGAGATTGACCCACCCTTGTTCGTAGATTGCGGGGAGGAGATAGAACGAGGCCAGGCCAGCTCCGAGGAACATCGCCAGCGCCGTCCGCGCGAGTGGACGCCAGATCTGCGGACTCCAAATTCGGCGGCCCTGCGCTCGTTCACGCCCAGCCCCCATCGCAGCCAAGACCAACGCCAGCCCAGCCGTTGAGTAGTGGATCATAACCGCCGCGGGCGCGTTCGTCAGCCACGCCGCGGCCAGCGTGAGACTCAAGCAGAGGGCGGGTCGAAAGCCAGCGTCGGATTCCGGCAAAAAGAGCCGCAGAAGACAAAGCAACAGAAGCGGCAGCAGCGCCGCAGCCAGCAGTTCAGCGTACGCGCTCCGCCAGTAAATGATCAGCAGGTGGTAGGGATTCAGCGCGTAGAACGCCGCCGCAAACCATGCGTCCTGGGCGGAGAGCCACTCGCGGGCGAGCCGGTACATGGCCGCTCCGGCGAGCGTCAGCGCGATGCAACAATATGCGCCCGGCACCACCTTCCAGGGCAGCACAGCGCCGAGTGCGGCGCCCAGAGCCCACGAGGCGGGCGGGTAAAACAGGAAGCGAGCCTCGCCATATCCCCAGTGCGCCAGAGCTGCCCAGCGCGGATACACGATGCCATCCTTCCATTGGCCGAGGACTTCCATCCACGAGAATATGTGGAACTCGAAATCATGTCCGGAGGGACTGCCCCACCAGAAAAACGGTGTGATGGCCGCGAGACAGGCGCCAGCTAGCAACAGCGCACGCGAGATGGGGCTTTTGAGCAACTGACCTCTGAGCAATAGATCTTTGAGCAACCGACCTTGACCTTACCCTGAACTTGGGATCATCGCGCTGCCTCAATCAGACGGCTACGGTGGCGGCGGCACGCAGGGCAATTCTATTGCATCAGAAAATTTTCTCGGAAAATTAACCGAACTGAAATCATTCAGGAGAGGGTGTTGAGGTAATCTGCGGTCACCTAGGTGGAACAGACGGCCGGGGGCTGGGGCGACACCAGAGACGGGGTGCCGATCTGGCTCCCGGTTTATTCCTGGGGGTAGTGGGGTTATTGGTCGAGGTTATTGGCTGACGCTTTCGGGATTTCGCTGGCGGTGCAACTCAGCGAGGAAGGCTTCCTCGTCAAGCGCATCACCGGTCCGCAACAATTCCAGAAGTGAATCCTCGGCGTCGGTCGCGCCGCCGCTGGCAGGGCTCAGATCGATCGCGTTGGCGACCAGCGCACGAGGCGAAGTTTCCAGTTGCGGAGTCGTGCCCGGCTGGCCGGTGAGGAACTCAATAAACTCGCCCACGCTTTTGCGCTGCTCTTCGGTACGGGCAGGGAACTCAATGCCCATGCCATGTCCAGGGTGCATGACCCGGACCAAACCTTCGGTGTGAATCTCCAACCCGGCGGCACGCAGACACAGGTCGACGGCAGAGGACTGCGGGAAGGGAGATTCGGTCTCTACATAGCAGCCACCCAGACTAAGATCAGTCAGTTTACATTGGCTAGCCGCGTCCGGCTCTTCGGGTAGAGCATCATGCGCGCGGGCGGCGAGCCATTCGCCCAATTCTTCGCGCATCTTGGGATCGATATCGAGAAAGCGCAGGCCGGTTTGACCGTTGGCGGTACTCCAGGCAACTTCCGCATCACCTTCGATGCCAGCACCTCCGTCGGGAAGCGCAAAAGAGACGCGAACCATGGCGGTGGCTGGAAGCGGCTTGGCCGCCAGCACGTCCATGCCGCCGGTGCTGAGGTCGAGCAGGATGCCCTCGATGGTATTGCCGTCGTCGGTCCGAATCGAAGCCGCTGCCTGCACCGCAACCCGCAAGGATTGCCGCCGTTCGCGCTTCAGGAGGGCCGTGGCGGCGCGCAAAGTGGTTTGCGCCTGCTCGGGGGTGACGGGCTTGGTAAGGATGAAATGAGCTCCCGCGCCCAGGATAGCGCGGATCTGCGAGGCATCGTGCAGCAAGGCAACAGTGACAGGCGGATTACGGTCGGCGCCAGCGTGGCTACGGCATGCTTCAAGAACCAGAGTGGCCGCTCCGGGATCGTCGAAGTCGACGATGACCTGATCGAAACGCTCCTCTGCCAGACGCGTCACCGCGACATCGGCTGCGTTCGATCGATCAACCGCGACGCCAAACTGCGCCAGGACCTGAATCAGCGTCTCCGCAGTCGGGTCATCCGTTGACACCAGTAATGCCTGCAATATCATGCGACCGAGCCTCCCACCTCGCGCTTTGCCGGTACCGCTAGGCTTTTACGGCCAGCGCGGAGTTGTGCTGCGCGCTGGCTTGGCCGCCGCCGGCGCGGATTGAGCGCTGGCCTTGGCAGCCATCGCATTGGCGTTTTCGTCGTCGACTTCCGCCAGCACAGCGCTATCGTCCTCGACGTCAGTTTCAGCAAGCAAGGGCGCGACTTCGCGCAGTTTTTCGGCAGCCTGCTGCAGCATCTCGATCTGCTTACCCAGCTGTGTGTACTGCGCCTGCTTGCGGCGCAAAACCTCATGGATATCCTTCATACATCCCCCTGCGCCTGACTGTAGGTTTGGACGAAGGTAAGGTCAACGCCAAAGGCATCGCGGGCCGTTACGGCAGTAACCGATCGAGAGGATTGGGCGCGGACTTCAAAGGCGATGTTTCGAGTCAGCTCGGCCGGGAATATCGGCCAGTCGAAGCCGTCCTCGCCCTGAAGTGAGGTGCTGGTTCGACGGGGAATCGAGCCTTTCCTGCCCGGGGCTATCAAGGCGAACCACTAGCTTGTGGGTAAAATCAAAAGCCCCGCCTGGCGGCGGGGCCATGAGTTGAGTGTCTCGGCGACCAACAAATTTAGGCTATGTCCCGATCCGCTTGCGACGGAACATTCCAGCGATGCCCACCAGTCCTGCTCCCAAAAGACCCAAAGTTCCCGGTTCCGGGACAGTAAGGGAGGTGGTCCCTGTGCGAATGTGCGCGACACCCTCCTGGGTGAGCTGTCCGTTCGTGCTGTAGATGGTCTGGCTGGTCATTCCAGTCACGGTGCGACCATTCCACAGCGTGCCCGAGATCGCGCCGCTGAGCGTGAAGACGTCGCTGCCGCCCTTGCCCGCGAAGTCCAGAGTCCAATTAATCGGACCAGTGAATGCCCCCACGAAAAGCGCTACCGGGTTTGTGCAGCTCGGACATCCCGTTAATGCTTTGGCCCATTTGCCGACGCCCAGAACGTCAAAATACGAGCCTGTGGCTGAAAACGTTCCGTCGCTCAAGAGGCTGGTGCCTGAGAAAGCACCCGTCCCGTAGCTGACCGAACCCAATGAACCTCCCGGTGCGAAGCTGCCCCAACTCTTCAGTTCTGATTTCGTCGAGACGATGCCCGCAGTAGAGATGGACAAAGATCCAAACTGATTTGTGATATCGATTCCGTCTGCCCAAGCGGCCAACGGCAACGCCAATGCCAATAACGCCAAAACTACCACTCGCCTCATGTTAGTCCCTCCCAGTTTTTCTTTTTTCCCAGATTCACCTTGAAAAGTTGTCGCCAAGGTATAGGTCGCCTGCTGCCAGCCGAGCACTTGTCGTTCCAAATCTACGGAAGGCTGGCTGCTATTAGTTATCAATCACTTATCAACATCTACCGTACCTTTTAAAAATCCCGGAATGCAATCCGCTGCACACTAGCAACAGTTTGCTCGCCCGGATCGCCCGGAGGATCGATTCCGCGGACCACAGACCACCGACGCGAAACGGAACCACTGGGAGGTTCGGAATCGGTAGGAATCTTGCCACACAAGAAACCTTAACCTTGGGGAACCGCTTCCAGAGCCGGGTGCGACGGATAGTAACCAATCGCAAGGTGACCCATGTTACCCCGCGCCGCGTGTTCAGCAATGGCTCATTAGTGCCATCCAGTCGCTCAGGAGTGGAATTCCGCCTCCGGGTCACTTACCACATAATCCAAGGTGAGCAGTTCTGGGGGAGGGCTGTTCGGGCGCCCCGGATCCTTATGGATCCGAGGCGCTTCTTATTTGTGGCGCAGCGCAGTGCATCCGCAGTGAATTGCGGCCGTGATCCCAGGCTTCCACTCCATTGCCGTGGTCTCCAAGGGTCACGTGCCCAGAACGGGTGAGAAGGTCGGCACCTTTTCACTTTTTCCCGAGGACAGGCTGCGATAGGCAGCGTCCAGAATGAGCTGGTTCCGCCAGCCCTCCAGTCCAGGTACTGGAAACACCTCCCGACCTTCGACCGCGGCCGCGAACGCGTCTACCTGCCGCGCGTAGGCAAGTTGGTTGGAGACGGTGTCCTCAGCAACGCCTTGTCCGTCGCGTCTCAGTTCCAGCTTGACCGGCCTTTCAACATTGAGTGCGTCGTCGGCCCGAAGGACACCAGCATCTCCGACAATCTCAAGCGGCGTACGATATTGGGCCCGAGTTGAAACCGCTACCGTGGCCAACGTGCCGCGCTGGAACTCCAGCGTCAGCACGGCCGCTGCTTCCACGTCGCCCGATTTCTCATCGGAACGTCCGACCGCGGTCACACCCTGGGGTTCGTCCTGCAGGATATAACGCAGAGCATCAATGCAATGGACGCCCACGTCGGCAATGGGGCCGCCGCCCGCGACCGAGCGGTTGTAGAGCCAGGTGCGGGCATGGTCTATGCCGGGATACGAGAACTCCGCCCGCGCAAAAACGGGGTGCCCGATGTCACCAGCGGCGATGCGGTCGCGAAACCTCGCGGTGCTTTCTTCGAAGCGAAAGACCTGTGCGACGCCGAGCAGAACACCGGCGTTACCCGCGGCTTTGACCATCTGGCGGCATTCGTCCGCATCCATGCCCATCGGTTTCTCGCACAGCACCGGCTTGCCGGCAGCAACTGCGGTGAGGACATCCTGCAAGTGACAGGCGTTGGGAGTAGTGACCAGGACGGCGTCGACCTCAGGGCAGCGGCTGAGTTCTTCGGTGGAGTTGAAGACATGCGGGATGCCATACTGCCGGGCGGCCTCGTTTGCTTTGTGGGCATCTCGACGCGATAGGGCGACCACTTTGCAATTCTGGGACAGGGCGAAGCCCGGCATCAGTCGGCGCACCGCGTGGAATCCGAAACCTGCGATACCAAAGCGAATCATGTCAGTTTCACTCGATTCTCTGCTTCACTAGGTGTAAGGGTAAAAGACGAAAAACAGCAGCGACAGCGCAGTCAACGCCCAGAGCGCCGGGCGAACATCACGTACGCGCCCCGAAACCAGCTTGCAAAAAGGATACAAGAGAAAGCCCGCCGTCATGCCAATTCCTATGTTGTAGGTGAAAGCCATGAGGACGATGACGCCGAAGGCTGGGACCAGTTCAGTGAGGTCGTCGAAGGGAATTTTGGTAATCGGCGTCAGCATCAGCAATCCCACGAAGATGAGCGCCGGTCCGTATGCCTGGGGCGGGATGGCGGAGATGAAGGGGGCGAAAAACAGAGTCCCGACAAAGCAAAGCGCAGTGACGATCGCCGTCAGGCCGGTTCGGCCGCCCGCCTCGACTCCGGTGGCGGATTCGATGTAGGCGCCGGACGTGGTGGTTCCAATCACGGCGGCGAAGGTCGTGGCCAGCGCGTCGGCCATCATTGGGCGCTCGATCCGCGGCAGATTGCCGTCTTTATCGAGGAAGCCCGCGCGCGCCGACACACCAATGAGCGTGCCCATGGTGTCCACGAATGCCATGACAAAAATCGTCAGCACAACCGGAAAGAATCCCCAGCTGAACAGACTGTGCAAATCGAGCTGGAAAAAGACGGGCTGCAAGCTGGGCGGACGGCTGACCCAACCTGCGGGCGCTGGAGCGACCCGGGTCACAAAGCTTAGAAGAGCGGTTACGAGAACTCCGCTAAGGATCGCGGCCGGGAAGCGGCGAATGGTCAGCACGGTGATCAGCAAGAACCCAAAGATGGAAAGCAGCACCGAAAGCGAGGTCAGATGGCCCGGTCGGACCGGCGCCCCGGGGAATCCCATGGTAACGATGCCGGTCTGATTCAGTCCGATGAAGGTAAGGAACAATCCGATGCCCACCGCGTAGCTGTAACGGAGAGTGGGTGGAATGGCGTCGACCATCCACTGGCGGAGGCGAAACAGCGTCATCAGAATAAAGAGAACACCGGCCAGGAACACGGCGCCCAGAGCGCTCTGCCACGAGTACCCGAGTACGTGAACAACA
>Ga0116216_10003268_pt1 | contig 10569 bp, 13 predicted proteins | sample Sb_taG_11_FD_89696 | JGI IMG/M metagenome (GOLD analysis project Ga0116216, IMG submission 89696) | Peat soil microbial communities from Weissenstadt, Germany - Sb_50d_3_AS metaG | ecosystem: Environmental > Terrestrial > Soil > Wetlands > Peat | place: Germany: Weissenstadt | collected 2010-09-21
AATATACTGACCCTGGTAGGAGGTGTTTGCCAAGCTGAGAAGTTGCGACTGGGTGCTGGTCAGTTCGGTGGCGATGTCCGCCAACTGCGCCGGGGAAAGCGTTCCGCCGGCGGCTTCGACTCCCAGACTGAGGGCGCTCTGCAGCGACGAGACCACCGAACTGAGCGTGGAATCCGCGGTAGAGAACTGGCCGTTGATGCTTCCGATGCTGCTTTGAAAGGAAGCCGCCTGACTGCTCTGTTCGTTGAGCCGGATGACCTGGGCGGCGCCGCCCGGGTTGTCGGACGGCTTGTTGATGGTGCTTCCGGTCGCAAGCTCCAGCGTGGTGTTGGTTGTCTGCTGCTGCAATTGCTCAAGCGCAGCCAAGAGGTCGGGCATGGGAAAAGGATTGATTCGTATCGAGCTCATACAGTTAAGGTATCCATATTGATTACGGTATAAAGCATGTCGTTGATGGTGGTGACGACGTTCGCCGCCGCGTCATAGGCGCGCTGATACTGCACCATGTTGCTGGCTTCTTCGTCCAGGCTGACTCCGGAGATGCTTCCCAGCTGATCCTGAAGCTGGGTCAAGGCCAACTGCGAAGCATTCAGTTCCGCTGAGCCATTGGAGACATCGTTGCCCACGTTGGCGACGATGCTCGAATAATAGTCGGTCGGGGTTTGGCCGCCCGCCACATTCTGGTTCTGCACCGCGGCGAGCACGGCCACATTGCCATTGCTGTTGGGACTGCCGTCAGAGCTGGCGGCGATCAAGGAAGGGTCGGTGATCTGTACGGCCATAGTCGCGGCGTAGCCCTGCCCGGATGGTGAAGGCGTGGTGAAAAGAGCCGTTCCGGCGTTGCCGTTGAGATCAAACCCTTGTTCATTGGCAGTGTTCAAGGCGTTCGCCATGCCCGACGCCAACGTGTCCAGGTTTGAAATCAGTCCAGGGATAGTCTGGTCACGCACCTGGATCAAGCCTCCGAGCTGTCCCGAAGTCAGCTGGGAAGTGATGTCCGCTCCTTGCCCATAAACATCCTGAAATCCCGAGGCATTGGTCTGGGTGGTGAGAGCGAAGCTCTGGCCGCCCAGAACCAGCGGCGTTCCGTTCGCGGTGGTGAGAGTCAAGCTATTGTCGCTGTTGATGCTCGAAACATCGATCAGGCCGGAGAGCTGCCCGATCAGCACATCGCGCTGATCTTCGAACGCGCTGGCATCCTGGCCTACGCCCTGCAGCTGGCTGATCTGGGTGTTCAAGGTCGCGATCTGTCCGGTCAGCTGATTCACCTGCGTTACCGCCTGAGTCACATTCAAGTCCGCGCTGGCTCGCTGCTGGGTGAGACTGGCAGAGGTATTGTTAAACACAGTGGCCAGGTTCCCCGCAGCCGCCAGCACACCCTGGCGCAGCGTGATATTTGCGGGATCGGTCGAAAGCTGGTTCAGACTGGAGAAGAAATTTGAGATCTGCGATGCAATGTCCGTGCTGCTGCTGGTGAATTGCACTTGCGCCTGCTGCATAGCTGAGACAAACGTATTCAACTGCCCCTGCTGCTGGGTTTCCTGCTCGATGCGTTGCTGCAGAATGGGATCGCGCACGCTTTCCAGTTTGTCGAGCGTCGCTCCCTGGCCATAAGTAACCGAGCCGATCACCACTGGATCGCTTTCCGTCAGCACCGGCCGCAGCCGGGAATAGCCTGGAGTATTGACGTTGGCCACATTGTTGGTGGTGGCGTCCATGGCACCCTGCTCGGCACCCAGCGCTCCGGTTGCGATCGATAGTGCACTGAAGAGGCTAGACATGGCTCAGGTCCCGCAGTGTCGATGGAGCGATAGTCGCAGCACATTTCGGCGGAGCGTACGTATTCGCCGAGTTCGCCAGCACCCGCATGAAAATCTGCAAAGTGCGTTGGGCACGCCGGAGCAATGCTCCATACACCCGGTTCAGTTGGCCGACCCGCGTCTCGACCTCGCCCAATTCCTTCGCCAGCGCCTGCCAGCGTTGCTGGAGCTGCGGAGAAACAGCACCCTCCGGCAACCGCACCCGGTTTTTTCGCTCACGAGACGCACCGTCTAACGGACTATCCAGCGTGCGTCCCAAGGCTTCGATTTCGATCTGATGCAACGCTTCACAGATGCCCCGCTGCTCGGCGCTATAACAATCGATTGCGCTGCGGTCGGAGTGCACCACCGCGGATTGAACCTGCTCGATCGAAACCGCCAACTGCCGCATCAAAGCCAGACGCCGCTTCAGAAGGTCGAATACAGGCGTGAATTCTTGGTCCATGGCGCGCCCCGGTCTAATTTCTCCTCATACCAGTTTCCCTTCATACCAGCCGGTCTACCTGATGTACCGGCGCTTCCGGGTTTTCTTCCGGTTCCGGTTGGTGCGGAGCCGGAGGCGGACGACGCCGCGATCCCGGATCGGGCTGACCGCGAGGTTGTGGACCTTGCGGCTCGGTCACCCGCGGCGCCGGTTCGATACGATCGCTACTTAGGTCCCCCATGCCCATTCTCCCGCATCGGAATAGCTACGCGGCGCTTCGGATCTGAATCGCCGAAAGCAAGGCTTCCGCCGACTGTGCCGGCGTCACCTGATAACTTCCCGATTGGATCGCGCGCTGCAACGCCGCCACTTTGTCTTGTCGAATTTCCGGAAGCTGGCTCACCTGCGAAGCCAGCTCCTGAACTCTTCCCTGATACTGCGAGATCTGGGCGCTGTCCGCTCCAGTCAGTCCGTCTGAGTTCGAGTTCGAGGCCGCCGCCTGCGGAGACTTCGTCGATTGCCCCGGGTCTGGTGCTTCCGGTATAAGTGCGTTTAAGTCAATTCTCATTGCTCACTCCTGGCCTGGAATTGCCTGTGCAATTCAACTATCGGCAGCGCATTAAAAACCTTTAATCCAAGGCCAATCCATCGGTCAGCCGGCGTCTCTCCCTCTGATTTCTATGCTGCCTGGCCTCGTCAACCCGGCGTACTCGCTACCTACGCTAATCGGCCGATGGCCCCGAAACCTTAGTCGGCTGGACTTGGCCAATCGCCCCATCACCATTTTTATGCAGCAGGTTGCGGACAATCATGCTGGCAATTCCCACCCCGCCGCCGGCCGCCAAACTTGATGCCAGAGCCTGCATCCCCATGGCGTGATAGTTGTCTGCGATCGAGTCTGGCTTCTTTCCCGGAAGCGCCGAGAAGCTATGTTCCAAAGAGCCCAGGAGCGAATTCAGCAGCACCGCTTCGAACTGACGTGCCGCGCTGCCGACTCGCTTGGCGTAGGCGTCGGCCGGACCGGCGGAGCCCGCCCCCGCAGATTGCGCAACTGGATTCATCAGATCACCTCCAGATCGGCTTCGAGCGCCCCTGCCGCCTTGATGGCCTGCAGAATCGCGATCACGTCGTGCGCGGTCGCTCCGATTTTCTGCAATCCGGTGACCAGTTGTTCGACGCTTGCCCCATCGCCGAGTTCAATGCGTCGCGCGGGTGCCTCTTCCGCCGTCAAAGTAGTCTCCGGCACCACTTCGGTCTTGCCCTTGGAGAGCGGATTCGGCTGCGAAACCAGCAGCTGCGTGGACACCTCTACCGCGAGGTTGCCGTGCAGAATCGAAACCGCAGCCAGCCGCACATCTTTGCCCATCACGATCGTTCCAGTACGCTCGTTCACGACCACCCGCGCCCGATGATGCACGTCGACGGTCAGGTTCTCGGTTCGCGCCATCAAGGCGGGAAGACTGGCGACTCCGGCGGCAACGGTATCAATGTCGATTCGGCGGCTGTCGACTACCGACGTAATCTCTTTCCCGAATTCCCGGTTGATGGCGCCGGCTACTTCTTCGGCGGTGCTGAAATTGGGTTCGTTCAACAGCAGCGACACTTTCTCCAGCTTGCGCAGATCGAGTGAGCTGTCGCGCTCGACCAGGCCTCCGCCGGGAATACGCCCCACCGTCGGATGGTTCACTTGCTTGGAATTGGCTTTCGTCCCCTCGCTGTATCCGCCCAATATCAGCGGCCCCTGAGCCGCGGCATACACCTGGCCATCGGCCCCATAAAGAGGCGTAAGCAGAAGCAGCCCACCTTCGAGGCTCCGGGCATCGCCAGCAGACGACACCGTTACATCGAGCTGCGTCCCCGGACTGGCAAACGGAGGCAGATTGGCGGTCACAAACACCGCAGCCACATTCTTCACGATCACAGTGCCAGACGGAATCTGCACTCCCATGTGCTGAAGGATATTACCCAGCATCTGGGTGGTGAAGATGGTCTGCTGCTTGTCCCCGGAATTCCGCAGCCCCACGACTACGCCATAGCCAATGACCGGGTTTTCGCGCACTCCCTCGATGCTCGAGATATCGCGGATCAGGGCTTTGCGTACCGCGTCTTCAGTGTGCCCGGGCGCGGAAATCAACAGAACGATCAGAAGCACAGAAAGATGTTTCATAAGATCAATCCTAGAAACCAACCAGCCACAGCAATCCGCGAATGAGGGCATTGGGCGGCCGGACGCCATCGCTGAGCACGCCTTTGCCTTTGAGTTCGAGCTCCAGATTTCCAACCTGATTCGACAAAACCGTGCCCGCCGGGGTGATGTCGCCTGGCCGCACCAATCCCCGGACCAGGATGGTCTGCCGCTCATTGTTCATAGTCAGCTGCCGTTCGGCCTCAACCACCATAACCCCGCTCGGCAACACCGCGACCACTCTACCCGCCAAAGTGTCATTCAAGGCGGATGTGGTTGTGCCTTGCGACTTCCCACTCAGGGTGGCGCTCGAGTTGGGAGAAAAAAGGCTTTCTATGCCGGTGGTTTTGAGTTTGCCGGCTAACGCCGTGATGCCGGAGCTCGCGCTCAAGGTGCGCGCGGTGGAAACAGCGGCCGTGTTATTTGCAGTAGTTCCTTGCGCCACCACAATGGTGATCAGGTCGCCCACGTGCATCGCCTTGTAATCCGCGCTGAGGTTGGCGAACCTGCCGTTATCGGTCCACAAACTGCCTGCGGTCGCGTGCGATAAGTCCGGCGACTGCTGTCGCATTCTTTCGATATACGCCGCCTGCGTCTCGCGCTGGATGGTCTTCGGCTTGTCCGCTTTTGCCCCGGCCAGCTGCGCCAGCAGAACGGTGATCAGAATAGCGGTCGTCCGGCTCAGCATAAGTTTTCCTTCCGCCCTACCGTGTCTGCACTACAACGCGGCGTGCAACAGACCGGCGCCCACGACTTCGGCGTGGAATACGCGCTGGCTTTTCGCCTCGACGACTCGGATCTGCTGGTTCAACACGCCCGGCTGCAGGCACATCACGCGCAGCGAGATCCGCATGCTACCGTCATCCAGGATCAGGATCGCTGGTTTCCCTTTTTCCGCTAGGACTGTCCCATTGCCGGTTGCGAGTTGCCCGGACGTTGAAATCAGCGCGCTCCCCGAGCCCATCCGCTGCCGCCATGCCTGGCCAAGCGGCGCAGGCAAAACCACATGCACCAGAAAGCTGCCGCAGGAGGCGCGGGTCGAGCAGCGCAGGCGCGCTTGCAACGACTGTTGCCGGTTGTCCCACTCGAGTCCGGTGACTTGCAGCCGAGGATGTTCCTCGGCAGCTAACATAGGTTGCAGCCATTCGACCCGCGCCCCGTCCGGCAAGTCGCGTCTCCAAGCTTGTTCGCGCAAGAACTTCGAGATGGCTTCCCGAATCGCTGCTTCCGGGATCGGCCACCCTGCATACCGCACCATGATCCGCGACGGTATGGCAAGCTGGCGGAGCACTTCGGGCTGTCCGGCAAGCATGCTTCTGACTTGTTCCCCGTCAAGAGGCCGTGTGCTCCCCGGCTGCGGAGACAGACACAATGCGATCGCGGTGCTGGCTTTCTGCAGAACGGGTGGCGGATCGGAGGGCAGAAGATCGGAAAGCCAAACCCGGCTCCGTCTCACTTCGACAGCGTCGCGCAGCCGTACCGGAGGGTCGTTCCTGTCGGTTTCGTTTTTCCGAACACACCAGCCGAGCGGCATCGCCGTCAGCAACATCCATCCCACTCCCAGACGAAGGTACTTCATCAGAAACTCCTTACCGCCCCAGCTGGTTCAATCCCTGAAGCATTTGATCGGCGGCTTCAACCACGCGTGAATTGGCTTCATAGGAGCGTTGCGCGACGATCATCTGCACAAACTCCTCGACCACATCCACGTTGGATTGTTCAAGGTATCCCTGCTGAATCGTGCCCAGCCCCTCGCTGCCTCCCGGCGTGCCCTGCACCGGATCTCCGGAAGCGGTGGTCGCAAGGAACAGATTGTTGCCGGTGCTGTTCAGCCCACCAGGATTCGGGAACAGCGCCAATTGGATGGTCCCAACCTGCTGCGCCGCGGTCTGTCCGGCCGTCGTGACGCTGACGGTGCCGTCAAGGCCGATCGTGATCGAGGCCGCGCCAGTAGGAATGGTGATTGCCGGAGAGAGAGGATTGCCGTCCGCAGTCACGACATTTCCGTTAGCGTCAACCTGAAAAGCGCCGCTGCGCGTATATGCCGTCTCGCCCGAGGGCAGCGTCACCTGAAAAAATCCGTTGCCCTGAATCGTAAGATCCAACGGATTTCCGGTAGCGCTGAAGTCGCCTTGCAACTGCACCACTTCGGAAGTCGCGGTGCGTGTTCCCAAGCCGATCTGTAATCCTGCTGCAAACGTAGTTTGCTGCGTGGCCGCCGCGCCGGGCATGACCACGTTCTGGTAAATCATGTCTTCAAACTGCACCCGGCGTTTGCGAAACCCGGTGGTGCTCGAGTTGGCAAGGTTGTTGGCCACGTTGTCCAAGTTGGTTTCCTGGGCGCTCATGCCGCTGGCGGCGGTATACAAGGCTCGTAACATGATTTCCTGGCTCCTAAAGTTTCGGTAGATCGTTGGCTGCGATGTGATCGAGGTTCGATGCGAATACGGTCATGGCCCGTTCCAGCATTTCGGCATGGCGTTGCACCGCGATCATGTCGACCACGGCTTTCACGGAATTGACGTTGGAAGATTCCAGCATTGACTGTCGGATATTGGAATCGGTAGCAGGCCCCACTGCGATTGCGGGAACCGAATAGTACGAGTTTCCTTCCGGAACCGGCACCGTGCCGGGTGCGAACTCTATGATTTGTAACTTTCCAGCCACTGCGCCCCCCGACGAGATGGTGCCATCGGGGCTGATCGAAATCTCGCCGCTCGGCAAGATGATCGGCAGCCCTGGCTTTTTGGGCGACTCCGGTTCCCCGAGCACCAAGTCTCCAGCCGCAGTGGTGAGCTGACCCTGGGCGGAAACTCGGAAATTGCCATTGCGGGTGTAGAAGGTCGCCTCGCGCGTCTTAACGACGAAGAAGCCCTTCCCCTCAATCGCCAGATCCAATGAATTGCCGGTTCGCTCCAGATTGCCTGTACTCAGATCGGTCCGGCTGCCTTCGAGCACACCGAAATCGTTGATCGCGTGATTGAGCGGGTCCCCGATTTGGTGACCAGCGCTGGCCAGTAACGAGCGGAAAATGGGCTGCTGCCCGCGAAAACCCGTCGTGCTGATGTTGGCCACGTTGCTGGCGATGAGTTCGAGCGCCTGAGTCTGCGCTCGTAGCCCTGCACATGCCGCATAGTATCCGCTGCCCATTTTTTTCTCCGTAGGGGCAGAAGCACGCAGTCAGCCACTTCAACGGCACACCGAACACAACGCACAACCGCGTGGAAACAAGGTCGTTCCGCATGGTCAGGATAACGAGATGTTAATGGCTGCGGAATTTGGGAACATCTTGCCGGGCAGGGGAGACCAGTCGGCAGAATGTGCCCGTCCAAGGCAAGCGGAGAACGCTCATTCCACCACGAGCCATGAATCCAATGGATGACGTTTCCCAGCGCGGCTTTAGGGATGGAGCCAAGTTGCTCCGGCTCCAACCACCGCACCGCCCAGCACCAGCCATACGGAATTGACCCGATAGCGGATCAGCAAAAAGAAACTCAGCGCGCACAACACGAGCGTGGTCCAGTCCACCACAGCCGAGCGGAACAGCTGCCACGTCACGACTGCGATTAGCGCAAGGGCCGCCACGTTTACTCCATCCAGCAGCGCGCCGGCAAGAGGGGATCGGCGCAGGCGCGGAACCAGCGGCCCACTGATTGCCACAAAAAAAAATGCGGGCAGAAAAATCGCGACGGTCGCAATCGCAGCCCCGGGCAAACCTCCCAGAACGTAGCCGATGAAGGTTGCCGTTGTCGAAAGCGGCCCCGGAGTTACCTGTACCATAGCGACGGCATCGAGCAATTGTCGTTCGCTGATCCAACCCAATCGGGCTACTAAGTTCGAACGGATCAGCGCTACAAGCACATAGCCGCCTCCAAAGAGAATTGCGCCAAGCTTCAGAAAGACGAGAAAAAGCGAAACCAGGCTGAACGATGCGATTGCAGCCGATCCCGTCGCTGTGCCGGTCAAGCCAGCTCCGCCGGTCAGAAGAGCCGGAAGCGAGATGCGTCTGCCCGAGCGCGACCAATAATCCAGAGCAGCCAGCGCGCCACCAGCTGCCAGCACCGCCAGCGGATCCACGCCCAGGGCACTCGCCAGTACCGTAAATGCACCAACGGCCGCGAGCCACGTCGACTTCACCGCCGTCCTCCCCAACTTGAATACAGATTGCACAATCAGAGCAATCACGATGGGCTTGACCCCGTAGAGCACGCCCGAGACTTGCGACAGGGATCCAAAGCGCACGTACGCCCACGCCAGCGCGGTAACCATGAGCGCCGACGGCAGAATGAAACTCCCGCCCGCCACCAGCAATCCCGGCCAACCGGCGCGCAGTCGCCCCACATGGATTGCCATCTCGGTCGAGTTCGGGCCAGGGATAAGGTTGGTTGCGCCCAGAAAATCCAGGAACTGCTCGCGCGTAAGCCACCCGCGGCGGGAGACAACTTCGTCTTCCATCATGGCGATGTGCGCCGGAGGGCCGCCAAAAGCGAGTGTACCCAGCCTCAAAAAAAGTCCGGCTAGTTCCAACAGAGACGTAGGCGGGGCTTCAAGCGACTGGCGTTGAGAATCTTCTGTGGCAGCTAACGGCTCCTGCAAGGCAAACCCCGTTGAAAAGTGATCTGAAGATTGTAATCGTGAGCCAAACGCGGCGTCGGGTAGAACCGGAACAAGCAAGAAAATATAAGCTATTTTACGTCCCGGTCTCCGAACACCTCCGCGCTAAACACCTGAAGCGTCGCACCTTTCTGCAATATATCGACAGGAAGGCCTGCCTTGCGGCAGGTCTGCTCGATGAAGGTGTTGCGGTCCCATTGATGTTCGACAGGCACCTGCGGCAAGAGCAAGCCACGGCGTCCGCCGTGGGAGATTACCAGCCCGTGCAGTCCAATTTCAATTTCTTCGGGCCCTACGACTCTGAGCGGCGAAAGAATGCTCAGAGAGACTTCCACTGCCGCCGCTTCCCCAATCGTGATCGGGGAGAAACGCGTGTCGTCGAAGGCTGCCGCCCGCGCAGTTTCAGCCACGGTGCGGTATAGCGAAGCCGCCGGAACCACATAGCCCACGCAACCGCGCAGTTGATCTCGGAAATAAATCGTGGTGAAGGCACCCCGCGGTTCCGCGAGATGTGGCGAAGGCGGAGTCAAAGAAAGTTCGCGGCGCTCCAGAGCCGACAGGATGGACTCGTGGGCAAGCTTCAATAAAACTGCGCGTTCTTCGGGAGAGAATTCGTTCTGCGCACTCCGGCTTGGAGCCGGCGCGGCAGCCAAGTTTTCAGGTTGCGGCGACATCGCGCTTCCTCCGACGGCTGAGGACGAACGCGCGGCGGCGGCTCTTCACCACCTGCCGGTCAATCTTCGACCAGAAGGCGACGAAGTAGTCGCCCGCCGATACCAGCGACAACAGAACCATGAACCAGATTGCCAGCCGAGCGATCCAGTGCACCGGAAAGAAATACACGCCATAGATGGGCCATTCTTTCCATTGATGATCAAGAATCACCGCAACTACGGAAACAATCTGCACCAGCATCTTGAACTTCCCCAGTTCGCTGGCTTCGATCGCGAATCCCTCCGAAGCTGCAATCGACCGCAACCCGCTCACCAGAAACTCGCGGCCTATGATGATCACCGCGATCCACGCCGGAACCATGCTGGGATTGAATTGCACCAGAGTGACGAACGCCGCCGCAATCAGAAGCTTGTCGGCCAGCGGATCGAGCAGCACGCCCATGGTCGTGATCTGCCCGCGCTTTCGCGCCAGGTACCCATCAATACCGTCTGTGATCGAGGCCGCAATGAACAGCGCGGAAGCCAGCAGTTCCTTTTCCCCGCCGGTACTCTGGAAGCGGTTGGTGGAAAGAATCCAGATCAGCAGCGGGATGCTGAAGATGCGGGTCAGCGTGATGGAGTTGGGAAGGTTCACCGGGTCCGCTGTCAACCGCACGCCGGCACAAATGCCACAACGGGCGATACTGAATTATCCTCCACCACGAAGAGCGAAAGCAATGAAGTAAGTCTACTTCTGCTTGGCGATGATCTGATCCTTGATCTTGTCGTAGGTCGCTTGGGGAACGATGTTCTTGCGCACCAGATCCGTTTTCATCTTATACGGACGCCCGGCCACGATCTTCTTCGCATAGG
>Ga0116216_10003269_pt1 | contig 10568 bp, 8 predicted proteins | sample Sb_taG_11_FD_89696 | JGI IMG/M metagenome (GOLD analysis project Ga0116216, IMG submission 89696) | Peat soil microbial communities from Weissenstadt, Germany - Sb_50d_3_AS metaG | ecosystem: Environmental > Terrestrial > Soil > Wetlands > Peat | place: Germany: Weissenstadt | collected 2010-09-21
CCGGCGCCGTCGTCGTGGTCGTCGTGTCCTGCGCCCACGCGCCGGTCGGCACGAGGCCGGTCATGATCGGGACCGAGGCGACCACCGAGAGCGCCACTGCCAACCTGCGAGCCTTGGGATCCATGAGGGCAGCCTAGGGACAGGACTGGATGCCCGGAAGGACCTCGGTCAACGGTCATGCGCGTCCTCGGGCCCGGACCCGTGACTTTCTTCCCAAAGTCCCTCCGTTGGGGACTATCGCCCCAGGCCTGGGCAGACATAGATTTGCGGCGTGCGACGGCGTGTCGGGGTCCAGGCGTCGGCGCGGCACGCTCGATGAGGGAGACGGCGTCGTGAGTGGTCCGTCCGACGCCACGGAGCGGCGCCAATTGACGGTGATGTTCACGGATCTCGTCAGCTCGACCGAGCTGGCGTCCGCGCTCGATCCCGAGGACTGGCACGACGTGCTGAATGCCTACCAGCACCGCGTGGCGGCGATCGTGACGGCGCACGGCGGGGTGGTTGCCCAATTCCAGGGCGACGGGGCTATCGCGTACTTCGGCTATCCCGAGGCCCTGGAGTCGGCGAGCCGAGACGCTCTGTCGGCGGGCATCGCCATCGTCGAGGACATCGTCAAGCTCGGCAGCGAGCTTGCGCCCGAACTCGGGATCAGCGACCTGCAAGCGCGTGCGGGCATCCACACGGGCGAGGTCTTGGTGGCGGCCGTGACGGCGGGCGGACCGGAGCGGCTGCCGGACGTGTGGGGTCAGGTTCCAAACATGGCGGCACGCCTGCAGGCGGCCGGTGAGCCGGGGCAGATCGTCGTCAGTGGCGACACGGCCGACCTGGTGGCGGGCTTCTTCGAGTTGGAGCCGCTCGGCTCCCTGACGCTGAAGGGCATCGGGCAACCCGTTCCCGCTTTCCGCGTCCTCCAACGCAGCAGCGCGCGACACCGCTTGGAGGCCCGCCCGCTCACCGCGTTCATTCCCCGAGGGGACGCATCGGCCTGGCTGGAGCGGCAGTGGGCGCAGGTCCGGAACGGGACGGGACGGATGGCTCTGGTCTCGGGAGAACCCGGAATCGGGAAATCCCGGCTCCTGCTCGAGTTCACCTCCGAGCTGACTGCGCAGGGCTACAGCGTGCCCACGATCTTTTGCAGCCGCCGCGGCTCGCTGAGCCCGCTCCAGCCCTTCGGTGAGGTCATGGGTGAAGTCCCGGCCACCCCGCACGAGGCCGCCGCGTGGGTCGACGAGCAGGCCCGCGAGACACCGGTCATGTTCGTCGTGGAGGATGCGCACTGGGCGGACCCCAGCACGCTGGAAGCGGTGCACCTGATCACCCGGGGGAACGCACGCGTCCTCGTCCTGATGAGCGCCCGGCCCGAGATCGCCGACGATCCACACGTCCAACCGGATGACCAGCTGACGCTGGATCGGCTGAGCGCCTACGAAGCGCGCCAGATGCTCGAGCGGCTGCCAGAGGCTGCCCAGCTGAGGCCGGACGTCCGCAGCGCACTGGTGCAACGGGCCGACGGCGTGCCGCTCTTCCTCGAGGAGCTGGCACGAGGGCTCACCGACGGGTCCGAGGTGGCCGGGTTCGCAATGCCCACCACCCTTTCTGAGGTGATCACGGCTCGTCTCGACCGCGTGGGTGAGGCAAAACACGTCGCTCAGGCCGCAGCGGTCATCGGGCGGTCCTTTGACCGCCCGGTGCTCGTGGCGGCGACGGGACTCGATGAAGAGAGCCTCGACGTCGAACTCCGCCGCCTGCAGGAGCACGCCATCATCGAACCGGCGACGCGGCCGGGTGAGATGCAATTTCGCCACGCGCTGTTCCACGAGGCGTCGTACCGCTCGGTCTTGCGACCGGACCGAGCGCGCGTGCACGGCGCAGTGGGCGAGATGCTGGTCGCGTCCGGTCGGGCCGAGGCCCAGCCCGAGATTGCCGCCTATCACCTCGGTGCGGCGGGGAGGGCCGCCGAGGCAGTACCCCTGTGGAAGCGGGCGTCGCACACGGCACGCCAGAACGCCCGCTTCCGGGAAGCGGCAGCCCATGAGCGAGAGGTGCTCGCGCTTGTACCCCAGCTGCCCGAGGACGAGCGCGAGCAGACCGAGCTCAGATCGCGCAGCCGGCTCGTGATGTGCGTGACCGCGGTCGACCAGAGCGCTCCGGAGGCCCTCGAAGAGTCGCAACGGGTGGAGGAGTTGGCGCGCCGCCTGGGCGACCGCGAGATGCTGCTCCGCAACTACATGGTGCTCGTCCCGTGGTGGCAGGCCAGTGCCGAGTACTCGGCCATCAACAGAGTCCTGGCCGAGGCGAGGATCGAGGCGGAAGCCCTGGGTGACCAGTGGGCCCTGCAGCTGATCACGACGTACGAGGCGACGACCCGGATATGGCAGGGCATGCTGCGCGAGGGCCTGGCGCAGATCCGCGCGTCGTACGAGGCAGGTGGACTCCCGCTCGATCGCAGCCTCGGCGATCTGCCGCCCATGCAGTCGGTCGAGCTCATGGCGTTGGCCGCGCCGCGCGTCGCGTCGGCGCTCGCCTGCTGGTTGTGCGGGTATTCCGCCGAAGCGTGGCGCATCGCGGACGACGTGCTGCGGTGCACCACCGAGCGCCAAGTCCCCCAGGCGCAGGCGGTCGCAGCGGTGACCTCCGCCATCATGGCGCAGCTCGACGGCGAGCGGGAGGTCGTGGTCAAGCTGGCGGGAGAGGCGCTCCATGTGTCGGACGAGGTGAGCACGAGGCAATGGCGGCAGTGGGCCCGGTCGCTCCAGTGGTGGGCGGGTGAGGGAATCGAGGAGCCCGAGCTGCCGGGGCCGCTGCTGCGCCCGTATTTCCAGATGCTCCTGGCCGACGACCCGAGGACGGGCACCGAACGCGGACTCGCCCTTCTGGCGGAGGCGCTCGAGACCTCCCGCGCCACCGGCGAGCGGTTCTGCGAAGCAGAGATCCACCGCGTGCGGGCAGGCCGCCTGAGGGACATGGGCCGCGCCGAGTCGGCGGCCGACGACTACGAGGCCGCCGTGCGGTTGGCGAGGGGTCAAGGAGCACGCATGCTCGAGCTGCGGGCCCTGACGGACTGGGCGCGCCTCGAGGATGCACCCGGCCGCGTCCGCGCCGAACTGCGAGCGTGCATTGAGGACGTGGCGGATGGCGGACCGAACAGGATTCTCGACGAAGCCCGAAAGGTGGATGCCACGTGAGCATGACCGACTGGAACGACGAGTTCCTCGACAGCCTGCGCACCCAGGCCGATCCCGCCGCCGATGCCGTCGTTGCCGGGCTCTTCGCAGGGACGGCCGATGCCACCTCGGCCTTCCGGGCTCTGGTGGTCCAGCACAACGAGGTGTCCGATCCCGATCTGGCTGCCTTCCTCCAGGCCAAGGACGACCTGCCCGACTGGGTGGACCCGGACCTGGTGGCGGCCGGTCAGGAGCGGTTCGCTCGCTGGGGCTCCCATGTGTTCACCGGCCTGTATGCCGCGGCGCTCCCGTCGGCCTACGCCAGCTGGCGGGGCGTACAGGTCCTGGGCCTGACGGCCCGGCTCGAGACGGACGCCAAGCGAAGGCTGAACGAGACCGCGCAGTTCCACCTCGACGTGATGGAGCCCGGTGGTCTGGAGTTCGGGGCGCGCGGCTACTCCGACGTGCGACACGTCCGGCTCATGCATGCGTCGGTCCGGTGGCTGATTCAGAACGACCCGCGTGTGCGATGGGATCCCGAATGGGGCACACCCATCAACCAGGAGGACTTGCTCGAGACGCTGCTGACCTTCACCGAGATCCTCTTCGAGGTGTTCGACCGCACCGGGATCGTGTACACGGACGACGACGCCGATGCGTATCTCCACACCTGGTCGCTGATCGGCCACCTCCTCGGCGTGCGCCCCGACCTCCTTCCCCTCACGCGGGCCCAGACGTCGGTGCTCATGCCGATCGTCCGGCGGCGACAATTCGGCCCGAGTGACGCCGGCCACGATCTCATGGCGGCGTTGTTGGCACAGGGCGGTCGCCTGACACCGCCGGGGTTGCACGGGCTCCCGGCATCAACGGTGCGCTACTACGTCGGTGACGACACCGCCGACATCTTGGGCGTCCCGAAGGCGGACTGGACGCGACTCCTCTTCGGCCCGCTGGCCGACGTGAGCCGGCGGCTCTCCATGGAGAAGGTGCACCGCCGCCTGCTGCAGGGGTTCTCCGATCGGGTCGGGTTCGGGATGCTGTCGCTCGCCGTCAAGTCAGAGCGCTACGGCGGCCGATCCGCCTTCCAGGTGCCGACCTCGCTGGCGGCTCGCTGGAACCTGCCGCCCTACAGCGGTCCGGGCGGCAGCTGACCCTGGGCCAGGACGGCGAGTTGGGCGTCCGAGAACGGGGGGCTGAACAGGGACGCGTCGCGCTGGCGGGAGCGGAACAGGTTCACGATGAAGTTCATCCGCTCCTGCAGCACCGCCCAGTCGCGGGCGCCGGAGGGCGTCCCGGTCCCGCCGGTCCTGTCCCACTGCGCCACGGCGGCCTCTGCCGCGGTCCCCGTCAGGGGATCAAGCTCCGGGGGGAACATCCCCGCGGCCAGAGGGGGCACGTCGCGGCGGAGGTCGAGCGTCTCGGAGGGGGTGGTCAGCTTCATGATCGCCTCGGTGAGAGCGGTGTCCCACGCCTCGTCGAGGGCCTTGCAGACGTCATCGGTCAGGCCGTCGAGGACACGGCGGGCCTCGTCTGTCGGCAGGTGGCGGATGATGTCCACCTCGATCACCTTCTCCAAGGTGTCACTGATGGCGGCGTCGAGTGCCGACGCGATCGCATGTTGGAGCCGCCGTTGCTCGTGTGACACCGCCAACGTGTTGGCCTGGAGGATCAGCGCGGCCCGGTCGGGCGGACCGAAGAGGGCCTGCCCGTAGGCGCCGAAGGCGGCGACGACGGTGGCTCCGTCCTCGTCGGATGTGCGCGGTCCCAGGACCGGCGCCATGGCTGCGGCCAGGTCGCTCGGGGTGCTCGACGAACGCCGTGCATCGATGAAATCGGTGAAGAGGGGTGCGAGCTCTGCGAAGACCAGGACGTTGCCGTCGGCGATCTGCTTGGACACATCACCCGTCACACCCTCCACCACCTCGGCGAGGTGATCGTGGGTCAGGTGCTTCCAGGCCCACCCGGTGACGCCGTGGTTGAAGCGCTGCAGCACCGACTGCACTGCATCGTTGTCAGCCAGGAGCTGCTTCGTCCGAGCCGGGAGGACTTCGCCTCGGATGGTGGCTCCGGCCGTCTTCGACGCCCAGACGGCGAACGCGCACCACGTCGCGTCCTCCCCGGCACCGGCGTCTCGCAGCTGCACGGCGAACTCGTGATAGCGCTGCGTGATCCACAGGTTCCGCTGCACGGGGTCCGTCATCGCCGCAATGTCCTGCACCGACATGTCCATCGGTTGAATCGTAGGGTGCAACCCGGGGTGGCCGCTCGTGGAACGGTGCTACTTGGGCGGCGGCGGCACCTTGACCCGCCGTCCGGGTGTGAGCAATTGCCCGACGGGTCCCTGCATCACCTTTTCGAACTGGTCCCTTCGGTGCGTGACCGAGATGCCGTCCCAGTACCGACCGCCGTAATAGAACTGGTCTCGTATGCGCCCCTCGACGGTGAAGTAGCCGGCGTCCTCACCCGAGGCGAAGTTCTCGAAGGCGATGCCGACCGTCTCCATGATGATCATTCGGAAGTCCCACCCGTAGTAGACGTAGCGGGCGAGACCCATGAAGGCCTCGATCCCGAGGCCGCGACGATGCAGGCTCGGATGCATGACGACGGCGGCGTGGCAGAACCGGTGCCGGAAATCGGCGTTGTAGGCCACGACGAGGCCGAGCACCTCCTGGGAACCGTGGGGGCTCACGACGAACTGGCACAACACGCCGGGATACAGCTGCTTGAGGAATTCGTCGTAGCTCGGCGTCGTGCCCCGGAAGCGCCACTGAAACGTGACGTCGGGGTCGCTGGAGAGCCGGTACAGCGGCGCGTGGTCCTCGTTCGTGAGCATCCTCAGGTGGAGACGGCGGGTCTGAAGGCTCGGGGACAGGCGGGACTCGTCGTGTCCGGTGATCGGGCCGCTCACTGCGGCCGATCGCTTTCATAGGGAAGGTGTGAGAGGGCGCAGTACTGCAAATAGGCATCACGCACCGTCGTGATCTGGAGGAGCAGCTCTATGGGCATGATCACGTCCCCACCGACGGCCTCCTCAATGGCAGCCATGAGGTCGACGGCGCCCACCGAGTCCATCCCGAGGTCTTCGACGAGGTCGTCTTCTTCCGAGATCTCGGCCGGGCTCCAGTCCATCTCGGCGACGAACCAGGCCTTGAATTCGTCGAGCGACATCACGTCGGTTCGAGTGTTCCCCGTTTGCATCTCTCTCCCGCAGTCAGCGCTCCCGGCGATCCCATACCCGGGATGCGGCCGACAGTATCAGGGTGGCTTCGCGGCGGGTCGAGGCTCGCAAGGGTCGACGACCGTTCAGGCCGACACGACCTCTTCGAGCCTGCCTCCGGCCCAGAGCGTGCGGAGGTGATTCCGACGCACCTTGCCGCTCGGCGTCTTCGGCAGCGTGCCGCGGGCAATGAAGACGACCGCCGACGGGCTGGCGCCGAAGCGGTGGGTGAGCGAGACACGAATCTCTCGTGCGCCCGCGCGGAGCTGTGCCAGGTCCATCTCCACGGCACGAGGCTCGGCGACGACCACATAGCGACCCGATCCATCGGGGACACAGGCGGCATTGCCGGGCCGGCACGTGGGATGAGAGGTCACCAGCGCGTCGAGCTCCCGGGCATCGATGTTGCGTCCGGCCACGATCAGCACGTCATCCGTCCGACCGGCGACGAAGACCTCTCCGTTGCGGACATGGCCCAGGTCGGCGGTGTGCAGCCAGCCATCTTCGGTCAGCGGCGACGAGTCGCCCCCGAGGTACGCCTCGAGCAGCGACGGGCTCCTGATCTCGAGCTCACCCAAAGGGGATGTGCCGGCCGTCCGCACCTCCGTGTGCAGAACCGGCGGCCCACATGAGACGATTTCCACGCCGGCATGCACGACCTCCTCCCACTCCCGGGCCGCCAGCGCGTCGGGGTCCAGCTGCACCGAGGACCACGGCGAGGTGGGCGGGTCGATGGCGACGGCCAGCGCGGCTTCGGCCATGCCGTACCCGGGACACAGCGCGTGGGGGGACAGGCCGTATTCCTTCGCCACCACTTCGAACTCACGGAGGCCGTCTGCGGGCACCGGCTCGCTCCCGACCACGAAACTCCGCAGCGAGGAGAGGTCGAACGCGCCGGACGACCGAAGCGAGCGCGCAGCCAGACGCAACGCGAAGGGAGGTGACGTCGTGGACGTGGCCCGGTAGTCGGTGCAGGCGCGCATCCAACTGCCGGGGTCGACCAAGAACGACTCGGGGGTCATCAGCACGAGTTCGGACGGAATGGACCACGGAGGGTTCACCGAGCAGATGGCATACAGCGCCAGGCCGATCAGTCCCATGTCGTGGGAGAGAGGCAACCAGCTGCAGACCACCGCGCCCTCGCGGGGCTCGAGCCAGTCGTACATGGACGTCAGGTTGGCGTCGAGTGCGTCGAGGGAGAGAGCGATCCCTCTGGGCATCCCCGTGCTCCCGGAGGTGAACTGCACGAACCTCCCCGGTGCCTCCACGCGGCTCCGGTGCTCCGACGTACTCCATTCCCCGAAGGGGTGCACGGGAACCCGCCCCGTGGACAGCAGCGCTGTCAGCCCGGGGTCACAGAGCAGGTGGGTGGCGCCGGTGAGGACACACATGGTGCCGATCTGTGCCAGGTACTCCTCTGCATCCATACCCCGAGCCGGGTGTGGCAGCGAGACCAGGGTCAAGCCGGACCGGAAGGCACCGAAGAGCGTGGCGAGGCAGTCATGGGACGCGGTGAGCAGGGCAGCCACCGTGCCGGACTGACCGGCCAGACGCTCGAGCCATGCGCCGGCCCGCCGCGCGTCGTGCCCGAGATCAGCGAGCGTGACGGGCCGCGAGCCGTCGGACAGGCAGTGCACACGGGCAGATGCCGCGGCGGGCTCGTCGAGTGCGTTGAAGACCAGGCTCATGTCCGGCCGACAGTACCGGCTCGGCTCCGGGCCCACGGTTACCGTGCCGTGCGCGGTACCCTCACCCCGAGCGACCCGGAGGACGACATGCAACTCGATATCCATGTGCCGCGCTTCACGTGGCCCGGTGGTCCCGAGGCCATCGGGCCGACCTTCGCCACCCTCGCCCAGACGGCGGAGGCCATCGGGGTACGGACGCTGTCGGTGATGGACCACTGGTTCCAGATGGACATGCTGTGGCCCGCCGAGGAGCCGATGCTCGAGGGGTATGCGACCCTCTCGTTCGCGGCTGCCAAGACGGAGCGCCTACGGTTCCGGCTCCTCGTCGGGGGTGTGACCTACCGCCATCCGGGATTGCTGGCCAAGACCGTGACCACGCTCGACGTGCTTTCGGGCGGGCGGGCGGAGCTCGGGCTCGGAGCAGCCTGGTACGAGCGGGAGCATCGAGGACTCGGGGTGCCGTTCCCGCCGCTGCGCGAGCGGTACGAGCGGCTGGAGGAGACCCTCCAGATCTGCTTCCAGATGTGGAGTGACGACAATGGCGCGTACGAGGGCACCCACTACCGGCTGGCTGAGACGCTGTGCTCGCCCCGACCGGTCAGCTCACCGCGGCCACGGGTGCTGATTGGCGGAGTTGGAGAGCGCAAGACGCTGCGGATCGTCGCCACGTACGCGGACGCGTGCAACTTCATCGCCGATGCGGCAACGGTCGGCCACAAGGTGGAGGTCTTGCGGCGTCACTGCGACGAAGTCGGCCGCGACCCGGAGGAGATCGAGGTGACCGCGCTCATCGCGGTGGCCGACGACGCCCAGCCGGACACGATCTTGCGTGCAGCCGAGGCGCTCCACGCTGCCGGGGCGCACACGATCGTCGTGCGATCGACCGGGTCGGCGCCGTCGCAATGGCTCGAGGAGACGTGGGGGCCCGTCATACCGGCCCTGGCCACCATCGGCTGACAACACAAGTGGCAGTGCCGGGCGCGCCCGGGATGCCGCGGTCCTGCGTCAGAAGCCGACGCCACCGCCACCGCCACCTGCTGTCGTGGTGGTCGTGGGAGGGGAGGTCGTGGGGGTGGTCGTCGGAACCGTCGTGGTCGGGGGAGGCGCCGCCGTCGTTGGCGTCGTGGGCGGGCTGGCCGGCATGGTGCCGCTGGGCGGGGTGGTCCCACCTCCGGGCGTGGTCCTACCGGTGGTCGGTGTGGTCCCGTTCGTCGGTGCCGTGGTGGGAACGGTCGTCGTCCCCGCCGCGGGCTGCAAGGTACCGTTGGCCGCGCTCGTCGTGACGACGACCGACCAGGTGCCCCACTTGTCCTTGACGTCACCCTTCACCTGGTTGGGCCGGCTGTCCTCGTAGAACCAGTAGAGGGCCTTGCCGGCAAAGGTCACCTGGAGGGCGCCGCCCCGACGCTTCACCGTGCCGAGTTTCGTGGCATCGACTCCGGTCCCAGCCTTGGCCTGCTTTGCACCCTTCGGCAACAGCACCTGGGGCCACACCTTCAGGCACTTGGCGCCACACGGGACTTTGGTGGCCGTCTTCAGCGTGTAGACCGTCGTCCCGCTGACGAGGATGGTGCCGTACTTTGGGTTGGTGGTCGTGGAAATCACGAGGCCCTTCGCCTTGGACGTCGCGCCAGCGGAATCGGCGACGACGATCGATGAGGCCAGCCCTCCCAGGGCGAGCGCGACGACGGCCGCTCGAGGCAGGACCCGGCGGGCGGTGTCTTGGGGTCGCAGCTTCAGGCTCATACCAGTCGTCTCCTCTCTCGTGGACACCGGGTGTACGGCCGAAGAGCCTGGGGGGATCGCCTTGATTCGCCAGATTGAGGTGAACGTCTCCATGGCGCCGAGTCGGGGAGACTGGCTGGACCGGCCCATCCCGTTGTGGTTTTCGCCCGTATGACGAATGATGAAGAGAGATCCGGAGGAGACATGAGGACCAGAGTGCAACACGACAAGAACGACGGGGCGACGGGGCGAAGCCCCCGAGCAGCCGGCAGGGTCCCACCGGGGCGGATGGCCGCCGCGACGCTGGTCGCAGGAGGATTGGTTGCATCCCTCATTGCGGCAGGTACTGCAGGTGCCGCCACCAGCAGCAGCATGGTCTCGACGGCCAAGAACGCGAAGTACGGCACGATCCTGGTGAGCGGGAATACGGTCTACACACTCAAGGCGAGCAAGGTGTCGTGTGGCGCCAATTGCCTGAAGACCTGGCCTGAGCTCCTCCTCCCGACGGGAGTCATGGCAGCGACGGCCGGCCCTGGAGTGAACGCCGCGAGACTCGGCACGGTCGTGGTGAAGGGCGGGGCTCTCCAGGTCACGTATGGAGGCAAGCCGCTCTACTGGTTCTCGAAGGACACCCGTCCGGGACAGGTGAAGGGAAACGTGAAGGACAAGTGGGGTTCGTGGTCCGTCGTCGTGATGGCGAAGCCGGCGGGCTCGGGCTCCAACTCCGGCTCCGGTTCCGGCTCGGGATCGGGCGTGGCTGGGTCTAGCGGCTCG
>Ga0116216_10003272_pt1 | contig 10565 bp, 6 predicted proteins | sample Sb_taG_11_FD_89696 | JGI IMG/M metagenome (GOLD analysis project Ga0116216, IMG submission 89696) | Peat soil microbial communities from Weissenstadt, Germany - Sb_50d_3_AS metaG | ecosystem: Environmental > Terrestrial > Soil > Wetlands > Peat | place: Germany: Weissenstadt | collected 2010-09-21
CCATGCATCGATCCAAAGTAGCGGCACGCCGATCAACCGAGATCCGGTCGCTTTACGTCTTGACCGTCGAGACGGGCTGTTCGGATGACGCGGCGCCGTTTGGTGATACCCCCGCGGCGGGCGGCGGGGGGGGCGGCTGCTGCTGCTTCTCTGGGGCGTACGAGTATTCATAGGCGTACGCGTAGGAGCCGGGTCCGCGCGGCTTGAAGCCGTTGGCGATGACCCCCAGCAGCGGCGCACCGGCGCCGGCAAGCGTCTCGTGCAGGCGCTGCGCGATATCGCGGCGGTTGCGCCCAACGCGACCCACGATCACGACGCCGTCGACCTTGCGCAGCAGCGGGAAGGCGTCCGAGACCGCGGTCAGTGGCGGCGTGTCGATCACGACCAGGTCATACTCCGCCTTCGCTCGCTCCAGCACCGTCTCCATCGCGTGGCTCTCGATGAGCTCTCCAGGGTTCGGCGGCAGCGCGGCGCCGGCTGCGAGCACGTCGAGTGTCCTTACTTTTGTGCTGTCTCCGGACGGCGCCTCCAGGTCGATCGTCTGGATCGCCTCGCTCAGCGGGACAGCGCCGATCAGCACGTCCGACAGACCAGGTCCGGACGGGATATCGAGCTGTTGGGCGAGCGTGGGACGGCGCAGATCGGCCTCCAGTAGCAACACCCGCGAGCCCATCTTCGTCGCCGCCCCGGCCAGATGACGGGCGATCGTCGACTTGCCGTCGCCGGGGGCGGCCGAGGCGATCAACAGCGTGCGCACGTCGCGATCGACGTTGAAGTAACGAAGGTGCGCGCGGATCAGATTGAAGGACTCGGCCTCGCCCGGCGGCAGGAGCGCCCGCGCATCCCCCCCCTCGCGTCGGGCGGCCGAGCGCGACAGCGCCTTGCTCTCGGGAACGACCCCGAGCAGCGGCAGGCCGTAGACCGCCTCCAGGTTCTTCGGCTCCCTGATCCGGCGGTCCAGGCGCTCGAGCAGGAAGGCGAGGCCGAGGCCGATCAGCAGGCCCAGCACCCCGCCCAGGATCGTGCTCCTCGATGTCCTCGGCGACGAGGGAGCCGTGGGGATGGATGCGGCCTGCGCCACCTGCACGTTCCCGGAGCGCAGTTCGGCGAGAACCCCCAGCGACTGGGCGCGGTCCTCCAACGCAACTCCCGAGGTGCTGATCCTCTGCTTCGGCGAGAGGGCCGCGATCTGCTTGTTGACGAGCTTCAGCGCCGAGGCGTAGGCCGCGTGGTTGCTGTTCTGCTGCTCGTTGACGAACAGGGCGATGTAGGTATTTACGATTTCGGCCGCGAGCCTTGGGGAGGTCGAGACAGCCGACACGTTCACGATGTTCGATTCGCCCTGCCCGGCCACGCTCAAGCTGCCCCTGACCTTGTCCTTCGTCAGCCCCCGGCCAAGCTGGCTCGCGGTCTTTTCCGCCATGTCGCCGAGCAAGAGGAGCTTCAGGTTCGTGCTCTGCTGGGCCTGGGTGTTGCCTGCGCTAGTCGCCTGCAGCCCGGCGGCCTGCTGGCTGAGCTGGTTGTTGTTGAAAACGAGCACACCGGTCGCGGTGTACTGCTTTGGTTGATGCCTGGAATAGCCGTACGCAGCACCCGCCACGAGAACGAAGCAGAGCAGGATCCATGGCGCGCGACGACGGAGGACGCCTAGAGCCTGCTCGAGGCTTAGGTTTGTCTGCTCAGTATCCATCAAGTCGCCTTTCGTGCCGCATCCATGGGCTCAGAGCAAACCACCGCTCGTAGCTGCTCCACGAGCACTGCAAGATCGTGATAGTAGACCAACACACCATCCGACGTGCAACTATCGCAAGATATCGACCATCGAGAATGGTGGCTCAATCGTGACAATAGCTACATTCTCTCTAGAAAGCGGGCTGAACGGCAAAGCTCAATCTACAGTCTTCCCAAATCATCTGGAGGGAGCGTACCGACAGAGCCTATCGCAGTGAGCCCTTATCTTGGACGATCCGACTCACTTCCGCGGCTAGCCGGTGCTGGAAGGAGGCCACCGAGAAGCGCTCGGCATTCTCCCTGGCCCGAACGGGATCGAAGTCCAGCTCATCGAGCTCGCGCATCGCCCGTGCGAAGGAGTCGACGTCGTCGAGAGCGACCAGACGGCCGGTCTCCCCGTCCAGCACAGTCTCAAGCGCTCCGCCCGCAGCCGCGGCAATCACCGGCCGGCCGGCGGCCTGGGCCTCGACAGCGGTGATGCCGAACTCCTCCATGCTCGGCACGACCACGGCGCGCGCCTGCGCGTAGAGCTCAACGAGCTCCTCGTCGGAGGCTCGTCCAAGAAACTCGACCTCGGGATATGCCTCGCTGAGAGCGTTGTGATCGGGTCCACTCCCCACGACGCGGATCGGGACGCCTACCCGCCGCGCCGCCTCCAGCGCCACGTGCAGGCGCTTGTGACGAACGACCTCAGAGACGACCAGGAAGGCGTCTCCGGCGGCGCCCGCGCGAAAGCGGTGGGTCTCCACCGGCGGATGGATGACGACCGCCTCGCGGCCGTAGTAGCGCCTGATCCGCTCGCGTGTAAGCTCGGAGTTGGCGATGTAGGCGTCGACGTTTCGGCTCGCCACGAGGTCCCACCGACGGATACGGCGCAGCTGGTATCGCAGAAGCGGGCGCAACAGGCCGGAAGTCTCGCTGAGAGCGCGCGCTTCCTCATACCAGGCGTAGCGAAACGGCGCGTGACAGTAGCAGACGTGTACGGTACCCGGGGGCACCTGGATGCCATGGGCGAAGGCGCTGCTGCTGCTCAGCAGCACGTCCGAAACCGGCGGCTTCAAGCGCCGCACGGCGTAGGGATAGAGTGGCAGCAGTCGCCTGAATGTGGCCTGTCCGGTGCTTAGGTGCTGTAGCGGCGAGGTGGTGATCGACCGCCCCGCGAAGCGACCGTTCGTGCCCTGTTCGTCGTAGAGCAGAGTAAAGATCGGAGCATCGGAGTAGAGGTCAGCGACGGCCGCGAACGTGCGCTCGGCTCCGCGCATGACCAGCAGGTAGTCGTGCGCAAGCGACAATTGCAGTGATGGTTGATGCTCGAACGAAACGGAGCTCATCCCAGCCTCACCGCCCAACTCGTCGGCCCGATACAAGCCGACGATCACGGCTCATGCCAGCGTCCAAGGCGGCGATCACCGCAGACCAGCTGATATGGCCGGCGGAGTCCTCTGTGCTGGCGCAGTCGTCTCTGCGGGAGATGATCGTGACGAGACAGCATCAACCCAGCCGAGGAACAGCCACGGCAGCGGAATGATGGCGTACTCGCCTCCATTCAGCCAATGCAGAAACGTGACGACAACTATCCCGAGCGCAGCGAGCGCGGGCATCGTACGACGAGCCTGTGCAAGCCGATAGGAGCATCTGACTCCATAGACGGCGACCAACAGATAAAGAATGAGCCCGATAAAGCCCGCGGCCACGGGGGCGTTGCCCGGATCGGCCTCGGTGCCGGCGGAGGTGCCTTCAAACTTGCTGGCAGCTATGGTGATCGCACCGACGCCGTGACCGACCGGGTTTGTGAATGCTTGATCTATCCCTTTAACAATCTCTCCAAAATGGCCGCTAAGAGTAGAGCTATGGCCGAAGGGTTCACTGAGCCCTTCGACCTGATGCGCGACCAGTGAGGAGGTAGCCGTCTGTTCGGTTTCGCTGGAACTCAGAGCTTTCACGACGGCTGGCAGCACCGCAAGCAGCGCCAGCCCAACGAGCAGCGCCCGGCCGATCGACATTCCGCGGCTTGCCGCGAACGTCAGCCACATCGCCGCCAGCGTAAGCACAACGGCGCCGCGCACTGATCCGAACCACAGGGCTGTGGCGATTACCGCGATGGCCGCGACAGCGACCGGGAGGCGTGACATGCGTCTTGCGATGGCCCACCACGACAGAATGCCCACGGCGAGTAAGGCCGCGTACTCAGACGCCGACGACGAAGTCCCAAACGCCCTGACCGTTTTGCCGACTTTTAACGCGGTATAGCCACTTTCGGTTATCCACCGCTGATCCCAACTCGGGAAACCATAGAATGTCTGCACCAGTCCGTAGATCGCAGCCAGAAGCGCAAGGACACCAAGCAGGTAAACCAAGACGCCAACCGTACGTTCATCGAGCAGTGAACGTCCTACCCAGAAGGCAAGCATCGGCACCACCACGAGGAGGGCACCACCAAGGCCGACACTGAGACCGCCCTGCAGTGGGTTCAGCGCACTGACAGCAAGTGCGATCGTCAGCCAAAGCACCGCTTTGGAGAGCGATGTCAGGTTTTGCATTGCCCCGCGCTCGACCGCGATGAGAAAGAGCACGAACAGCACCATGGGACCCACCAGTAGAAGTGGGTCGCCCAGAGACCCGCTGGAGCCCACGGGGATCAAGAGGCGACGCACGAGACCCAGGACCGCCAGCCACGCTACAAGACCGTAGAGACCTGCTCGTGCTGAGGTTACAGCGGTGCCAATGAGCAAGAATGCCACTGGCACGGCGACAGCGGCACGCGCAAGGTCGGGTCTGGAAACAGACACGCCGACCAGCAGGCTCACCATGACAGCGGCCAGACCAGCCATGAGCACCACCGCGTCTCGGTTCGGGGTGCGGGAAAGCGTAAGAATGGTCATGTGCGGTAGCTACCTTCTGCCTACCTGCTGCCAGCGAAAAGCTTGTCGTGAAGTAGCCAAGTATAGAGTTGAGTTACTGTATGCGTTGAGTCTTCCCATGAGTATTGCATAGCGCGCTGGCGGGCCTGTCGACTCAGTCGACCGCGTAGATCACTGTCGTCCACGAGCCTTGCAAGCGCTGCGGCAACGCTGTCCACGGTCCGCTCGACGAGCAAGCCGGCTTCATCGTTACCGACTATCTCAGATGCACCATTGATTCCCGGCATTATCACCGGCAGTCCCGACGCCGCAGCCTCCAATGTAACCAGACTAAACGCCTCGTATAATGTCGGGAAGACAAACACGTCAGCCGCGCTATAAAAGCGCTCTGTATCGGAACGCTGACCAAAAAAGGATACGTACGAGCTTACGTTCATTGTCCTAGCTAGCTCATCAAAACGTCTACGATCCCCAATCCCAACAACCCAAAGCCTGACATCATGTGCGCATGCTCGGAGTCGCGCGATCGCTTCGAGCGTAATGTCGAGACCCTTGCGATCCCAATCACCACCGACGAAGAGAGCAACGGTGGCATCCACGACCTTCTGCTCGATGCGTAGTTTTTCCCGCACGGACGGACGAAACCGAAACCGATCGAGGTCAACGCCGTTTGGTGTTACTTGCACCTTGACGCCGGGATAGTGCTGTAGCAGCTCTTTCCGAACACCATCAGACACAGCTGCAAACGCCCGGACCCTACCCGGCCGGTAACACCAATGCTCGGCTGCGAGTGCGAGAATTTGTGCGATGGTCGTATTGCACGTTTTAAGCAATGAGGTAGATTGAGGAGCAAGACGGCGCTGGGTATTGACAAAGCCAGCATGACAGAAGTGAACAGCTACTATATCTGCACTATTGGGGACTATTGCGCCCACGGTTTGGACAAGATCAGCATCCAGGACCTTAACAGCCCGCCCCGCCCGCAACCAGAATAAGGCAAACCTCAACGCAAACGGTCGCGCAGGTACCTTGATCGGTATCCACTGTCGCACTACGCTCCGCAGTTCGCGGCCCAATACCGCAGAAACGACAATGAAATCATAGTCATCCGAGGCATGGCGGATCAGTTCCGCGCAGACCCGTCCAGTACCGTTATCGTCATCGATGTTGTGCGCAACCAGTGCAACAGTCGGTCGACGCCCAAGTCCGCCAACCATCGTATCAGTGACTGTAGGCAGTTGCGCAGTGGGTAGACTAGTCGAGGTCATCTCGCGGTGGCCATATGCTAACGATGTGCGCCCACAATGACGTCGGTCAATCGTCGTCGCATTGTATCGACATCGAACGCCTCGTCTGCTATACGGATGGCGGTGACTCTCCTCTCGGCCGCTCCATCGAGGTCGCAACGCCACCTTTCTATCGCGCCTGCCAGACGCCGGGGATAGGCGCGATCGACCACGCCCTCGTAAGGCAAGGTCCAGCCCAGTGGCCCCAAGAGCCGAGCCGCTTCCCCGACGTGTGAGGCCAGCACCGGACAGCCATGGACGAGATAGAGCGGCACCTTCCCCGTGGTGCGAACGTGTCCGACTATGTCATTTGACTGCGTGGAGATAGCGGCATCCATCGCGCAGACATACTCACTGATACGTTCGGTGGGCACGCGCCCGACGAAACGACAGCGATCGTCGACTGCCAGCTCGCGCGCGCGATCGCGCAACGACTCTAGACCGCTCCCGTCGCCCACAATCAACGCTACGACTTCGGGAACGGTGTACGGCAGAGCCTCAATCAAATCCCAACCATAGGAGATGCTAAGACGTCGCGAGAGATGCAAGCTCCCGACAAGCCCAACGGTGAATGAGTTGTCAACGCAGAGACTTGTGCGCAGGTTGGCGCCCGAGACTGGGCCGACGCCCGCAGGGGGAATATCGGGAATGTGGGTGACACGGCCGGGAACGAAGGGCATATGACCTCGGCCGCGGACCACAATCTCCTGGGCGCTGCGCAGAGCGAGCTTCTCGGCAGCTCCCACGACCAACAGCCCCGCGAAGTTGCGATCACCGAGCGAGCGGGCCAGAGCGAAGCAGGCGTCGCCCGTGTCGACAATGACACGCTTACCCGCCAGCCTGCCAAGCAACGCCGCCAGCGCGGTGGTTTTACCGACATCGACGAGATAGAGTGCTTTTGCGTGGGACGTGAAGGCCATCCAGGCCGTGGATACCATCCCCCGGGTATCATGCGATGGTATCATGATGCGCGAGCTGGGAAGCCCCTCCAGCAGCTGCTCGGCCCTGGCGCCCGCGCTCGGAGAATGAGCAATCGCGAGCACGCTAAGCGCGCCCGCTGATGTTCCTGATGCAGACCGCGCCTCGCGCCCCTCGCCTATTCTCCGGGCAGAGAAACCCAGATACGTCAAGACCGCCAGAGCACGCCCTGTGAGATTGCCAAAGAGCAGCTTCAACTCGGGATCGCCGGTGCTGAGAAACAGGCGTGCGGCCTGGGCCAGTCCGGGCGCACTGCGAGTGCCAACGGTCGTCGTCCAGAGGAGGTGCGCCGTCCGCCTCATGGGCGGAAGATGCTCGAGCAGCACAAGGGTTTCATTGTGCGCAGCGGCCCGCACCTGGCTCGGGCCGAGCCCGCGTGAGTCATCCACACGTGGCTGAGGATAGTGCTCTACACCGATAGCCGGGTCGTAGACCACGCGGTAGCCCATTCGTCGCAATGTCAGGCACAGCCCGAGCTCCCAATGTGCCCCCGTTCCCTCGTTGAGCAGACGCTCATCAAAGCGCATGCCACGTAGGAGATCGCCTCGCACGCTGAGGTTGACGCCCTTCAGCACGTCCACATCCCGGGCGGGCCCCACCCCCAGGTGGTGGTTGCCGGTGACCCTGCCGAACCAGCTGACTCTGCCTACGACAAGCTTCGATCCGGTCTTCAGCTGCTCGCCCTGATAGACCCAATCTCGGCCTCCGACCGCGCCGATCTTTGGATCGGCGGCAAAGGTCTCGAGCATCTGGGAGATCCAGTCGCGGCGCGGTTGCGCATCGTCATCGGTCAGGCAAACGACATCCCCACTCGAGGCGTCGACCCCGGCGTTCATCGCGGCTAGGACGCCTGGGCGATCGACCAGCACGAGGCGCACGGGCGAACCGCGCTCTCGGACCACCTCCTGACTCTCTTGATCCATGCGCCGGATCACCACGAGGATCTCGTCGGCCTGTCTGTCCTGGCGCGCGAGCGCGTCCAGACAGACAGCGAGGCTCTCCGGTCGCCTGTAGGTGGGCACTATAACCGACACACGCATCCGCACATCGTTGCATCAACATGCGCACAATGGCGTTCCGTACGCTACTCTTGGCGCCTCTGACCCCACAACCTTCAGTGTCGCTGCACTCGGCGGCCCGGGAGGCGACCACTGGCGCCGCTCACGACGGGTGCAGACCACGGATGGAGCCCTGACGCGATGAACGAGACGACCTACGTCACACCGGCACGAAGATTGCGGATCGCATGGTTGGGCCCTTCTCCCCGCGAGGACTCGGGTGTTCCCGGAGTTGCTGCAGATCTACTCGACGGCCTTGGCGGGCTCGGGCACCACATCGACTGCTTCTTCCCGATGTCGCCGCGGGAGGTGCCCGCCCGGCTGCGTGACAGGCAAGAGCTCACCTTCACTTGGGCCGACACAAAATGGCAGTGGGATCGTTGGTACAGCCGCAACAGCCTGACTGCGTTCGTGACGGGCCTATGGTCACGCGGACTCGGTTTCAGACGCCTTCGTACGGCCGTTGCCGAAGCACACGCCCGGAAGCCGTACGATATAATTTATCAGTTTTCTAACATAGAGACACTGGCTATTCCTCGCACTCTCGCCCGTTCGGTACCTTTGGTGATCCACCCGGAGGCGCATGCAGCGGGAGAGCTTCGGTGGTTCATCGCAGAGCGGCAACTCGGCAGGCGCTGTCACTCCTTCTATCAGCTTGCCATTACGGGAACGATATTTGTTGCTCGCGCTGCCATCCAGCGCCTGAGCATCAAACGAGCAAGCGTACTGATCTGTATCAGTGGCGTGTTCCGCGATCATCTCGTGCGAGACTATCGTTTCCCGCATAAGGCGACAGTGGTAATCCCGAACCCTGTGAGGCTTGAGCGCTTCAACCAGCCTCGGACGGAGATCGGATCTCCGCCGATCGTACTTGTGCTTGGTCGCATCTCCCTGCGAAAGGGAATTGACCAAGTCGTGGCATTGTCACACCTGCTCAGAGAACGGGGAACCGTTGTCCAGCTCAGGATTGTGGGCTCAAAGAGCCTCTGGTCGGACTATCGACCGCTCCTGCGGGACATCGATCCGACGAACACGACGTATGTAGGCCAAGTTGCGGCTGATGCGGTCCCTTCTGAGTTGTGCAAAGCTGACATTCTCATTCAGGCAAGCAAGTATGAGCCGTTCGCTCTCACCGTGGGGGAGGCGCTGGCAGCTGGAGTACCTGTTATCGCGACTAACGAGGTGGGCGCTGTCGCCGGCGCCACCGGCCCTTGGCTTGTCGAAACGGCGGTGGGCGATGTGGAGGGGCTTGCCGACGCGGTGGAGACCATGGTCGAGAGGCTCCGCAACGAACCCGAGCACGTAAGACGGTCGGCCCGTGAGCACGCTGAGCGAACCTTCTCGCCCAAGCACGTATGCCAACTGATCTCCGATAGGCTCGAGCAGCTTGTTGACCAAAATCATGTAGGCACAAATTCGCCGCCGCTGAATCAGGCGTACGTACGCCCAGTCGAGATTCCCCACCCAAGCCACCCGCTTCAGCGATCGAGATGACCGATATCACATCATCCAATCATGGAGATCCATCACAGCGGTCGATGTGGTCACGGCTACGTCCATTGTTGGGCGAGCGGCGCAGCTCGGTCGTCGTGCTTGCGATCAGCTCCTTCCTCTCCGGGCTCACGGAAGCCGGGATTCTCGCAGTCGTGGCGCAGGTTGCGGCTACCCTCCTCAACCGGGCCAAACATGTACCTGTCGACATTGGCCCGTTCCACATGGAGGTGACGGTTGGGGCTCTCCTAGCCGTTGCGTTCGGCCTCGCCCTCAGTCGCCTCGCTCTGCAGGTGCCGATCTCCTACCTACCGGCACGGATAGCCGCCAACGTACAGGCTCAGCTGCGCAGTAGGCTATTGGACGCCTTTACACGCGCGTCTTGGGACGTGCAGTCGCGCGACCGCGAGGGACACCTGCAGGAGCTCATGACCAGCCAGGTGCTGCAAGCAGCTCAGGGCGCGTTGCAGGCAACGACCCTGGTCACCGCGCTGCTCGCATTCCTCGTTCTGATCAGTTCTGCACTGGTGCTCAACTTCCAGGCCGCTGTCGTTGTTGTAGTTGCATCCGCCTTGCTGTTCGGGCTCTTGCGACCATTGAGCGCACTAGGAGGCCGGCATGCCCGCGCACTCTCACAGGCGCAGATGGACTTCGCCAATGGAATCGGCGAGACAACCAGAGTCGCCGAAGAGACTCAGATATTCGGCGTCGCCGCCGCTCAGCGCGTTCGGATCAATCGCCTGATCGCCACGGCTCGTGATCTCTTTTTCCGGACACAATTGCTTGGTAAGCTGGTTCCTAACGCCTATCAAAGCATGATTTATTTGATCGTCGTGGCGGGTCTTACGGGTCTATATGTCACGGGCAGCGGGAATGTGGCGTCGCTCGGGGCGGTTGTCCTGGTGATCGTGCGAGCGGGAATGTACGGTCAGCAGGCCCAAGGCGCATATCAGTTCGTCCGCCAAGCCGTACCTTTCGTCGAGCGCCTGCAGGACGTGGAGCGACTCTATGCGGCGAGCAGTCCGGTCAGGGGCGGACAGTCACTACCGAGAGTGCAAACGCTGGCTTTCGAAAACGTCTCCTACGCATACCGGCCAGGCCGGCCGGTGCTGTCCGACATCAACTTCGAGGTGACCAGCGGTGAGGCGGTCGGCATCGTA
>Ga0116216_10003275_pt1 | contig 10560 bp, 12 predicted proteins | sample Sb_taG_11_FD_89696 | JGI IMG/M metagenome (GOLD analysis project Ga0116216, IMG submission 89696) | Peat soil microbial communities from Weissenstadt, Germany - Sb_50d_3_AS metaG | ecosystem: Environmental > Terrestrial > Soil > Wetlands > Peat | place: Germany: Weissenstadt | collected 2010-09-21
GCAGCTCTACGTGCCGCTCGAATTGCTCGAGCGTCAGGGAGTCGAGCCGCAGGACGTATTCGCCGGCCGATCCTCGAAAAATCTTCGCGCGGTGTTTGCGGATTTGGAGGAGGTCGCCCGTAGCCACCTGCTTGCGGCCCACCAACAGCTAGCGACGCTACCTGATGCCGCGTTGCCGGCGTTTCTCCCGGTGGCGCTGGTGCGGCCGTCGCTCGATCGCCTGGCGCGCCGCGATCCCTTCGCGCTCGTCGAGCTTTCGCCGTGGCGCCGGCAATGGCTGATCTGGCGTGCCGCGCGCAATCCGGCACGCATCGCCGGCTGAAAAAATCAGAACGCGAAGCGATCGCGCAGATTGCGCCGCTCCGACACGATCCGCCCGACGATGGCGCGTTCGGCGTCGGTCTTGATCAGCGGGTCGATGAGATCGAGCTGGTTCATGGCGACGAGCTCGAGGATTTCGCTGCGCACTTCGCCTTGCGGATCGCGCGGCAAGGCGTCGACGACTTGCAGGTGTTCGGGCCCCCTGGCGCCGAGAAAGTCGAGCAGTTCCCGGTCGGTGGCATTGCCTTCGACGAAAGCATAAAGGCCGGTGCCGGCGCGGCGGTCCGGAAACGGCACGACCGCCACGTCATTGACCTGTGGATGGGTCCGCAGCCGCGCGGCAATCTCCGGCGCCTCACGGACGAAGCGCAGGCCACGGCCTTCACGGTCGGTAACGTTGAGCCCGCGCGTGATGGCGTAATAGACCTTCTTGCCGGTCGCCATCCATGCCCGGGTGATAAAACTCTTGCGCGCGAGCACGCGGCGTTCGCTGGCGGTGAGCGCCTCGGGCGCGTAGCGGCGTTTGTGTTTCAACAGATGCCGCAAATCCTCGTAACGCGCGATGCGAAACAGCACGCTGTCGCGGCGGAAGCAGGAGGCGAGCTGGAAATCGGTCAGATAGGCGTGGCCGCCGCCGTAGAGCCAGTTTTGCTCTTTGGCGAGGTCATTGTGGCTTATGCCGGCGCGATGCAAAGTGCGCAGTGCCGCCTTGGCGGAACGGAAATAGGCGGCGTCGCCGTACGGCTTGGCGATATGCAGCGGCACGCCGTCGATCCAGCCGCGCACCAGCGCGCGGCGTCCGGCAAACAACAATGGCGGCGCTATGCCGAGCTTGCCGGCCACGGCAAGGGCCCGGCGCTCGCGCCAGAACAGCAGGTATGCCAGAGCGCGGCTCCACCAAGGCACGTTATCGAGGCGGCGCAACACGGCGTCGACTTCGCCGCCATCGGTGCTAAAGCGGCCGCGCTCGATGGTCGAAAAGACGTCGCGCTTGAGCACGACGCTGTCGCGCCAGCGCCCGCGAACTTCTTCCGGTGCGTCGTCTTGGACCATCGGCAAGCGTCTAGCACATCACTCAGCAGCGTGGGGCATGGCCGCGCCGATCCAGCTGTCGAGATCGGCGAGCGCGCGGGCGCACAGCGCCTGTTTCCTGGCGTCCCGCCGCGTGCCGCAGGCGAGCGGCGGCAACAGGCCGAAATTGATGTTCATCGGCTGAAACGAGCGCGGGCCTTTGTCGATGGTTTCGATGTGGCCGCCGGTGATGTGGCGGATGAGCGCGCCGTGTGCGGTGGTCGGCGGCGGTAGCGCAGGCGTGTCGCCGAGCCGTTCAGCCGCGGCGAAGCGCCCGGCCAGGAGGCCGATCGCCGCCGACTCGACATAACCCTCGCAGCCGGTGATCTGGCCGGCAAAGCGCAGCCGCGGCGCCGTGTTGAGCCGCAGCGTCGCGTCGAGCAGCTTTGGCGAGTTGAGGAACGTGTTGCGATGCAGGCCGCCGAGGCGGGCGAACTCGGCATTGCCGAGGCCGGGGATGGTGCGAAAAATCCGCGCCTGCTCGCCGTGTTTCAGCTTGGTCTGAAATCCCACCATGTTGAACAAGGTCCCGAGCTTGTTGTCCTGGCGCAGTTGCACGACGGCGTAGGGTTTTTGCCCCGGCCGATGCGGATCGGTCAGGCCGAACGGCTTCATCGGTCCGTGCCGCAAGGTTTCGCGGCCGCGCTCGGCCATGATTTCGATCGGCAGGCAGCCGTCGAAATAAGGCGTTGCCGCCTCGAAATCGTGAAATGCGGTTTTCTCTCCTGCAAGCAGCGCATCGATGAAGGCATCGTATTGGGTGCGCGTCAGCGGGCAGTTGATGTAATCGGCGCCCGAGCCGCCGGGGCCGGCCTTGTCGTAGCGCGACTGAAACCAGACAACATCGAAATCGATCGAGTCGCGGTGCACGATCGGTGCGATGGCGTCGAAGAAAGCCAGCGCGGCTTCGCCGGTTTGCCTGCTTAGCGTCTCGGCGAGCGCCGGCGACGTCAGCGGCCCGGTGGCAATGATGACGTTGTCCCACTCGGCCGGCGGTTCGAGAATTTCCTCGCGGCGGATGTCGATGAGCGGCTCGCTTTCGAGCGCCGCGGTGATGGCGCCGGCAAAGCCGTCACGGTCGACCGCGAGCGCGCCGCCTGCCGGCAGCTTGTGGACGTCGGCAGTGTGCAACACCAGCGAGTCGAGGCGACGCATTTCGGCGTGCAGGAGGCCGATGGCGCTGCCGTCCGCATCATCGGAGCGGAACGAGTTCGAGCAGACGAGCTCGGCGAAATGCCCGGTCTTATGCACGGCAGTCGAGCGCACCGGGCGCATCTCATGCAGCACCACGGAGACGCCGCGCCGCGCGATCTGCCAGGCGGCCTCGGAACCGGCAAGGCCGCCGCCGATCACGTGGATGGGTCGTAAGCTACGCATCAAGCTCCCAAAGTAGGCCCCGCGGCGGCGGCGAACAATCCACGCGGGAATTTTGTGACGGCCGGACGATCTACCACGCGGGTGGTGTTAATACACCGGGCGGGCAGGCGAGGAAGTTCCAAATGCTGGAAGTGGTCAGGCCCAAGACGAGCGCAGCCGCGGCCACAGGCGGCTTCGACGTCGAGATTTTGTCGGTCGCGACCGCCAATCCGTCATTCCAACTCCGCCAAACCGAAGCGACCCGGCGCGCCAAAGAGATTTTCCCGCACCTCAAAGCGTTGTGGTCGCTTTACGACAATACCGGTATCGATCTGCGCTACAATTGCCAGCCGGTTGAGTGGTATCTCAAGCCGCATTCGTGGGAAGAGCGCACCGCCATATTTCGGCAACATGCGCTCGATCTTTTGACGGATGTGACCCTCAAGGCCACGGCGGCGGCCGGCGTCGAGCTCGCCGAGATCGACATTCTCGTCACCAATACGATCACCGGGCTCGCGATACCCAGCCTCGATGCAATGCTGTTCAATCGCCTCAAGTTCGCGCCGACGGTGGAACGGCTGCCGATTTTCGGTCTTGGCTGCGGCGGCGGCGTCGCCGGCCTGGCACGGGCGACGCGGCTCGCGCAGGCGACCAAGGGCGCACATGTGCTGTTCCTCACCGTCGACTTGTGCAGCCTGTGCCTGCGCGTCAACGATCCGAGTCCGGCGATGTTCGTGTCTACCGCTCTGTTCGGCGACGGCGCCGCCGGCGTGCTGTTGCGCAACACGGCGGGCGGCTCGAGCGGCGGCCCGCGCATTCTCGCCATCGGCGAATGGTGCTGGCGGCAGACCGAGCACATCATGGGCTGGGATATCAAGGACGACGGCTTCGGCGTCGTGCTTAGCCGGGAATTGCCCTCGCTGATGCACAAGGCGCTGGCGCCGGCGTTGCACGATTTTCTCGATCGCAATGGCTTTCGTCTTTCGGATTTCAACGGCTTCCTGTTCCATCCGGGCGGACGCAAGCTGATCGAGACCATGCAGGAGGTGCTCGGCCTCGATCGCGAGCATTTCGAACACTCATGGGAGGTGTTGCGCGCTTACGGCAACATGTCGTCGGCGACCGCTTTGTTCGTGCTCGATCGGGCGCTCAAAGCGGGCGCCCGCGGCCCGCATCTGCTGGCGGCGTTCGGGCCTGGCTTTTCCGCCTATTTCGTCGCGGCCGATTTGTGATGGTCTTCGGCACCGGCGCAATCCTTCTGAGTTACCTCACCGTGCAGCGATTGATCGAGCTGTGGTGGGCGAAATCGAACGAGGCGCGGCTCATGGCATCCGGCGGCGTCGAATACGGCCATTCGCACCTGCCGCTGATGCTCCTGTTCCATGCCGCGTGGGTGGCGGGCTTATGGTTCTTTGCCTATGACCGTCCGGTCGAGCCGTTCTTTGTTGCTGTGTTTGTCGTCCTGCAGATGGCCCGATTTTGGGTGCTGGCGACGCTCGGCCGCCGCTGGACCATCCGCGTTATCGTCGTCCCCGGCGAACGGCTTGTCGCGCAAGGCCCGTACCGGTTTTTGCGTCACCCGAATTATGCGGTGGTGACTGGCGAGATTGCCGTGGTGCCGTTGGCGCTAGGCTTGCCGACCTACGCGCTGGTATTCTCGATTCTCAATGCGGGGATACTGGCTATTCGCATTGTCGCCGAGAATGCCGCGTTGCTGCGGGCAAGCCAGATTGCACCGCGATGAAAGGCGCCTTGCGGCGGTGCAAGTGCATGCCGAAATAAGGTTTTGTGGCGCGGTTGGCGGGTCATTCCGGCTCTGGTATAGCCCCCACCAGCCGGGGCATAATTTGCATCGGCGATGAGGTTTTCATGGCTGTCGACGCAGATACGGTCCGCCGCGTCGCGCATCTGGCGCGGATCGCCGTTGCCGAGGACGAGGTGGCCGGTCTTCAGGGCGAGCTCAACGCGATTCTGGCCTTCGTCGAGCAACTCGCCGAGGTCGACGTCGAGGGCGTCGAGCCAATGACGTCGGTGACGCCGATGGCGATGAAAATGCGCGAGGATAAGGTGACCGACGGCGGCATTCCGGATGCCATCATCGCCAACGCGCCGGCCCATCAGGATCACTTCTTCGTCGTGCCTAAGGTGGTGGAATAGCCATGTGCCTCGCCTGTGAACAAGACGCCATCTGGCTCGCTTATCTCGAAAGCAAGGGCTTGCTGAACCCCGACGATCCCGCGGCGGTGGAAAAGCTGTTTGCCGATTTCCCGGTGCAACCATTGCCGATGCAGGCCGATTGGGACGCGCCGACGCCTGAAGCGCCCGATACGGCGGCAAAGCCTGCGGCCAAAAACCCGTTTTCCTGTGACGATCCGACCAACGGATGAGCGACCTCACCGCGCTGACGCTGGCGCAGGCGCGCGACGGCCTGCGCGCCAAGCAATTTTCCGCAGCTGAACTCACCGACGCGCATCTTGCCGCTATAGAACGCGCCCGGGCGCTCAATGCCTTCGTGCTGGAGACGCCGGAACTCGCCCGTAAAATGGCCGGCGATTCCGACGAGCGGCTGGCGAAAGGGCAGGGCGGCCCGCTAGAAGGCCTGCCGCTCGGCATCAAGGATTTGTTCTGCACCGACGGCGTCCGCACCACCGCGTGCTCGCACATTTTGGAAAACTTCGTTCCGCCTTACGAATCGACCGTCACCGCCAATCTGTGGCGCGACGGCGCCGTCATGCTCGGCAAGCTCAATTGCGACGAATTCGCCATGGGCTCATCGAACGAGACCTCGCATTTTGGTCCAGTCGTCTCGCCATGGCGCCGACGCGGCGCAGAGACAAAGCTCGTGCCCGGCGGTTCATCCGGCGGGTCTGCGGCGGCGGTGGCGGGGCATTTGTGCGTCGGCGCCACCGGCACCGACACCGGCGGCTCGATCCGCCAACCGGCGGCGTTCTGCGGCATCGTCGGATTGAAGCCCACCTATGGCCGCTGCTCGCGCTGGGGCATCGTCGCGTTCGCCTCGTCGCTCGACCAGGCCGGGCCGTTCGCGCGCACCGTGCGCGATTGCGCCATCCTGCTGCGCTCGATGGCGGGGCACGATGCGAAGGACACGACTTGCGTCGACCGGCCGGTGCCGGACTACGAGAAGGCCGTTGGCGCCTCGATCAAGGGCAAGCGCATCGGCATTCCGAAAGAGTACCGCGTATCGGGCATGGCGGCGGAAATCGAGACGCTGTGGCAGCAGGGCGTGCAATGGCTCAAGGATGCGGGCGCCGAAACCGTCGATATCTCGCTGCCGATGACCAAATACGCGCTGCCGGCCTATTACATCGTGGCGCCGGCCGAAGCCTCGTCCAACCTCGCGCGCTACGACGGCGTGCGCTACGGACTGCGCGCGCCCGGCCGCGACGTCATCGACATGTACGAGCACACGCGCCGCGACGGCTTCGGCAAGGAAGTGCGCCGCCGCATCATGATCGGCACCTATGTGCTCTCCGCCGGCTACTACGATGCCTATTACCTGCGCGCGCAAAAGGTTCGCACGCTGATCAAGCGCGATTTCGAGCGCTCTTTCGCCGACGGTATCGACGCCATCCTGACGCCGACGACGCCATCTGCCGCGTTCGGCATCGGCGAAAAAGGGCGCGCCGATCCGATCGAGATGTATCTCAACGACGTGTTCACGGTGACGGTGAACATGGCCGGGCTGCCGGGCATTTCGGTGCCGAGCGGTCTTGACGCGCAGGGCCTGCCGCTCGGCCTGCAACTGATCGGGCGGCCGTTCGAGGAGGAGACGCTGTTTGCACTCGGCTCCATCATCGAGCAGGCGGCAGGAAGTTTTCAGACTGAGCCGTGGTGGCGCTGATATCGCCAACGCGATCCGGAGCCGGATCATGACGCCCTCGGAATTCAAGCGCAGCCTGCCGGGCAAGAAACCGCCGAGCGGGCTGCCGCCCGCGCTCATCGCATTATGGTGGGCGGGCAATGACGCCTGGGACAAGGCGCATGACATCGTCATGAGCGAAGGCGGCAAGGATTGCGCCTGGGTTCACGCCTATCTGCATCGCGTGGAGGGTGAGCGCGACAACGCCCGCTACTGGTATCGGCAGGCGCGCCGCGAGTCCGTAACGGGCGACTTGGTGTCGGAATGGACCGCGATTGTTGCCGCGCTTTTGAAATCCGAGCGGCGCTGAACCCGTGGCCGGAACGCTCGAGAGAACGGCTGGGCTCGTCCATGTCCAAGCTGGACAGGGTAGCGGCAAGGTGGCATCAAGCGGCCAGCGAGCATGCAAGATCCAGACGCGCGAGCGGCGAATGAAAAACTTCCTGCTGCGGTTTTTTACCTGGTGGAACGGCCAGACCTTCGGCACGCAAGTGTGGACGAAGCTCTATGGCGAGTTCGTCGGCGAAGACGAATTCGGCAATCGCTACTACCGGACCACAGGCGGCAAGATCGATCCGACGCTCGGCCTCGAGCGGCGTTGGGTGATCTATAACGGCGTCGCCGAGGCGTCCCGCGTGCCGCCGAGCTGGCACGGCTGGCTGCATCACACTGTCGATATGCTGCCGACCCAGGACAAGACGGCGCCCCATCCTTGGGAGAAGCCGCATCGGCCGAATCTGACCGGCACGCCGAATGCCCATCGTCCGACCGGATCGACCCTGGCGCAAGGCCGCCGCCCCAAGGCTACGGGCGACTACAAAGCTTGGAGTCCAGGCAGTCAGTAGTCAGGCCCTGATCCCTGGTTTTGCCTCATTCAAAATGTTAACCGGGCGGACCGGCCGCCGCGCCTGGCCCAGGCGCGCCCAAGATCGCAAGGTTTCATGCTCCGCAGCGCCGCTATTGTTCTCGTGATCGGTGCAAGCCTTGCCACAGGGCCGGCCACGGCCCAGTTCGGCAATATATTCGGCAATCAGGGGCCGCCACGGCCGCCAGGTGACGTTCCCAATGGCGGGTTCCCGACGCAGCCGCCACCGCCGGACCAATATCCCGGCCAACAGCAATACTCACCGCCGGCACCGCCGCCCCCGCCAGCTTCGGCAGGACCTCCACCGTCTGGTATTCAGGCACAGCCCCTTCCGCCACCCCCGGGTGGCACGGCCGCACCGCCACCGGCCCAGCGCGCCCGGGTGAGCCCGCCGCCGGCCAATCCACAGCAGCCCGCCAATTCGCCGCAGCCGGCCAATCCGCCGCCGCCGCAACCCGCCGATACCGCTCCGCAGTCGGATGATACGGTCGTCACCGAGACGCCGACGCAGAAAATCCCGAACGCGCGTGCGGTATTTTCCGGCCTCGACAAGATCACCGGCCGCATCATTTCGTTCGACGCGGCGATCGGCGAAACGGTGCAATTCGGCGCGCTGCAGGTCACCGCGCGCGCCTGCTACACGCGGCCGCCGACCGAAGCGACGAATACCGACGCCTTCATCGACGTCGACGAGGTGACGTTGAAAGGCGAGATCAAGCGCATCTTTACCGGCTGGATGTTCGCCTCGAGCCCTGGCCTGCACGCCGTCGAGCATCCGATCTACACGTCTGGCTGACCGATTGCTCTCAACCCATCCAGGCGCCGGCGCCGGTGGCGCAATCGACGACACCGGCTCCGGCGGCGCCTGCGCCGCAACGGCCGCGCCAGCCTCCGACCCCGCGTCAAGTCGCGCCGGCGCCGGCCGCACCGGCGCGCTGACGCTTACCCTTCCGCGAGACGCGCCAGCGCGGCGCTACCGGGCACCGCCCGGTCGAGCGCAAGCGCGCCGAAATCTCCCTCGCCGACAAGCGCAGCGTCGAGCAGCTTGTGATAGGCCGGCCGGGTGACTTCGATGGCGCCGAATGTCCGCAAGTGGTCGGTGACGAGTTGCGTGTCGAGCAGCTGATAATGGCCGGCCTTCAGCCGCGCTACCAGATGCACCAGCGCAACCTTGGAGGCGTCGCGGGCGCGGTGAAACATGCTCTCGCCGAAAAAGGCGCGTCCGAGACTGACGCCGTAAAGGCCACCGACCAAGACCTGGCCGTCATAGACCTCGACCGTGTGGCAATCGCCGCGCTCGTAGAGTTTGCCATACAGGTTGCGAATGCGGGCGTTGATCCAGGTCCGGCTGCGTCCCGGCACCGGTTGCGCGCAACCGTCGATGACGGCGTCGAAATCCCGGTCGACCACCACGGTGAAGCGGTCGGAGCGCACGGTGCGCGCTAGGCGGTCCGGGACGTGGAAGCGATCAAAAGGAATGATGCCACGCCGTTCCGGTTCTATCCAATAGAGCGCCGGATCGTCGGCGCTTTCCGCCATGGGAAAGATGCCGCAGGCATAGGCCTTGAGCAGCACCTCCGGCGTGATGTCGATGAGTGTGGATTCGCGGCTGGCCATGGGAATCGTTTAACCGGCTCCCGGTTCCCGTTTCAAGAGGTGCCTTCGCTCCCCCGGCTCCCGACCGATATTAACAGTCTAAGAACCACACCACGCTAAGATTTTAATCAGCTTGAACGCTTTGGCGTGCCGGGCGTTGCCGAGTCAACAAGTGCAAGCGCGTTGAGCCACTGCCGTGGAACCGAACTACAAAGCGACCGAGCCGATCCATGTCCTTCTTGTCGAAGACGAGATTCTCGTCAACGAGTGGGTGACGCAGTCGCTGTCGGAACAAGGCTTTGCCGTGCAATCGGTCACCAATGCGGCTGACGCGCTGGGGCATCTCACCTCGGATCCGGTGGATGTCCTGTTCACCGATATCAATCTGCCAGGCAAAATGGATGGCGCCGCACTGGCGCGCCGCGCCCGCGAGCTGTTGCCCAATCTTCCTGTCGTCTATGCATCCGCGCGAGCGACCATGCTGACGCCGGATGCGCGCGTGCCGGGCGCCATCATCGTGCCGAAACCCTATGAACCGGAGCTGGTCGGCCGATTGCTGATGGCCGTGCTGCGTCAGGCCGCGACCGGCGTGCCGGCCTGATTATTCCGCACGCTCGCCGCGGGCGAGAAACTCTTCCAGCCAGTGGATGTGGTATTCGCCGTCGATGATGTCCTTTTCCTGCGCCAAGGCGCGGAACAGGGGAAGGGTGGTCTCGATGCCGTCGACGACGAATTCGTCGAGCGCGCGCTTGAGCCGCATCAAACACTCGCTGCGCGTCTTGCCGTGGACGATGAGCTTGCCGACCAGCGAATCGTAGAACGGCGGGATCGCGTAGCCGTGGTAGACGGCGGAATCGACCCGCACGCCCAAGCCGCCGGGCGGATGGTAGTGGACGATCTTGCCCGGCGACGGCCGGAACGACACCGGATTTTCGGCATTGATCCGGCATTCGATGGCGTGGCCGTGAAATTTCACGTTGTCTTGCGTCAAGGTGAGATCGTTGCCGGCGGCGACGCGAATCTGCTCGACGACAAGGTCGATGTCGGTGATCATCTCGGTCACCGGATGCTCGACCTGGATGCGGGTATTCATCTCGATGAAGTTGAACTTGCCGTCTTCGTAGAGAAATTCGACGGTTCCGACGCCGAGATATTTGATCTCGCGCATCGCCTTGGCGACAGTTTCGCCGATAGAATCGCGTACCGTGGTGTTCAGCGCCGGCGAGGGGCCTTCCTCCCAGACTTTCTGGTGGCGCCGTTGCAGCGAGCAGTCGCGCTCGCCAAGATGGATGGCACGGCCTTTGCCGTCGCCGAGCACCTGGATTTCGATGTGGCGCGGCCGCTGCAGGTATTTTTCCAGGTAAATCGTGTCGTCGCTGAACGCGGCTTGCGCCTCGGCGCGCGCCACGGCGAGGCCCGCCGCCAACTCGTCCTCGGCGCGGATCAGCTTCATGCCGCGGCCGCCGCCGCC
>Ga0116216_10003277_pt1 | contig 10553 bp, 6 predicted proteins | sample Sb_taG_11_FD_89696 | JGI IMG/M metagenome (GOLD analysis project Ga0116216, IMG submission 89696) | Peat soil microbial communities from Weissenstadt, Germany - Sb_50d_3_AS metaG | ecosystem: Environmental > Terrestrial > Soil > Wetlands > Peat | place: Germany: Weissenstadt | collected 2010-09-21
GCGAACCCCGCTGGTGCGCCCCAGTTCCCGCTTCGGGCGTGCGCTACTTGGCAGGGTAACTTCGCACCATTGTGATCCACGGAACCGTTGCGGCAGATCGGAAGATCGGCAGCGTCGCAATCGCCGAGACCAGCGTCCCGCGGCTGCCGAGCGAAGGCATGTTCACTGACGCGCCGGAAAAAACGCCAAGCACCGCGGCCATGTCGAAGCCCGCGAGCCAGCCAATGAGTGGCGCGCAGGCGGCGCCGAGGATGACGATCGCAGCCGCCAGCGCGTTTTGCTTCAGGCCCTGCTCCCGCAGCGCCGCAAAGAAGCCGGGGCCGATTTGCAGACCGATCGTGAAGACGAACAGGACCAGCCCGAACTCCTTCACGAAGTCGAGCGTACCTTTGTCCACCGGTTTGCCGAAGTGGCCGGTGACGATGCCCGCGAACAACACACCCGCAGTACCCAACCCGACGCTGCGCACCTTGACGCTGCCCAGGGCCATGCCCGCCATGCAGACGAGGGCGAGGATGCCGACGGCATGGGCGACCGGCTGGGTGCTGTTGAGCTGGAAGAGCCAATTCATGCCCGGCTTACGCCGGGCCGGCGGCTTTGACCTGGGTGCTCGCGCCAGCCTCGTACTTCTTGAAGTTCTCTTTAAACAAGCCGGCGAGTTTCTGTGCCGTAGCGTGGTATGCCGACTTGTCCGCCCATGCGTTGCGCGGCACGAGAATCTCCGGCGGCACGTTGGGACACTCGGTCACGACGTTGAAGCCAAAGATAGCGTCGCGCTGCGTCTTCGCCTCCGCCAGCGCGCCGCTGTGGATGCCATCAATGATGGCTCGCGTGTGCTTCAGGCTGATGCGCTTACCAATACCGTGCGCACCGCCGCCCCAACCAGTGTTGACCAGCCAGACGCGGGCTCTGTGCTGCTTCATCTTGGCGGCGAGCAACTCGGCGTATTTGCTGGGATGCCACACGAGGAACGGCCCGCCGAAGCACGGCGAGAAGGTCGCCTGCGGCTCGGTCACGCCCACTTCTGTGCCAGCCACCTTCGCGGTGTAGCCGCTGATGAAGTGATACATCGCGTGCGCTGGCGAGAGCGAACTGACCGGGGGGACCACACCAAAGGCGTCGCAGGTGAGGAAGACCACATCGGTGGGATGCCCGGCCAGGCAGGGCACCTTCGCGTTATGGATAAACGTGATGGGATACGCGCCCCGCGTGTTCTGCGTGATGCTTGTGTCGGTGAAGTCCACCGAGCGGTCGTCTTCGAGCACGACGTTCTCCAGCACCGCTCCGAAGCGCAGGGCCTGGAAGATGTCCGGCTCGTTCTCCGGCGTGAGGTTGATGGCCTTGGCGTAACAACCGCCTTCGATATTGAAGATGCCGTCGTCGCTCCAGACGTGTTCGTCGTCGCCGATGAGATGGCGTTTTGGATCGGCGGAGAGCGTGGTCTTGCCGGTGCCGCTCAATCCGAACATCAGGGACGAAGCCCCGGTCTGCTTGTCCGCCGTGGCCGAGCAGTGCATGGAAAGCAGCCCACGCTTGGGCGCGAAGTAATTGGCCACGGTGAATACGCCCTTCTTCATCTCGCCGGCGTATTCGGTGCCGAGGATGATGAGTTCGCGGTCTTCGAGGCTGAGGTCAATGCTGGTCTTCGAGTCGACGCCCGCGACCAGGCGGTTCGCCGGGAACTCGCCCGCGTTGTAAATGGTGAAGTCGGGCTTGTCGAATTTCGCCAGTTCGTCCGGGGTGGGTCGGATAAGCATCGTGTGCATGAACAGAGCGTGATAGGGCCGCGAGCAAATCACACGAATCTTAATTCGATACTTCGGGTCCCAGCCCGCGAAGCCGTCGAAACAATAAAGGCGCGCGCGTGTGTTGAGGTAGTCCTTGGCGCGTTCACGGTTGATGGCAAACGCCGCCGGGTCGAGCGGGATGTTCACGGCGCCCCACCAAACGTCCTTCTCGGAGGCAGCGTTCTTGACGACCCGCTTGTCATTTGGGGACCGGCCGGTCTTGGCGCCTGAGTAGGCGACGAGCGCACCGTTGTCCGCGATACTGGCATCTTTCTCATAACGAATGGCGTGCTCGTAAAGCGCGCCCACCGGCAGGTTGCGATGAATCTCGGCCACCGTCAGTTCATGGTCTGTCAGGTCGAATGTGTTCGCAGGTGTATGCATTGCACAAGAGTCCCGTCAGCTCACTAGAATAAACCGGCGTGCACGGTAGCAAGCTGCCCCTGATCCGACAAGACAATCGCTTTGTCTTCCGAAAACGCGATCGGCTCATGATGATTGATGTTCCTTGCCAAGTAGGGCAACCTCGTTTGATACGATCGCTCGCGTCAGGTTCCCATCCGCCCGCGCGGGCGGCGCGTCATTGGGGGGCGATGGGCGTCCGACGCAACCCGGCAAAAGAGTCAACGAGGACGACGCTGATGAGTTGCCTCGAGTACCGGCTCTGATTTCATTTCACGAGATTCTTTAGACGACTCGCCCTCATGTCACTCTTCCGTCGCCCACTCCGGCGTAAGGGAGGTCGCATGGTCGCGCTTTACCGGATCGGCGTACGCAACGGCGTAGGTTGCGACCGATCCCGACCCACCCGGGGACAAGCAGCATGACCGAGTACCCGACAGCAGCCGATGCGACGCAACAAGTTACCGCAGCGCTGCGTTTTGACGTGGTCGCCGGTCTCACGGGCGCGGCGGTGGTGCTCCCCAAAGCCATGGCGTACGCCACTGTCGCGGGCCTGCCGGTCGCAGTGGGCCTCTACACCGCCTTCATCCCGATGGTCGTGTACGCGTTGCTCGGCTCGTCGCGGGTGCTGAGCGTCAGCTCCACCACCACCCTGGCGATCCTGGCCGGTACGCAGCTCGGTCTGGCGGTGCCGGATGGCAACCCGGCGAAGCTGGTCACCGCCGCTGCCACACTGACCGCCCTGGTGGGCGTTATCCTGATACTGGCGTCCCTGCTGCGCCTCGGGTTCGTCGCGAACTTCATCTCCACACCCGTGCTGACGGGTTTCAAGGCGGGGATCGGCCTTGTGATCGTGCTAGACCAGGTGCCGAAGCTCCTGGGAGTCCACATCGCGAAGCAAGGATTCTTTCGCGACCTGTTCAGCGTCGCGCAGCACGTGCCCGAGACCTCCCTGATCACGCTGGCGGTGGCCGCTGCGACGCTCGTTGTGCTGATCGGCATGGAGCGGCTGTGGCCGCATGCTCCCGCGCCCCTGGTCGCCGTGGGGGGCAGCATCGCCGCGTCGTGGCTCTTCGGCCTGCACGCTGAGGGTGTCTCGACGGTCGGACTGATTCCGCAGGGGCTCCCGTCGCTCACGATGCCGGACCTCGCGCTGGCCGAAGCGTTGGTGCCCGGCGCGCTCGGGATCGCGCTCATGAGCTTCACCGAGTCGATCGCGGCGGGGCGTGCTTTCGCCGGTCCCTCGGAGCCTCCGATTCAGGCGAATCGCGAGCTTCTCGCCACCGGAGCGGCCAATCTGGGCGGCGCGCTGTTCGGTGCCATGCCCGCTGGAGGAGGCACTTCGCAGACCGCTGTCGTTCGGTTGGCCGGAGGTCGGTCGAAGAAGGCATCGCTGGTCACAGCGAGCGCCGCCGCCGCGACGATGCTCCTGCTCGCACCGCTCCTCAGCCTGATGCCGCACGCCACGCTCGCAGCAGTCGTCATCGTCTACTCGGTCGGCCTGATCCAGCCGGCGGAGTTCTACGCCATCCGCCAGGTACGCACCATGGAGTTCCGCTGGGCGGTGGTCGCGTGTCTCGGCGTGCTGATCTTCGGCACGCTGAAAGGCATCGTGGTGGCCATCATCGTGTCGATGATCGGACTCGCCAGCCAGACCGCCCACCCGCGCGTGTACGTGATTGGCCGCAAGCGCGGGGCCGACGTGCTGCGACCACTGTCGCCTGAACACCCTGACGACGAGAGCTTCGACGGCCTCTTGATCTTGCGTCCGGAGGGGCGCCTTTTCTTCGTCAACGCTCAGGATGTGGCTGCGCAGATCAATGCGCTGATCGCACAGCACAAGCCGCGGGTCATCGCACTGGATATGAGCCGCGTTCCGGACCTCGAGTATTCGGCGCTGCAGATGCTCGTGGAGGGCGAGAAGCGCGTGTCGGATCGAGGCGTCACAGTGTGGCTGGTGGGGCTGAATCCCGGGGTGCTCGAGATGGTGCGGAAGGCCGGACTCTACGAGCGCCTCGGCCGCGAGCGCATGCTGTTCAACGCGCGTACGGCGATCAAGCGCTACGAAGCGCTGCGCACGACGGCCGATGGCTCGGCGCCGCCTACCGAATCCTAATCAGAAGCGATCCGCCACGTACTTGATCGGGCGCTCGGGTGCGGCGGCCGCCCTCGACCCGGAACCCGCGCTCCGGATCCGGATCTCGGCAGGCCTGTCTGCGCCTGTGCCGGCGCCCGACAGGCGGGCGCGTTCTCCCTCCCCGTGCAGGTGGGCTTTAGGCGGGCTCCTTATAGCCGTGCGCCTTTTGCCTCTTAGGCAGTTTTACTTTCACCCTTCGCATTTTTTGTAGGGAACCTGGCTCAGGAGGTGAGAGATGATGTTCAGCCGAGCGCGCTTCTTGTCGTCCGGCCGGCCAACGAACTAGCATGACCAGGACACACCGTCGCCGCGAACATTGGTCGCGCGCGCGTGAGTAGTCGTACCAGCGGCTCTAGGACTGCGAACCCGCGACCGGGCAGCAGGATGATCGAACCCAATTTAAGGACATGGAAGCGCTCTAAAGACAGATGAGCAATACCTTCTCCCTGCAACTCGCGCCCGACACTACGATCAGGGAAGGCCGGACTCTCTAGCGCGTCTCTAGCAGGACCACGCTGCGCGGTCCGACCGGGTAGGAAGCCGCTGTGAAGGGCCGCTGATCCGAGCGCGCTGCAATGTCGCCTGGCGGCGTAGCGGTCGTGTCCATCGCGAGATGCCAGCGCCGGTTCGCGATCGAAGGGAGCGCTGCCTGAATCTTGCTCTCGGACATGTTGAACAGGAGGTGCAGATCTTCCTCGTCGGACGTCAGGCCGGCGATCGTGCATGCGAGGAACCGGACGTAGCCCTGCTGCCAGGCGGGCGCCTCGAGCCCGGGGCCGTACCAGGCGATGTCCGGGATCCCGCGGTCGGGAAGTCGTTCACCCGTGAAGAAGCGGTTCCGCACAAGACTCGGGTGTCGACGACGCAGCGCGATGAGCTCACGCGTGAAGCGCAGCATCTCGCGATTCGACTCGACGAGCCGCCAGTCGAACCAGGAAAGCGCGTTGTCCTGGCAATACGCGTTGTTATTGCCACGTTGGGAACGCAGTACCTCGTCGCCTGCCAGCAACATGGGTACGCCACGGGAGAGCATGAGAAGGGCAAGAAGATTTCGCGCCTGGCGGCTGCGTGTCCCGAGGACGATCGGGTCCGTCGTATCCCCCTCGGCCCCACAGTTCCAGCTCACGTTGTCGTTGCTGCCGTCTCGGTTCTCCTCACCGTTCCCTTCGTTGTGTTTGACGTCGTAGCTCACGAGGTCGTGAAGGGTAAAGCCGTCGTGGCAGGTGACAAAATTGATGCTGTTCGCGGGTCGTCGGCCATCGGCCGCGTAGAGATCGCTCGATCCGCCGAGGCGGGTCGCGACTTCACCGATCATGCCACCGTCGCCGCGGACGAAGCGGCGGATGCTATCGCGGTATCGACCATTCCATTCGATCCACGAAAGGCCCGGGAAGGCGCCGACCTGGTACAGACCGGCCGCATCCCAGGCCTCGGCGATCCGCGGGAGCCCCGCCAGGGTGTGTGATAGCTCGAGGTTCCAGGGAAGCGGCGGGTCGGCAAGCGGCACGCCGCGCTCGCCACGCACGAATACGCTCGCGAGATCGAAGCGGAAACCGTCGACCCCAAGCCGCTCCACCCAGTGCTCGAGGCAGTGCACGATGTAGGCAGTCACCTGGGGGTGGTTGCACTGGACGGTGTTGCCACACCCGGTGAAGTCGAGGTAACGGCGCCGATCGCTCGGATCGAGGTGGTAGAAGACTTCGTTCGCGAGCCCTTTGAAGTTGATCACGGGGCCATCGGCCCCACCCTCTGCGGTGTGATTAAACACGACATCGAGAAGCACGCCGATGCCCGCCGCATGCAGCGCGTCGACCATGTCTCGGAACTCGCGGCCTGCGTTCCGGGGATTTCTGCAGTAGCGGGGGTGAGGACTGTAGAAGCTGTGCGTGCTGTAGCCCCAGTAGTTCTTGAGGCCGCGCGCGGCGGCGCTGGCCGGCACGTCTTGCTCGTCGAAGGCCATGACCGGCAGGAGCTCGACGTGCGTGATCCCGAGTTCCTTTAGATAGGGAATCTTCTGGATCACACCGGCGAAGGTGCCCGGATGTTCAACGCGCGCAGACGGATGGCGGGTGAAGCCGCCCACGTGCAGCTCGTAGATCACCGCTCCTTCGAGGGGCGCAGGCCCTTGCGCCGCAGGCCGCAGCACAACGTGAGATCCGAGATTGGTGACGATCGCGCGCATCGCGGGCCACGGGCCGCTGTCCTTCGCGCATGCACGCCCCCGATTCCAGCCGATGTCGCTCACGGCGTGCGCCCAGGGGTCGCAGAGTTCTCTGCGCGCATCGATTCGCCGCCCGTCGGCGGCGGTATTTGCGTGTCCATCGATCCGCCAGGTGTAATGAATGCCTGCAGGAAGACCCACGACGAACACATGCCATACGAGGAAGGTGCGGTTCTCCTCGGGGTCCAGCGCAATCACCTGAAAAGGCTCAGGGCTATCTCCTTGCGCGTACAGCAAGAGCTCCACGCGGGTCGCGTGGGAGCCCAAGACAGAGAAGTTCACGCCCTCTGGAGCAAGCGTTGCGCCAACTGGGTAGCGGGTACCAGGGCGCGTCGTGTACCTGCCAGGAGACGAGACGCTCATCCCTCGAGGCGAACCGGCAGTGGGGAGACCCCCCAGATCTGTTGGGCGTACTCGCGGATCGAGCGGTCCGAGGAGAACTTGCCCATACGTGCCACGTTCAGGATTGACATGCGTACCCAGCGCGGCGGATCACGGTAGGCGCTGTCCACCTCGCGCTGGCGCTCGAAATAGGGCTTGAAGTCGGCGAACACGAGGTACTCGTCTCGCGCGAGCAATGCGGCTGTGAGAGGAACGAAGAGACCGCCGTCACCGCGCGCGAACGAGCCGCTGTCTATGAGGGCAATGGCCTCCTCAAGCTCGGTGTTTCCCTTGTAGTAGTCGCGCGGGTCATAGCCGCGCGACTTCAGCTCGAACACCTCGTCAGCGGTGAGCCCGAACAGGAAGAAGTTCTCCGCTCCGACCTCCTCACGGATCTCGACGTTGGCACCGTCCAGCGTTCCGATGGTAAGCGCCCCGTTCATGGAGAACTTCATATTGCCGGTGCCCGAGGCCTCCTTGCCGGCGGTGGAGATCTGCTCGGAGAGGTCGGCTCCCGGATAGACGAAGTGCGCATTCTTCACGTTGAAATCCGGGAAAAAGACGACCTTGAGCCGGTCGCGGACGGCGGGATCGTTGTTCACCACCTCGGCGATGCCGTTGATGAGCCGGATGATGAGCTTGGCCATGTAATACCCGGGCGCGGCCTTGCCGCCGAAGACGAACGTGCGCGGCACGGGATCGAAGCTCTGATCGCGCCGGATCCGGTTGTAGAGCGAGACGATATGCAAGGCGTTTAGATGTTGGCGCTTGTACTCGTGAATTCGTTTGACCTGGATGTCAAACATTGAGTCGGGATCCACGATGATGTCGGTGCGTTCGCGAATGAGACGGGCCAGGCGCTCCTTGTTGGCGCGCTTGACGCGGCGCCAGTCCGCCTGGAGCCCCGGGTCGCCCGCCGTCGCCTCCAGGACCTTGAGGCGGTCCATCTCTGTGACCCAATGCGGCCCAACCGCAGCGTCCAGCAGGCGCGTAAGATCTGGGTTGCTCAGGACCACGAATCGACGCGGGGTGACCCCGTTGGTGACGTTCGCGAAGCGATCCGGCCAAAGCTCGTGGAAGTCCCGCAGCACGGTCTTCTTCAGCAAATCCGTGTGCAGGGCGGCGACGCCGTTCACGGCGTGGCTGCCCACGGTCGCCAGATGTGCCATGCGCACGGACCGCTCGCCATGTTCGTCGATGAGGGACATCCGCGCGACGCGAGCATTGTCGCCCGGGTAACGCGTACGCAGCTCCCCGAGAAATCGGCGATTGATCTCGTAGATGATCTCCAGCGGCCGCGGCAGAAGACTCTGCAAGAGCGGAAGTCCCCAGGTCTCGAGCGCCTCGGGCAACAGCGTGTGGTTGGTGTAGGCGAGGGTGCGGACCGTGATGTCCCACGCATGCTCCCAGGGGAGACCGCGCTCGTCCACGAGCAGCCGCATCAGCTCGGCCACCGCGATCGAGGGATGGGTATCGTTCATCTGCACCGCGAACAGCGATGGGAAGCGCTCGATCGGCTCACCCTTGAGATCGAGTAGGCGCAGCATGTCTTGCAGGGAACACGAGACGAAGAAGTACTGTTGCGCGAGCCGCAAGCGTTTGCCGACCTCGGGCTCATCGTTTGGGTAGAGCACCTTGCTCAGAGTCTCGGAGAGGGTCTTCTCCGTCACCGCCCCGTAGTAGTCGCCGACGTTAAATTCCTGGAAATCGAACGATTCGACGGCCTCCGATTTCCAGAGGCGTAGCGTATCGCAGGTGTTGACCCGGTAACCCAGGACGGGCGTGTCATAAGCCACCCCTTTCACCGAATGCCCGGCCACCCAGCGAATGGTGTAACGCCCCTGCGGGTTGGTGCTCGCCTCGCAGTGGCCGCCGAACTTGACGTAGAAGGCGATCTCTGGCCGCACGAGTTCCCAGGGGTTTCCGCGCTGGAGCCACTTGTCGGTGACCTCCACCTGCCAGCCGTCGTTGATCACCTGATCGAAGATGCCGAACTCGTATCGGATGCCGTAGCCAATGGCCGGCATCTCGAGGGTCGCGAGCGAATCAAGGAAGCAGGCGGCGAGCCTTCCGAGGCCGCCGTTCCCGAGCCCAGGCTCTTCTTCGTATGCTGTCAGCTCATCGAGGTTCACTCCGAGCGCGCTCGTTGCCGCGCGCACTTCTGACTCGATACCGAGATTGACGAGGTTGTTGCTGAGCTGCGGCCCCATGAGAAACTCAGCCGACAGGTAACAGGCGACCTTGACGTCGCCCCGGAGGGTCTGTGCGGTGCGGATCCAGCGCTGCATCAGCCGGTCGCGAACCGTGTAGGCGAGCGCCATGTACCAGTCATGCGTTGTGGCGAGGGCCGGAAACCGCGCCTGTAATGCGGCGAGGTTGTCGAGCAGCGCGCGCTCGAGGGTCGCCGTGCCGAGGGCCGGTGCGGGTCGGTTCCTGCGGCGGCCTCCGAGACGCATTGCTACTGGCTTTCCCCTTCCCTTCCGGCATCGCTTCCTCCCTTGCGTGACTTCTACCTCGGCGCTCCTCCGCGGCCTTCCAACCCGTGGCCGATGCGCCTGCCCGCGTCCTGCCCGCCCGCGTTACGGCCCGTCCTGCGCGCGTCGCCAGGCCGCATGACTCGCGCGAATGATTGCGATCGCCTCGTCCGCCGTGTCCACGCAGAGCGGGATCTTCATGTCGGCCGGGTTCGCGAGCTCGAAGCCCGGCCGAAGCATGCTGGCTCGTGCCCACTCCACAAGACCACGCCACATGGGGCCGGCGAAGATGAGTGGCGTGTCGTACAAGTGCCGTACCTGCAGAAGCTGCCAGATCATCATGGACTCGAGCACCGTGCCGATGCCGCCAGGTGCGACAATGAAGGCGTCGGAGACCAGCACGAAATGGTGCAACCGGGTGAAGAACGTCTGGTGCTCGAAGACCTCCGTGACGAACGGATTGGCCTCCTGCTCGAAGGGCAGCGCCACGCGAATGCCGATGCTCTGTGTATCCGCGCCCCGATCCGCCTCCTTTGCACCGGCATTGGCAGCCTCCATGAGCCCGGGGCCGCCGCCGGTCACGATGTCGCAACCCATCTCGGTCAGCGCCGTAGCCAGGCGCTGGACCTCCCCGTAGACCCAGTGCCCCGGCTTAGTGCGGGCCGAGCCGAAGATGGTCACGCGGTAGCGCTCGCGCTTTGTGGGACGCAGCCGGGTCAGGTTGTTGACCGTCCCCCAGAGCGCGGACAGCGTATCGACGAGGATGCGTTTTACGCCCTCTTCGTCGTCCAGGGATACCGTAGTCGGAGGCGTCGCAGCGGGGCGTTCGTGAATCATGACGGCCTCGGTTCTCGTTGACGGTGGATACCTTCGGCCGGCGCCGGTAACGTCGACAGCAGGTTGGTTCCTGGCGCTCTGTAAGGCGTCTCGCCTTGCAGAACGCGCGCAGACGACTTCCCCGCTAGTACGGCCAGACCCAATCGGTGATCTCCTCGCGGTCCCTCCCGTGCTCGTGGGCATAGGCCAGGTTGTCGAGAATGGCGTTCCTCATGTCTTCCTTCAGGTGTGCAGCAGTGGCACGAAGCCGCGGTACGCGGTCAATGACATCGATCACCAGGTTGAAACGCGAGGTCTCGTTCAGCATCGCGAGA
>Ga0116216_10003280_pt1 | contig 10552 bp, 5 predicted proteins | sample Sb_taG_11_FD_89696 | JGI IMG/M metagenome (GOLD analysis project Ga0116216, IMG submission 89696) | Peat soil microbial communities from Weissenstadt, Germany - Sb_50d_3_AS metaG | ecosystem: Environmental > Terrestrial > Soil > Wetlands > Peat | place: Germany: Weissenstadt | collected 2010-09-21
CGCGCCTACCCGGCGGCGGGTGGCTCCTGACATCCGCGGATCGGCTGGAAGACGTCCTCGACCTACAATCGGTCGGATGCCGCCTCTTGCTCGCGGATCTCTACGAGAACGTGGAACTGGAAAAGTAGGGGGCCGTTCTCGCGCGGCCCCCGTTTGGCAGGCTGAAGCCTGCCCCACCAAGACTGGCCAAATCCTCTAAGTGAACAATTTGTCCAACAGGGCAGGGTCGGGCCAAAAGCCTGGCGGGTTGACAGGCGACAAAAACCGATCGCCTGTCCCACCTCAGGGCAGGCGCACCACTGTGTAACTGACCAGCGTCAGGGTGTCGCCGGCTTGCGCCAGCTTTCCCTGAAAGTCGACGGTCAATCCGGTGGCATACGCGTCGCCGGCGCTGGAGACTCCCGCGGTGAACGGCAGCACCGCGCCCCAACTCTGAAAGCTCAATTGGGAGCCGCTCGCCAGAATCCCGGCATCGGCACGCCCGGTGACGAACGTGTCCGAGACCGCAGCATCGCGGTGCCCCACCACCGTGGCTCCCCAGTGGACTTCGAAGCTGAAGCCGGAGACCGTCCCCTGGTGCGACAGGTCGAACCGCACATTCACGCGGTCCCCGGGCAGCAGGACTCCGGCGGGTATCGAGCACAGCCCCATGCTGCCGAGAGTCGTGCTCGCGGTGGCCGCTCCCGTCCCGCTGCACAGCACCTGCGGGGCGGGAAACATCTGCGCGGTGCCGGAACCGGTGCCGGTGAGCCGGTAGGAAGCCAGCAGGGTATCGCCCGGTTGGGGCGTCGAAGCGGCCGTAAACTGCACCGTATTTCCGCCGAAGGTGTAATCCTGGGTGACCTTCTGGAGCAGGCCGTTGCGATACACGGCCAGGCTGGTGGGCGGGTTCGGCGTGGCGGAAAGCGTGAAGACGGTATTGGAGCCGTCCACGATCCCGCTCGGCGAGTCGCCATCGAGAAAGGATGGTGCCTGGCCGCCGCACGGCCCTGAGGACCCGTCGACGTGAACACAATCGGACGTAGTGCCGCTCACCGATTCGAGCACGCCGGTGGAATCCACCACGGCCACCCGGCTGGCCGCAAAGCCCGGCCCTTTGATCGGCCGCGCACCGAGGTCGGACACGAGCCCGATGACATCGGACTCCTGGACGGTTGTGCCGCTGTCGTTCGCGGCCAGAGCCGACGGCGAGACGCGGACATCCCGCAAGCGCAACGGCAGCGGGCTATCGGGAACCGACCAGGTCTCGGAGAACTGGATGCGGCCATCGCTGTTGTAAGTTACCGAGTAGAACACCGCGGGGGTGCTACTGGTGGTAGGGACGAGTTGCACATACAGATTGCCATCCACCACTTTCGTGGTGATGCTGTGCGTGGCGATCGAGGACAGGTCGGACGCCTCGAAACTAGTCCAACTGATGGTCAAAGTGCCGTTGAAGCGTGTGCCATCGGCCTTGTAAAGCACGTCCTGAACGGTCGTGAGGGGCGGGCCACCCCAGGCGGGCGCGGCCAGCAACACCACTGTTGCGAAAAACGAACGGGGAAACATCTTCACTCTTTACCTCCCTAAAAAAGAAATTCGCGCCGGACCCCTTGTGGGTGCTCCGGCGCGGCGGAGAAGCGGAACTCTTCTGCTGACTTTAGTGTAGCTGGACAGTATCCTTAGACCATGCCAGTCACGCACTATCAAAAATGACTATGTGCAAGATAAAGAATGCTTTAATAATTCAAAAATTTTTCCCGAAAATCTGTGACCGTCTTTTTGGAGGGGGGCGGATTCAGGGTGTTTTTGGAGGCGCTCAACGGCAGCACAGCCGGCAGCCATCCACCAAAGACATCGTTGTATGGTTCAACCTGTCCGCTTACGCTGGTAAATGCCCAACGGCGTAATCATCGGTTTGTTCTGCGTCATCATCGCTCCCCTGGGTCTGATCGTATGGTGGGAGTTTGCGCGCGCTCGAGGTGCCCCACGTTCTGTCTCCAGAGCCTTCAAGCGCCATCTTGACACTCAGGCCGGAGTCGTACGCGCGCAGGCCGTAAAGGAAACCAAGCGTGGCTTTGACGCTTGGGATTGAGCGTTTTGCCGCTTACAGCGCCGCGAGCAGCTTCGCGATCAACGCCGTACGATCCGCCATCCGCTCCACCAGGATGCTCTCGTTGGCGGCGTGCGCGCCTTCGCCCACCCCGCCCAGACCGTCCAACGTCGGCACTCCCATTGCCGCGGTGAAATTACCGTCCGAGCCGCCTCCGGTCAGCGATTCCTCCACCTCCACGCCCACCTCGCGCGCCAGTTTTTGCGCCGTCCGGAACAGCTTCACGATACCCGCCGACCGCTCCATCGGCGGCCGGTTCAAACCGCCGGTCACCTCCAGGGAGCAGCGCCGGTCAAACGGCCGCAACGCCCGGAATTTCCTCTGCAGGGCCGGCGCATCCTTCAGGCGCAGCACGCGAATGTCGATCTCCGCGCGCGCTTCGGCCGCCACCACGTTGGTGCGCGTGCCTCCCGAGATCACACCTGGATTGACGGTGATGCCGCGCGCCGTTTGCGTGAATCCGGCGATGCGTTCGATCTGCCGCGCAAGCTCCAGCACCGCGCTGGCGCCGGCTTCGAAATCCACTCCGGCGTGCGACGCCCGCCCGCGCACAACCACGGTGAAACCGCCCACGCCCTTGCGCGCCGTCTTCAGTTTCCCCGTGAGACCGGTGCCCGGTTCCAGCACCAGCACCGCCTTGCTGCGAGCCGCGTTCTTCTCGGTGAGCGGCCGCGACGCCTCGCTCCCCACCTCCTCATCGGAATTCAGTTGCAGCAGGACCTTCGAGGCCACCGGGATGTCCAGGTCGCGCAGGGCCCGCACGGCGAAGATGAAGAACGCGATCCCGGATTTCATGTCCAGCACGCCCGGTCCCCACAGTCGCCCGTCCGCCTCGCGAAACTTCATCGTCATCGAGGTGCCCATCGGCCACACCGTGTCGGAATGGCCCAGCACCAGGATCTGGCCGCTCTTCCTCCGCCCCGGTAGCGACATCTCACTTACCAGCAGACGGCCGAACCTGCCTCCGGGAAACGTCTTCACCTGGCCCATCGGCGCGACGATATCGGAGACCAGTTCGACAAAGCGATCGACCGCCGCCGGGTCGTCGCTCGGTGACTCACACTCCACGAACTCCCGGATCATCGCCGTAAGTTGGGGCAGGTGCGCTTGAGTATAGGAAAGGATCGAATCCACGGCTGTTATGATAGCGCAGCCTGGAATGTCAGGTTCCGTCCAAAGCCGTTGACAAATGGCTTGCTTTCCCCCTCCGCCCGCTACTTGAACGCAATCGTCACCACATTCGCGGCCTGTCCATCCACCGTGATCGCGACGCTGGCATTGCCAGAGCCCCGAAAAGACGGCGGCAGCAGGATGTTGACCTGGTCTTCGCCGACAGACCCGGGCGCCAGGCCCGCGTACGATACCGGCACGGTGGTAGATCCGATCTTGCAGAGGACGTTTGCCAGCGAGCTGCGGCCGCGGATCCCCGTGCCGTAAAGCTCCAGAACCACCTGGTCCGTGGACGCTCCCAGGTCGATGGGAAACGGCGTGAATCCCGTGGCGGCATTGCCCTGAAAAGTGTATACGAACGCCGAGGTCCCGTCCGCATGCACCGTCACCGCGATGGCGGCAGGCGCACCCTTGCCGTCCTGGCTTGCGGTATAGAAACCCGGCGATATGGGCGCAATTTGAACCGGTCCGGAGCCCACTGGATCGCCATTCACCGAGACCGTGACAGATGCCGTGCCCACTGCCACCCCCGGAGGCATCTGGTAGTCGATTTGCGTCGGTGACACGAAGAACAGTTCCGCTTGCCGCACAATTCCGGCCGCGTCCGTAACCGTCACGGTGGTGCCCCCGATGTTAGTGGGCAACGGACCCGGGGCCGGCAACTGCAATGACGTCGCAAGGTTCGTTCCATATGCCGCCGCGATGGCTTCCGGGGCCAGAGTCAGTGAGCTGTTCGCCGAGGAAACACTGGTCACCGTGCCGGGCGCGCCGGCGGCGATAGCCGTGTACGCCGTCTTCACCTTCGCGCCGATCGCCGATAACTGCGCCGCGGCGCCCGACCCGGTGATCAAATAAGTGTTATCGAAGTAAGCCAGCGCGAGTGAGTGGGCCTGCGCATACTGTGTGATGTTGGTGTGGTACGGCTCGGGATCGTTGCAGCCACCCCACTCGGTAATCGCCACCGCGTGTCCGTGCGAATGCGCGTAGATCACCAGGGGGTCGAAGTTCTGGGGCCAGTTGTTATACCGCGCCGACGCCGGCTCGGTACAAGTCCCGGTGGACGCGGTGTAGAGGTGAAAATTCCACGCCACGTTTTGCCAGGCCAGGTCGGGCAGCGATCCCGAAACGATTGACTCGAACGCCGTGCCGGTGTCCTCCACGAAAATGAGTGACTGCGGGCTGTAGTCGCGGATCGCCGCGATCAACTGGTTCTGGCCGTCGCTCCACGTGTTGCTGTCGATGTTCATGTTTTCCCAGGTGTCGTAGAGGATGGCGGGGTCGGACGCGTACTGCTTGGCGAATGCCGCCCAAAATGTGAACGCTGTGTCCACGGTGGCGCCGGTGGTGGACTGCGCCAGGCACACTGCAGACGTCGGCGAACCGCTGGCCGCGCAATTCAGATCTCCCTGGTTGGGCGCGGGACAGTTCGTGCCGCTGGCGCCGCAGGGAGCGTCGGGAAACTGGCCGGCTTTCAGGATCAGCACGTAGTTGCCGTACTTCTTGGCCCGTTGGATAAGCCCGTCGATGTAGGCCTGGTAACCCAGGTTGGCAATCGGCACCTGCACGTTGTTGGTCCACCACGCGGCGTTCACGAAGATCCGTACCAGGTTCATCGAGAGCAACTGGTTCTGGGCGGCATAGTCCGCATCGGTGGCGGTGGCATCGGCGTTCCCGTATCCCGTGCCGCTGCGGTTGAGCCCACGAAGCAGGACGGGGTTGCCCGAATTGTCCTCGATGATTCCCACGGAGGACACATGCAGTGGCGGCAGGGCCAGTTGGACCGGCTGGACCGGCGTCTGGGCGCGCAGAGCCGCAGCCAACAGACAGGCAATCGCGATTTTCATTGGCGCGATCTTCATTGTATGGTCACCCACATCGGACTCACCCACACCACCTGGCCATCGGTCTGCACGCCCCGCACCCAGTAATATGCTTTGTCGCCGCTCTTCGCCGTCGTGTCCGAGTAACTGAACGAGAGTACCCGGTCGCCGCTGGTAGAGTAGATCACGTTGCCGTTCTTCACCAGGACCACCTTCTGGAACGGGTTGGTGCCGAACAGCCGGACCGAGAACACCGGCGCGCCGGTGTTGGTAAACGAGTCGCCCATGAAGTGAGTCCCGCTGCGGAAGTCCGCCACGATGTAATCGGTGGAACCGTAGAGATGGCGCGCTTTCATGGCGGCGATGATCCCCGGGCGAGTCAGCGACGATACCCAGACATTGGTGAAGGATATATGGGTGGAGATATGGTCGCTGGAGGCTTCGAAGCCGAGCTGATATCCCATGCCGAGCGCTGTGGTGACGTAGCCGGCGGCTTCGTACCCCGAGATGGAATCGGTGGGGGTGTTGGCGCGCGGCGAGTCGGGCAATCCCTCGTAGTCCTGGCGGTCTCCCTGATAGATCTCGACGAACGGTTCTACCACCGGGTCGTTATTGCGCCAATCCGTCCCCTGATCGGTGGCGCTGGTGTGCGGCGCCGAGATGCCGGGAATTCCCGCGTTGGTGAAGAAGTGCAGATAGGCGTACAGCATGTTGGTGTCAGGAGCCCCTCCGGGAGGCGGTGTGGCGCCGGAGATGGGAAGGCGCGGCAGGGGCCGGATGCCGCGCGTGGTGAACAGCACGTTGCGGTGACCCTCCGGATAGTTGACGCTGCGCTCGTAGTAGTACATGGGGAGGATCTTCGAGGGCAGCGTGTAGGCATCGGTGAACTTCTGAAGCATCCACCAGGAGTACTCGCGGCCGCTGCCATCGTCGTGATCGCAGCAGCCGTACCAGCCCAGGGATGCGGCGTCTATGGAGTAGCGGTAGGCATCCACCAGCGGACCATCGCCCTTGCCATCGAAGGAAAGCTCGGTATGGCGGTGAAAATCGCCGCGCAGCAATTGCATTTGCTGTCCGTTGACGGTCGGCTGGTAGCTGCGAGCCAGGGCGTTCGATGCAGCTTCGGCGGCCGCCGCCGGGTCGGGCGCGGCGGGGGTCACCTGCCCGATCTTCTGCAACTGCGGAGACTGCTGCTGCCGGGAAACCTGCAAGTCCAGCGCATAGATGTCCGAGTTCGCGCCATCCACCTGCGGCGTCCCGTTGGGCAGCGGCGAGAGGCGGTGATCGGTGGCCTGGCCAATCAGCAGGTGGCCCGAGCCCAGCGGAAGAATCGCCGGGCGGTTATCGCCCAGGCCATCTGAATTGGCCAGCACGCCCGGGCCATGCCATTGCGCGCCATCGTAGTAGACCATGGAGCCGACCCAGATGGTGCCGATGGATTGTCCCGTGGCGGCGCTTTGGGAGATCCCCACCGAGCCCGTCGGCCGGCGAAACGCCAGATACACCGTGCCATCGGGATCGGTAGCCAGGCGGGGAAACGTGTTCTTGGGTGCGTCGGGAGCCCCGGCGCCACTGTTCGGCTGGCGCTTTTGGGCCAGGGTGGGATCGGGTTGCGCGGCGTACGGCCCCGCGATCGTCGGCAGGAACAACTGCGTGTTGGGCGCGCCCGGTAAAGCCGTCGCAACGTCCTGGGTGGTGGTGTACAGATCGTTCCCCATCAGGCAGCGCACCTGGATGGTATGGTTCTGATAGATGGCGATCCCTGTAGTGTCGTAGGCTCCGAAATCCTTGCCCCACTTGGGGCCGGACACCTCGTAGGCAATCCACAAACGGCTCTGCGCGTCGTAAGCCAGCGAGCTGCGTGCCTCGAAGCTGAGCGTTGCGGCGATCGGGAGGGGGTCGTCCATGCCGATCTGGTCGGTGAATCGCACGCGGCGGAGGTAGACATCATAATCGCCCTTGTCGTAGGTGTCCCACGAAATGGACACTTCCCCGTTGGGCGCCGCCGCGATGGCCGGCTCCCAGTTGCTGGCCGGAGACGTGGACACCACCGACTCGCTGGTGAACGTATCGCCGGTTTGGGCCGCGGCCAGAATCTCCAGGTTGTTGTTGCGGTATCCCTGCCAGGCGACCCACACGCGGCCCGTGGCGTCGGTGGCCGCTGCGGGATAGACGTCGGTGCCCGGATCGGTGGTGAGGCGGATCTCCGAAGACATGGTCCCGTTGGCTAGCGAATTGCGGGCGTAGATGTCGAAATTCCCGTTGCGCTGGGTGGAATAGAAGACCCAGGCGCGCCCTTGGCCGTCAATGGCGACAGCCACGCGCATCTCGTCCTCTGTCGGCGTGGTCACGGCAAAAGGTCCGGTCCAGACGCGCTGCGCCTTCGAATAGTGCAGCAGCAGGATTTGATCCATCCCGGTGGGGCGGTTCAAGAAGGAGAAATTAGTGATGGCCGTCTTCAGGCCGCTGATGCCCGTCGCCAGGGTGCGGTCGCCGTGGACAAATCGCGTGTAGGCCAGGTAGACGTCGTCGCCCGATTGCGCCATCGCCGGAAAATCCTCTTCTTCGTCGGAGGACGTCAATTGCAGCGGAGCGGCCGTGGGCATCACCAACGCCAGCCTGCCGTTCGGCATGGTGAACGTTTTGCTGCCTCCGAACGAAACGTCCTGGGACGTGAAGCTGAAGCTGCCCTGCGTGGTCGTGACGTTGAAGGTGACGGGCGTGCTGCTTTGGGCGATGGTGACGATCAGCCCGGTCTCCTGATAGAGATCGACCCCCGTCTCGTTGGGCCCGGCCGCCGTCATGCGCATGGTCAGCTTCCAGCTAGACGTCCCCGTGATGGAATCCGTATCCCAAAGCCGCCAGCCCGTCAGGCTCAGAATGGTGCCGCCGGCGGCGGTGATGGAGCCATCCCAGTTGACATCGGTCTTTTCTCCGATGCCCAGGATCAACAGAAAGGACTGCGTGTTCGGCGACGTGATGGGCGCCGCCGGAGTGGAAGTCTGGGGGTAGAGCAATCGCCGGCCGCCGAAAACCGCCAGCGCCAGCAAAGCAACCAACGCAACTCGCATCCGCATGGCTTTTACAAACACCTCCCGGCGCCGCGGAGTTGCGCTCCCCGTCTGTATGGCCCCCTCCGTCAACGCCCGTCAGCCCCCACCCTATTCTCCGCATTTTACTCCTGTTTCAGCTCCCCGCCAAGCTTCGGGATTTCGTAGATTTCGTACACCGGTTCAGAAGTTCACTAACGTACTGCGGAGCCGCGACCGTAAGGGAGCGGTCGCCCGGAGACTTAGCGCGCCATTTCATAAATACCATCTCGTATCGAACCGTGGCGCAGGCACTCGTGCCTGCCGCGTCGACACTCGTGTCGACGCTTGCTCGGCGCCCTGAAAAATACGTTAGCGTTTTTACGAAACCACGTACTGAGTTGGGGCGTTCACGAACTCGCTCTTGCCTGCGGCCGCAGGGCCGTGACCAGGGGATCGCGCGCGGACGGGGGCGTCCGCAGCTCCTGATCCTTGTACTGAAGCTGATACAGCTTCCAGTAAATGCCGCGCTCGGCGAGCAGTTCCTGGTGCGTGCCCGATTCGCGCAGGCGGCCCTTGTGCATCACCAGAATGCGGTTCGCCCGCTGTATGGTCGATAGCCGGTGCGCGATGATGATCGAGGTGCGGCCCTCCACCATCCGTCCCAGCGCCTCGCGCACGCGGAATTCGGTATCGGTGTCCACGCTGGAGGTAGCTTCGTCCAGAATCAGGTATCGCGGATTGCGGGCCAGCGCCCGCGCGAAGCTGATCAGTTGCTTCTGACCGGTGGAAAGCCCGCTGCCGCGCTCGCGAATGGGGTGGGCGAATCCCTGCGGCAGGCTGCGGACGAAATCGGCGACATTCACCCGCTCCGCGGCCGCCTCCACCTCTTCGCGCCCGATCGCCTCCGTGCCCAGGCGGATGTTCTCTTCGAGCGTACCGGTGAAGAGATAGGGGTCTTGCAGGACCACGCCGAACTGGCGCCGCAACTCCAGCGGATCGAACTCGCGCAGGTCCACCCCGCCGATCCGGATGCTGCCCCGCCGCACGTCGTAAAAGCGCAGCAGCAGGCTGATGATCGTCGTCTTTCCCGCCCCGGTATGCCCCACCATCGCCACCGTTTCGCCCGGCGCGATGCTGAAGCTCACGTCCTGCAGCACCCAGTCCTCGTCCTGGTACGCGAACCAGACGTGGTCGAATTCGATCTCCGCGATCGCCGCCGGCATGGGACGCGCCACCGCTGGCGGCAGAAGCGCCGGTGCCGTATCGAGCAACTTGAAGATCCGCTCCGACGAAGCCATGGCCGATTGCAGTATGTTGTACTTCTCGCTGAGATCCTGAATCGGCCGGAAGAAGCGCAGGCCGTATTGCAGGAACGCGGCCACCACCCCCAGCGTCAGGGCGCCGCCGCGGATGCGGAATCCGCCCCAGGTCAGGATTCCCGCCAGCGCTATCATGGAGATGAATTCCACCACCGGGTAAAACCAGCCGTAAGCCGTGATGGCATCCTTGTATGCATCCATGTGCTCGCGATTGATGCGCTCGAACTCTTCCGCGCTGCGCCGCTCTCGATTGAACAGTTGCAGCACCACGATGCCGGTGATGTGCTCCTGCAGGTAGGAGTTGATTTTGGCGATGGCCACGCGGATACGGCGATAGCTTTGCGCTACCGTACGGCGGAACACCACCGTCACCAGGATGACCAGGGGCATGGCCGCCAGCATGATGCCGGTAAGCTGCGGGCTCATGCGGAACATGATCGCCAGGATGAACGCCAGCACCAGCACGTCCCCCAGAATCGTCACCAGTCCCGACGCGAACAGGTCGTTCAGAACGTCCACGTCGGTGGTCACGCGGGTCACCAGCCGGCCCACCGGGTTGCGGTCGTAGAACGCCAGGTCGAGCTGCTGCAGGTGCTCCATGAGCTGTTTGCGCAGGTCGAACATGGCAAGCTGGCCGGTGTACTGCATGAGGTAGGTCTGGGCAAACTCCGAGAGGAATATGCCGAAGAGCATCGCCAGGTAGAGCAGCGCGATCCTGGTGAGACCGTTCCACGGGTCGGCGGGCAGCAACCGATCCAGAAACAGCGGAGCGCTGTAGGAGGCGCGCTGCAGATACTTGTCGACCGCGATTCGGGTCAGCAGCGGGCCGAGCACCTGCAATCCCGACTGCGCCAGCAGGAATACCAGCGAGATCCCCACCAGCATCCGGTAGGGGCGCATATAGCCCATCAGCCGGCGCATCAGGCGCCCGTCGTATGCCTTGCCAAGGACCTCTTCTTCCACTCGTACCAGTCTACCCGGTAACGCCGGCGGTCTTGCCGCCGGCCGGTAGTGGTGCTTTAGCGTGGAGATTGCAATCTGCAATCAGCACTTTGAAGACGCCCGCGCAGTCCGCCAGACGGTAGACTGTCGATAGAACCAAACGGGGCGTTCCCGAAA
>Ga0116216_10003281_pt1 | contig 10549 bp, 9 predicted proteins | sample Sb_taG_11_FD_89696 | JGI IMG/M metagenome (GOLD analysis project Ga0116216, IMG submission 89696) | Peat soil microbial communities from Weissenstadt, Germany - Sb_50d_3_AS metaG | ecosystem: Environmental > Terrestrial > Soil > Wetlands > Peat | place: Germany: Weissenstadt | collected 2010-09-21
CCCAGGTCCTCGGCCCGGCGGGCCTGCGCCGCCCACGACCGGGCCGATCCGTCGGGACCCTTGCTCAGCTGCGCGGCAAAGCGGAACTTGCGGGCATGTGCCATGTCGCCATCGTGCCTCAGAACGGGGTCGCGCCGCTGCCCGTGCCCTCAGCCGGCGAACTTCCCCGTCACGAATCGTTCCAGCAGGAAGTAACCGCAGGGCAGGAACAGGAACAACAGGGCGCGTTCGCGCCAGGGGTGCCGGGTCACCCACACGCCCAACGCGGCGAAGAACGGGAAGAGGACGAGCACGTCGCGGCTCTGAGACTGCAAGATGGTCTGGAACGTGAACACGCACCAGGCGAGCCCGAGCAGCACGCCGTAGGAGTGCCGGATGCGGACGAAGGCGATCACGGCGGCGACCGCCAACAGGATCACCGTCACCAGGTCGAAGAGCTCGACGATCGATTCCGTCGAGGTATCGAGCAGGCGCAGGTGCACCAGGTCGCTGAACGCCCTCCCGATGGAGTTCCACGGGCCGCCCAGGTGCCGGTTCCAGAGGGCCTGCGACCTTATGAACGGGAACCATTCGTCGAAGCGGGCGCGCTGGTAGGCGACCCAGGCCACGAGGAAGGCGACCGTTGGCGCGGCAATCGCCACCATCCGCCCGGCGGTAACCCGCACCGGCGACAGCCACTCCAGCTCCTGGCCCGCCCGCCACGACGCCCGGTCGCGCGGTGTGGACCACACCTCCATGGCCAGCGCCACGAGCAGCACGACCAGGTAGCTCTTTCCGGCGACCGCCAGCGCCGCGAGCAGTCCGGCCGCCACGAAGTGCCCCCGCCGCGCCGTGAGGAAGGACAGCGTCACGGCCGCCAGGGTGACCGACTCGGGATAGGTGGCGACGAGGAAGAAGGCGCTCGGCCAGGCCAGGAGCATGACGCACGCTGCGTCGGCGGAGCGGACCCCGAGATCGAGCTCGAGGAGCTTCCACATCGCCGCCAGCGCGACGGCCAGCGCGGCGGTACTGGCGAGCTCGGCACTGGGCTCGTAGGCGAGTCCGGTCACCGCGTGGGTGACCGAGATGAGCGCCGGGTAGAGAGGGCCGAAGGCGTAGAACGCCAGCCCGGCATGGTTTGCGGCGGCCGCGGCCGAGTGGGCGGGGTAACCGTGGGCGGCCAGGGAGAGGTAGTAGCCGCCGTCCCACTTGGCCAGGACGTCCCACAGCACGGAGGGATGGCGCGCGACGAGATGGGGGAAGCTGACCGTGTACTCGCTGACCAGGGCCACCCACGTCACGACGAGGCGGAACCCGATGGTCGCGCCGACGGCGATCGTGACGGGCCGCCGCCAGTCGACCCACAGGCGTCGCCCGCGCGCCCCCCAGGTCGTCGCGCTGTCGGCGTTCCCGGCCCGGCGCGACTCGGGCTGAGGTCCAGGGCCGGCGCCGGCGCCGGAACGGGGTTCGACCGGTGTGTCGGGTTCGTGACCCACCGGGGTGGCGCCTCCGACTCCCAGGGCCTGCTCAGTCACGACGCCGCCACCGTACCGCAGGGCGCCGCGACCGAGAGGCTCCGGGGGGACTGTCGGTCGGGCCCGCCGTTCGGGTGGGAGCGTACGGGTGGGAGTTAGATGAAGCTGAAGGGCGGGACGCCCGAGCTGATGCCCGCGAACAGCTCACCCTTGGCGGCGATCAGCTCCTCGGGGCTCCACGCGGTGTCGCGGGTGAGCCGGCCGACCGCCTGGTAGGCGCTCATGGCCCAGATGCTGGCGCCGAACACGACGAGGATCTGCCCGCTGATGTCGGCGGAGGCCGGCGCGGCCAGGAAGGCCACGACGTTGGCGATGTTCTTGGGATCCCAGGCGTCGAAGGCGCCCTCTTCGGCGCCCATGCCCTCGGAGCCGAACAGCGTCTCGGTCATGCGGGTGCGGGCCCGGGGGGCGACGGCGTTGGACGTGACGCCGTAGCGACCGAGCTCGCGTGCCTCGACCAGGGTGAGCGCCGCGATGCCCGCCTTGGCGGCGGCGTAGTTGGCCTGGCCCGCGTTCCCGAAGAGGCCCGACTCCGACGTGGTGTTGATGATGCGGCCGGCCACCTCCTCGCCGCCCTTGGCCCGGTTACGCCAGTAGACGGCGGCGTGGTGCGTGGCCGCGAAGTGACCCTTGAGGTGGACCCGGATCACGTCGTCCCAGTCCGACTCGTCCATGTTGAAGGACATCTTGTCCCGCAGGATCCCCGCGTTGTTGACGAGGATGTCGAGCGACCCGAACGTGTCGACCGCCTGCTCCACGACGTTCTTGCCGCCGGCCCACGAGCTGATGTCGTCACCGTTGACCGCGGCCTCGCCACCGTTCTCCCGGATCAGGGCGACGACCTCCTCGGCGGGGTGCACGTCGCCGGAGCCTTCGCCGTGCAGCCCTGCACCGACGTCGTTGACCACGACACGGGCGCCCTCCGCGGCGAGCAGGAGCGCCTCTTCGCGGCCGATGCCCCGTCCCGCACCGGTGACCACCGCCACCTTCCCTTCGAGCAGTCCCATCGTGATGCCTCCTCGTACCAGCCGTGCGCCGCGCTGCGCGCCGAACCGGTCGTTCCGGGGGGTGCTGCCGGAGGCGGTGCCTGCCGGCCGCGCGGCGCAAGCAGTGTGGCCGATGGGTCTGCTCAGGGGCAAAAGCGGGCCAGCGACTCTGCGGTCACCTGCCCGATCAGCGCGACCGTCTCGCCGCGGGCCTTCGCCCGTCCGAAGCGGGCCGTGAGGCTGACGACCGCCAGCCCGGCGGGGGGTGCGGCGAGCAGCGCACGGTCCGAGCCGCCGGCGATGCAGAGCACCGGCAGCGGCCGTCCCAGCCGCGTGCGGGCCTGGGCCAACGCGAGCACGCCGCCCGGTACCTTGCCCTCGAAGGAGGGCGGATCGAGGTGGCCCTCGCCGGTGACGACCAGATCGGCGCGCTCCAGGCGTGCCGGCAGCCCGACGAGACCGGAGACGAAGTCGAACCCCGGCTCGATGCGCGCTCCGAGCGCGACCAGCCCGCCGGCCAGGCCCCCGGCCGCGCCGGCGCCCGCCACGCTGGTGACATCGACACCGGTCTCGCGCCGGTAGCGCGCCGCAACGTCGGTCAGACGCCGGCCCAGCGCCTCGACCTGGGCAGGCGTCGCGCCCTTCTGGGGGCCGAAGACCCGGGCGGCGTCGGTGAACGCCGTCGTCACGTCGCTCGCCACGACGAGCTCCACGCCCCGGAGCACGGCCGGCGAGCCGACTGCGTCGAACGCACCCTCGCCGCCGTCGGTGGTGGCCGAGCCGCCGCAGCCGATCACGATGCGGCGGGCCCCCGCGTCGCGGGCCGCCAGCAGGAGCTGTCCCACGCCGCCGGTGCCGGCGCGCACGGGGTCCTCGCCGTGCGGCTTCGGGAGGAGATCACGCCCGGCGGCCCGCGACATCTCGACGACGGCGGTCGGGGCCGCAGTGGCGCCGGCCCCTTCCAGCATGCGCCACTCGGCCTCGACCGGTGCGCCGAGCGGGCCGGCGACCGTCGTGACGTGCTTCGTCCCGCCGAGCGCGTCGAGCAGGCCCTCGCCGCCGTCCGACATGGGGACCTCGTCGGCCGTCCACCCGGCGGCACGGGCCGCGTCGGCGATGGCCGACGCCACCTCCGCCGCGCTGGCCGTGCCCCGGAACTTGTCGGGTGCGGCGACCAGGTGGGGCACGAGAGTGGACGCTACCGAACGCCCCCGTCCGGCGGGACCCGTTAGCTTGAGGCCCATGCCGACCTGGCGAGGTGCAGCGCGGCGCCTGCGCGGCGCACCCCTCCCCGTCCCGGGCGCGGCGAAGTGGCGCGGATTGTCGAGGCAGTCGGCGCAGGACGTCCTCGACCTCGTCTACGAGCTCATCCTCGCCCGCGAGCCCGATGCGACCGGGGCCGAGAGCTTCCTCGAGGGCCTGCGGAACGGCACCATCACGCCCCAGGAGCTGGCGGCGGTGGCGATCGCGTCGGGGGAGTGGTGGTCGGTGACCCCGTTTCCCGGCCTGGGCCGGTCGCTGCACTTCAGCCGCATGATGTTCGTCCGCTCGCTCCCGCCGGCGAAGACCATCCTCGACTTGGGCGGCACGTCGCTGGGTAACGCGACCGGCGCCCTCGTGCTCATGGGGTACCCCTACCCGTTCGACGACCTCGTCGTGATCGACCTGCCCTCCGAGGAACGCAATGAGCTGTACCGCGAGGCGGCCTCCCCTGAGGTGACACAGACGGCGTTGGGGCCGGTGCGTTACCGCTATCACTCCATGGTCGACCTGTCGGACTACGCCGACGGCTCGGTTGACCTCGTCTACAGCGGCCAGTCGATTGAGCACGTCCCGATCGGGGAGGGCGACACGGTGCTGTCGGAGGTGCGCCGGGTCCTGCGGCCGGGCGGGTATCTCGCCCTTGACACCCCGAACGCCAGGGTGACGCGGCTGCAGCAAGACGAGTTCATCGACCCCGATCACGAGCACGAGTACACCGACGCCGAGATGCGGGCGAAGCTCAACGCGGCGGGCTTCGAGGTGGTCGGCGCATGGGGCCTGAACCATGCCGGCCCCAGCCTGCGCGCGGGCCGCTTCGCGGCCGACCAGGTGGCGACGGCGCGCGGGCTCTTCCACCAGATCGAGGACTGCTACCTCCTGGCCTACCTCTGCCGGGTGCCGGGTTGACCGGCCCCGGCCGCGGGCGGCCCGGCCGGGCCTCCCGGCGGGAAACGGGCCACGTTGCGTGCGGGCGAGAGGACTCGAACCTCCACCCCCTCGCGGGGACCGGGACCTAAACCCGGCGCGTCTGCCAATTCCGCCACGCCCGCAGCGGTCCCGCGATGCGGGTGATCAGGGAGTGTACGGCCGTGCGCCGACGGGTGCCCCCTCCGGCCACTAGCCTCGTGGCCATGGCCACCGCATCTTCAGCCCCCCAGATCACCGCCGCCGGGGCCGACCTCGACTCCGCCGGCCGGGTCTTCCAGCAACTGCTCAAGGAGCGGATCGTCTTCATCGGGAGCGCGATCGACCAGGTCACAGCCAACCTCGTCTGTGCCCAGCTGATCCTTCTCGAAGCGGAGGACCCCGACAAGGACATCTCGGTCTACATCAACTCCCCGGGTGGCTCGGTGACCGACGGCCTGGCCATCTACGACACCATGCAGTACGTGCGGCCCGACGTCTCGACCATCTGCGTGGGTCTGGCGGCGAGCATGGGCCAGTTCCTGCTGTGTGCCGGTGCCCCGGGCAAGCGCTACGCCCTGCCGCATTCGCGCATCTTGATGCACCAGCCGTCGGGGTCCATGCAGGGTCAGGCAGCCGACATCGCGATCCAGGCCGAGCAGATCATCTACCTCAAGCGGATGATGGCCGAGCGCATCGCCTTCCACACGGGGCAGCCGCTCGAGCGAATTGAGACGGACTCGGACCGGGACCGCTGGTTCACCGCGGAAGAGGCCTGCGAGTACGGTTTCATCGACAAGGTCATCGACCGCTCGACGGCTACGGCAGCGTCAGGGAACGCATAGACGTGGCTTTGGACGTTCCGGCCTCCTCGTCGGACGCGGACCAGGGACTCGAGGAGGCCGAGGTACGAGTGGCGGACAATTCGCCGATGGCGGCCAAGGTAGCCGGTCTCGGTGAGCGCGCCATACGGCGCGGCTCGGTCACCCGCGTCGTCACCCCCACCATCAGCGTACGCAAGCGGCTGCACGAGATCTGGCTCTCCCGCGAACTGCTGATCTACCTGATTCGGACCGAGATCAAGGTCAAGTACAAGAACTCGGTCCTCGGGCTGGTGTGGTCGATGGTCGCCCCGGCCATGACGCTGGCCATCTACTTCTTCGTGTTCAACATCGTCCTCGGCCAGAAGATGCCGAACTTCGTGATCTACCTCTTCGCCGGGCTCCTCTTGTGGAACCTCTTCTCACTGGGGGTCCTCACAGGCACGGGCGTCGTGGTGAACAACGCCGGCATCGTCAAAAAGGTGTCGTTCCCCCGCGAGATCCTGGCCTTGGCGGCCGTCGGGTCGGCCTGCGTCTTCTTCTTCTTCCAGTCCATGGTCATGGTGCTCTTCATGGTCGTGCTGAAGGCGCCACCGGACATGGCCTACCTCCCGCTCCTGGTCCTCGCTCTCATCGCCGGGGTGATCTTGGCCTCGGGCCTGGGCATCCTGTTGTCGTCGGTCAACGTCTACCTGCGGGACACGCAGCACCTGATCGAGGTGGTCCTCACGGCCTGGTTCTGGGCCTGCCCGATCGTGTATCCGTACTGGACAATTGAGAAGAAGCTGGGGCCGCACGGGCTCACGTGGGTCTACTTCCTCAACCCCCTGACACCGCTGGTGTTGACGTTCCAGCGCTGCCTCTACGCTCACCCCGTCGTCAACGAGAGCGGCGTCGCCACCCAGATTCTCCCGACGCAGGGCTACCTCTGGTACACCGCGCTGGTCCTCGGCGTGTTGTTCCTCTCCGCCTGCCTCTTCCTGGTCGCCCTCGCCGTGTTCGGCCGGCTCGAGGGCAACTTCGCCGAGGAGCTTTAGCCGTGAGTGATTTCGCGGTCGACGTGCGCAACGTCTCCAAGCGATTCCGCCTGGCCCACGGCCAGTACAACTCGGTCAAGGAGCGCATCATCCACGGTGGCAAACGGCAGGCCACGGAGGACTTCTGGGCCCTGCGCGACGTGTCCCTCACGGTCCGATCGGGCGAGACGGTGGGGATCCTCGGGCGCAACGGCTCGGGCAAGTCGACCCTCCTCAAGTGCATCTGCGGCGTGCTCCAGCCCACTTCGGGCGAGGTTGCGGTCCGGGGCAAGCTGGCGGGGCTGCTGGAGCTCGGAGCCGGCTTCCAGCAGGACCTGACCGGCCGGGAGAACATCTATCTGAACGGATCGCTGCTGGGTATGTCCAAGCGCGAGACCGACAAGGTCTTCGACGCCATCGTCGACTTCTCCGAACTGGAGGAGTTCATCGACGGCCCCGTGAAGTTCTACTCGTCCGGTATGTACGTGCGGCTGGGCTTCGCCGTGGCGGTGAACATGGACCCCGACATCCTCGTGGTCGACGAGGTGCTGGCCGTGGGCGACGAGCGGTTCCAGCGCAAGTGCCTCGACCGGGTGAACCAGTTCCAGCACGAGGGGCGCACGATCCTGCTCGTCACGCACTCGGCCGACACCGTGCGCACCATCTGCGACCGCGGTGTCGTACTCAGCCACGGCCTGCTCGTGGCGGAGGGCGAGCCCGGCGAGGCGACGCGGATCTTCCGGGAGCGCCTGATGGCCGAGGGGGCCGGCATGTCCATCATCGACCCGGCGGTCGTCGCGGTGCCCGCCACGCCGCCGAGCGCGGGGAGCGACGCGCTGCCCGACGCCGAGCGGCCGGTCCGGATGCGCTCCGTCCACCGGATCTTCTCGGGCGACAACACGGTCCCGTACATGCGGTCGGGCGACGACCTCACCATCCGGGTCGAGTTCGAGACGCTCTACCCCGTCGACGACGTCGTGTTCTCGCTCGATGTCCGGGACGCCGACGGCAACTCCCTCATGCGCACCGACACCTCCATCATCGGGATGCCTATCGACGCCCCCCCGGGGACGAGCGTCATGCACTTCGGCATCACGCAGATGCCGTTGCTCGACGGCTCCTTCTCCTTCGCCATCGGGATCCAGAGCCGCGGCGGCATCCTCTACGACTGGCGAGAGGAAGCGGGGACGTTCGAGGTGATGAACCCCGGCAAGACGACCGGTTTGCTCCGCATGAACGTGCACGCGGCGCTCATCTCGACCGAGAGCGTGGACTCCGCCGCGCTGGCGCAGCCCGGCTGAGCGGGACCCGCACGATGACCGACACCGAGGCCACGATGCCGGCTGATCCCCAGGCGTACCTCGACCAGGTCATGGCGGAGATCGCCGACGAGGTCCGGGCGCGCCGCGCCTCGGGCGACCTGCCGCCCAAGCTCGAGCGCGAGCTCGACGAGCTGTTCCTGGCCCACTCCCCGGTGGCCGGCCGCGGGGGCGACCTGGGCGAGGCCCTGCGGATGGTCGACGCCGCCACCTTCATCGACCCCGTGGTGCCGATCGAGTCGGAGCGCGCCGCGGGTGCGGTCGTGAAGAAGGGGATGCGTTCCCTCCTGCTCTGGTACATGGGATGGGTCACGCACCAGATGAGCCAGTCGGCCGCAGCGGTCAGCCGCGCCCTGCACATCGTCGACGGCCGGCTGCAAGAGCTCGAACGCCAGCTGGAGGTCCAGCGTGTCCCGGAGGCGGGCGTGGTGGAGTTCCCGGCGTTGCACGGACCGGACGCCTGGTGGGTCGAGCCCGCGGTGGCCACGGTGGCCACGGCACACGGACGCATCCTCCACGCGGCCTGCGGCGACGGGTGGTTGGTCCGCCGCATCGTGTCGGCCGGCGGCGACGCCTACGGCGTCGATCCCCGCTCCCACGTCGTCGACAGGGCCGACCTCGGCCCGCTGGACCTGCGCGCTGAGCCGGTGGCCGAGCACCTGCGTGCGGCCGCCCCCGCCGGGCTGGCGGCCATCGTGCTGAGCGGCACCGTCGACGGTATGGCAGGCGGTGAGCGGTCCCAGCTCCTGAGCGCCATCGGCACCAGGCTGGCCCCGGGTGGGATGCTCGTGATCCATTCGGTGAGCCGGGCGGCCTGGGACGGCGCCGACGCGCCAGCGGGGGCCGACCTCGCGCCGGGGCGGCCGCTGCGCCCCGAGGCCTGGTGCCAGCTCCTGGAGCAGGGTGGCTACGAGGCGACGACCGCGCGGCCCGGCCCAACCGGGAGCGACTTCCTCGTCACCGCGGTCCGGGCCAGCATCGTGACGCCGTACCCGCCTGCGGAGCGGTGACCGCCGCCGCCGGGGGGCCGGTGGCCGTCCACCAGTTCATCCCCACCCTGAACCCGCACGACGCAACGGGGACGCACACCCTCATGCTGCGCGACGCCTTACGGGCCGCGGGCTGGCAGTCGGAGATCTTCGCCGAGGCGATCCACGACGACCTGGCCGAGCTCGCCTACAAGCACTGGATGTACCCCGAGCACGCAGCCAGGGGTGACGTGGCCATCTACCAGTTCACGACGTCCTCGGCCGTGGCCCCCTACCTGGCCGAGCACGGGATGCCCCTCATCCTCGACTACCACAACTTCACCGGACCCGAGTACTTCGACGGCTGGGAGCCCCTCAGCGTGCAGCGGGCCGCCCGGGCGGCCGATGAGCTGGCGCTGCTGGCACCGCAGGCCGTCCTCGGCCTGGCCAAGAGCCGGTTCAGCGAGGAAGAGCTGCGGGGGGCGGGCTGCCGGCGTACGGCCGTCGTGCCGGTCCTGGCCGACTACCGGCGCGTCACGGCCGCTCCAGATCCGCGGGTGGCCGCCGAGCTCACCTGCCTGCGCGCCGGCGGCGGCGCCGACATCCTCTTCGTGGGCCGGGTCGTGTCCTCCAAGGCGCAACACGAGCTCGTCAAGGCGCTGTGGGCCTACCGCCGCCTCTACGACCCGCGGGCGCGCCTGCACCTCGTCGGGGGCACATCGAGCTACGAGTACAACAAGGCGCTGCTCGGGTTCGTCCACGACCTCGGGCTGACGGGTGCGGTGCACATCACCGGCGAGGTGTCGGATGCGTCGCTCGCCGCCCACTTCGCCGCCGCCGACGTCTACCTGTCGCTCTCGGCACACGAGGGATTCGGAGTCCCGCTCGTCGAGGCGATGGTGGCCGGGGTGCCCGTCGTCACCCGCGGCGCGGGCGCCGTGGCGGACACGGTGGCCGATGCCGCCCTGCTCCTGGCGGCTGCCGACCCCACCTACGTGGCGGCCGCCCTGCATCGCGCCTGCACCGATGACCGTCTCCGCGCCGTGCTGATCGCCTCGGGGAGGCGCCGGGCGGCCGAGCTGTCGGGGGACACGGTGGCCGCGAGCCTCGTGGCCGCCATCGCCGCCGTCGTGGGACGACCGTGAGCAAGAAGGTGGCGTTCGTGACGCCGCGCTACGGGCCACAGATCATGGGTGGCGCGGAGACAGCGGTGCGCCAGCTGGCCGAGCATCTGTGCGCCCACACGGACTGGGAGGCCGAGGTCCACACGACCTGTGCGCTCGACGCCATCACATGGGACGACGTCCTCGACCCGGGGGCGACCGAAGTCAACGGGGTCACCGTGCACCGGCATCCGTCCGCGCACGGCCGCCTGCCCGACTTCTACGGGCTGGACGGGACCGTCCGCCTGGCCCCCCGCCTGGCGACGCGGGAACAGGGGGAGCGCTGGGTCGACTACAACGGCCCCGTCTCCCCCGAGCTGGTCGACGCAGTGTGCGCGTCGGACGCTGATGCCGTCGCCTTCTCCCCGTACCTCTACCACCCCACGGTGGCGACCATCGGCAAGGTCAGGGTGCCGGCGGTGTTCCACCCGGCGGCGCACGACGAGCCGGCATTATACCTCCCGGTGTTCCGTGGCAGCTTCGGCAGCGCAGACGCCTTCTGCTTCTACACCGCGGCCGAACGCGCCCTCGTCGAGCGCATGTACCCGGTGGCCGAGCGCCCCCAGATCGTGCTCGGTCTCGGTGTGGGCGACTCC
>Ga0116216_10003283_pt1 | contig 10546 bp, 7 predicted proteins | sample Sb_taG_11_FD_89696 | JGI IMG/M metagenome (GOLD analysis project Ga0116216, IMG submission 89696) | Peat soil microbial communities from Weissenstadt, Germany - Sb_50d_3_AS metaG | ecosystem: Environmental > Terrestrial > Soil > Wetlands > Peat | place: Germany: Weissenstadt | collected 2010-09-21
ACGAAATCCTGCTCCACCTGCTCGGCCTCGCCCTTGCGAAGCAGGCCGTGATCGACGAAGACACAGGTCAGCTGCGAGCCGATGGCCCGCTGCACCAGCGCGGCGGCGACCGCCGAGTCGACCCCGCCGGACAGGCCGCAGATCGCGTGACCGGTTCCGACCTGAGCGCGGATCAGCTCGGTCTGCTCGGCGATGATGTTCCGCATCGTCCAGTCCGTCCGGCACCCGGCCGCGGTCAGGAACTGCCTGATGATCTGCATGCCGTGCTCGGTGTGCGCGACTTCGGGATGGAACTGGATGCCGTACAGCCGGCGGACCGGATCCTCGGCCGCGGCCACCGGCGTGCCTGCCGTGCTTGCCGTGACAGTGAATCCGTCCGGCGCCTGGGTGCAGGTGTCCCCGTGCGACATCCAGACCTGCTGCCGAGCGGGCAGACCGCCGAGCAGGACGTTGCCCTGGCTGCGGCCCACCTCTGGCAGGCTGTCCGGCAGCGCGCTGTCCGGCAGCGCGCTGTCCGGCGGCAGGCTGTCCGGCGGCACGCTGGTCAGCTGCAGCGTCGCGGCCCCGTACTCACCACCGCCAGTCCTGGTGACCTCACCGCCGAGCCCGCGCACCATCAGCTGGAAGCCATAGCAGATCCCCAGAATCGGCACGCTCGCTTCAAACAGTCCAGCAGGCGCGGGCGGCGCTCCCGGCGCGTAGACCGAGGCAGGCCCGCCGGACAAGATGATCGCCGCGGGCTTGCGTGCCAGCATCTCGGCGGTCGACATGCTCGCGGGCACGATCTCGGAGTAGACCTGGCACTCGCGCACCCGGCGGGCTATCAGCTGCGCGTACTGAGCGCCGAAGTCAACCACCAGAACCGGACCCGACTCGACAGCCGGTCCACCACTCCGGCTAGCCAAGGCCCCCACCGCCACCGCAGGCATGCACCGCGCTAGCTTACTTTGCCGGCCGTCGCTGAGCCGGCGGCGCGTTTCCGGTGTCAGGCTGGGCCGATCCTGGGCTGGCGAGCGCGTCACCAGATTCCGCGGACCCACCACCTGGGCCACCGCGCGATCCGCGACCGGGAGCGTCGCCAGAGCCGCCAGAGCCGCTGCCGGGCGCCGCACTGGATGCGCCGCCGGACGGGCCGGCCGGCGCGGCAACCTGTGCCGCGGCCGGGGGCAGCTCGCTGACCTGCACCCGTGCGATCCGGCGACCGTCGAGTTCGGTCACCGTCAGCCGACTTCCCGAGACCTCGGCCGACTCGCCAGGCACCGGCAGATGGCCTAGCGCGGCGAGCAGGAAGCCGGCCACCGTCTCGTAAGGTCCATCAGGCAGCTCAATCCCGGTCTGCTCGGCAAAGTCGTCCAGGTTCATCAGGCCGTCGACATCGATCTCCCCGGTTCGCAGCCGTCGTGATGGTCTGTCCTCGACGTCGTACTCGTCCTGGATGTCGCCGATCAGTTCCTCGACCAGGTCCTCCAGCGTCACGATCCCGGCCGTTCCGCCGTACTCATCCACCACGATCGCCAGGTGGGCACGGTCCCTTCGCATCTCCGACAGCGCTGACATCACCGTCTTGCTGGTCGGCAGCATCTTCACTGACCGGCTGATCTCGCCCACCCGGGCGGATCCGTTGCGGCCTGGATCGAGCAGATCGCGGGCGTGCACAAATCCGATCACATCGTCATAGGATTCCTGGAAGACCGGGAACCGCGAGTGCGTCGCCCCGGCCACCACGGCGGTGGCCTGGGTCAACGGCATCGACGCTGGCAGGAACTCAACCTCGGTCCTTGGCACCAGGACCTCGCGGATCTGCCGTTTTCCAGCGTCGAACACCTCGCTGACGATGTGCCGTTCGTCAGCCGACAGGTTCTGATGCCCGGCGACCAGGTCGCGCAGCTCGTCGCTGCTCATGACGCCGCGGCCTGCCTTCGGGTCCCCGCCGAGCAGCCGGACGACCAGATTCGTCGACTTGGTCAGCAGCCAGACCAGCGGCCGGGCGAGGGTCGCGATCCGGTCGAGCACAGGTGCGGCGGCCAGCGAGATCCGCTCCTGCCGCTGCAGCGCGATCCGCTTGGGCGCCAGCTCACCGAAGACCAGGGAGAAGAAGGCAATCCCCAGCGTCACGATCAAGACAGCGAGCACCGAGGCGAGCTGACTGGGCAGCTGCCGGGCCAGCGGGCGTTTGAGGTCCGCCGCCAGCGTCGCGGCGCCGAAGGCCCCGGACAGCAGGGTGGCGACGGTCACACCGATCTGAACGGCGGAAAGGAACCTGTTCGGGTCGTGGGCCAGCCGCGCCGCTCGCAGCCCGCGCTTGCCGCGTTTGGCCAGCGCCCTGACCTGGCCCTCGCGCAGCGACACCAGGGCCATCTCAGCGGCAGCGAAAAACCCGCCGATGAGAACGATGGCAAGGACAAGCAGGATGTCCCAGCCGACGCCACTCACGTCTGATTCCTGACCTCGGCAGTCAGCCAGGCTCGACGGCTGCGTTGCTGGCAGCCACCGTCCATGACCGGCACCGCGCGGACGCGCGGTGTCCGAACAGTCTAAGCAGTCCCGGCCGGACGAGCGAGCCTGGCCGCCGCCCCCGTCCGCGGACCCCGGTTGTCGTGCTGTGCGATGCTGAGCAGATAGGCAGAGATCAGGCGATAACCACTCGCGAGGAGGCAGGTGCATGGTGGCTGGGGTCAAGGACGATGCGGCCGCGATCAGCGCGGAGATAGCCGAGCTTCGGCACGCGATTCACCGCGAGCCCGAGATCGGGCTGCACCTGCCGGAGACGCAGCGCAAGGTCCTGGCCGCACTGGACGGGCTGCCGCTGGAGATCACCTGCGGCAAGGCGCTGAGCTCGGTGACCGCCGTCCTGCGCGGCGGCCGTCCGGGCAGCACGGTGCTGCTCCGCGGCGACATGGACGCGCTGCCGGTGACCGAGCGCACCGGTCTGCCTTACGCATCAGCGGTACCTGGCCGGATGCACGCCTGCGGCCACGACCTGCACACCGCCATGCTGGCTGGCGCGGCCAGGATCCTCGCCGCCCGGCGAGCGGATCTGGCCGGAAACGTGATCTTCATGTTCCAGCCGGGCGAGGAGGGCCACGGCGGCGCCAAACTGATGATCTCCGAGGGCGTCCTTGACGCGGCAGGCGATCGCCCGGCCGCCGCCTACGCGCTGCACGTCGCCTCCAACAAGCTGTCGCTCGGGACCGCCTCAAGCCGGGCCGGCACCTTCATGGCCGCCTCCGATACCCTGCATGTCACCGTGCGGGGCCGGGGCGGGCACGGCTCCCAGCCGCACCTCGCCGCCGATCCGATCCCGGTCGCCTGCGAGCTGGTGACCGCACTGCAGGCGATGGTGACCCGCCGGTTCGACGTCTTCGATCCGGTGGTGATCACGGTCGGCACCTTCCATGCCGGAACGGCCGACAACGTGATTCCCGACGACGCCAGTTTCATCGCGACGGTGCGCACCTTCTCACCAGCCACCCGCGATAAGGTCCGCGACGCGGCCCTGCACCTGGTCCGGCAGGTGACCGCGGCCCACGGGCTGGGGGCTGACGTCGAGTTCGTAACCGGCTATCCGGTGACCGTCAACGATCCGGCCGAGGTCGCCTTCGCCGGGCAGACCACCGCCGACCTGTTCAGCGAGCAGCGGTTCGAGACCGCTTCGAATCCGCTGACCGGCTCGGAGGACTTCTCCTACGTGCTGCAGCAGGTTCCTGGCGCCTTCATCATGATCGGCGCCTGCGCACCCGATGCCGACCCGGCCACCGCACCGAACAATCACTCGGCTGAGGCCGTTTTCGATGACGGGATCCTGGCCGACGGCACCGCACTCTACGCCGAGCTGGCGCTGCGCAGGCTGGCCGCTGGCTAACCCGCCGCCGCCCGCAAGCGCGCGCCCCGTCGGCCGCCAGTACGCGCCGGTGCTTCGGCGCGCGATCGCCTGCCAGCGCGCGCCACCATCGTCCGCCAGCGCGGCCATCGCCCGCCGCTGTCGGCGGAGTTACAGGCTGGCTACGTCGGCCTGCTTGGCCCGGACTGCCTCGGCGGCCGCCCGCAGGCCGGCCAGCTCGTCGGCAGTCAGCTCGCGCTCGCAGATCCGGCGGATGCCGGACGCGCCGATCTCCGCCTCGACACCGAGGAAGACGCCGGAGATACCGTACTGGCCGTCCACCCACGCACAGACCGGCATGACGTCACCAGCATCGGTGGCGACGGCACGGGCCATCCTGGCCGCAGCCGCGGACGGTGCGTAGTAGGCCGAACCAGTCTTCAGCAGCCCGACGATCTCCGCACCGCCGTTCCTGGTCCGCTCGACCAGCGCGGCGATCTCATCCGCCCCGAGCAGGTCGGTCAGGGCTCTGCCGCTGACCTCGCACGCCGACGGCACCGGCACCATCGTGTCGCCGTGCGAGCCCAGGGTCAGCGTCCGCACCGAGCCGACCGGCACACGCAGACGCTCGGCGACGAAGTAGCTGAACCGGGCCGTGTCCAGCATTCCGGCTTGCCCGATGACCCGATGCGTCGGGAACTGCGACACCTTCGCAGCCAGCGCGGTCATCTCGTCCAGCGGGTTGGAGACCACGACCAGGACCGCGTCAGGTGCGTGCTTGACCACCTGCTCGGTCACGCTGCGCACGATCTTGGCGTTGACCCCGATCAGGTCCATCCGGCTCATGCCTGGCTTGCGCGGCAGTCCGGCGGTGATGATCACGATGGACGATCCGGCGACCGACTCATAGCCCTCTCCGGCCGGGCCGGTCGTCTGGCCGGTGACCGTGGTCTCGAAGCCCTCGATCGGGCGCGACTGGTTCATGTCCAGCGCCAGCCCCTCCGGCTTGCCCTCCACGATGTCGGTCAGCACCACCTCATCGAAGATGTCGTACTCGGCCAGCCGCTGAGCGGTGGTCGAGCCGTAGAACCCCGCGCCGACGACGGTCACCTTGCCTGAACGGGCCATTGACATGATCTCCTTCGTTTCTCGCTCGGTGCCTGCGCACGCGGTCACTCCATCGCGGCCTGCAGGTTCTGGTGCAGCGCGCCCAGGAATTCCTCGGTGGTCAGATACGGGGCGTCCGGGCCGATCAGCAGCGCCAGGTCCTTAGTCATCTTGCCGCTGACCACTGTGTCGACGCACACCCGCTCCAGGGTCTCGGCGAACGCCGAGACAGCCGGCGTGCCATCCAGCTTGCCGCGGTACGCCAGCCCCCTGGTCCAGGCGAAGATCGAGGCGATCGGGTTGGTCGACGTCGGCCTGCCCTGCTGGTGCTGCCGATAGTGCCTGGTCACCGTGCCGTGCGCCGCTTCGGCCTCGATGCACGAGCCGTCCGGCGTCATGAGCACGCTGGTCATCAGCCCGAGCGAGCCGAACCCCTGGGCCACGATGTCGGACTCGACGTCGCCGTCATAGTTCTTGAGCGCCCAGACGATGCCGCCGTCGCCCTTGATCACCTGGGCCACCATATCGTCGATCAGCCGGTGCTCGTAGATCAGGTTGGCCGCATCGTAGTCGGCCTTGAACTCGGTCTCGAATACCTCGGCGAAGATGTCCTTGAACCGCCCGTCGTATGCCTTCAGGATCGTGTTCTTGGTGGACAGGTAGAGCGGGAAATGCCGGTCCAGCGCGTAGCGCATCGTGGCCCTGGCGAAGTCCGCGATCGAGTCATCGAAGTTGTACATCCCCATCGCGATGCCACCCCCGGTGAACTGCGCCACCTCCATGGAGATCGGCTGCACGCCGGACCCTTCGGCCGGCCGATACGAAATCGTCACCACCCCGGGCCCTGGCACCACGAAGTCGCTGGCGCGGTACTGATCACCGTGCGCGTGGCGGCCGATCACGATCGGCTTGGTCCAGCCTGGAACGAAGCGAGGGATGCTCTCGATCACGATCGGCTCGCGGAATACGACGCCGCCGAGGATGTTGCGGATCGTCCCGTTCGGCGAGCGCCACATCTTCTTCAGCCCGAATTCGTCCACCCGAGCCTCGTCCGGCGTAATCGTGGCGCACTTGACCCCGACTCCATGACGCTTGATCGCATTGGCCGAATCGATGGTGACCTGGTCGTCGGTGGCATCGCGATTCTCAATCGACAGGTCGTAGTAAAGAAGCTCAATATCGAGGTACGGCAGGATCAGCTCGTCCTTGATGAACTGCCAGATAATCCGGGTCATCTCATCCCCGTCAAGCTCTACGACGGGGTTGGCCACCTTGATCTTGGACATGCCGACGCATCCCTTCATCTCCGCTAGCTGCTAGCAATACCGTTTAACCTGGCTGCCTGACGGCGCCTGCCGAAACCGCTCAGCCAGGTGCCGGCAACACCAGCGCGCCAATAAGCAGGCAGATACCTAGCGCGGCGAGGATCGCGACATCCAGCAGCCGCTGTCTTGACGAAAGCATGCCTGCCCGATGCTCGGGCAGGATCAGCCTGGCTAGCGCGGCAGCAAGCAGCACGCCTGCAAAGACCAACGTACCGCCCCGCACCTGCCGGATCCCCTGGCGGATGGTCAGCAGCGCGGCTGCGGTGCCGGCCAGCACGAGCAGATACGGGAGCTGCGCGAAGCGCAACTGCCCCGACCTGCGCAGCGGCACAGACGATGAGTCATCAGCCACGCCGCGGCGCTGCGCATCAGTCCGGTTCGCGGCGCTGCTAGCTGACGACTCATCCAGGTCGGCGGGCCGTTCGCTGGCCGACGGCCACTGCGGATCCTGGGCGACCCGCCCCGCTGGCCTCAGCTGCCCGGCTGCGGTCCGGCGCCTCCCGGCCTGGCGGCGGCCGACCAGTATCCGGCCCGAGGCCGGTGCCGCGTGTCTCATGCCTGTTCCTCCAGACCACCCGCTCGGAAGTGTACTTCCCTTCGGGTCCGATACCGGGTCGGGGAGTCAGGTCCCAGCCGGCTTGCTCCCTGGCTGCGGCGATAGCCCGATCCGGACCGGATTACGTCCCGGTCAGCGCCCGGCAAAGATAGTCGCGCTCAGCGGCGGAACGCCGTCCCGGGTTGGATTCCGCCGTCGCGGGTAGCTGGAAGGTGAAGCGGAGCTGCCTGCTCCGGGCGTGCGGGAGGCACTGTGATGGAAGGCCCCTACATCCAGGTCGCCGACACCGGAGCGGTCGTGCCGCTCCTTCCTGAGATCACCACGATCGGCCGCGGCAGCTATGTGGACGTCCGGCTGGCCGACCCGAGCGTATCGCTGCTGCACGCCGAGATCGTCCGGCGCGGGCCTTACACCTATGTGAGCGACCTAGGTTTATCGCGAAACGGCACCAGGGTGAACGGTCGGCTCGTCGCCAGGCGGGTGCTGACCGAGGGCGATGCCCTGGCATTCGGATCAGCCAGGTGCCGGGTCGGCGGGATCACGGCCGACGAGCTCGCCGAGACCGAGCTGCCCAGGTCATCAGCGCCCGAACTGACCCGCCGCGAGCTTGACGTCATCGCCTCGCTCTGCCGGCCGGCCATGTCCGACGACGCGTTCGTCACCCCGGCCACGGCGCGGGAGATCGCGGCGGATCTGGTAGTCACCGAGGCGGCCGTTAAGCAGCATCTGCTTCGCCTGTACTCCAAGCTCAGGATCTCCGAGGGACAGAACCGCAGGATCCGGCTGGCAAACGAGGTGGTGGCGCTCGGCCTGGCCCGGCCACAGCTGCCGGAAGACGGGTACGCCGCCCAAGTACCGCCAGCGCCGGTTCCGTCAGCGCCGCCGATTCCTCGGCAGGGGCAGCCGGTCCGGGCCGCGTCCAGGCAGGCGTTACCCGCCGCAGCGGCATCCAGGCAGCAGGCCCGCGGCCAGCCTGGGCCAAGGCCGGCCGCGCTCAGGCAGGTCGGCCCTGGGCTGGCGGTGCCTGATCGGGCCGGCCGCGCCGGGCTCACAGACCGAACTGGCGGGCCAGCCTGAGCAGACTCAGCCGGATGTCGCTCAGCATGGAATGAACCGTGGACAGTTGAGCCAGCTCGGCGTGCAGCGTGCCTACCGGCCAGTAGGCGGCGGGCTGGGCGACGGCGGTGGTACCAGCCCACGCTGCCAGCGCGAGCACGCCGACGTAGGCGACAGCCAATCTGCTTGGCGTCCGAGCGACCGAGCCGAACAGGCTGGCCAGCGTCCTGCGGCTGCTCCCAGAGCCAGGGCCGAGACCCACCATGGCGACCAGCGTCCCGGCGCCGAATGCCACCGCCAGTGGCAGCGGGTGGACAGGCACGGCGATGATCGTGATCGCGGCGGCGACGCAGAAGCCGAGCAGCGTGATCGGTGCCAGCAGCAGCAGGCTGACCAGCGAGCGCAGCACCGCCAGCGGGTAGAACGCGATGGCGACCACCCGATCACCGGCTCGCCGGCCGTCGGCCGACCGCCGCTTGGCCAGCTGACGGCTGGTGATGCTGGCCGCGCGCAGAGCCACGAGCAGGACGAGCGCGATTCCGGTGCCGATGATCGGGGCCAGCACGCTGGCAGCGGCCAGCACCGCGATCGTCGCGATCACCAGCGGGCTCCACGCGGACACCGGGCCGGCGGTCCCCTGCCCGCGCCCGGCCTTCGCGCCCGCCGCCAGCGGCGCAGCTCCGGCCGGCCCGCCGGTGCCGACTCGTCCCGGCAGCTCCGCCCAGCCCGGCCCGGCACCAGCTGACCCGGCACCGCCAGCCAGCCCAGCACCGCCAGCCAGCCCAGCACCGCCAGCGAACCCGGGTCCGCCAGCCAGCCCAGCACCGCCAGCGAACCCGGGTCCGCCGGCCAGGCCTGCTCCACCTGGCCAGGGCGGTCCGCCCGCCCAGGACCCCGCGCCTGGCGCCCCGGTGCGGCGATCGGCTGGCAGACCGGGGGCGTCAGGCACGCCGCCGACCGGACCGTAGTGCACCGGTGGCAGCAGGTCGCGCACGTCGCCAGGCCTCGCCGCGGGCAGCGGCCGGGTCGAATTCGGCCTGGCCAGGCCGCCAGGCTGATCAACCATCGTGTCCGAGGGCCCGCCCAGCATCGCCGCTGGCCGGCCTGCTACGGCACCGCCGGCCACGGCGCCCCCCGCAGCGGCACCGGCGGCTGCGGGACCGCCGGTCACGGTATCGCCGGCCACCAGCATCGCCGGGCCAGGCACCAATGCAGCCGGGTCCAGCGACGCCGCCCACTGGCTAAGCTCGGCCGCGGACGGCCGGGCGGCGGGGTCACGGGACAGCGACCGGAGCACCAGGGGGCGCAGCGGGACCGGCAGGGTGTCCAGGTCCGGCTGGCCGTGCACGATCCGGTAGAAGATGGTCTCGAATGTCCCGGTGCCGAACGGCGGCCGGCCGATCGCGGCGAACGCCAGCGTGGCGCCGAGCGAGTGCACGTCCGCGGCGCAGCCGCTTTCCTTGCCCTCGATGACCTCGGGCGCCAGGTAGCCGGGTGTACCCATGAACATGCCGGTCATAGTCAGCCGGCTCGTCTCAGGCAGCTGGGCGATGCCGAAGTCGATGACCACCGGCTCGCCGTCGGCGATCATCACGTTGCCCGGCTTGAGATCGCGGTGCACCACGCCGGCGGCATGCACGGCCGCGAGTGCCTCGGCCAGGCCGCACGCCAGCCTGGCCAGCGCTGTACCCATCAGCGGGCCGCTCTGGCTGACGATGGCATCCAGCGTCAGCCCGGGGACGTATCTGGTTACGATGTAGGGCGGATCGCCGTCCACGTCGGCATCGACGACCTCGGCCACGTACGGGCTGCGCACCCGGCGCATCGTCTCGACCTCGCGGGCCAGCCGCCGCCTGGCGTTCTCCTCCGCGGCCATGGCCGGATGCAGGGCCTTGACCGCCACCAGCTGGCCGGCCGCGTCGGCGGCCAGGTACACGACCCCCATGCCGCCCTCGCCGAGCCGCCTCAGCAGGCGGTACGGCCCAAGCCGCTCCGGCGTCCGGTCCTGCACCTTCATGACCTAATAGCTTACGGATCGGATCGCGTCCGGTGGCTGACGGCGGCCACGGAAGCGGTCGGCTACCGGCGCCAAGCCGCTTTTATGGCATAACGAATCGCTTGGCGCGGGACAATCCGCGACAGGCCGGTGACCGCCTGGTACTGCGTGCCCGGCACGCACAGCGGTCGTCCGGCGGCGACCGCGGCCAGCCCGGCCCTGGCCACCCGATCCGGGTCCAGCCAGGCGAATCGCGGCACCCCGGCTAGCTCGTCCGGCGTGTCCTGGGACTCGGTCCTGGTGAATCCCGGGCACAGCGCTGTGACGTGCACCCCCCGGCCGATCACCTCGGCGTGCAGGCTCTCGCTGAACGAGGTCACGAACGCCTTGGTCGCGCCGTACACAGCCGATCTGGGCAGCGCGAGGAACCCGGCGACCGAGGACACGTTGAGCACCCCGCCATGCCCGGCGGCCAGCATGGCTGGCAGCGCCGCGTGGGTGAGTCGCACCGGGGCGAGCGCGTTCAGCATGACCTGGCCGACGACGGCATCGGGCCCGAGTTCGGCGAACTCACCAGGCACGTCGAAGCCTGCGTTATTGACCAGCAGCTCGATTGGCCTGTCCTTCTCGGCCAGCCTGCTCTGCACCGCCGCCACCCCGGTCTCGGTGGTCAGGTCCGCGGTCAG
>Ga0116216_10003284_pt1 | contig 10545 bp, 5 predicted proteins | sample Sb_taG_11_FD_89696 | JGI IMG/M metagenome (GOLD analysis project Ga0116216, IMG submission 89696) | Peat soil microbial communities from Weissenstadt, Germany - Sb_50d_3_AS metaG | ecosystem: Environmental > Terrestrial > Soil > Wetlands > Peat | place: Germany: Weissenstadt | collected 2010-09-21
AAGGAGCGCCACGTCCATGAGCCCGTCGCTGCAGCTGTCCAGGATCAGGTTGGCGGCATCCTCGCCGATAGCACCCTCGCCGACGAACGACCAGTCGAACAGGACCGATGCGCCCGTTTCGTCGATCAGGTTGGCCGGCCAGACGTCGAGATGGCACAGGGTCCGCTCGGCCGCCTGCGCGGCGTCGAGGGCCTGCTGCGGACTGGCCCAGAGCCGCAGCAGTTCGCGGCGGACCCAGGCCGGCCAGATGGCCAGGCTCGGGTGGTCCCAGTCGGCGGCCTCGACGCTGACCCGCCGCGGCGGCCCTTCCGCGAGGTACTGCGCTAGCCAGCGGCGCGACAGCCACGGCGCGTCGGGTACCCGGCCGACCCAGCGGGCCTGCGCCGCGCCAAGCTCGTAGGCGAAGCGGGCCAGGCGCGGCACCGGCCAGTCGAAGCCCGCCGTCCCGCTGACGTCGGCCAGCCACAGCTCGACCCCGCGGTCGGCGCGCGGGCTGGCCGCCAGCAGGGCCGGGACCGTGATGCCCGCGCTGGCGTAGGCGGTCGCGGCCAGGTGTGTCTCGTAAGCCAGCGACTCGCGCCGCCAGTAGTTCCAGTGCGTCGGGTCGTCGCCGGTCGGGAACGACTTGCGCACGTCCGGTGAGGCCGGCAGCCTGGCCACCTTGAGGACGGCCGACCCGGCCGTACCCAGGACCCGCCAGATCCCGCCCGTGGCCGCGTTGCCGAGACCGTGCCGCAGAGGCTCAACGGCCCGCACATCCCCCAGGGCGGCCGGTACCTCGGCGCAGATCACTGTGGTACCGTCGGCGGTTTCGAGCCGAGTGCCTTGCTGGGTTCGCGTGCGGGCCGTTACCTGGCTGATCCCGTTCGCATGCTGCGGCACCCGCTCACGGTAGCCGAGAACCGCCGCACCGGGATTAGCTGGAAAGGACCTTGTTCGGGTCGTGCACGACCACGGTGCCCGCGATCATGTCGTGCAAGCTCCTGCGGTCCTGGCTCGTCATCATGAGGACGAACGAGGTGATCTCGGTGATGGGGCCCAGGATGCCGTCGGCGAGGCGGCCTATCACCTCACGCAGCGCCATCCACCCGAAGCCGGGCACGCTCTGGGTTTCTGGTCGCCAGCACCGCATCCCCAGCACCTGGAGCGCGGGAGTCTGGCCTTTGCGCCAGGCGATGAGTCCCCAGACGATGTAGCCGATTCCGAGCGTGATGATGGCCAGCGGAATGGCGAGGAAGTAGGCGCCGATGCGGCGGCCGGTACTGGCGAGCTCGACGCCAGCCGGCAGGACAAGACCGGACCGCTGGTCGATGTGGGTCCCCGTCGGCAATGGTTGCCCGACAATTTGACCGTAACCGTACCCGTATTCCGATCCCTGCGCGGGAACGGGCGGCGCCTGGGGAAACGAGGGCATCGTCGGCGACGCAATAGCGTCCGGCCCGGTCGCTGATTGATATGGCTCTGACATGAACCAAAGAATAATTCAACGGTGAGATTATGTGAACCCATTGCCTTTGGAAATTATGCCGGCGTCATTGCTCCAATTATGGATTAAATAGGAAATACGCGATCATTAACCGGCCAAGGGGCGGGGCTGCAGCAGTCCGAGCGGGCCGGGTGCGGTGAACGCGATCGTGAGCTCGGTCCCGCCGCCCGGCGCCGGGGACAGGCCCGATTGCGCCGGGAGATAGGGCAGGCGCTGCGCTCGGACGAACGCGAGCATGGGCGGACCGGTCGCCCCGGCGGCCAGGATCTGGGCCGACCGAAGGGGCGTGCCCATACTGGCCCCGGGACCCTGATCGCCGAAGGCCAGGATGTGGACCGGGCCGTTCACGGCCATGGCCGCGAGGATGATCAGCAGGCGCGCGTCCACCTCCCCCGCGGCGAGTTCCATCCGTGCCGCCTGCGGGAGGATGATCCGCGGGTTGGCCAGCAGTTGCGCTCCGGCCGCCCGGCGGGCGCGCAGGTCGGCGGCGAGCGCGCCGCGGTAAGCGGCGGCCCCGTCCGGGGCCATGGCCCGCACGTCGATCCGGGTCTGGCCGCTCCCGAAGCTCGCCAGGGTCTGCGGCGCGTACACGGTAACCAGCCTGCTGCCGAACATGTTGCGTACCGCCGCGGTGGCCAGGACGACGGCGGAGCCGAGCGGATCGGCCGCCTCGGGCCCGAGGACCAGCAGGTTCGCCGCAGGGATGCCGTGCTGGACGAGCGCCGAGCACATCGCGGGGTCGCAGGCCACGATCGCGCCTGCGCTGACCTGACGGGCGACCCAGGCCGCGGCGTGGTCCCGTGCGTCGGCCGCGAGCGTCAGCGGCCCGGGTACCCCCGGGCGTTCCGGCGCGGCCGGGGCGGCGGTACGCGATGCCGCCGAGCCGTTCGTCACCTCGACGGCCAGGAACACCGCCATCGCCGCGGCCGCGGACGTCAGGCCGATCCGGCGGAGGCGACGGCGCCCGGACCCGGCGTCATGGCCCGAGGCAGGGAAGGGGAATGGCGCGGACGGCGCCGATGCTTCTGGCGGCGCCGACGGCACTGGCTCGCACGATAGGTCGCCGACGCAATCCAGGTGGTAGCCGACCTCACAGTGCGCCCGGTCGCCGATCGGGGCGGCCTCCGTACGAGAGCGCCAGTACCCGGCCGCCTGGCTGTGGGCGTCGGCGAGTTGCTCGCTGAGCCCGATCTCGATCAGCCGGCGGTGCAGTTCGCTCGCGGTCCAGCGGTGCACGAACAGCTCACGGGCGGGACCGGAGATCAGCACGCCCGCGGCCTCGCACTCGGCGACGTACCCCGGGCGGCCGGCCAGAACGCCAGCGGGGACCGGCGTACGGAACACGGACGCGCGGACCAGCAGGGCCCGGGCCCCCGTGCTCAGCCGGTCAAACAGTTCGCCGAACAGCAGGTCGCTCGCGGCCAGGGCGATCAACTCCGCGCCTGGTCTGGCGAGCTGAGTGGGCTCGGGCCACTGGGCAGAACCGAACCGGCTGGCCTGGCCGGTCCTGGCCTCGACCGCGCCCTCGACCCGGCCGGCCACGTCGCCGAAGCGCGCGCCGCGCGCCAGCACCGCATCCAGGTACTCCATGGTCAGCGGGTGCCCTACGGTCAGGCGCCACGCCCACTCGCGCTCCGCGGAGGATAGCTGGCCGAGTGCGGGGAGCGACATCGCGAACTCACCGGCGCCGGAGCGGGTCAGCGGCCCGACGTGCCGGAACAACAGACGCCCGGTTTCCGCCCAGGGCAGCGTGAACGGCCGACGGCAGGTGATCAGGAGCTTCCCGGTCCAGCCGGCCAGCAGGTCCGCCAGCGTCGGGTCCCGGACCGTCCACCCGTTCGGCTGCTCCGACAGGTTGTCGTCGAAGTTGTCCAGAATGGTGAGCCGACCCGGCTGCGACTCGAAGGCCAGGCGGCCGGCCGACACCTCCCCGCAGACCGCGGCGATCGCCTGGTCAGGCGTGAGATGGCCCAACCGCGTGGCGATCTGGCCCGCAAGAGTCGACTTACCGATGCCGCCGATGCCGTGCAGGACCAGTCCGGCCACCTCCGGGCTGGCCAGGTCCGTCGACCAGTGGCGCCGCTCGGCGGACCGAATCGGCAGGGGGGTGCGGCGGCTGGGCGGCTCCGACGTCTTGACGTGACGCGCTGAATGCCTCGTTCCGCCCTGGTAAGCGGCCCCAGCCCCGGTTGGCATCGCCATTCGGGCGGCAGGCACGTCGTTCGGCAAGATACCGCGCGTCAATGCGTTGTTTTCGTCCCGAATACGGACTAATTTCGCCACCGTCACACCCCTTCCCCGTACTCCGGCAGACGGGGTAAGCCACTAATGACCTGTTATATAGCACACTGCGCGGCGCAACGAACGCTTTTAGTAATTGTCCGGTGTAACGTGCCGGGGTAATTGTGACTAAATTGGACTTTTCATGAATTGAGCAGTCTAGGTATTGGAGACCGATATGACGGGAACGGTACGCAGGTGGCGGAAGTCACGCCCCTGCGCCGGACAGGGCGAGCTCCAGACCGAGCCAGTCAGCCAGATCCCGGACCTCGTGACCCCGGCCGGATCATCGCCTGCAACTCCAGCAACGTGCGCTTCTGTAGCGCCGCGTCTAGCCCAACGGGCGAGTACTGAGACCGAAGCGGCTCCAGGCGACGAGGTGCGCGTTCGGCGCGATGGCGGCCACCGGGTCGATCTGGAGCAGGGTGAGATGGCGCAGCACGTCAAGCAGCCCGCCCGGCCTCGAGCTGGCGAGGAGCTGAGCGCGGACCGCGATGCGCCGCGCATCGGTGCGTGAGAGCTCGTGGACGGTCACGACACGAGGCTAGGTGAGGAAGGGTCACCGCGGGGAGACCAGGGCTGGCCTGGGCTCGTGACGCCTCCGGATGGCCGGGTCTCGAATAGGCTGACCTGGATGTTCGAATCGCTTTTCATTGACTCGAAACTATGTTTTAATGATCTCATGAATCGGATTCGCCCTGACGACGCGCCGCCCGGCCGCCGCGGGGCCGATCCGGCCGGCTGCCCCGGCCCGGCGGCGAGCTGACGCTGCCGGGCGCTGGCCCACAGACCGACCCGATCCGGACTCGTGTTGGAGGTGAGTGCGACGGACGCGGAGTTCGAATATGTAGACGACTACTATGATGACAACGATTGGCTATCCGAACAAGATACGACATCCATCGACCTTGAGGACGACGCCTCCGACTGGCGGGAGGCGCGTCAGCGGGCACGGCCGGAACGGAACCCGAGGCAGGTGCCGTCGCCGGGCTGGCCCCGGGACACGCGGCGGCAGGCCACGCGCGAGCCTGAGCTGCCCTTTGAGGACGAGCCTGAGCCCAGTCGCCAGACCACCCGGCGCGCGAGCGAGGGCGGCGTCCGCGCTCGCGTCGACCGTGGCTCGGCGCCGCCCAGGGCGACCAGGCGCGTGGTTGCCGACGATCCGCCGGACGACGGCGGCCGAGCCCGGCCCCAGGCGGTGCGGCGGTCCGCGTCCCGGGAAGTGGTGGAAGAACCGGTCCCGGCCCGGCCGCGAACGACCAGGCGCGCCGCCGAACAGGATCTGTCCGATGACGATGAGCGGGTCGTGCCGCGGGCCGCCCGGTACAACGTCGACCCGGAGGACAGCTACCGCGCCGCGCCGACGGTGCCCCGGCCGACCCGGCGTTCGGGCCAGGGGACCCGCTCCGGCTCGCCGGGCCACGGCCGCCTGGTGGACGAGCGGACGCAGGTTCTGATCGCCCAGGGTCGGCGTAGCACCCGGGCACGCCTGGTCCGCGCCCGCAACATCACGGTCGGGGTGACCATCGGCGTGGTGCTGGCGATCGTGGTGTCGATGATCGTGTTCAGGAAGGGCGCGGCGTGGCCCCCCAGCGTCTCCGTCGTGCAGACCGAGATCACCACCGCCTGCCAGAACCCCAACGTGTCGTCGGAGCCGAACCAGGTCAACTTCGCCTGCGGGAAGGGCACGTCCCAGGTCCTCTGGGTGTTCGCCCTCCTGACGAGCGGGAACAACCCCAATTTCGCCGACTCGAAGTCGGGCAGGAAGGGCCTGGAGCCCATTGCCGAGGCGGAGGGCGGCGAGGTGGCCTGGTCGCTCGATCTGCACCATCCGTACGACCCGTTCAATTCGATCGACAGCCTCGAGGTGGCCGCGCGGGCGATCAACAACATCGTCGGCGGGGCGAGCCTGACCTCCAGCAACGGCAAGCCCGTGGTCCAGCCCGGGCTGCTGAGCAATCCCACCAACTGCGTCAAGTACACGGGATCGGCGGCCGTGGTCTCGCGCGCCGGCTTCCCCGACATCTGCGCCAGCCCGGTAACCAGCGGCGCCGGCCAGGCCGCGCTGGTGGCCGACGTCTACGGCCAGTGGCTCGTCGGCGCCCCGTCCGTCGACGCCCAGGAGGCCAGCATCCTGTTCCAGAACGCCACCGACCCGGGAAACCCGCAGGTCCAGGCCATCCTGCGGACCTTGCCTGGAGCAAGCAGCACCGGCTGATCGGCGACCTGGGGTTAGGTCTGCGACCGCGGCCACATATCAGAACGGAAGAAGGTGATCCCCACGCAGTCCGTCAGGAAGCCGAGGTGGCAGCAGGCCACAGCACTTATGAGCCTCAGTACCTGCGGCGCGATGACCGGGTTCGCCTTCGCGCACGGGACGGTTGCCGACGTCACGTCGCCGACCAGCATGCCGGTTCACTTGCTGGCCTTCACGAAGCCGGCCCAGGCCGAGCCCACGAACGACAGCGCACTCCGGTCGGCGATCGTCAAGGCGGCTACCTACTATCTACGCCTGGCTCGGGACAAGACCCCGGCCGACATGCAGGCGCTGATCTGGCAGAACGACAGCATCGGCGGCGCCGACCACGGCGAGACGTGTGCCGCCTTCGCGAGTCTGGTACTGCAGATGGGCGCGCAGGCCACCGGTCAGGACAGCTGGGTGTCCGGTGGCGGCACGTACCCGTGGCCACTGCACGGATGGGCCGACGTCCGCGTGGAGGCGAACCCGAACTCGCCGAACGTGGTCTCCATGCAGCAGGACGCGGAGACCCACAATCGGTGGCACGCGCTCGGCGACGGGTACACGCCCCAGCCGGGCGACTGGGTGCTGTTCGACGGTCACGTCGAGGTAGTCACCAAGTACGCGGGCGGAGTCCTGTCCACGATCGGCGGCGACTCCATGCCGAACCTGTCGGTCAACGCCCACCAGTACGGCGGTCCCCTGGCCGAGCAGGGTGTGCTGGGGTTCGTCAACAACGGCGAGCTCGTGAGCACCACCAGCCAGTCCCGACCGCTGGGCGGCCAGGGGCAGGCGGACCTGGGGCAGACCGCCATCCCGGGGTTGATGGCCGGAGTGCTCAGCACTACCACCGCCGGGCAGCAGGCCGCACCTCCTGCTCAGCAGCAGTCTGCCGCGGTCCAGGCGCCGCAGGCGGCGGCCCTCGGCTCGGCGGCGATTCCCGGATTGGAGGTCCTGACCGGCATCGCCGGGGCCGGGCCGCAGGCTCCGGTGGGGGCGACCTACGGTCGGAACCAGCCGTCGACGACGCAGGTTCCCGACACGGCTACGCAGCAGGCCTTCATTAGCGAGGTGGCGCCCGGCGCGGTCGCGGCACAGCGCCGGTATGGTATCCCGGCTGCGGTTACGATCGCGCAGGCCATTGACGAGTCCGGGTGGGGCCAGAGCCAGCTGGCCACGGCGGACCACAACTTGTTCGGGATCAAGGGCACCGGCCCGGCCGGAACGTCGGTTCGGCCCACGCAGGAATACCTGGACGGGAGCTGGGTAGCTACGACCGCGTCGTTCCGGGTCTATCACAGCGTGGCCCAGAGCATCGCTGATCACAGCAAGCTCCTGGCCACCGGGGAGAGCTACCAGCAGGCCATGGCAAACCATCAGTCTCCCGACGCCTTCGCCAACGACCTCACGGGGGTCTACGCGACCGACCCCAGCTACGGGTCCAGCCTCATTGCCATCATGCGCCTGTACAACCTCTATCGCTACGACCCGACTCCGACCGCCGCGCCGACTGCCGTGACCATCACCGCCCCGGCGACGACGCAGGTCACGTCGGTCGATCACCGCGCGAACGTGCCGGGGCTCGAGCCGGTCGACCTGGCCTTCGGCGGGTCGGCCGAGCTTGGAACCACCGTTAGTGGGCCGACGGCGCATGGTGTGCCCAGGCCCCGCGGCGACATGCGGGTCAGCACGGACGGCGAAGGCCGGCCGCGCGGCGGGCAGACCCCGGCTCCCGGGCAGGGAGTGCGCACGCAGGCCACGACCGCCCCGGACGGGGTTAGCCAGGCCGGGTCGGGACGGAGCGGAGGCCGGCCGAGCACGTCGGCTCGGAGCCGGACGGCCCACGGCGGCATGACGAGCAGCACGCAGGGCTCGCGCGGCGCGAGGACCGGTGGGCAGGGCTCCGGCGGCACGCGGATAGGCGGACAGGGACCCGGCGGGACGACGAGCGGCTGGCAGGCTGCCGACAGCACGAGGAGCGGTCGCGGCGGCGGCGCGAGGACCGGTGGGCAGGGCTCCGGCGGCACGCGGATAGGCGGACAGGGACCCGGTGGCGCTACGGGCGGGCAGGGACTGGGCGGGGCGCGCATTCCCGGGCTGGCCGATGACTACCCTTCGATGTCGGGCGGCTCGGCTTCGGCAGGCACCGATGCGGTGCGGGCGGTGCGCATACCGACCCGTGCGTCGGCTTCGATTGGCGCCGACGCGGCGCGTGCCGTGCGCATACCGGCTGGTGCGCGGGCTTCGGGTGACACCGACGTCGTGCGGGCCGTGCGCATGACGGCGGCGTCAGCAGGCCGGGTGCCGGGCCGGACGACGGGCCGGGACAACGCCCACACCCGCGCTGTGCGGTACATGGCGCAGATCCCCTCCGTGGTGACGACCGACTTCGTCACGATGGCCAAGCACCCGCTCGCCCGATCCAAGCCGCTCTACGAGGACGTCGCGGGGACCAACCGCATCCAGTGGGAACTGCTGGCCGCGTGCGACTGGATGCAGTGCAAGGCCCAGCCGGGGTACTCGCCGGTCTGGGGCGAGAGGCTCGGCACCAAGAATCCCGACGGGACGCGTTTTCGCAGCAAGTCGGAAGCACTCGAGCAGTGCGCTGCCGACCTGATCGTCCTGGCGGACGCGGTGTACCAGATCGACCTGACGGCGCCGATGTTCTTGTCGGTCCTGGAGCTGGCCCAGGTGTTCGCGGCGTTCCGGTGGGGCGGCCTGCTCCGCGCGCACCGCATCTCCGCGATGGAGTTTCCCTACTCGGTGGAGGGCCTGACCGTCCAGCACCTGGACCTGCGCTGGCCGGAGATCATCGAGCCGAACGCTCCCGACCGGCCCGGGGCCCGGTTCAAGATGCCGTTCGGGGCGGTGCCCGTGGTCCTCGGCCTCGGTTACCCGGCGGTGGCGTGATGTCTCCCGGATCTCGACGATAGGTGGGACGCATGGTTCGCTTTGACACAACTCGCGACCGAACGTTGCTGGCCGATGACCCGAACGACGATGACGTCGGGCGTCCGCTCCTGCGCTGGGGCTGGCGGCGCCGCAGGCGGCGGCGCGTGCCGCGGTGGGTGACCTGGGGTGCGGTCGCCGTCGTCGCCCTCTTGATCTTCCGCAAGGCCCTTGCCTGGCTGGTGATCGCGGCGCTGTCGGGACTCCTGCACCTCGTGGGGGTCAACGTCCATCTGCCCCACCTCAAGTTCGGCTGGCCGTGGCAGTCGATCAGTTCGGGCTCCACCACCGATGTCGCGGTGGGCCCGTGGGTGCTGCAGAACATCGAGGGGATCTCCAAGCCGGCGCTCGGCACGGAGAATTTCACCTTCACCTTCACGCACAAGGTGAACAAGAGCATCGGTTTTTGGCCGTGCTGGTACTCCAGCACGTTCGCCGCGTCGGGCCGCGCTTCGGCCACCGTCGATCTCAACCCCGGGTCCGGCTGGTGGGCGCCGTCCACGGGGCACTTCGTCCTGCAGGTGCTGAGCAAGCCGGTGGCTGGCGCGGCCGGAACGGTCGCGGTTTCGCTGGTCCTGCCGCAGCCGCAGCTCCCGCAGTCCGTCCACGACGTCACCGTGGACGACACGTTCTCACACCCGATCGACACGCAGCACAGCTGGACGTATCCGGGGCTCGGCTGCGGAGCGCTGGTCAGGCCGCAGTTCGCGGAGTCCGTGCTTTACGCCCAGGCGCAGAATCTGGCCTTCCACCAGGCCACGCATAACGCGCAGGTCACGCGCCCGCTGATCAACGCGGCGAAGTCCGAGGCGGTGAAGATCATCCGGTACAACTTCATCCAGCCGACCGTGAACGCGCTGGGCTACACGCTCACGCGCTTCAGGATCATCTGGTCAGGCGCGCCGTAGTCCGCGACCGCGGTCACAGGTGGAAGCTCGTGCCGACGGAGTTCGGGATGAAGGCGTCGGGGAACCGGGCTGACATCGCGTGCTGGGCGCGCCAGCCGGTGCAGTGCGCCGGGACGAGGACCTCCGGGTGCAGGGCGGCTAGGTCGTCCAGCACCCGCGGAATCAGCGGCTCGAACGCCGGCCCGCCCAGGTGAAACCCGCCGAGCAGCGCGTACAGCGACTGGCCGCGGCATAGGCGCTGGGCGTACCTGGCGATGTTGACCACGCCCGCGTGGCCGCACCCGGTGATGACCATGAGGCCCCGGTCGCGGATGTTGACGATCAGCGCCTGGTCGTCGAGGACGAGCGGGTCGGGCTGCCAGCTCCCCTCTAGCCAGGCCTGCTGGGGCGGGAAGCCGGGCTCGTAACCGGTCGTGCGGGCCACCTCGCCGGTGATCAGCACGGACCGGCCGAACAGGAAGCTGGGCTGCCGGTCCTCGATGACGTCGAAGCCCGCCTCGGCCAGGGCGCGCGGGCTGGTGGTCGGGATCTCCAGGGGCTCGCGCCCGGGCAGCTGGAGGCGGCGCCGGCGCCAGAAGTGCGGGTGGATCAGCACCGGCAGGTTCGAGCGTCCGACGGCCTGGATCAGCCCGTCGATGCCCGTGGTGTGATCGAAATGGCCGTGGCTGCAGACGATGGCCTCG
>Ga0116216_10003285_pt1 | contig 10542 bp, 7 predicted proteins | sample Sb_taG_11_FD_89696 | JGI IMG/M metagenome (GOLD analysis project Ga0116216, IMG submission 89696) | Peat soil microbial communities from Weissenstadt, Germany - Sb_50d_3_AS metaG | ecosystem: Environmental > Terrestrial > Soil > Wetlands > Peat | place: Germany: Weissenstadt | collected 2010-09-21
GAAGGCCTTCATCGATCGCCAACTCGCCACCAAAGGCTACGGCAATGTGAGCGAGTATTTCCGATCGCTGCTGCGCGAGGCACAGCAGGCGGAGGAAGACGCTCGCCTGGAGGCCTTGTTGCTTGAGGGTCTGGCGGGCGGCGGCGACATTCCGCTGACGCGACAGTTCTGGAAAGAACTCAAGAGCGAAGCGCAGCAGATCGCGGCCAAGCACGAGGCGCGGAAGCGGCCGTGACTTCCGTCATTCGCCCCTGCGAATGGGCAGCCCTGAAAATCCGCCCGCGCAAACTGTCCGAAGCCCCCGAACCCGCGTCGGCGGCCTGCGGTAAGACCCGTCAACGGCAGCCGCCCACGCTATCAATCTTCACCCACCCACCGCAAAACACCTCGGAATACGCCTCTCCAAAAAATCACGGTCACGCGCCCAGGAACTATTTTTTCTCATGTTCCGTCAGTACCTTTTTGCTGATTCCAAAACCACTTACCCTCACGTGCGACTCGCATGGCGGCCCGCCCTCCGCACACCTGCATGATACATTTGAATCAGGAAGAGACTTGCGCCCCACGTGGCTGGCGGCGGCCTCCAACCAACCAGGGAGTAACTCCACTGACTCTCCCTGGGCGCATATACCAGGAACGAAGCCAAACCGTAACTCACTTACGGTTGAAACAACGTAAGTCCTTTGGCTTCCTGTCCCGCTTCCCCAAAACCGAAACTCACTTTCGGTTTTTTGCCTGCGTGCACGCGGAGCGATCCGTTCCGGACGCTGCCGTAAACCGCTCACTTTTGAGCGGTGGTCGTCGGTAAGTTGTTGACTGCAAACAAAACGAACCGCTCATTTTTGAGCGGTTTTCATTTGAGGAGGGACGTATATGGAGCCGACCCGGACGGGTGACGATGATTTTCCACAAAAGCCCGAATCATCGTCACCCGATTTCGCCCATACCCCGCAACCAACACAAACGAAGGACCTTAAAACACCATGAAAAATAAATCGACTCCCCACGAAATCATCGTCACCATCGTCACCCGACCCCCAACCGCCACCGCCCCTCCTCTTGTGACGATGATTTTCCACAAAAGCCCAAATCATCGTCACAAAATTTCGCCCGTCCCCCGCAACCTACACAAACGAAGGATCTTATAACCTCATGGAAAATAAATCGACACACCGGAAATCATCGTCACCATCGTCACACGGCCCCCCGGCCCCCGATTCATCGTGTGTTAATCTCCCGCCACCTATACTGGGGGTCTCTCCATGATGTCCAATCGGATTGTGGTGCTGGGTCTCACCCTCTGCCATCTCGCCTTGGCGCAGACACCGCCGGCGCCGCTCACCCTGACATTCGAAGATGCGCTGGCGCGGGCGCGCGCCAACAGCCCGCTGATCGTCGCCGCCAACATCGCCGCGCTCTCTGCGCGCGAGGATACCGTGCAGGCCAAGGCGGCGCTGCTGCCCACCGCCAACGGCTTCAGCCAGTTCATTTACACGCAGCCCAACGGCCTCTCTTCCGGCATCTTTGTCGCCAACGACGGCCCGCACGTCTACGTCGACCAGTTCGTCGTGCACGGCGACATCTGGGCGCCCTCGAAGCTGGCCGACTACCACAAGAGCCAGATGGCCGAGGCCGTGGCCCACGCCAAGGCCGATATCGCAGCACGCGGCCTGGTGGCCACGGTGGTCGAGGACTACTACGGGATGGTCGGCGCGGGCCGCAAGCTGGCCAACGCGCGGCAGAGCCTGACCGAGGTCCAGCAGTTTCTCGATATCACCCAGAAACTGGAGCGCGGCGGCGAAGTAGCCCGCTCCGATACCGTGCTGGCGCAGGTGCTGCTGGTGCAGCGCCAGCGCGACGTGCAGGATGGTCAACTCGCGCTCGACAAGGCGCGGCTCGACTTTTCGGTGCTGCTCTTCCCCGACTTCCGCCAGGATTATACGGTGGTGGACGATCTGAACGCGCCCCAGCCCTTGCCCCCGTTCGAAGAAATTCAAAACCTGGCCTCCCGCAACAGCCCCGATATCCGTGCGGCGCAGGCTACCGTGGAACAGCAGGGATTCGAGCTGAAATCGGTGCGCGCGGAACGGCTGCCCTCGCTTTCCTTCGACTACTTCTACGGAATGTACGCCAATGAGTTCGCCCTGCACGACCCCCAAGGACACGGCAACCTGGGCTCCTCGGCGCAGGCGCAGTTGAACATCCCGCTGTGGACCTGGGGTGCGGCCAAAAGCAAGGTGAAGCAGGCGGAGCTGCATCTCCAGCAGGCCCGCAGCGACCTGAGCCTGACGCAGCGCCAGCTTCTGGCCAATCTCCATTCGTTCTACCTGGAGGCGCAAACCGCCAGCGCGCAGGTCGACTCGCTGCGCCAGTCGATGGAGCTTTCCGCCGAGAGTTTGCGGCTGACGCTGCTGGCCTACCGGGCCGGCGAGGTAACGGTGCTGGAGGTCAAGGACGCGCAGACCACCATGATCCAGGCGCGCAGCGCAGCGGACGATGGCAGGGTCCGGTATCGCCTGGCCCTGGCGAACCTTCAGACTCTCACGGGGGCGTTTTAGTCATGCAGAAAATCAGATACGGGCTGCTGCCCGGCGTCGTTGCTTGTGTGCTGGTAGCTCCCTCCTGCAGTCGAACCCAGGAGAAAGAGGTGGAGGCGCCCGCGCCCGTGCAGGTCACCGCCGTCACCCAGGACACCGTGCGCCGCATCGTGGCCGGCGATGGCGCGCTCTTCCCGCTGGACCAACAGAACGTCATGCCGAAGGTCACCGCGCCGGTGGCGAAGTTCCACGCCAACCGGGGAGACCACGTGAAGACCGGGCAGCTTCTGGCGGAGTTGGAGCACAAGGATCTCACCGCGCAGGCCGCGGAGAGCAAGGGCGCCCTAGACCAGGCCGAATCGAATTTGCGCTCCACCCAGGGCGCGTCCATTCCTGAGGCGGTGGTGAAGGCGCAGACCGACCTGGACGCGGCCCGGCAGACCATGGAGGCCGCCAAGAGGCTTCTGGACAGCCGCGAGCAGTTGTTCAAGGAAGGCGCGCTGCCGCGCCGCCAGGTGGATGAGCAGTCCGTGAATTACGCCCAGGCCAACAGCGCTTTCCTCTCCGCGCAGGAGCACGTGCGGGCGCTGCAGTCGGTGTCCAAGGACGAGCAGGTCAAAACGGCCGCCGCGCAGGTGGCTTCGGCCAAGTCGCACCTGGAATCCATGGTGGCGCAGGTGGATTATTCGGAAGTCCGCAGCCCCATGAACGGCGTGGTGGCGGACCGGCCGCTGTATGCCGGCGATCTGGCGAGCACGGGCATACCGCTGTTCGTCATCATGGACATCTCGCGGGTGGTGGCGCGCGTCAACGTGCCGCAGGCCGAGGCTACCGCGGTGCGGATTGGCCAGCCTGCCGAGTTGAACATCACCGGCGTCGATCAACCGGTCCAGGGCAAAGTGACCGTGGTCAGTCCCGCGACCGATGCCAACACTACGACCGTGCAGGTGTGGATACAGTGCGACAATCCGGGCGAAGTGCTGAAGCCGGGCGCCGCGGTGCACGCCAAGATCGTGGTCCAGATCTTCAAGACCACTCCTGTCGTGCCGGCTGCCGCGATCCTGCCGGGAGAAGAAGGCGGTACCGCGGTGCTGGTGATCAGCTCCGACATGGTGGCGCACCGCAGGCTGGTGCGGCTGGGTGTTCGCGAGGGCAACAAGATACAGATCGAAAGCGGAGTCAACCCCGGCGAAGACGTGGTGATCGTGGGCGGCCTGGGAGTGGACGACAAACAGAAGGTCAAAATCATCAACGCCACCGTCGAGGAAGCCCCGGACGAAATTCCCGACGCCGAGCCGGCCGCCGGCAAGGATCAAAAGCCTGGCAGTGATCAGAAGAAAGACGAGGCGAAACCGAAAGCCAAATGAGCGACCTTTCGACCCTTCCGCCTGTCACGGCCGCGACGGACGCGCCGCACTGGACCGCTCGCCACGGGAAGCCCATCGTTTTTGTGATCTTGACCATGGTGGCCGTGGGCATCTACCTGGCCCTCACCATCCCAGTGGCCGTATTTCCTGAAACCAATTTTCCGCGCATCGTGGTGGGCGTCGATAACGGCGTTTTTCCCATCGACCAGATGCTGGTCACGGTGACCAAGCCCCTCGAAGAGGCCGTCAACATGGTGCCGGGCCTCGACCACCTGTGGTCCATCACCAGCCGCGGGACCGCCGAAATCGATCTCTTCTTCAACTGGAACGTGGACATGTATCGCACGCTGGAGCTGGTGAACGCAGCCATGGCGCGGATACAGCCCACGCTGCCTCCAACGGCCAAAATTACCGCCAACCGGCTGACTTTCGCGGCGTTCCCCATCATGGGCTACAGTCTGACCTCGGACCGCGTTCCGCATACCGTGCTGTGGGAATTGGCAAACTACGATCTCAAGCCGCGGCTCAACCGCGACACAGGAGTTTCTTCCGTGGTCGTGCAGGGCGGCCAGGTTCCGGAATTCGAAGTGCAGCCCGACCCCTCCAAGCTGCTTCAGGCCGGCGTCACCATTCCCAACATCCTGGACGCCATCGGCCGCAGCAACATGATCGATTCGCCGGGACTGATCGAGGCCAACCATCAGCTCATCCTCAGCCTGGTAAGCGGGCAGACCAAGACGCCCGAGGAGATCGCCAACATCGTCATCAAGACGAGTCCCGCCGGAACGCCCATTCGCATCGGCGATGTGGCGAAGGTCGCGCCCTCGGTCATGCCGGTCTACACTCGCGTCACGGCCAATGCCAAGCCGGCGGTCCTGCTCAATATCTACCGCCAGCCGGACAGCAATACAGTGGTGGTAGCCAACGCGGTCCACGACGAAATCGCGCAAATCCGTAAGGAGCTGCCCAAGGGGGTGGATCTTCGCCCCTTCTACGATCAATCCGAAATCGTGCTGGAGTCGATCGCCAGCGTGCGCGACGCCATCCTGCTGGGGTTGATCCTGGCTTCGCTGATCATGGTGCTGTTCCTGCGCGATTGGGGCACGTCGCTGGTGGCCGGCCTGGTGATTCCCGCCACCATCGGGGTGACCTTCATCGCCCTGCGGGTGATGAACGAGAGCTTCGACCTGATGACCCTGGGCGGCCTGGCGGCGGCGGTCGGGCTGGTGATCGACGACGCCATCGTGGTGGTCGAGAACATCGTGATGCATCGTGATTCGGGCCAATCGCGCGCGCAAGCCATCCGCAGCGCCATTCGCGAGATTCGGGTGCCCCTGGTGGGGTCGACGGTCACGCCGATCGTGGTGTTTCTGCCGCTGATCGCGATCACGGGCATCACCGGCGTGTTCTTCCGGGCGCTGGCCATTACGGTCGGCACGGCGCTGCTGACTTCCCTCGCCTTGGCGCTGACATGGACGCCCACGCTCAGCCACTACTTTCTGAAATCGGCCGGGCGCCGCCCGGAGGGCTCCCCTCAGGAAACATCCGCCCATCACGAAACCGTTCCACCCTGGCTGATGCGCCCCTATGAGCGCGTGCTGCGATTTACGCTGGAGCACAAACTGGTGCTGCTGGCCTTCTCGCTGCTGCTCATCGGCGGCTCGTATTTCTGCTACCAGCACACCGGCTCGGACCTGCTGCCGGCCATGGACGAGGGCGGCTTCATCGTGGACTACGTCATGCCGGCCGGCTCCTCGCTCGAGGAAACCAACCGTGTGATCACGCACCTGGAAAAGATCCTGGCCGAAACGCCGGAGGTGGAGAGCACGTCGCGCCGCACGGGTCTGCAGCTTGGGCTGGCGCAGGTGACGGAAGCCAATACCGGCGATATCTCAGTCAAGCTGAAGCCCCATCAGAAGCGCCACGATCAGGACGTGATCGCCGCGGTACGAGCCCGCATGAAGCAGGACGAGCCGGTGGTGGACCTGGATTTCCCGCAGAAATTGCAGGACGAGATCGGCGATCTGACCAGCGCGCCCCAACCGGCTGTGATCAAGCTCTTCGCGCAGGATCCCGACCTGCTGAAGCAATGGGCCATCTCGGTGGGCGAAACCATGAAGAAGGTGCCCGGCGTGGTGGATGTGGTGGGCGTCGAAGACACCATCAGTGGTCCCGCCACGCAGTTCAATGTGGACCAGGTGGTGACGGCGCGGGCGGGCTTCTCTCCGGAAGAGGTGGAACTGGATGCCAGCGCGATTCTGCAAGGCGAGCCGGCATCGGCGCCGGTGGTGGTGAACGACCGCTCGTACACCATTCGCGTGCGATTTCCCCCCGAGACGCGGGCCACCATGGATTCCATCCGCAACACGACCCTGATCAGCGGCACGGGGAAGACGGCCACCATCGGATCGCTGGCCAGCCTGGTGGAGATTCCCGGACAGACCGAAATCCGCCGCGAAGACCTGCAGCGGTCGTTCCAGGTGACCGCGCGATTTGAAGGCATGAGCCTGGGCGAGGGCATGAAGAAAGTCCAGGCGACCATCGCCGATATGAATCTGCCGCCCGCTATCCGCGTGCGGTATGGCGGGCAGTATGAGGAACAGCAGAAATCGTTCAAGGACCTGGCCTTTGTGCTGGGGCTGGCGGTGGTGCTGGTGTTCACCGTGCTGCTGTTCGAATTCGGCAATTTCGCCGCGCCCTTTGCGGTGCTATCCTCGGCGCTGCTCTCCACGTGCGGCGTATTCCTGGCGCTGCTGATCACGGGGGTGACGTTCAATCTCTCGTCGTTCATGGGGCTGATCATGGTGATCGGGATCGTGGCCAAGAACGGGATTCTGCTGCTGGATGCCGACCAGAAATTCCGCGCGGAGGGCAGTCCCGCCGAAGAAGCCATGATCCGCGCCGGCGAGCGCCGGCTGCGGCCCATCATGATGACCGCGCTGGCCACGGTGGCCGGCATGCTTCCGCTGGCGTTCGGTTTGGGCGCCGGCTCACAAATGCTGCAACCTTTAGCTATCGCGGTGATTGGTGGTATCGTCGCTTCGATGGTACTTTCGCTGGTAGTGACTCCGGCCGTTCACTACTACATTGGAGGCCGTGAGTAGCACAGGCATTCTTGCCTGTGTGCTTTTGACAACTTGAAGGAGGTAACAAATGAAGAAGCTTCTGACAATCTCTCTCATCGCCGCCACGGCGTTCGCCGCCGAAGGCTACAAGGTTCTCACCAAGATCAAGATCGGCGGCTCGGGCGGATGGGACTACGTGGCCATGGACAGCGCCAACCGGCGGCTGTACGCCTCGCACGGCACCATCGTCGAGGTGGTGGATCCGGATGCCGGCAAGGTAGTGGGACAGATCACCGGCCTGCACGGCGTTCACGGCATCGCCATCGCGGCAGACCTCAACAAGGGATTCATCACCAACGGGCAATCCGGCAGCGTGACGGTGTTCGATCTGAAGACGCTGGCGAAGACGGGTGAGCCGGCGGCCGGCAAGAATCCCGATGCCGTTTGTTATGAGCCCAAAACCCATCGCGTATTCGCCATGAACCACACCGGCAACGACTCCACCGCGATCGACGCCAAGACGCTTGAGATCGTGGCCACGTTTCCGTTGGGACCGGCTCCGGAGTTCTGCGCGGTAGACGGCGCGGGCAAAGTGTATGTCAATCTCGAAGGTTCGAGCGAAGTGCTGGAAATCGACGCCGCCAAGCCGGGGGTGACGCGCCGCATTTCGCTGGCGCCCGGTGAAGGCCCGTCCGGCCTCGCCATCGACGTCAAAAACAAGAAGCTGTTTTCCGTATGTGCGGACAGCAAGACGATGGCGGTGATCGACATCCCCTCGTGGAAGGTGATCGCCACCCCGCCCATCGGCGCGGGGCCCGACGCCGCGGGCTTCGATCCAGGCACCGGCCTGTCGTTCAGCTCGAATGGCGACGGGACTTTGACCATCGTCAAGGCAGTGAACGGAAAGTATGACACCGTGGATACCGTCACGACGGTGCGCGGCGCGCGTACCATGACGGTGGACGACAAAACGCACAAGGTGTACCTGCTGGCCGCCGAATACGGCCCGACGCCCGAAGCCAAAGATGGGAAGAAGGGCCGGCCGCCGGTTTTGCCGGACAGCTTCGGCGTGCTGGTCGTTGGGAAGTAAGCGTAGCACAGGCATTCCTGCTTGTGTTTTCTTGCGTGTGTCTTAACAAGGAGTATCCAAATGAAGAAGTCTCTTGCAGTATCTCTAATATCCGCCGCGGCTTTGGCAACAGGGCTCGCGATGTTGGCATCCGCCGACGGCCCCTACAAAGTGCTGAAGACCGCCAAAGTCGGAGGCGACGGCGGTTTCGACTATGTGTATGCGGACGAGGCCGGACGCCGGCTGTACATTCCGCGCACCGGCCAGACTCCGCGCATCGCGGTCTACAACCTGGATACGCTGGCATCGGTCGGCGAAATTCCCAAAGCCAGCGCGCACGGAGCGGCTGTCGACCCCAAGAGCCATCACGGCTTCGGCAGCAGCAAGCCGGTGGTCATGTGGGATACCAAGACGCTCGCGACCATCAAGACCATCGATGTGCAGGGCGGCCCGGACGGCATTCTGTTCGACCCGTTCAACGAGCGCGTCTGGGTATTCAGCCACGGCCAGCCGAACGCCACGGTGATCGATACGAAGGATGGCTCGATCGTCACGACGCTCGACCTGGGCGGAGCGCCCGAGCAGGCCGTTACCGATGGCAAGGGCCACATGTACGTCGATCTGGAAGACAAAGACCAGATCGCCGCGGTGGACACCAAGGCGATGAAGGTGACCGCTCACTGGGACCTCGGCGGCAAGGGCGGCGGGCCTGGCGGGCTGGCATTCGACGTGAAGAATCACGTGCTCTTCGCGTCTTGCCACAATCCGGCAACCTTTGTGATTCTCAGCTCGGAAGACGGCAAGATCCTGGACGCGCTGCCCATCGGCACCGGGACGGATGGCGCCACGTTTAATCCCAAGACTATGGAAGCGTTCAGTTCCAACGGCGACGGCACATTGTCGATCATCAAGGAAAACAGCCCCACGAGTTTCGTGGTGGAACAGAACCTGACGACCATGCCGCGCGCCAAGACGCTCACGCTGGACGGCAAGACCGGACACATTCTGCTGATCGCGGCCCAGTACGGTCCGCCGCCGGCCCCGCCCGCGGACGCGCCGAAGGATGCGCCTAAGAAGGGCGGCCGTGGCGGGCGGGCTCCCATGCTGCCCGATTCGTTTACGATTCTCGAAGTTGGGAAGTAGGGAAGTAGGGAAGTAGGCAGGTGGGACATCGGTGGGGCGGACCCCCTGGTCCGCGCGGGTCCCCCTGGACCCGCTTTCGCCCATCGAATGAAGATCCGGCGGAAGGCGAAGAAGGCCGACGAGGGCGTCGGCCGCGGACCAGGGGTCCGCCCCACTAGCGCGCTTGCAAATATTCCAGCGCCTTTTCCAAAACCGTGTCGCGGCTGGCGCGGAAATCGGCTACCGTCGGCCGCACCAGGATCTGCGGCTGAATGCCGACGCCGACGAACTGGCGGCCATCGGGGTACAGATTCTGCTTGCTGCAAACGCGCGCCGAGCCGCCTCCGGGCAGCGGAAAAAAGAGTGGCTGCCCGGTGCTGCCGCCGGTCGGCTCGCCGATGATCTTGCCGCGGCGCATAAGCTCGAAATCGATCGTAAAATCCTCGGCGGCGGAGAACGTGCGCGGGCTGGCGCCGGAAAAGGATAGCAGGGTCTCAATAAGGCGCGGGTTGGGGTCTCGCTGCAATTGCGAAAGCCACTCCCTTACGGTCGTGGCTCCGATCCGAGCCGCGACCGGCCCTCGCCCTTCGAGCAAGGGAGCGGTTGCGCATTCGCCCTGAATCTCGCGGTCATCATGCTACGACCGGCCGAAACCGTGCGTGCCGTTGCCCGGGCGGGCCATACCGTTCGGATGGTCGCGATGCTCGGAAGAATTTCCCATGGTTCGGAATTCATGCTGGGTAATCCGCACGGCGGTGCGCTGTCCGGCGGATCGGACGATGCGTCCGGAAATCGCCAACTGCATGGGCGCCACATGCTGCAGCAAGACCGGCCAGACGACCGACAACTCGACGTTGAGTCCAACCGGCAGCGGCCGGCCGGCTTCGAACAGAATGCCGCCGCTCGAAAGGTCGATCGTGCGGCCGGTGCCCGAGTCCTGCAGCTTTCTGCGGTGGATCAACTTCCAGCGCAAGTCCAGTTGTATCCGATAGCGGCGGTCGGAGCGGCGGTCCCCTGCGATGCTCTCGCTATCTTCCCAGTCCTTTGACCAAGCCATGGCGGTTTCCATCGAGATCCATTATGGGGTGGCGCGGCCGAATGGCATAGTCATGCGGGTACCCGGACCGTACTCACAGTCCTAGAACGGCTTGCTATCCTCAAAGAGGTATAGGAGTCGAGCACATCGTGAGAGGATTTCGTCTGTGCACCGTCCTGGTGTTGGCGCCCCTTCTTCTGCCATCCCAGGACCTCAAAGAGTTCGAGAAGAAGGTCACCGAGTTTACTTTAGCTAACGGCCTGCATTTCATCGTGGCCGAGCGGCACGAGGCGCCGGTGGTCTCGTTTCACACGTACGTGAATGCCGGGTCGGTGGACGACCCGTC
>Ga0116216_10003287_pt1 | contig 10538 bp, 9 predicted proteins | sample Sb_taG_11_FD_89696 | JGI IMG/M metagenome (GOLD analysis project Ga0116216, IMG submission 89696) | Peat soil microbial communities from Weissenstadt, Germany - Sb_50d_3_AS metaG | ecosystem: Environmental > Terrestrial > Soil > Wetlands > Peat | place: Germany: Weissenstadt | collected 2010-09-21
ACGATCCTCTCCACGCTGCCGTCCGCGGGCACCGGCGCGCTGTTGGTGCTGCTCCTGTTCCATATCGAACTCTCGGTCGTCGCGCTCATCGGCATCATTTTGCTGATCGGCATCGTCAAGAAGAACGGCATCATGATGGTCGACTTCGCGATCCAAGCCGAGCGCGAACAGGGCTTGTCGCCGCACGATGCGATACGCCAGGCCTGCCTGCTGCGCTTTCGCCCGATCATGATGACCACCATGGCGGCGCTCCTCGGCGCTCTGCCCCTCGCGCTCGGGCGCGGAACCGGCTCGGAACTGCGCCAACCGTTGGGCTACACCATGGTCGGGGGTTTGATCGTGAGCCAGGCGATGACGCTGTTCACGACACCCGTGGTGTATCTGTATCTCGACCAGTTCAGCTTGTGGTTGAAGCGCCGGCGCGCCAGTCGGCGCCCGCTGCACCCGCGTGAGGAGCCGCAGGGAGCGACGCCATGAAAATCCTGCTGGTCGAGGACAACGAGCGCGTCAGCCAATTCGTGATCAAGGGACTGCAAGAAGCGGGGCACACGACCGACCACGCGTCCAACGGCCGCGAAGGCATGTTTCTCGGCGCGAGCGAGCCGTACGATGTGATCATCATGGATCGGATGCTGCCCGGAGATATCGACGGCCTGGCGATCATCGAGGTGCTGCGCAAGGCCGGCAAGCACACGCCTATTCTGGTCTTGAGCGCGCTGTCCGAGGTCGATGACCGCATACGCGGTCTGCGCAGCGGTGGCGATGACTATCTGACGAAACCTTTCGCATTCGGCGAACTGCTCGCCCGGCTCGATGCGCTGCATCGCCGTGCACAGGGGGTGAATCGCGAATCGCCCCTAACCGTCGGCGACTTGCATATGGACCCGATGACGCGCAAGGTCACCCGAGGCGACCGGCAGATCGCGTTGCAGCCCCGGGAATTCAAGTTGCTCGAATACCTGATGCGCCATGCGGATCAGGTGGTTACGCGCACGATGCTGCTCGAGAACGTCTGGGATTATCACTTCGACCCGCAAACCAATGTCGTTGATGTCCACATCAGCAAATTGCGGCAGAAGATCGACGCCGAATCCGAGCGCCCGCTCTTGCGGACGGTTCGCAACGCGGGCTATATGGTGACCGCGGGTGAATAGCATGATGCGCTCCTCGGCGCTCTCCTTGGCGCTCGGCTACGTCGCGTTGGGCATCACGGCCTTGGTGCTGTTTGCCGCGCCGCTGTGGTACGCCTGGCAGGTCACCATTCAGGACGGCCGCAGCGAGATTCTTCAGGCCGACGCGCAGCGACTCACCGACGTCTACCGTCGGGACGGAAGCGCAGGCCTCAAGAGCTTCATCGATACGCGTCTGCACATGCAGATCGCCGGCGACCGCATATTGTTGCTGACCGATTCGTCGCTGACGCCGCTGACGGGCAACATCTCCCACTGGCCGCGCAATCTGCCGGCGGCGCCCGGCAACTACCGGGTCGACGTGGATACGGCCGATCACGGTATCCAGTCCACGCTGGTACACGTCGCGCAGCTCGGCAATCTATATCTGCTGGTGGGTCGGGACAACAAGCTGTTTGCGCCGCTGGAGCGGCGGTTTTGGTACGGCTTGACCGCCGCCATCGCGGTGCTGTCGATCGCCGGCCTGTTGGTGGGCCTCATCACGCGCCGTGCGCTCATGTCCCGCGTGAACAGCATCCGCCGGACCATCTCGGCCATCATCCACGGCGATCTGAAGCATCGGCTGCCGAGCCATTCGAGCGACGATGAGCTCAATACGCTGACGCGCACGATCAACGGGATGCTCGATCAAATCGAATTATTGGTGCACGGCGTACGCAACGTCTCGAATTCCATTGCCCATGATTTACGCACTCCGCTCGCGGAACTGCGCTCGCGCTTGGAAGAACTCTCCTTGATACGTCCGCCGCCCGAAAAGACGTTCGGCGAAATAGACGCCGCGGTCGCGGACGTCGACCGAGTGATCCGCATTTTCGATGCCTTGCTGCGCCTCGCGGAAATCGACGCCGGGATGCGCCGTTCGGGGTTCGTGCCGCTCGACTTGGTCGATTTGGCTTCGGCCGCCGTCGAGTTCTATGCGCCGGCGGCGGAATTGAAGCGTATTCAACTCAGCTTTTACGGCGACGGGCCGTTGCCCGTATTGGGCGATCCAATCCTGCTCGCACAAGCGCTCGGCAACCTGATCGACAACGCCTTGAAGTATGCGCCCGAGAACGGAGCAATCGATGTCGCGGTAAGGCGCCGCTCGGACACGACGGCGGAAATCTCGGTCACGGACAACGGTCCCGGCATCAAGGATTCCGAAAAGGCCAAAGTGTTCGAGCGCTTCTATCGCGGCGACGCGAGCCGCGGCACTCCGGGGGTCGGCCTCGGTCTCAGTCTGGTGCACGCCGTGGCCAAGCTGCACGCCAGCGTGCTCGAGCTTTCCGATCGGGACCCCGGCCTTAGCGTCGTGCTTACGATGCCGAGCGCCCTGGCCGCGGGCACCGGCGCAGCTCAACCGGCGCCGAGTCCCGCCGCCGCAAGCGCGGCAGCGACGCCCGTCACGGCGACGCCGGCGCCGAGCAGCTGATCGGGATTGCCGCAATGGATTTCGCCAGCATCGGCGGCATTCTATATCGTTGCCGCCCGTCAGGAGCCGCAGTCCGGACAGCCTCCCAAATGGGCTCCGCCGTACATCGGCACATCGTACGGGTCCGTGGGATCAATGCTCACCATGCGCCGTTCGGGATTGCGGTCGCAGAAAAAAGTCGCCGAGGTCGATGAAAATTCGCCCAACCTCCATCCCGCGTCGAGCCATTGGAGCATGGCGAGGACGAACACCCGCTGTAAATCGGTGCCCCCCGGCAGCTCGCGCGATTCGAGCACCGTGCCATGCATGCTGCGCACGACATACCACCGCGGCTCGGCGGCGGACTCGAGTGGATCATGCGCGGCGCGTCTTCTGGCCATGGATGAACGCTACCCGCACCGCGCGATCGAGGTCCACCCAGTAGTCCGCGGCGCAGCAAGCTGTATGCGTCGCTCGACGCGCATGCCGAGCGTATGGTGCGATTAATCTGTAAGATTCGCGCCGATGCGCAAATACACTGAGTTGGCTGCCACGGCAGCGGTTATCGCAACAACCCTGCTAAGTTCCTCGAATGGCGTCGCGCAGACCCCGGAGCAACAAAAAAGTTGGGATGCGGACCGGGCGCGCGCAGCCGCCGAGGACAGGGCCGCCGCCGAACGGCTGGCGCAGGAGCGGGCGGCGCGTAAGGCCGATCCGATGGCGTGGGTTCGCACGCTGGACCCGATGGCCGCCGGAGGTTGGGAGTTTCGCGCAGTCGACAGCGACGGTTTTTGGGCGACCTTCAGCAGCAGCCATCAAGTCAAGCGGTCGGGCCAGGTGATCACCGTTTGGCTGCGGCAGGAATATGCCGAGCCTCAAACCGGCAGCGGCGGACACTACTTGAGCGTCGTCGACAAATCTCAATACGATTGCAAAAAGGAACAGACGCGCAATCTGTTGATTATCTACTACCCCACCAACAATATTCGAGGCGACGCGCAGACCGAGGAAGCAGACCCCAAATTGACTCCCTGGAATCCGATTGTCCCCGGCACGCAGCAAGAATCGATTTTTCTTTGGGCATGCGCCCTGGCTCATGCGCGCGGCGGCGGCGCCAATTGAATCGTTCCGGCCAGCAGCCGTGAGCGGTCCGCGCACGGCCCCACCAGTATCTCCACCTCGCCGGGTTCGAACACCGGCTGCAGATCGAGACCTAGAAACTTGAGCTCCTGAGCGGCCAGAAACATCGTCACGGTGCCCGATTGACCGGGATCGAGGTGAATCCTGCCGAAGCCTTTGAGCTCGAGCAGCGGCCGCGCCACGCTCGCGAGCTTGTCGCGCGCGAAGAGAAACACCGTCTCTTCGGCGCCCCGCGCACCGCCGTTCGCGACATCCACTCGAATCTCCACCGTGTCGTGTTCCGTCACGCTCTCCGGGGTCACCCGCAAGTTCGACAGCGTGCATTCTCCGTAGGTGAGCCCGTGACCGAACGGAAACAGCGGCGCATCCGATGCATCGAGATACTTGCTGGTGAATCGATCCTTCGGATCGGCCGGACGTCCGCTCGGGCGCTGGCCGTAAAATAGCGGCACCTGTCCGATCGCGCGCGGCCAGCTCACCGGCGTGCGCCCGCTCGGGCCGATCCGGCCCATGATGAGATCCCCAATGGCATTGCCCGCCTCGCTCCCCGGGAACCAGGCCGCGAGAACGGCGTCGGCTTGTTCGATGAGCCACGGCACAACCAGCGCACGTCCCGAGAACAAGATGACGATCACCGGTTTGCGCAGCACCCTGGCGCGCTCGAGCACGGCTTCGGCCAAGGGGCGTTGACGCCCGGGAAGGCCCAGATGCGCGCGACTGGCGGCCTCACCGCTCATGGCCGCGGATTCGCCCACGCACAGGAGAATCGCATCGGAGTGCGCGCACAGCTCGAGCGCACTCGCGATGCCCGACACGCTCTCGGCGTCGATCTCGACTCCCGGCTGATGCAGCACCCGCGATTCCCCGAGCATGCCGCGCAGCCCCGCGAGCACGCTGACCGGCTCCTCGGAACCGGCGGCGGCCCACCACGGCCCGCGCATTTCGGCGGATGCATCCGCCAGCGGGCCGATCACGGCCAAACGCCGCACGCTGTCCGGCAGCGGCAGTACAGCCCCGTCATTCTTCAGCATCACGATCGCGCGTGCGCCGGCTGCGCGCGCCAGGCGCCGCCGCGCCGCGATGACTGGTGCGCTTTCCGGCGTCTTCCCGCGACGGTAGGGATCCTCGAACAGGCCGAGGCGCACCTTCAAGCTCAACACCCGGCGCACCGAGGCCTCGATATCCGCCATGGTCACCCACCTGCGCTCCAGCGCGATCGGCAGGCCGCGGCGGTAGGCATCGGCCATCATGTCGATGTCCACGCCCGCGTTGAGCGCGAGCGCGGCCGCCTGCGCCAGATCGGCGGCGATTCCGTGGCGAATCAATTCCCCGACGGCGTTGAAGTCGCTCACGATGACGCCGTCGAAGTTAAGCCGCCGGCGCAGCCAACCCGTGAGCAGCGCGCCGTTGGCAGTCATGGGTATTCCGGCCAGATCCGTGAAGGCCGGCATGACGGCGGCCACGCCCGCCGCCACCGCCGCCGCGAATGGCGGCATATGCACCTCGTGCAAGGTGCGCTCGGAGATGTCCACCGAGGCGTAGTCGCGCCCCGCGGTCACGGCGCCATAGGCGCAATAATGCTTCGCAACCGCCGCCAAGGCATCCGGCGCGGCGAGATCGGCGCCTTGGAAGCCGCGCACCTTGGCCTCGGCGATGCGAGCTGCGAGCCAAGGGTCCTCGCCGGGCCCCTCGGCGCCGCGCCCCCAGCGCGCATCGCGCGACACATCCAGCATCGGCGCAAATGTCATGGCCAATCCGTCGGCGGCCGCTTCCACGGCGGCCTCTCGCGCCGTCAGCGACCACAGCCGCGGATCGAACGTTGCCGCTTCACCCAGCGGTATCGGAAACAGCGTGCGGTGCCCGTGCACCACATCGAGCCCGATGAGCAGAGGAATCCCCAGGCGCGATTCCTCGACCGCCAGGCGCTGCAATTCCCTCACCCGGTCCGCGCCGAAAATATTGAGCAGATTGCCGATGGTGCCGGCTTTGATCGCTTCGGTTGAATCGCCCGCGGCGAACGGTCCGGTGACTGCATAGTCCGCCGCCGTCATGGTGAGCTGGCCCAGCTTCTCGGCCAGCGACATTTTGCCGATCAGTCGCTCGATCCGATTCATGGATCGAGCCGCCGTTCTCTATCCAGCGACGGAAACGTGGTCGATAATGGCGTCATTGTCTGATTCCTAAAGAAGCCCACGCATGATCATAGATCGGCCGGACCCTGCAGTCAGTTACCCGCACGAAAACGACGGGATTACCCAATCGGGGCTGGTACCCCAAGTGACCATGATGAGCCGTGCATTATGGGCCGCGCCGGTGCGCAACACGGTGCTGGTGCTCGCATTCGCGATATTCATCGTCATCGCGGCCACCGCCTACGGGCAAATCCGCCTCAACAGCTGGAATCGACCGTTCTACGATGCGCTGGCGCATCGGAACTTTACCGAGTTCATGTATCAGCTGGGCGTTTTCGGCGTGATCGCCGGCGCCCTGCTCGTGCTGAATGTGGTCCAGCGCTGGCTCGGCGAAACACTGAAGCTCAAGCTGCGCCAAGGGCTCATGCACGACCTGGTGCAGAATTGGCTGCTGCCGGGGCGGGCGTTTCGATTGGCCAACGCCGGCGCCATCGGCGTGAATCCCGATCAGCGCATGCATGAAGATGCTCGCCATCTGACCGAACTGTCGACCGATCTCGGTGTGGGTTTGTTGCAGGCCTCGATTCTGTTGATCACCTTCGTCGATATCCTATGGGCGCTGTCGACCGACTTCGGATTTCACATTGCCGGCCGGCGAATTGAGATTCCCGGCTACATGGTGTGGGCGGCGGTTGTGTACGCCGGATCCGCCTCGCTATTAAGTTATTGGGTTGGGAGCAATCTGATCGACCGCAATGCGGAGCGCTACGCGCGCGAGGCGGACCTGCGCTTTTCGCTGGTGCGGGTGAACGAGCACATCGACGCGATTTCGCTCGCCGGCGGCGAGGCGGACGAGGCGCGGCGCATCGAGATCGATCTCGCCGCCGTGCTCGAGGCCATGCGCCGCCTGGTCACGGGGATCACCAATCTGACCTGGGTCACCGCCGGTTACGGTTGGTTCACGCTGGTGGCGCCGATCATCGCGGCGGCACCGCTCTATTTCGCCGGCAACTTGTCCTTCGGCGGCCTCATGATGGCCTCCGGCGCCTTCATGCAAGTGCAATCCTCGCTGCGCTGGTTCGTCGACAATTTCAGCGCCATTGCGGATTGGCGCGCGACGCTGCTTCGGGTCGCGAGTTTCCGCGGCGCGGCGATCGCCACCGACGTGCTGCACGACGTCGAAAGCCGCATCACCTTCACCGAAGGCGAGCCCGGCAAAATCGTCATCGACCAGCTCGTGATCGCCTCTCACGGCGGCTGCGCCCGGCTGCAGGAGCCGCATGTCGAGGTGAACGCCGGCGAGCACGTCTTGATCGTCGGCGATCACGGCTCCGGAAAGACCCTGCTGTTCCGGGCGCTCGCGGGGCTCTGGCCGTGGGGCTCGGGGCGGGTCGCACGGCCGGATGGTGAAATCATGCTCTTCGTTCCGCGCACGAGCTATCTGCCTCCCGGCACGTTGCGCGAAGTCCTCGCCTACCCATCGACCGTCGCGAGCTTCGACGCCGGCGCATTCGCCCATGTCCTCGGGCAGGTGGGTCTCAACCGTCTGGTGCCCCTGCTCGATCAGACCCGGCGCTGGGACCGCGAATTGAGCGACGGCGAACAGCAAACCCTGACATTCGCGCGCGCCCTGCTGCATGCGCCCCCATGGCTGATCATCGATGAGGCCATGGACACCCTCGACGACGACACGCTTAGGCGCATCACCGAGGCATTCGACAAGGATCTCCCGGGCACCGGCATCATCCATATCGGCCGCCCCGCGGCTCAAGGCCATCTATTCAGGCGCGTGCTGCATCTCGTCAAAGATACCGAGGCGCACCGGCTCGCCGCACCGAATATTATCGGCGCGCGGACCGCCCTGCCTTCGAAGCGCTGAATACGGATAAAAACATGCCAAAAGCCGCTCGACGCAGCCGCGCCAAACCGGCGAAAAGGAACCGGGAGACCCTGGATCGCCTCAAACCCTCGGTTCTAGCGGCTTTGCCGGACAAGGAATTGCTCGAGGCGGTGCAACGCCGGACGTTTCGCTATTTTTGGGAAGGCGCGCATCCGGCCAGCGGGCTTGCCCGCGATCGCCTCAAGACCACCGGGACACCGAGCGACGATCTGGTCGCCATCGGCGGTTCGGGCTTCGGGGTCATGGCGCTCCTGGTCGCCGTGGAACGCGGTTGGGTCGCGCGCGATGCGGCCGCGGAGTGCCTGGAGCGCATGCTGCAGGTCCTCAGCCGCGCCACCTGCTATCACGGAGCGTTCCCGCACTTCATGCACGGCGGCAGCGGCGCCACCATCCCCTTCACCCGCAAGGACGACGGCGGCGATCTGGTCGAGACGTCGATGCTGATCATGGGACTGCTGTGCGCCCGCCAATACTTTCGCCGCCGGACACCCCAAGACGCGAAGCTTAGGAACCTGATCAACGGTTTGTGGCACGACGTGGAATGGGATTGGTATACGCGCGATGGGCGCAATGCGCTTCATTGGCATTGGAGCCCTAACAACGGCTGGGCGCTCGATCTCGAGATTCGCGGATGGAACGAATGCCTCGTCACGTATCTGTTGGCGGTGTCGGCTCCCCGCTACGCCATCCCGCCGCTCGCCTATCATCAAGGCTTCGCCGCCGGGCGCGACTACGCCAATGGCAGATTGTATTACGGCATCCCGCTGCCCTTGGGCCCTCCCTATGGCGGGCCGTTGTACTTTGCGCATTATTCCTTTTCCGGCATCGACCCGCGCGGCCTGAAGGACCGGTATGCCGACTATTGGATCCAAAATCTGCACCATGTGCGCATCAACCGCGCACACTGCGCGATAAACCCGCGCCGCCACAAAGGCTACAGCGCGTCCTGTTGGGGGCTCACCTCGAGCGATGACATGAACGGCTACGCCGAACATTCGCCCGTCAACGACAACGGCACCATTTCGCCCACCGCGGCAGTATCGAGCGTGCCCTACGCGCCACCCGACTCGATCCAAGCCATACGCCATCTTCTCGGCGTGCATGGGGAGAAGGTGTGGGGCCGATACGGGTTCGTCGACGCATTCTGCGAGGCCAAGAACTGGTACGCGGACGCCTTTCTTGCGTCGATCAGGGGCCCATGGTGGTGATGATCGAAAATTACCGCAGCGGGCTCTTGTGGAAGCTGTTCATGGGCGCTCCCGAGGTGCAGGCCGGCTTGCGCGCCCTCGCCTTCGAAAGCCCTCACCTTGGCGGCGGCACCGCCGGCTGATGCAGCCGCTCGATCGCTGGATAGAGCGCCAATACCGCCACAGCGCGGCGGGAATGCTGCGCAGCGTCTCGCCGGCCGGCATCGTCAAGATGCGCCCGGGATTCGGCCAGCGCATCCGACCGCGCGAAGGCTCGATCGTCGCCTCGCCGGTGCCGGGGTCGTACGATCCGGAGCCGGACTATTTTTTTCATTGGTATCGGGATTCGGCGCTCGTGGTCGACGCGCTGCGGCTCCTGTCCGAAGATAAGAACGCCGGCATCGATGCCACCTCGTTGTTTGCCGATTTCGTCCATTTCAGCCTCGAACTCAACGCTCTCGACGGGCGTGCGATAACCATCACCGATTGGCGCAGTCGAGTCGCCGAGAATTTCGTGCAATACCTGCGCACCGATTCGGAATTGGAGTCGATTCACGGCGACGCGGTCGCGGCCGAGACCCGGGTGAATCCCGACGGCACGCTGGATGTGTCGCGCTGGCCGCGGCCGCAGTACGACGGCCCGGCATTGCGGGCGCTAAGGATCCCGCGAGGCTATTCGATCGCGGCGACGCGTTCCTCAACACCGTGCGCGCGTTTACTCCGCCGAGCGGCGATCTGTCCGAGCAGTTCGATCAAAGTACCGGCGAACAGCGTTCGGCGCCGCATCTTGCCTGGAGTTATGCGGCCTTCATCTCGTGCATCGCCGCGCGCGAAGCGGCGACGCAGCATTTGTAGCGCTCAAATCCGCTGCGGCGCGAGCCGCCAAGCGCTCGCGGGACACAATTTGAAGCTGTGACCCATCTATCAAAAGGTATTTCCATAGAGTTGAACGCGATCACGTTCTAATCCGGTGAGTTGTATTTAACTTATCCCGAGCATCGCCAACGTGCCGGCTAGTGCCCAGTTCAAATTCTCCAACGGAGGTTCGACGATGGGACCATCACAGCTTAGAGCAGAATCCAGTCCCGCGGATTTTCTGGATTCTCTGACTACATTCGGCAAAGAGCATCGAGCGCAGCGCTGGGAGGGTACTCTCGGGGATTTCTTGACGTTCATTTTGCCGAACCGCCCCGCGGCCTTGGTTCGCACCAGCCATGAATATATATGGGACATGCTGCTCTGGCACGGTCGCCAAGCGCAGGGAGACGACACCCAAAAGGCGCGCGAGCTCTTCAAGCGCGAGCTGTTCGGCGTGGACGAACCCCTCGGACGAGTCGTCGATTATTTCAAAGCCGCGGCCGCCGGTTCCGACGTGGGACGGCGGCTCCTGCTGCTGCTCGGCCCGCCGTCAGGGGGCAAATCGACGCTCGCCATTCTGCTGAAGCGCGGACTGGAGGAATACAGCCGCACCGACGAGGGTGCCCTATACGCGATCAAGGGTTCGCCGCTGCGTGAATCGCCGTTGAATCTCATTCCAACGAGCTTGCGGGCGGGATTTCGCGAGACCTACGGCGTCGACATATCGGGTGAGCTCAGCCC
>Ga0116216_10003288_pt1 | contig 10537 bp, 6 predicted proteins | sample Sb_taG_11_FD_89696 | JGI IMG/M metagenome (GOLD analysis project Ga0116216, IMG submission 89696) | Peat soil microbial communities from Weissenstadt, Germany - Sb_50d_3_AS metaG | ecosystem: Environmental > Terrestrial > Soil > Wetlands > Peat | place: Germany: Weissenstadt | collected 2010-09-21
CTCACGACCAGCGCCGCGGCCAGCCCGCCGAGTGCGATCGCCCAGCCGGCGTACACCAGCGGCAGCCGCCTGCGCGCCAGCAGCGCACCGAACGCGGGCAGGAGGAGGCCAGCGGTGACCCAGCCGGGCGGCAGCCCCGGGCCGCCCGGGCGCAGCAGCAGCACCGACCCGGGCCGCAGCACCGCCGCGGCCAGCCCCGGCCGCTCGACCCCGGCCTCGAGGAAGAACGCGGACGGGCTGGTGACCAGGTGGAAGGTCCACGGCAGGAGGAGGGCGGCCGGCACCACCGCGACGATCGTGGCGTTGATCGCGGTCGCGCGGCCGAGCCGGGGTTTGGGGGTCCAAGCCGCGGCCAGGGCGACCGCGGCGAGGATCGCGATCGGCCACACCAGCGGCACGAAGGCCGCGGCCACCGCGGTGAGCAGGCCTGCCGCCCACGCCGCGCGGCGGGCCCGCCGGGGCGGGCCGGTGAGCATACGCCCGGCGGCGATGCCGATGAGCGGAAGCAGGACGAAGGCCACGGCGGTGCCGATGCGCCCGGCCGCCACAGCGCCCATCGCCACCGGGAGCAGCGCGTAGGTCGCGGCCAGCCAGATCCTCGCGGCCAGTACGGACGTCACGCGGCGGGTGGCGAGGAACGCCGTCAGCCCGGCCGCGGGCACGGCGGCGAACAGCACGAAATCGACGGCCAGCCAGGGCTTGCCCGCCAGCAGGGTCGCGAGCACGGCCATCACGCCGACGTAGGGCGGTGTGCTGGCGGCCGAGCCGAGGCCCGCGGCGTGATAACCCGCCAGGTACTCGCGCCACAGATCGCTCGCGCCACCCCAGGCCGGCACGAGGGCCCCGCCGCTGAGCGTGCCCGAACCAGCCAGCACCGAGCCGGCCAGCGAGCGCTCCGCGACCAGCGCGACGAGGGTGAGACCGGCGCACAGCAGGACGCCCGGGCTGGTCAGCACCCGCCGGACCACCGAATCGGTGGCAGGCAGCGGCATGTCGTCGCCGGGCTCGTCGATGAGGGCGTGATGCAGCCCGCCGCCGTCGTGGGCCGGCCCGGCGGCCAGCAGGCCCGCGGCCGATTCGGCGAGCCGGGCCAGCGTCCGGCCCCGCGGCAGCTGACCGCGCAGGATCGACCACGAGTGCCCGCGGTTGGCGGCGCGGCGGCGGCGGGCTCGCCTGAGCAGGACCGGGTGACGCAGCAGCCAGGCGACCGCGCCGAGGTGGTCCCAGGCCTTGCGCTGCTGCTTGGTGAGGAGGAAATAGGCCGCCCGCAGCAGTGAGCCGGCCACGCAGCCGCCCACGATGGCGAGCATGGGGCCGAGGGGCACGTTGGCCGCGAATACGTAGAGGGCACCGCGCCGGTCCGCCCGGCGCGGATGACCGCCGGCGGCCGGGGCCTTCCGGATCTGCCGGGCCGACAGGTCGCGGTGGTACACCACCGCGTCGGTGATCACCCGGATGTCGTAGCCGGCCGCGTGAACCCGCCAGCAGAAGTCGAGGTCGTCGCGCATCAGGGGCAGGTTGGGGTCGAAGCCGCCGACCTGGTCCCAGACATCACGGCGGATCAGCATGCCAGCCGAACTCACGGCCAGCACCGGGCGGTTGCCGTCGTGCTGGCCCTGGTCGATCTCGCCCGGCTCGATCCCGGTGCAGCGCCGCCCCGCCCGGTCGACGGTGACGCCCGCCTCACGCAGCACCTGCCGGTCGGCCAGGTCCTTCAGCTTGGGTCCGAGCACCGCCGTGGACCGGTGGCGGCTGGCTGCCCTGAGCATCTGCTCCAGGGCGTCCGGAGCCGGCTCGCAGTCATCGTGCAGCAGCCAGATCCACTCCATCCCCCTGGCCCCCCTGGCCGCCCCGTCCCCCCCGGGGCAAAACCGCAGCGCGCGCGCGACGGCGTCGCCGTACCCGGTGTCGGCGTCCATGCCGAAGACCGCGTCCGGGCCGAGCAGTTCGGTCAGCACGGCCCCGCTCCGGTCCTGGCTGCCGGTATCGACGCCGACCGCGCGAGAGACCGGATGGGTCTGCTCCCGTACCGCGTTGAGCAGCCCAGGGATCAGCCGTGCGCCGTCGTGCGCAACTACCACGAGGGTCACGACGTGACGCAGAGGCGAGGCGTTCTCTGACAAGGGTCCTGTCCGGTGGCATGGACAACGGCGCTCTGAGCGGCTACTCCGCCCGGCAAGAGCGTGCGGACTACGTGAACGACGACCCCCCAGCGCCCACGACAGCACCAACCCTACACAGGGCCATATTCAAAAGTTCGGATAATCCAGATCTGCCGGGAACGTGCCCGGGGGGCGGCCGCCGGCCACGCGACGCTCCCTGGCCGGCTAACCGGCCTCGCGCTTCAGGCGGCGCCGCTCACGCTCTGACATGCCGCCCCAGATGCCGAACCGTTCGTCATGTTCGAGTGCGTACTCCAGGCAATCGGCCCGGACCTCGCAGCTCCGGCACACGCGCTTGGCCTCCCGGGTCGATCCTCCCTTCTCCGGGAAGAACGCCTCCGGATCCGTCTGCGCGCACAGTGCCCGGTCCTGCCAGCCCAGTTCGTCAACCTCTTCCGGGCTGATGAAGACCTGTGCCAGCGGGACGATGACCTCAGTCACGGCGCATCCTCCCTCCCTCCCCTTCGGAGCCCCCGTATTCCCACCGCTGCCTTCGGGGTGAGAATCACATCAATGAAATTACACTCGCGTGTCTTGCTTCAAGTCAAGCCGGGAAGGTGATAATGGTCGCCTCGTTGTCTGAGATGCGAGATAAATCACGGGGAGAATCCCAAGACGCGTTGCCACACCAACACCGTCAGAAACACTGACATCTACAGTCACACCGGTCTTGGCGGAGCGGGACCGCGGTGACCGGGGGGCGGGCCGGGACCTGACACACTCTGAGGTATGCGCATCACCGTGCTCGCGGGCGGCGTGGGGGCCGCGCGCTTCCTCCGCGGCCTGAAGCAGGCGGCCCCGGACGCCGGCGTCACGGTCATCGGCAACACCGGCGACGACATCACGCTGTTCGGCCTGCGGATCTGCCCGGACCTGGACACCGTCATGTACACCCTCGGCGGCGGCATCAACGAGCAGCAGGGCTGGGGACGGGACGGCGAGACCTTCAGCGTCCGGGCCGAGCTGGCCGCCTACGGCGCGAGCCCGGACTGGTTCACGCTCGGTGACCGGGATTTCGCCACCCACATCCTGCGCAGCCAGCTCCTGGCCTCCGGTCAGCCGCTGTCGGCCGTCACCCGGGTGCTGTGCGAGCGATGGCAGCCGGGCGTGCGGCTGCTCCCGATGTCCGACGATCGGGTCGAGACGCACGTCGTGCTGGACGGCCAGCGCACGGTCCACTTCCAGGAATGGTGGGTGCGCATGCACGCGCAGGTGCCTGCGGCGGACATCGTGGCGGTCGGCGCCGAGCAGGCCGCGCCCGCGCCCGGGGTACTCGATGCCATCGGCGAGGCGGACGTGATCCTGTTCCCGCCGTCGAACCCGGTGGTGAGCATCGGCACCATCCTGGCCGTACCCGGCATCCGGGCCGCCCTGGCCGCCAAGACGGTGGTGGGCACCTCGCCCATCATCGGCGGCGCGCCCGTGCGCGGCATGGCCGACGTATGCCTGGCCGCGATCGGGGTCGGCACCTCGGCCGCCGCCGTCGCCGCGCACTACGGGCCGGAGCTGATCAACGGGTGGCTGGTCGACGACCAGGACAAGGCCACGGCCGACATTCTCGGCGACGACCCGGCGCTGGCCGGGATCGCGGTCCGGGCCCTGCCGCTCTACATGCGCGACCTGCCCGCGACCACCGCGATCGCCCGCGCGGCGGTGGATCTGGCCCTGGAGCTGGCGTGACAAGGGGGGTCTGGGGGGATGGGTCCCCCCAGGAGCAGGGGGGGTCTGGGGGGGATCGTCCCCCCGAGGTAACGGTGGTCCCGGTGACTGGGCTCCCCGAGATCACGGCGGGCAGTGACCTGGCCGCGCTCATCGCCGAGACCGCGCCGGACGTACGCGACGGCGACATCCTGGTCGTCACCTCGAAGATCGTGAGCAAGGCCGAGGGCCGGGTGGTGGCCGGCCCCCGCGAGCAGGCCATCGAGGCGGAGACGGCGCGCGTGGTGGCCCGGCGCGGCGCCACCACCATCGCGCAGACGCGGCACGGCCTGGTCCTGGCCGCGGCCGGCGTGGACGAGTCCAATACGGCGCCGGGCAGCGTGGTGCTGCTCCCGGAGGACCCCGACGAGTCGGCCCGGCGGCTGCGCAAGGCGCTGCACGCCCGGACCGGCCGGACCGTCGGGGTGATCATCACCGACACGATGGGCCGCCCGTGGCGGGCCGGGCAGACCGACAACGCCATCGGGGCGGCCGGGGTGGCGCCCGTCCGCGACTACCGCGGCGAGACCGACACCTTCGGCAACATCCTGGAGGTCACCGTCGCGGCGGTGGCCGACGAGATCGCCGCGGCCGCGGACCTGGTGAAGGGCAAGTCACGAGGTGTCCCGGTGGCCGTGGCGCGTGGGCTGGCGGACCTGGTCACCGAGCAGGACGGCCCGGGAGCACGCGAACTCATCCGGCCTGCCGAGGAGGACATGTTCCGGTTCGGGTCGGCGGACGTACCGCTGGCCCGCCGGACGATCAGGGCGTTCACCGGCGAGCCGGTCGACGCCGCGGTGATCCGCCGGGCGGTCGCCACCGCGCTCACCGCGCCGGCGCCGCATCACAGCGAGCCGTGGCGGTTCGTGATCCTGGAGACCGCCGCCGCGCGCGCGGCCCTGCTCGACGCGATGCGCGAGGCCTGGACGGCCGACCTGCGCCGCGACGGGTTCACCGAGGAGCAGATCACCCGCAGGCTCCGCCGCGGGGACGTGCTGCGGCTCGCGCCGCTGATCGTAGTGCCGTGCCTGGTCACCGACGCGGCGCATGACTACCCCGACGAGCGGCGCAACCGGTCGGAGCAGGCCATGTTCGTGGTTTCCATGGGCGCGGCGGTGCAGAACCTGCTCATCGCGCTCGCGGTCGAGGGGCTCGGCTCGGCGTGGATCTCCAGCACCCTGTTCTGCCAGGACGTCGCGGCCCGGGCCATGGATCTGCCCGGCGGCTGGCGGCCCATGGGCGCCGTCGCCGTCGGCCACCCGGCCGAGCAGGCGCGCCCCCGCCCGCCGCGGGATCCCGCGGACTTCCTGCTGACCCGCTGAGGTCAGCGGGTCAGCAGCGGCAAGCCGGAACGGACGGAGGCGCACACGCCGTCGCTGGCGGCCGCGGCCGCCACGCGCGCGGGCGGGACGTCGCCGTAGGTGGTGGTGCGCTGGCGCATGGGACGGCCCAGCGGCTCGGCGATCGCCCGGAGCTGGCTGATCGTCTTGTAGGAGCCGTGGTCGGCGCCGGCCATCCGGCTGATGGTCTCCTCCATCAGCGTGCCGCCCAGGTCGTTGGCGCCGCCGCGCAGCACGTCACGGCACAGGTCGTCGCCGAGCTTGACCCAGGAGCACTGGATCGAGCCGATCGCCCCATGCAGCAGCAGCCGGGACACGGCGTGCACGGCGCGGTTCTCCCGCCTGGTCGGCCCGGGCCGGGCCAGGCCGGCCAGGTAGATGGGCGCGTTCTCGTGGATGAACGGCAGCAGCACGAACTCGGTGAAGCCGCCGGTCCGTTCCTGGACCGACCGGATCACCCGCAGGTGCCCGACCCAGTGCGCCGGGGTGTCGACGTGCCCGTACATCATCGTCGCGGAGGTCGGCAGGCCCAGTTCGTGCGCGGTCGTGACCACCTCGATCCAGACCGAGGCGGGCAGCTTGCCCTTGGTCAGCACCCAGCGCACGTCGTCGTCGAGGATCTCCGCCGCCGTCCCGGGCAGCGAGTCGACGCCCGCCTCTTTGGCCCGCACCAGCCACTCCCGGATCGGCAGGCCGGTGCGGGAGGCGCCGTTGACCACCTCCATCGGCGAGAACGCATGGACGTGAAGATCTGGGCGACGGCGCTTCACCTCGGAGGCGATTTCGAAATATGCCGTTCCCGGCAGATCGGGATGAATCCCTCCCTGCATGCACACCTCGGTCGCGCCAGCGTCCCACGCCTCGGCGGCCCGGTCGCCGATCTGCCGCAGCGAGAGGGTGTACGCGTCGGCGTCGGTGCGGCGCTGCGCGAACGCACAGAACCGGCAGCCGGTGTAGCAGACGTTGGTGAAGTTGATGTTGCGCGTGACGACGTAGGTGACGTCGTCACCGGCGACCTCGCGGCGCAGCGCGTCGGCGATCCCGGCGAGCGCCTCCAAGTCGGGGCCGTCCGCGGACAGCAGGGCGAGGGCCTGTGAGTCGGTGAGGGCGGCCGGGTCGCGTTCGGCCTGGCGGAGGGCGGCGGCGACCTCGCGGCCGGACTGGACCGCGGGGGCGCCGGCGGCGGGGCTGGAACCGGCGGCGGGGCTGGAGCCGGTGGCCGGGGCACGCGCCACGGCCCGTTCGGCTATCTCGTTCCAGTCGCCGTAGACCTCGGCGAAATCGTCGCGCCGGTCATGGGTGCGGCCGGCGGTGTCGATGGTCACGTACAGATCGGTGCGGCCGACCTGGGCCAGGCCGCCGTCGGGCTCCTGCCAGGGCAAGCCGCGCGGGACGGCGGCCTCGTCGGCCAGGCCGGTGGCCGGGTCGGCCAGCGCGGCCACGTGCGCGGCCAGCCGCGGGTCGAGCCACGGCTCGCCGAGGTACGGCGGGTAGATGGTGAGGCGCTCGCGCAGCGTGAAGCCGGCGGCCGCGGTGCGGGCGGCGAGTTCGTCGATGGCGGGCCAGGGGCGTTCGGGGTTGACGTGATCGGGGGTCAGCGGGGAGACGCCGCCCCAGTCGTCGATGCCGGCCCGCAGGATCAGGTCGTGCTGCTCGCCGACCAGGTTGGGCGGCGCCTGGATCCGTGCCTTGGCCCCGAGGACCAGCCGGGTCACGGCGATCGTGGCGGCCAGGTCGGCGAGTTCGGCATCGGGCACGTCGCGCATCTTGGTGTCCGGTTTGGCCCGGAAGTTCTGCACGATGACTTCCTGGATGCCCCGGTAGGTGCGGGCGACCTTGCGGATGGCGAAGATCGAGTCGGCCCGCTCGGCCAGCGTCTCGCCGATGCCGATGAGGATGCCGGTGGTGAAGGGGACGTTGCAGCGGCCGGCGTCCTCCAGCACGCGCAGCCGGACGGCCGGGTCCTTGTCCGGGCTGCCGAAGTGCGGCGCCCCCTGGTCGGTGTACAGCCGGGTGGCCGTGGTCTCGAGCATCATGCCCATGGACGGGGCCACCGGCTTGAGGCGCTGGAAGTCCTGCCAGCTCAGCACGCCCGGGTTGAGGTGGGGCAGCAGGCCGGTCTCCTCCAGCACGCGGATGGCCATGGCCCGCACGTAGGACAGGGTGTCGTCGTAGCCGTGGGCGTCCAGCCAGTCCCGGGCCTGGCGCCAGCGGTCCTCCGGCTTGTCGCCGAGGGTGAACAGGGCTTCCTTGCAGCCCGCCGCCGCGCCCCGGCGGGCGATGTCCAGGACCTCGTCCGGCTCCAGGTACAGGCTGTGCAGCCGGTGCGGTACCGTGGCGAACGTGCAGTACCCGCAGCGATCCCGGCACAGCCGGGTCAGCGGGATGAAGACCTTCCGCGAGTAGGTGATGACCCCGGGCCTTCCCGCGCCCTCCAGGCCGGCGTCCCGGGTCCGGCCGGCGTAGGCCAGCAGGGTGTCCAGGTCGCCGCCGCGGGCGTGCAGCAGGACCGTGGCCTCGTCCGGGTCGAGCGCCTTGCCGTCCCTGGCCCGGGCCAGCGTCCGGCGCATGGCCGAAGCCGTGACCTCGCTGGTTCCGGTGTCCCCTGAGTCGCCGCCGAGATCGCTCATGCTGCACCAAACCTTCCCCGCGGCTTGGTTCTTCCCCGGCCCGGCCGCGCGGGCTCGAGATCGTAGGCCAGAGTCCTTGTCATAGCACGGGTGGCGACCCGCGATCTCGGGCGGCCCCAGGGCTCAGGCTGCTGGAGGCTAGAAGGCGCGGTAGTCGCGGACCGGCATCCGGGGCCCACGGCGCGGGGGCAGGCGGCCGCCCAGCTCGATCAGCCGGGCCACCCGGTAGCGGTGCCCGGCGTACGGGGCGAGCAGCTCGAGCATGCCCGCGTCGTCGGTGATCCGCCCGGCCAGCGTCCAGCCGACCGCCCTGGGCAGGTGGTAGTCGCCCACGGAGACCGCGTCCGGGTCGCCCGCGGCGCGCTGCCTGATCTCGGCGGAGGTCCAGGGCCCGATGCCGGGCAGGGACCGCAGGCGCCGGTCGGCCTCGGCCGGGTCCAGCTCGCTGGCCTGCTCCAGCCGGTCCGCGACCTGGGCGGCGGCGATGATGGTGCGGGCCCGGACGCCCTCGACCCCCGCCCGGTGCCAGTCCCAGGACGGAATGCGCGCCCACACCGGCGGAGGCGGGAAGACCCGCATCCCGGCCGGGGCCGGGCCCGGGGCCGGGGAACCGTGCGCGCCGAGCAGGAACCGCCAGGCGCGGTGGGCTTCCCGCCCGACCACCTTCTGCTCCAGGACCGCGGGCACCAGTGCCTCGAGGACCCGCGAGGTCCGGCCGATCCGCAGCCCCTGGTAACGCAGGGCCAGCTCGCCGACGACCGGGTGCCGGGCCGCGAAGCCCGACAGGTCGTCGTGCGCGCCGACCTGAGCGGGAAGGGTGTCCAGCAGCCAGGCGGCACCAGGGCCCCAGGCCTGGCCGGTCACCAGCCTGCGGCCGGAACCCGCAGCGGTCAGGCGCAGCGTGCCCGGGCCGTCGGGCGTCAGCGACGTGCGCCAGACGGCGCCGGCCGCGTCCGCGCGGTAGGCGGGATCCACGCCGCCGCGGCGGTGCACCGACAGCGTGAGCCGGACGTCCACGCCGAACGGCGCCGCCCACTCGCGCCGCAGCCCCGTATCCGGGGGCGCCGCCTGCTGGCTCACCTCACACGTCGGAGGAGAAACGGACCGAGGTCGGCTCGAGCCGCACGCCGGGCCAGATCCGGATGCCCCGGGCCAGTTCGTTGCCGGCCCCGACGAACGCGCCGTCGCCGACCAGGGCGTCGTCGAGCACCACGCCCGGCGCCACAACGGCGCCGCGGCCGACGATCGAGTCCCGGACCACGGCACCCTCGCCGACCGCCGCGGAGTCGAACAGCACGCTGCCGAAGACGGTGGCCCCGGCGCCCACCGACGCGCCCGCGCCGACCACTGTCCCGCCGGACACCGACGCGCCCGGCGCCACCGAAGCGCCCTGGAGCAGCAGCGCAGGCCCGTGCGGGCCGGGCACCGCGGGCGCGGGCAGCCGCCCGAGCACCAGGTCGCACGAGCCGCGCACGAACGTCTGCGGCGTGCCGACGTCGATCCAGTACGCCGATTCGGGGTAGCTCATGACGAGCTGCCCGGAGGAGATCAGGCCGGGGAACGTCTCCCGCTCGACCGAGACCCGGCGGCCGGCCGGGATCTGGTCGATGACCTCACGGCGGAACACGTAGCACCCGGCGTTGATCCGGTTGGTCACGGGGTTCGGCGTCTTCTCCAGGAACGCGGTCACGCGGCCGGAATCGTCGGTCGGCACCACGCCGAACCGGGACGGGTCATCCACCTCGACCAGGTGCAGCGTCGCCGCGGCGTCGGTCTTGCCGTGCAGGTCGACCTGCGCGGCCAGATCGTGGCCGGACAGCACGTCGGAGTTGAGCACCACGACCGGATCGCCGGGGCCGTGGCCGCGCAGCGAGGCGGCAGCGTTGCGGATCGCGCCGCCGGTGTCGAGCGGCACGTCCTCCTGGACGTAGTCGATGGACAGCCCGAACGCCGAGCCGTCGCCGAGGGCCGCGGCGAACATCTCCGACTTGTAGCAGGTCGCGAGGATCACGTGGGTGACGCCGCAGTCCGCCGACCGGGCCAGCATGTGGGCCAGGAACGGGACGCCCGCCGTCGGCAGCAGCGGTTTCGGCGCGGACAGGGTCAGCGGCCGCAGCCGCGTTCCCTGACCTCCGACGAGCAGGATGGCCTCAAGCGGTTCACGCGGCATGAAAGCAGAGGTTACACCGCACTGGCGTCAGCAGCGGGTTGTTCGACGGCGCGCCGGTAGCAGGCCAGGTGCGCCTCGGCCGAGGCCGCCCAGGTGAACTCCTGCGACCGCGCGTACCCGGCGTCGCCCAGCGTCTTGCGCCGGGCGGCGTCGTCGAGCAGTGCCCGCAGCGAGTAGTGGATGGCGTCGGCGTCGGGTTCGGTGTACGCGACCGCCTCGCCGCCCACCTCCGGCAGCGAGGTGCAGTGGGTGGTCAGCACGGGAGCGCCGCACGCCATGGCCTCGAGCACGGGGAGCCCGAAGCCCTCGCCGCGGCTCGGGAACGCCACCACGAGCGCCCCGCCGAGGAAGCCGGGAAGGTCGGAGAAGCGCAGATAGCCGGGGCGGATCAGGCGCAGGTGCGGCGGTACCGCCGCCACGGCGGTGTCCACCTCCTCGCTCCAGCCGCCGCCGCCGCCCAGGACCAGGGCGGGCGGGTCGTCGAGGTCGGCCACGGCGGCGGCCCAGCCGGTGATCAGCGCGGCCACGTTCTTGCGC
>Ga0116216_10003289_pt1 | contig 10536 bp, 10 predicted proteins | sample Sb_taG_11_FD_89696 | JGI IMG/M metagenome (GOLD analysis project Ga0116216, IMG submission 89696) | Peat soil microbial communities from Weissenstadt, Germany - Sb_50d_3_AS metaG | ecosystem: Environmental > Terrestrial > Soil > Wetlands > Peat | place: Germany: Weissenstadt | collected 2010-09-21
CTCTGCCCAAGCGACGGTGCTCCCCCTCCAGCCGCCGGCACCGGCCCGACCAACTATGCCTTCTGCTCCGGCGATGGTGCTGGCGGCGGCGATGCCACCAATGCCGACGGCGCGTTCATCCTAGGATTTCCTCAATCAGTTACCAGTCTGACTGACGGTTCGAGCCAGACGGTGGCGGCATCCGAGCAACTGCTCGGGATCGCGGGCCCTTACTCGCAGCCCACGCCGACGCCGGTACCCATCCCGTGGATTCGCGCAATGGCCCGCGTCGTCACGGGACCTCTGACCGATCCTGTCTGCGCGCTTGCGGGCGATGGCTGGCTGCTTAACAAGGGCTCGAGCTGGTGGGACGGCAACTACCAAAATGCCCTGTATAACCACTACCTGCCGCCTAACGCCGATCGGCCCGACTGCATCGTCTATCACAACCCCGGCTGGAAGGCCGCCCGGAGCTTCCATCCCGGAGGAGTGAACGCGCTCTACTGCGACGGCCACGTCGGCTTCGCCAAGAATACGGTGAGTCTAACCATCTGGCGGGCGATTGCGACCCGCGCCGGCGGCGAAGTTGTTTCGTCGGATGCGCTTTGACACCTCAAACAAGCGCGATTCAAGGGGGGGAGCTTCTCAACAACGTCCCGAATTTGCACGAGCGAGGGTTCACTGGGTATCTTGGACGTTCGTCAGAGACCTCACGGTCCCCGTGGTTCACCAGGTTTCGTGTTTAAGGTTGGCGAGTGCTTCCCGGCCCCGTCTTTGCGTTCGAGCTCATGGCTACTGCGCGCCACGGCCGGTTTTACCTGCTCCGGTCGTTTTATGCGGCGGTCCTTTTGGTGATCCTTTGGACCGTCCACTCGGCTTGGGTCTCCGAAACCGGCAGCGAACTATCCTCGGCAATGGTGAAGTGGTTTGCCTTGTCAGCATTGTGCTCGATCGCCGCGGGTCAGGAGATTCTTGCGCTTGCCTTGACACCGGCCTTGGCAGCCGGCGTAATCGCCGATGAACTCTGGTCTTTTGCGAGTCGAAAGGAAAGCACACTCTCTACTGCTTGCTTCACTGTGTTTGTACTTGCCCGAATTGCCAGGCCAGGCTACCATTCCGATCCCTACGTCAAGTCGGAGCACGTCAACTCCCATGTCCTCTTCGCCAAGATCAAGGTTGGAGAATCACGGGCTGCTCGACTTGGCGTCGACAACGCTCGAGACTCAGCTCGGTGACCGCTGGCTCGAGCAGGCGACCTGGGCATTCATCGGACTGGGTGTACTGCTTCGGATCGCGCGCTACGCGCTAGACTACCCGCTCTGGTGGGATGAGGCATTTGTTGCTGTCAACTTCATCAGGCGCGACTACTTCGACTTGCTCCGTCCCCTGGACTATGGGCAGGTTTGTCCTATCCTTTTCCTCTGGTCCGAGCTCACGATCCTCAAGCTCCTGGGGTTCTCAGAGTGGTCGCTACGGCTGTTCCCCTTGGTATGTGCGGTCGCAGGGGTCGTGCTCTTTCGTCACATGGCAGGCCGCGTCGTGCATAGGGTGCCACTGCTTCTAGCGGTGGCGATCTTCGCGGTATCGTTCCATCCCATCCGCCACGCTGCGGACGTCAAGCCTTATGCATCGGACTTGCTGGCTGCCTTGGCCCTGCTGGCAGCCGCTTTCGAATGGTCGCGCGCACCAGAACGCGCCGGCTGGATGTGGATCCTTGCCGCTCTTTCACCGATTGCGCTAGCGCTCTCGCACCCGGCGATTTTCACTGCCGGCGGGCTGGTGGCCGCGCTCACACCAGCGGTTGTGCATACAGGTCGGCGCCGTGTGTGGATCGCCTATGTGGTCTTCGCCCTAAGCACCTTGGGCACGTTCCTTGCCCTGTATGCAGTGTTCACCAGCGCCCAGGCTGCCGCCAATCTGACGACTATGCAAACCCAGTGGGTGGCGGCCTTCCCGCCACTCCATGACCCGCTTGCGCTTGTTAGATGGCTCGCGACCGTTCATACCGGCAGCATGTTTGCCTATCCGTGTGGGGGAGAAAAGGGGGCCAGTTGCGTGACCCTGATTTTGTTCTTGATCGGGGCCGGCGTGCTGTGGTACCGGGGCTCAAAGGTGATCGTTCTCGTCTGCCTCGCACCGTTTGTAATGGCACTTGCTGCTGCTGCGTTGCGACGCTACCCCTATGGCGGCGTCGCGCACGGCTCACCTGCGCGTGTCATGCAATACCTGGTCCCGGGGATCTGCCTTCTGGTAGGCATGGGTGCTGCTACCCTGCTGCTCCTCTGCCGCGATCATCGGCTTCGGCACCGAGCCCTGAGGGTCGCTCTTCTTGGCCTCATCGCGGTCGGAGTCATTCCTGTCGCTGTGGACGCCTTTCACCCTTATCGAGCCGTCCATGCTCAACGAGCGCGTGAGTTTGCGCGCCAATTCTGGCCTGAATTTGTCCGCGACGCCGAGCCGGTTTGCCTGCGCTGGGACCTAGGCCTGGGTGAGTGGGACTCGACCAACCTCAACGTGGCTGTCTATCTTTGCAACCAGATGATCTATTCGCCTCACCGGCAAGGGCCAGGCCAACTCCATCAGCGATCAGTCTCGGCAAGCTGGCCTCTGCGATGTGTGCTGCCACTGATCGACCGGACCGATAGCCGGGTCGGGGCCTGGCTGGCGTCGATGACGAGACACTATTACCTGATTGCAAGCCGGACGATCAAGGTCGACATGGCTGAAGCAGGCGCAAGGCCCCGGACCGAGCAATACAGCGTGTACGAATTTGTGCCGATGGTATTCGCCCAGCGCGACCGGAACTTGGTTGATGGTGTCGGGGTTGAAGGGCCCCTCCCTTCCTTCCAAATGGCTCGGTGAAGAGTTGCCGAGCCCTATGCGTCCACAAACAAGGCAAAACTCACAACTCACGCCCGTCCCTCGTCCATCAGAAAATTGCCGTCCAGGTCGCAATCCGTCCGCTGACGACCACTGCGGTCAGAGCGCAGGAGCCCTGGCCCTGGTAGGTCGCGAAGGTACCCGTTCCGTGGATGATGCTCCATCCGAACGCATTGACGACGTACGGATAATGGTGGACATGTGAGAGCTGGAGCTTGAGCGACCCGCGTGCGTTGGCAAGGATGACGGTCTTCTGAGCGATGTTGAGGTAACCATGTACCGCGCCCAGCGGTGAAACACCGCCGTAACCGTTCACGACCGTACCGGTGAGATGCGTCCCGATTGAAGCCGACTCTGCGGCGAAGAGGGGACCTTTGACTTGAGATGGTAAATTCAAAGCCACGCCCGTGCTGAGCAGGGTCTTGCCTTCCAGAGACTCGACCCCGGGATGAATCGATCGGTTCGGCTTCATGATCTGTCTCCATTCTCCAGCACGAATGCGTTTTCGTTGTGGCGCCAGCGCAACGTGATGTCGCGCCTGTAGGTCTGCTCGATCTCCTGTACTTTCTCCAGGTGCAAGTTGCAAGTCTGATGCCGACCCGGCCAAAGTCGGTCTTGAAGACAGGCACGTCCTTGCCGGGAGTTGGTGCTGGAGAGTGTGGCGCGATTGTCGCCTGCCTCACCCCGATACGGGCAAACCGCAGCGCAGATCATGATGGGGCGAGCGGGAGTGCAAAGTCAGGACTCTGCACATGGCGGATGTAGCCTTCTGCTTGCCCATGGCCGCTCTCGATCCCGCGCAGCCGAGTGACCTGTTCTTGCAACGCATAGTAGCGGTCAGGGGCCTGGCTGGCGTGCGCGTAGCAGGCCCGGCGTTTTAGCGGCTCTGTCGCCGTGATATCGACATAGTGGGTCGGTGAGAACTGTACGGTATCCTCACCGTTGGAAACCTCGTAGTAATACAGGGCGAATCGCTTCTTCAGCTTCAGCCAGGCGTCGTAGACCAGGATTGAGATGGCGCGGTGGTCGGCGTGGTTGTCGATGGGCCAGTGGGTGAAAACGGCATCGGGGCGCTCGGCATCGATGATCTTACGGAATTGCTTGTAGTGGGCCGCGTCCACAACAGCCTGGCTGTTGATTTGGCCTGCGTACAGGGGACGTGCCTGTAAGATCTCACAGGCTTTCTTGGCCTCTTCGACCCTTGAGATACCCTCGTCCCCCGGTGGCCACTCTCCGCGGTTCAGATAGAGGAGGACGACTTCGTGTCCCAGGTTTGCGTATCGCGCGACTGTGCCTCCGCAGCCATACTCAGGGTCGCCGGGATGCCCACCGGTGACGATCACCTTGAGCTTGCGCCTGGTCTCAGGTTGCCCGCCGGCTAGCGGCGCTCTCTCTGCCTCTGGCAATGGCCGAACGACTATCGAGCCCGCGAGCAAGCTCGATTGGGTTAACAGGTCTCGTCGTGAAAGCGATTGCATCGCGTGCCCTCTGTTCTTAGGACGCGCGGTTCGCCAGCAGTCAGGCGCGCGCAGCCTTTGCGGTCTTAGTCTTGATCTTGGTCGTGCTCTTAATCCCGCTCTCCCTTTGAGCTTCGTTGCGCCCATCGTGTGGTCGGTCATGTCTGCAAGTCAAATCAAGATCGACGGGCCACCAGCGACCGATCCAAAGAGACGCCGCTGGTGGCGCTCTCCAAGTGAATTCACACCTAGCGCCATTGCGGCAACGACGGCCGGAGCCTAGGCTATCCTTTGACAATCGTGAGAGGATGCACGGCTGTTAGTTCGCTCGATCCCGACGGATGCACGCAGCAGTGGGGTGCCTGCACCGTCGCAACCTCGCCTGCCGAAGATCCTGGGAGCTCGCAAGGAGACTTGTGCCATGTCCGCTCAGCGGGTCTCGATCGGCCAGGTGATGATGATCGTCGCCTTGGCCGCCGTGAATTTGGCCGTGACGCGCGCTGCGCTGGGCTTGGACATATACCCCCAAGTCTTGGTTGTTCTATTGGGATCTATCGACTTCCCGATCATCTGGAAGCTGATCCTGCACCGATCGCTTCGAGCCTTTCACTACATGTTCCTGATCGTCTTTTTCATTGCTTTCTGCGTCATGGCGAACCTCGTCGCGACGGAGCGGCTCCATCCTCTGGGCCTCCTGGTCCGTTGGTACCAACACCTCACGGGAGAGAAAACAGACAGCAACTCGCTGGTCGTATTCCTCAGATGGGGCGAGTTATGGATGGCTTGTTTCTTGAGCTTTGCGCTGGCGTGTGTGATCGGATTGGTCGCGGCGTGGCTGGAAAGGCGCCGAGGTTGGGACATTGCGGCATTCCTGCGCGGGGCGCTCATTGGGCTTGGATTTTCGGGTCTATTGAATACTGTCGTTCACACGGTGTGGAGAGGGGCGGAGCCATTGTCCGTTCAATGGATTCTGACGGTCATCGAGGGGGTCTGTCTGATCCTGGGCGGCTTGTTGGGGTTATCGAGGCTGAAGTCGAGGTCAGCAGAAACACGAGTTATGCTCGGCAAACCGATCGCCTCTGCACAAGAACGGCGGGCGCAGTGAGGTGTTGGTGTACGCCCTGATCCCCCAGCACCTCGCTCGCCTCTCCATTTGTCTCCGTCTCGATGCTCAAAACTGACTCGAAATTCGTGTGCGGTCCCATTGCGGGTGTTGTTCTTGGGCTACGCACTCGGCGTCATGGGTGGCGGATCACCCCCAACGGAGGGAGTGCGGGTCTGCCCCGCCTTCCGGCGTTCCTGCTCCATGAACCAATCCGTCAGGTTTGGCTAATCCCGCGTGATGCCCTGTATCGTCGTCGCCGACTTCAAGGAAATACATGTCGCAATTCCCGAGTGGCGTCTTGCCGTCGATGCTCAGCAGCCGTAGGTCGACGGGCTGAGCCTGCCAGAACCTAATGAGCCGTGGTGGGGCCTCTGGGGAATCAGAAACCGGCCCTATATTGACGAGCCTCCGTCTGGCATTGAAGATGCTGTTCACCGGCGGGACACCCTTTTTCCGCGATCATGCCCCAAGCAAATTCCGAGGTTTTTCATGAAAACCAACGATTCCGTGTCCAAGAACAAAGACGAAACGAGCAACGCTTCTCATCCGCACGGCATTTCACGGCGCCAGTTGATGCTGACTGGCGGCGCGGCTGCCACCGCGTTTTCCATCGTGCCGCGACATGTGCTGGGCGGGGCAGGCTTTGTCGCGCCGAGCGAGAAGATTACTCTCGGCTGCGTCGGCTTCGGGACGCAGGCGATCCGGGAAATTGGCGGAATACTCGCCAGCCCGGACGTGCAGATCATCGCCGTGTGCGACGTCGAGAAGGACGGGGTCAATTACCTGGAATGGGGCAAGAATGACATCCGGGACGGAATCAGGCGACTCATTCAGGAACCGACCTGGAGAGAGGGCTCTAACCACGTGCCCGGCGGCCGCGACGTTGGCAAGGAGATCGTGGAAACCTACTACGCGAAGCAGCGCGGCAAGGAGCATTATAAGGGATGTGCCACTTACGTCGACTTCCGCGAGCTGCTGGACAAAGAGAAGGATGTGACCGCGGTCAAAGTGATGACGCCGGATCACACCCACGCGACCATCTCGATCGCGGCCCTGAACAAGGGAATGAACGTGCTCGTGCACAAACCGCTGGCGAATCGTCTGCTGGAGGCCAGGGCCGTCATCGAGACTGCCCGTTCGAAGAAGATCGCCACTCACTTCCTGCCGGCCAGTGTCGGCGCCAGTCAGAAACAGGCCGTCGACATGATCAAGAACGGCGCCATCGGAATGCTTCGAGAGATCCACAACTGGTCGATGCGGCCCATGTGGCCCCAGTTCCCGACCCAACCGACCGATACACCTCCTGTCCCCGCAGGTTTCGACTGGGCCCTCTGGCTTGGCCCAGCACTGGATCGCCCGTATCACCCCAACTACACTCACACCAATTTCCGCGGGTGGTATGAGTTCGGCGGTGGGTCTATCGCCGACATGGGTCACTACAGCCTCTGGCCGATTTTCCAGCTCCTCGACCTGGAATCGCCGATCAGCGTCGAATCGACACCTAGCCACGTTTGCACGGTTTCGGAAGAAATTTGCCTGCGGATCAAGAACGACTACTCATTTCCAGCCTCCTGCACGATTCGCATGAGGTTCGCGCCTAAGGGACAGCGGGCGGCCTTGGACATCTTCTGGTATGACGGTGGGATCAAACCATCCGTGCCTGACGAACTCGTGGCGGAGAACAAGGAATTGGCGGAAGAAGGGATGATGTTCATCGGCGACAAGGGAAAGATCCTCGGCGGCTTCCGCAGCGAAAACCCGCAGTTAATTCCCGAAGCGAGAATGCGAGCTTATCGAACGGCGCACAACTTACCCGAGCCAGCCCCACGACAGCGCGGCGGCGGCGGTCGCCGGGGCGGCGACCCGTCGGCGCGGAATGCCGCATGGATCGCGGCCTTCAAAGGAGGCCCGGCGAGCTACGGCGATTTCCTGCTGGCAGGCCCGCTGAGCGATGCGGTCAACCTGGCCTCGATCTCACTGCGGCTCGGTGGCCGGCGACTGCTCTGGGATTCCGCCGGCGCGAAGATCACCAACATCTCCGAGGCGAACAGGTTCCTGACACGTGAATATCGCCCGGGCTGGGAACTGTAAAAGGAGAAACCCTCATGGCTGCGAGCTCAAGACGAGAATTCATGGAAAGGGCAGCGGTCTGTTCCGGCCTGGCCGGGTTCATAGTCGCGAATGCGGCGGAGCTGAGAGCCAATCCGCTGGGCTTGCCGATTGGAAGCCAGGTCTATCCCCTGCGCTCGATGCTCAAAGACTTTCCCACGTTCGCCAAGATGATGGCCGAGATCGGGGTGACAAGGCTCGAGCTGTGTTCGCCGATCGGTTACAGCCCCGACTTCGCGTCGCTCGCGAGCGGGAGCAAAGTCAGGCAGATCCTCGCCGACCATGGCATGAAAGCCGAGAGTTCTCACTTCACGATGGGTGAGCTGCGGAACAGCCAGCAAAAGAGCATCGAGTGGGCGAAGGAAGTCGGTATCGCGCAGATGATAACCGCAACCCTGGGTGAAGGGAACGGGGGTAACAACCCGACGCTCGACCAGGTGAAAAGGGCAGCAGACGAATACAACAAGATCGCCGGCGTGGCAGCGAAGGCCGACATCCAGCAGGGCCTGCACAACGAGGGGTTCGAACTCTCAATGGTCGATGGCAAACGGACCTACGACCGGTTGTTCGACCTGCTCGATCCCAGGCTGGTCAAGTTCCAGTTCCAGATGTCGACGATCACGGCCGGCCTGGTCGCCGCCGACTACTTCCTGAAACATCCTGGCCGCTTCATCTCGATGCATCTGCAGGACGTGGACATGAACGCCCCGGTTCCGGCCCCTTCGCCAAAGGGTACACCGGCGGGCCGACGCAGGGGGCGCCGCCCGCAGGTTGCGGTGGGCCGAGGCACCATCGATTGGGTGAAGACCTTCAGCGCTGCGAAGGTCGGCGGGGTCAAGAACTACTTCGTCGAGCAAAGCTGGGAACTCACGCGGCAAAGTGTCGCGTATCTCAAGACCCTGCAGGTTTGATCGCAGCGCGTCCGATCCCCAAAAGCGGCGGTTCCAGCCAGCCTGACATTTAAAAGAAGTTTCCGGATTTTGATATCTTCATATCTTCGTATTCTGTCAGGTTGAACTCCCACGGGCCATAATTTCGAGTCGCCTTCTGTCAGAGCGCTGGATGGAGGACGTGCACTTCGCCCAGGTGAAGTCTTATCTGAGCGCGACGCTATTCCAGGTCGGCTTGCTGATCAACTTCAACGCCTCGACGCTTGTGGTGAAGCGAATTGTGCGGGGATGAGAAATCGAGCACGAAAGCACGAAAGTACAAAGACACGAAAATGGGCACAATCGTTTCGCTCTGTCGTTCGTGGCGCGTTTTTACCGGTTTTGTTGAAACCGCTCTGTCGGCTGCGCCATCAAGTGACGCAAGCCGCTTGCCGGCAAATACCTTACCCTCGTACCGTGATCGCCGCTTTTTGGGATTGTGCGCTTTTGAAGCAGGCTTTGGCCGCACAATCCCAGTTGCAGCAGCAGGTCCCCCGGGGTAACCCCGAAGGGTAGCCAGGGCGGTTGAGCGGGAAGGGCATTCCGCGCCGTAATCCATGCGGCAAGGTTGAGGACCAGTATCCCGATCATCGCGAACCGCTTGATCGTCAAGGCCCGAGACCGCGCAGACCACCGGACGGACAAACCCAGTAAACCCCCGGCTACAGCCATGAGCAACTGCGGCAGAAAAGCGAAGACGGCGACGGTTAGCAGCAAGACGGGATCGAGAGGGCCCCGGTCAGCACCGAAATTCCATAATAGCTGCGCAGGCAGCCGTCAATGAATTCGCCGTAATTATCCCAGAGAGATCCCACCCGTGATTCAGCCACGCGTGCATACACACTACAGAGCTATCAGCCCTACGGTCAGGAAGGATTAGTGATCGCAGACATCGACATCACCACAGCGACTGGCCTACTTGCGGCACGTTGCAGAACTGTTTCGTGATAGCGTGATCCATGCCCTAATCGGCCTGGTTCAATTGTGCGCCTGTTTGGGTAGCACCTTTCGGACTCGTCCCGGCGAGGGGCGGCGCACACAGCGCGATACGCAAAGGTGGACTCCGGACAACGTGAAGGATCGATGTCTATCCGTTTTTCCCCAGCCCGGCCGGCTGACCCGGTTGGCGCGCGGGGTGCACAAGTCGAGAGGACGTGCCCGTGACGATGGTCACGAGCGCCGCCAATCGCGCTAGTCCGGTCGCCCCGGACCATCGCGATCGTCGGCAGCGAAGTGTGCTCTTCGCGCGGCCAAACTTCGTGACGGCTTCGAAACCACGTCGGATTTTATTACCAAAATCCCACAAGCGGTTTATAACGAGTCTTTTGCTAAATCGCGGGTAAATGCATTTACGTTCTTTCGAAAAGGGCGCCTATTGTATATATGGTGAATCTGAGTCAACTGCGCCGAGTACGCGCTTTGGCTGTGAGTCTCCCCCTTCGTGGCCACATGTCGATCTCGAGAGCACCGCGCAGATTTCGGACGCACGCTCACGGTCCGATATGGCTGTGCTTCTGCGAAATGCGACTCTGGGTGGAGCGGCAGTTGCGTCGTAAACCATTTCCTGTACAGTTTTATAATCTTACAATCACATCTTGATGTGACTGTAATCCATGCCCAAAACGGCATGGTTCAATGCCGGGTGACACTCCGTCTAGTGTGATCGACGGGACTGGTCGGGATAGGTGTTACCCAAACCGGGGCACGATTGAACCAAAAGTCCTTCCTGTGGCTGGAAATCGAGCGTCGCCGTACCATTATTCACCGCTCTAGGCAATTCGCAGACAAGCTCTCCCGAACGTCGATACCGACGCGGCCACCATGGGGTTAAGGTCCAGTTTGGCGATCGCGTTGCAATGCTACTACTCGCTGGCCATTTTTCCCAGATCCTCCAAACTTCTGAATACATCCGGTCGATCAACAGTGTTAGGTGACAGAACCAGGCGAGTGCGCGCGGATTGAGGCGGCTTGCGTTGACGAGTCTACGGGGATGGGCTATGGTGCGGGCGCCAGCCGGCAGAGCCGGCGTGACAGAACTGCGGAGCGGGGCAGGGAGGCCCACGATGGCGATGATCAC
>Ga0116216_10003295_pt1 | contig 10521 bp, 9 predicted proteins | sample Sb_taG_11_FD_89696 | JGI IMG/M metagenome (GOLD analysis project Ga0116216, IMG submission 89696) | Peat soil microbial communities from Weissenstadt, Germany - Sb_50d_3_AS metaG | ecosystem: Environmental > Terrestrial > Soil > Wetlands > Peat | place: Germany: Weissenstadt | collected 2010-09-21
CGCGACAAATCCGCCCGTATTTCCGCCGCGCCCTGATACCGCAGCTTGCGATCCTTCTCCAGCGCCTTCTCGATAATTCGCTCGAACTCCGCCGGCAGATCTGGATTCAATCGCACGGCCGCCACCGGCACGCGATTCAAAATCGCTTCCGTAATAACGCCGGAGCTTTCTCCGCGGAAAGGCAGTGCTCCAGTGGCCATCTCGTACAGCACCACGCCGTACGAAAACAAATCCGACCGCGCATCCAAATCCTTGGCCCGCACCTGCTCGGGCGACATATACGCCACCGTTCCCAGCGTGCTGCCCGGACTCGTCAGATGTTCGGGAGAAACCGCGTCTGCCGTTTCCTGCCCCGCTGGCCCCGTAGGTGTGGACAGCGTTTTTGCCAGCCCAAAATCCAAAATCTTCGCGTGCCCCCGCGCGGTCACGAAAATATTCGCGGGCTTGATATCGCGATGCACGATCCCGCGCGCGTGCGCAGCATCCAGCGCATCCGCAATTTCGATCCCCAACTCCAGACATTCATCGAGCGGCATCGCCTTCCCGGAAATTCGCCGCTTCAGCGTCTCGCCATCGAGAAACTGCATGGCGATGAATGGACGCCCGTTCGCTTCGCCGATTTCATAAATCGTGCAAATGTTTGGATGATCGAGAGCAGAAGCCGCCTGCGCCTCGCGCTGAAATCGCTCCAACGCCTGGCGATCTCGGACAAGTTCATCAGGGAGGAATTTCAAAGCCACAAAGCGGTGCAGCGTAGTGTCCTCAGCTTTGAACACCACGCCCATTCCGCCGCCACCGAGTTTTTCCAACACCCGGTAGTGCGAAATCATCCGCCCAGAAAGTGAGGAGGAATCAGCCACCGCGTGCATATTATGCAGCAAGTCGCGTCAAGTCAACGCGCAGTAGCGCAGCCACTCCTGGCTGCGCCAACGACTAATTACTAGCCTGCAAGAACCACTCTAGCGCCGAAACCTGGCCGCAGGAGGCGCCATGCGACTCCGATTTGCATCCCGTGCTAACCTGAATCTGGCGTCGGTCGCGCATCATCAAATGCCACCGGCGATTCCGAGGTCACGAGCTCAGCTGCGGTCGCTCGCATTCGGGCGACTTGCTGGCACCTAACCTATACAGATATGTTTAGAAAATGACGCAGCTCATTGAAGGAAGAGAACGGCGCCGCGGTCCAATCGAACAAAAACGAAGCTCGTTTCCAAACCTCGAAGGAAGTCGATGAATTCAATCGAACCACCTACTTTCGACCTGCTCGCCATCGGCGCCGGCCCCACCGGCCTGGCCTGCGCGATCGAAGCCAAGCGCGCCGGCATGCGTTCGTTGGTAATCGACAAAGGCTGCCTCTGCAACTCGATTTACCACTACCCTTCAAACATGGTCTTCTTCACCACGGCTGAACGCCTAGAAATCGGCGATCTTCCGCTCACCTCTGCCGAAACCAAGCCCACCCGCGTAGAAGCGCTCAAGTACTATCGCCGCACCGCCGACCACTACGGCCTCGAGCTGCGTCTCTATGAAACCGTCGAGGGCATAACCGGCCACGATGGCGCCTTCGAAGTCTCTACGCGCGACGCCAACGGCCAGCCCCATTCATATAAAGCTCGCAAGATCGTCCTCGCCACGGGTTATTACGATCGCCCCAATCTGATGAATGTGCCGGGTGAAAATCTCCCGCACGTCTCGCACTATTTCACCGATCCACACCCCTACTGGCAGCAAGATGTCGTAGTGGTCGGTGCAAAGAATTCCGCCGCCGAAGCGGCCCTGGAACTTTACCGCGCGGGCGCCCGCGTAACGCTGGTGCATCGCGGCCCCACTCTCGGCGCAACTCTCAAATACTGGGTCAAGCCAGACATCGAAAATCGCATCCGTGCCGCCGAGATTCGCGCGCACTTCAACACAAAAGTCCTGCGCTTCGAACCGGCACAAGTTTTAGTGAGCAACGGCGCGGGAGAGCAGGGAATTCCCGCGACGCAAGTCTTCGCCCTCACCGGCTATCACCCCGATTTCACCTTCCTAGAGAAAATGGGCATCGCTCTCGATCCCGAAACGCGCAAGCCGGTCTGCAATCCAACCACGCTCGAAAGCAACGTCCCAGGAATCTACGTAGCGGGAGTAATCCTCGGCGGAAAATACACAGGCGAAATCTTCATCGAAAATGGCCGCTTCCACGGCAAACAAATCATCTCCGCTCTCACAGGCAAGCCCGGCAATCTAGGCCCGCCTCCCGTCTCGCCCCCCGGCGAATAAGTTCAGAGCCCCCATTGAACAGCGACGTGGTTTATCAGGGCACGGATTCAGCCGTTCCGCAACCCGCGCAGTGTCATTACGGCCTTACAGGCTGCACAAAAAATCAAACCGTTGTCATTTTGAGCGAAGCTAAGAGCTTGTCCCGAGTCTCTCGAGGGAATCTGAACGTCCAATTTGCCGCCGTCCACCAACTTTGCTAAAGTGAAATAGAATGAGCTCGCTACTCACAGAAGTCGGCGCAACGTTCGCTACCTTGGTTAAGGGTTTCAGCGTGACGTTCCGCACCATGTTCCGCAAGCCCACAACGGAGCTCTTTCCCATCGGCCCAACGCAGTTCGAAGCCCGCTACCGCGGCATCCACGTTCTCCACCGCGACGAAAACGGCCTCGAGAAATGCGTAGGCTGCTTCCTGTGCGCCGCAGCCTGTCCCGCCAATTGCATCTACATTGAAGCGGCCGAAAACACCGATGCCAACCGCATCTCCGCGGGCGAACGCTACGCGAAGGTTTACAACATCGATTACTCGCGCTGTATCTTCTGCGGATACTGCGTAGAAGCCTGCCCCACCGACGCCATCACCCACGGCCACGGCTTCGAACTAGCCCCATACAACATCAACGCCCTGATCTACCGCAAGGAACAACTCCTAGAAATCGGCTCCCCGAAAGATTTCCGCGCGGCCCGCACCTCGCCTGCAACTTCAGCAATCTAACACACTGGCTCTTCGCAATCGCTTCTAACCACGCTGAAAGCGCGTTGTTCGTACGAGTCCAAAGCAGCCGATTGCTCGAAGAGCCACGCCTGAGCTCCGCCACTTCCAGTTCCGGAAGCGTAATTAGACCCTCGCAATGAAACCGATGCCAAGTCCTTAGCCGTCATTCCCATCCTCAAGCTCCGCCGAGAATGCCGCTCCCGTCAGCCACCGCTCTACTCCGTCAATCAACCCTACGACGCGGGAAGTTAGTTATGGTTGAAGCTCGGATCGGGGCTGGTGGGTAGAAGGGGGAGATTAGCTGCGGCTTACGAGGCGTTGCTGGCGTGGGGTTGATCTGATGGGTCAGGGGGCGCGAGTGGGTAGGTGGGGGTGAAAAAGGCGATTACGCGGTTGGCGATGCGGAAGCTCACTTCCGTGGCCGCGCAGGCGCTGGCGATGCGCGGAGAGGAGAGCAGAGCTTCGTGCGTGTTCTCGGCGGAGGATGGATGATTCAGAGGACAGGCTGGGTGGAATACGGTGACGGTGGCGGATAGTGTTTGGAAATACGCTGCTTTCAGGATGTCGGCGACGGAGAGCGACCAAATTGAGTAGGGCTCGGGCGCGAGGCAGCTGCTCGCACTGGCCGCCGTAATTCTGCTCGTGTCAGCATTTCGGGCATTTGAAGACGAGCGTGGCGTGGCATCGCGCGCAGAAGGCGACGCCGTCGTACGGCAGGGTCGCCACACCATCCCCTACAAAACCGCGCTCCGATTAACGCTTGAAGAGCGATGCAGCTTTGTTACGGAGGGCCGCGAAGCCGCCCTTCGACTCGCTCTTTGCATCCTTCGACGAAGCCGCACTTATGTTTTGATCCGTGTCGCTCACGTCGTAACGATCGCCGTCGCGCACGCGCTTCTCTTGCACAGCGGCGTCGCACAGCTTTCGGAACTCATGCTGGTCCGCGGCGGGTGCAGGTGTCGGCACCGCCGGCTTCGTGTAGCCGTTCGATGAAAGAGTCGAGACCATCGGCCTCTTCGCCGCTCCGTTCGTATTGCCTGTCGCGTTCGAGGTCTGCTCTACATTCGCGCGTGCCGCTGATTTGTCCACGGTCAACCGTTTCGGAGGCGCCAGGAGCTTCACCATCTGCCCGAGCTTTTCCTGCTTGAACGGCTTGGCCATGCAAATCGTTGCGCCGACAGCGTGCGCGTTGGCGTAATCACTGGGATACGCCGAGCTGGTCACGAGAATCACGTGCACGTGGCGCAGACGCTCGTCGCTCTTGATGAAGGCGCAGATATCAAAGCCTGCCATGCTGTCGCCTTCGACGTCCGCGATCACGACGGCCGGAACATTGGTTGCCAGCATCTCGCGAGCCTTCGAGCCCGTGGCGGCAGTTATGGGGGCGTAACCTTCGCTGCCGAGATAACTGCTCATGGACTCGCGAGCGCGCGAATCGGCTTCCAGAATCAGTACCTTGACTTCTTTCTGTTCCGCCACAACGTCCAGGCCAGGAATGCCTGGCGCGCGTAGCACGTGGGGCTGAAGCTGGCGCCCGCCGGAATCGATGAGCGCTTCATCGGTCACTACGGCCGGCTTTTCGAAAGAGACCGCGATGCCGCGGCGTCCATCTTCATACTCCACGACGCGCACGATGCGGCCCATCTGCTCGGCGTTCACATCACCCGGAATCCCGCTGAACGGGAAGACCACCGCGACTTCCATGTGCTTTTCGTAGCTCGTCAATTCGCTGACGAAGAAGATGCCGCCGCGCGAGACGTCAATTGTCGTCGTCACTTCGCTTGGGCCTTCTTCAGTGATATTCAATGAACGTACGCGCACCGGAGCGGAAATCAGCGCGCGCCGACGCCGGCGGCGCTCCTGTCCGTGATCGCGGCCGCCGCTTCCGTGGCCGCTGTGACCATGGCCGCCGTGGTGCCCGCCATGATCGCCGCCATTGTGGCCGTTGCTGCCGTTCGAGCTGTGCCCGTTGCCATTTGATTTGCCCGAATGGAACGCAGCATTCTGCGCCTCGGGCGCGCTCGCGCCTGCCACGACCGGCGACTCGATCGGCGCTTCGAGCGTCGCTACTGCGGAGCTCGAATCCGCACGATACGCTCCTGCCTTGCGATCCGCCTCGGACATGAACGCGCTAGAGAGATCCTGCGAATCAAGATGTTCGGCTTCGACGGTCCCTGAGTAGCCTCCGGTATTTCCTTGCGCTTTGCCTGCATTCTGTCGCTTCTTCATGATTCCCCATCCTCAGTCGTTACGAGCTCGGCTCGATGACGTCGCGTCGGGTGATTAGGACACCTGCGGAGGCGTCCCGCGCGATGGTTTAACTTACCAACTGGAACGCCCGGAACCTCTAGCGGAGTAGTCACATTTTGGCGGTACCAGAGTACTACCGCGTTCCTGTGCCTTCGCCGTTGCTGTCGTAGGAGAGGGCCGAATTCGCTCCCTCCGTCGAACTTAAAGCACGCGCATCATCATCCAGCATAGTTCGCCCTTTTCCGCTAGCCTTGAAGGATGGTTTAAGGCCAGCCGCTCCTGAACGAATGGCCACCTGTACTTCAGGCGCTTCGAACGCTACGCTCATCGTGCCACTCCGGCGTATGATGCCGGCCAGCATGGCCCCCTACGCAACGCCAAGCAAGCCGCTTTCTCGCTTCGGCCCCATCACGGCAATCCTCTGGATCGCACTGTTAGCCGGCACGCTCGACATCAGCGAAAACATCATCTTCAACGCCTTCCGCCACGTCACGCCGTACATGATTTTCCAATACATCGCCAGCGGACTAGTCGGGATGAAATCCTTCGACGATGGGATAGCGTCGGTAGCTCTGGGGATCGCGATCCACTATGCGATTGCGCTCGCGTGGACCGTTATTTTTTTCGCAGCCAGCCGCAGGCTCGAAATTCTCGTCCTTCGGCCAGTAATCTGCGGGCTGCTTTACGGTGGCGTTGTCTACGTGATCATGAATTTCGTGGTGCTCCCGCTAACCCGCGTCCCGCATGCCGAAAAAGCCATAACGCTCGCCTCCCGCATCAACGGAGTCGCTGCGCTGCTATTCTGCATAGGCCTTACCATCGCGTTGCTAGTTCGGCGGCAAGCAGAGCGAACCGCGCAGCACGCGCAGTCTTAGGGGAGGGTCTCCAGACCCTTCCAGTTTTGGCACTGTTTTTCGGCCCCGTGGTGCGCGCCGCACTAAGCAATTTCAAATGCGAATGGCAAGGAGACCGCACGGCCGGAGGGGCTGGAGACCGTCCTCTCCGGGACCATACTCCTGCTCTTTCGTACAGGTACCGCCGCCACACCGCTGCCCCTGGTGCCAATTACGCGCCTTGCGCGCAGGTGCTAGATTTGAATCTGCGAGGTGCGCGTGTCTCAAATCATCTGTCCCAATTGCGGCAATCAACAGGAAGGCGGCGATCGCTGCGCTCGCTGTAACTCTCTCTTTGCCTATTACGCCGACCAATCCAATCTCGAGAGCGCCTGGCGCCCGGCTGAGGGCGCACTGCAAACGACTCGCCCGGGCCGTACCGAGGCGCACGACGTAGTACGCGACCCATCCGTGTTCGACAAAGCGCGCAAGTATTATCGCGTGGCGCAGTGGGTCGCTCTCTGCTTGATCGTCTTCGTCGTCGTGCTGATCCTGCGGAAGGGAACTCCGCCGCCGGTCGTGACCGATCCCTCCGCTGCCGCGCGCGCGGAGGCGAAGATTCGCGATTCGCAGGTCGCCCAGTCCATGGGCACCCCACACAAGCTGGAGCTCGATAGCACAGAGCTCAATTCCTATCTCAACGCCAATCTGGCAACGGCCGATAACGTCGCCGCGCAGGCCTCTGGGAATGCAGCTCCGGCGCCACAGACGGCACCCGCTGCGCCGGTGGCTCCAGTACCGGGCGCCGCTTCCGCTGCGACCGAGCAGACGCCTACGCTTGAGGAGGTTCAGTCTTCGGTGCGCGACGTAAAAGTAGATATGGTCGGGGACGTGGTGAAGGCGTACGTAGTCTTTAATTTCCACGGCCAAGACTTATCCATGGAGCTGGATGGCCACATTCGTGTCGAAGGAGGCTATCTGAAATTCGAGCCGATCAGCGGTGCCATCGGCTCAATGCCGCTCCCCGCGTCCACGCTACAATCCGTAGCCGATCGCATCCTAGATTCGCCCGAGAATCGCGACAAGATGAAACTTCCCGCCGGGGTAAACAACATCCAAATCGTGGACGGCCAAGTCGTCGTCGACTATAAGTAAGAGCGGGTCACCGCTCGCCTCGGCAGTCGTGAGTGTGGGGAGCCTCACCTGAGCCCGGTGATTAGTACGTACGGAACAACAGCAGTCGATTCGAGCGCCGCCTGCTTGAATTGGTACATCATAGCCCTCCAATCGTCCCAAAAAGCCATCAAAATTGACGGCCGCGAACTTCTAAGCCTCTGTATTTAAAGCAGATAACTTAGTTCGTTTTGTAATATGGACCTCCCGACCATCAGCGGTGAATCGACTCCAAACATGAGGACTATTATATAAGAAATACAGTAGATAACTAACAACTGACCGTTACCGGTGTAGAGAAACCGAGAGCAAAGGTGAACGTCGAACCTCCCGACACGCCGCCACAGCGCCAGTTGGGCCTCGGCCTTCGCGCCGAGACGCCATTTCGGAACTGCGATCTGCTTCAGAACGGCGCGCGTTTGACGCTCTACCTCCAGGGAAGTGTTTGATGCGCTTTCGGCTTACGCACCGGTGCTCTCTCCAAATGGCGTCGTCGATGTCCATTCGAAACTCTAATCGCTTGTGGCGTGCGCCGCCGGCTTCCGCAGCTCGCGAATCCGCTCGATTGCTCCGAGGAGATGCATTAACTGCCGGACGTTCGCCGAGCGGTACCGCTCGATCCGACGAAGAACTGGGTCTGGCAGAAACTGTGCCCGGTTGCGGCCGATTTCGAACTCGTCTCTTGCACGCTCGAGTGACCATCGCTGTTCTTGCGACTTGATCTCGCGGTCGAGTTGTTCGAGTATACTCGCCTGCAATGACGCGCATTCATTCGCGCCCTCGACCCCCTTGCACTCGGCCTGCGCAAATTTTAGCAGTTTGATGAGCCGCACGATTTCCGTGGCGGCGGCCGTTAGATCGCCACCATAAATCTGATCGAGCACGACCAGATCGCCATCGGGCTGAGCTCCGTGCTTCTCGATGTTCTCCTTCAGGACGCTTAGAGACCACACGCAATACATCGGATGGAGGGGCCGGCGAACAACATCCCCAGACACCGCCGGAGGAGCTGCCGGACGGAACAGCTCGGATCGATATCGCGCGTCGAGCTGTCCTAGGTCCTCGAGAAGAACGGGCACCTGGGCCTTATCAACTTCGTGAACGAGGTATTTCTCGATGCGGCGGGCCTGCAAGCGGTTTTGCACGATGTCGGCGATGAATTCCATCTCCAGCGATGATTGTGGCCGCAAGTCTTCCTGTAATTGAGCGAAGAGTCTCGACGCTTCCTTCTCTTCGTCGGGAAGAATTCGTCCGACGAAAATCTTGTGCGTCGAAGCATTTTGAGCGGACCGCCGCTTTCCGTCAGGTGTGCGTGGGCCAGTCGGACCAGGGCGGCGCGGGCCGTTTGAACCTTGATGCGTCGATTTCGACATGTCGTGTCTCCTCTATTGAAGCTGTATGGACCCGGCGTTCTGGCGAAGAGACCGACGATCTTTCCGCGCGCAAAGAGCGCGAAAAAAAATGGACGATGGCGCGGTGCAATGACCGCATGACCCATCGTCCTGGTCGAGAGCTGCGAATTTAAATCTTCAACTCAACTATAAAGCCACATCCAAGTCGCGTCAAGGCGACTGGATTCGCCGGTGATGTCAAGCGGCTTCTGTAAAAAGGTGATCGGTGAATTCCCCGCAACATTTTCTTTGCCCTCTAGCGCTGGTTTCGGTGTTCGGTCGTGCCACCGCCGACTCATGTTACCGTTTGTGTTTTGCGAAGAAGATGCCAAGCTCGATGACAAGCTGCGCATAGCGTAATGAGATTCTCCTCGGCATCATCTCCCAACCGGCTGCGCGGGCGGAGGTGGTGGACCTGAAGATTTTGTGCTGTGCCACAGTGCTGGCAGCGCCACCCATCGCGCGCGAGCACCGCGCGGGAAAGTTGGCGATACGCCTCGGGTTCAAGCCGTAGCCGCGGACGTTTCCGTTTGAATCGATTCAAAGCCATTCCGCATCACCTCCACCAACTTCAGTCTCTGCGCCACGGGAAGAGCGCCGATGAGTCGGGCAAGCGCCAAAAACAATGTGCTCTCCGCGCCAGCGTCTAGGCTCGCTCCTGCCAGGAAATCGGCGCAAATCATCTCCAAGCAGTACCCCCGCGATTTGTCCATCCCGAGCATCAGCGCGGCGGTCTCGAGCGCCTGCTCGATCACTGCAAGCTGGCTCTTGTAGGCCTTGAAGTAGAGGATCTCCCAGGGTTCGGTCTCTCTACCCGTGAGGTGCTTCTCGACCGCGTGTTTGAACTCTTCCTTGGGCAACTGCTGCGCCCTGTGCAACCAGGTTGCACAATCAAAGTCCTGCCCATCCCGCCGAGCCACCTTCACCAATTCCGTCGCCTTCGACCAGCCCACCTGTTTCAGGTGTAGTTTCGGAATCCGTGGCAGTTGTTCGTGGATGGTCATCAGGTAGTAGGCCTTGCGGCGTGAGCCCGGAAAGCGCTTCTCGAGGAATTCATCGAATGATTTGAGATTGTCGAGTCGCCAGTACTGCCCGGAGCGGATCTCACACAGGTAGCGGCCCAGATCCACAAACCGCGTATCGCGCTCCCGATCAATAGCCCTCTCCCAGCCCAGGATTTCATCGATCTTGGCCAGCACAAAGAGAGCCCTGCGGCGGTTGAGCTTCGGCACCTCGAGCGGCCTCCCATTACTCGTCAAGGTCGTTAAGCCAATCAAGGTCGCTGGCTCCTGGCCGGCGGATCAAATTCGCGTCGATCAACGGCTGGTTGTTGAGACAAAGCCCGAGATGAGAACAACTCATGCAAGGGTTCTGCGGGAAGCGGACGCCGGAATGGGAAACGAACTGACCGGCTTCGATCTGAGCAACTGTGGCTTCAACGAGCCGGCCGTATTCTCGTCGTTGCTCTTCGGAGATCGTGGCCCGGAGATATTGAATCTCCGGCTGATTCTTGCGCACGAACACGACCACGGCCACCTCGGGAATACCGCTGATCCAGGAGTAGCAAATCAACTGTGGGTCGAGTGAGAGCAATCCTTCGGGCTCTTCCGGATAACGGCTCGTGGTGGTCTTCCAATCGATGACGCAGGGTGTGCCATCGAGTTCACCGAGGGCATCAATGTACGCAACGAATTCGTTGTTTCCGGGAAGTGATCGGAGCATCTTGACCTGCAGATTCTTTTGCGGCCGAGGAATGTGAACGCGATCATCCTGAGCGAACTTCTGGAGCAGATGGACTCCTTGGTGGACCAGGCGGTCCCAGGAATCCCCTTTCTTGTATTCAAACGGAGTATCGCGATAGGCGCCCCATTCTTTGTAGAGCACTGCACTCGGATCCTCC
>Ga0116216_10003297_pt1 | contig 10515 bp, 7 predicted proteins | sample Sb_taG_11_FD_89696 | JGI IMG/M metagenome (GOLD analysis project Ga0116216, IMG submission 89696) | Peat soil microbial communities from Weissenstadt, Germany - Sb_50d_3_AS metaG | ecosystem: Environmental > Terrestrial > Soil > Wetlands > Peat | place: Germany: Weissenstadt | collected 2010-09-21
CCGCCCGGCAGCGTGCGCGTCAGGACCTGGCTCAGCAGGAGGCCGTACTCGCGGACCTCCACGTGCACCCGCACCCCGACGTTCTTGAGTTGATCCGCCAGCGCGAGGCTGAGATCCCGATCGCCCGGATACGCCCCCGACGGGGTGACCACGGTCATGTCGAATCCGTTGGCGTAGCCGGCTTCCTTCAACAACGTCCGCGCCCGCGCGGGATCGTACGGGTAGCCGATGATCGATTTGTCGCAGCCGAACGAGACGTCGCTGCAGAAGGTCGCGATCGGCGTCGCCGCGTTCCGCATGACCCCGCTGTTCAGGAGATTGCGGTCGACGGCGTAGTTGAGGGCCTCCCGGACGCGCTTGTCCGCGAGCGGCCGCGTGGACGGGATGTTCAGGAGATTGAAGAGAAAAAAGTAGACCGTCGTGCTCTTCGCGAAGACCAGCTTCGTCCGCGGCGAGTTGCGAATCGGGTCGAACGCCTCGGGAGGGACCAGCGGAATCATGTCCACCGATCCCGCGAGCAGCTCCGCGAGCCGGCCGGCATCGGTTGGGATCACCCGGAACACCAGGTGCGCAATCTTCGGCTTGCCACCCCAGAAGTCGTTGTTCGCGATCAGCTCGACCCGATCGTCTCGCGTCCACTGGACGAACTTGTACGGGCCCGTGCCGATCGGGTGGCGCACCAGGGCGTCGTCGCCGTTCTGCGCGAGATACTGCGGGGGGACCATCCAGAAGTAGTAGCCGACGTAGCTGGGCAGGAGCGGCCACGGCTGTTCGGTGTGCAGGCGGACGGTGTAGTCGTCAACGACCTCGACCGATTTGATGGGGCGCAGGTAGCCGATGCCGCCCCAGTGGATCTTCGGGTCAAACGCCCGATCCAGCGAAAACTTGACCACGCTGGCGTTGAACGGCTCCCCATCGTGGAACAGCACGCCGTGGCGGAGTTTGAACTCCCACGTCGTGGGGTCGACCGCCCGCCAGGACGTTGCCAGGCCGGGGACCGGCTTGAAGTTGACGTCGCGATTGATGAGCGTGTCGTAGACGTTCGTCAGGACGTTGTAGGACGTGGTGAGCGCGGTTTTGTAGGGGTCGCCCGATTGGATGTCGACGGTCTGCGCGACCACGATGGTGTCCGAACTCTGGGCGCCCGCGGGGGCCATGCCGGCGTAGATCAGCAGCACGACGATGGCGCACAGGGCGGGCCCTGCGAGGCCTCTGCGACTCATCTCTCACCTCACGCGTATATTGAGCCGGGAGTCCGGCGCGGGTGCCGTGGATTTCGGTGGGGGCGGGCCGAATCCTTTTGTTATAACTTTTGAGGACCTGCGGGCGCGATCACACAGGCTGAGCGGACGGCCGGGGAGCCGCGCAGGGGGCTCGGGGAGAACGCCGCGCGCTTGCTCGGGGTTGGGGTACGCGCCCGCCGACGCCGAGGTTACAGGGCGATCGCGATCCCGTCGGCGGTCCGCCGCAACGGCGTCCCAAACTTCTGCGACAGGAATTCCACCGTCCCGAGTGACAACTCGGCGCGTTCGCGTGCCGGCGGTTCCGGTTCACCACGCTCGTCCAGCCAGACGGGCACCAACTCGACGCGAGAGGGATTCGGCACCCCGTCCCACGACATGCGGACATAGCACCCGTGCCGCGTCGCTTCGGCGCGGCCGGGAATCCGGGGCCCAGAGATATACGGCGGATAGCTGCCACGCCCCCGCGGATTGCTGTGGCGGTGAAACAGGAAGTTCCCCACGCTGTAGAAGATCGGTCGCTTCCGGTACCACTCGATCCCGTGCAGGATGTGGGGATGATGTCCCACGATCGCGTCCGCGCCGGCGTCGACGAGCGCGTGGCCCAGCGGCTGCTCGTAGGTGCACAGCTCCGACTGGTTCAGCGGCAGCCAGCCGAACGACACGCCCCAGTGAATCCCGACGATCACGAGGTCCGCGCGCCGCTTGGCGTCCGCCACCGCGGCACACGCGCGTTCCACGTCTTCCTTGAGTGCCACGGTCTCGACGAACGGCACACAGCCCGGCTGTTCGTCGATCGTGACCGTGTCGACGACGTAGCTCTGCGCGATGCGGATGCCGGCCAGCCCCGGCTGGCCCGGACCGGCGCCGAAGTGGCCGGCCGACGTGGACGACAGGCCGAGAAATGCGACGGTGCGTCCCTGCGCCTCGAGCATCACGGGCCGCAGCGCCGCGTCGATGTCGGGCCCAGCGCCCACGTGCGGCACCGCGGCCGCGTCGAGGGCGTCCAGCGACTGCCGCATGCCGGGCCACCCATAGTCGTTCGCGTGGTTGTTCGCGACGGTGACGACGCTCACACCCGCGCGCCGGATCTCGGGGGCGAGGGCCGGATCGGACTTCATGCAGACGAGCTTGTCCGGGTGAGAGGTTTCCGTGGTGAAGACCGCCTCCAGGTTGCAGAACACGTGGTGCGCGCCGGCGAACTCTCGCCAGATCGTCTGCAGCGGCGATCCATCGCGGCGCACCACGGGTGACAAGAACATCAGGTCGCCGGTGACGATCAGGTCATACCGCATCCGTTGCCTCCATGACACGCAGGACGTGCGACCGGCTCACCCCGTGGGGTGAGCCGGTCGTCGAACGAACGCCGGTCAGAAGCCGCTCGGCGCTACTTGAACGATACCTTATTGAGGTACCACAGCTTGCCGAGCGGGCTGAGCGTGTAGCCCGTGAGATTCGCGCGCGTGGCGCGCACCAGGGTGCCGTTGTTGACGAAGATCCACGGGGCATCGTCATGGATCAGGTTGTTGGCGTGGACATACAAGGGCTGCCGCTGGGACTGGTCGGGGATCTGCCGCGCCGCGCTGAGCAGGCGGTTGACCGTGGGGTCGTCGTAGCGGGCGCAGTTCTGGGCCCCCGGCGCTCTCGCCGTGTCGTCGTAGTAGAACAGCGAGAACAGCATGTTGTCGGGGTCGCCGGTATCCGCGCTGAAGCCGCAGATCGCGAACCCCTCGTACTGCGTGTGGCGGATCCGGTCGAGAAACGCGCCCCACTCGTACTGCGTGATCTTCGCGTTGACGCCGATCTTCGCGAGGTACGATTGGACGGCGACGCCGAGCTGGGCGCCGCCGATCGGATTGTACGGCCGCGGGACGTCCGCGACGATCATGCCCGTCGTAAACCCGTTCGGGAACCCGGCCTCACTCAACAACTGCTTGGCCTTCGCCGGATCGTACGGGTACGGCGTCACCGACTTGTCGTACGCCCAGGAAAAGGAGGGCACGCCCTGCGTCTGGGTCGCCCAGCCGCCGTACAACTTGGTGTTGATCGCGTTCTTGTCCACGGCGTAATTCATCGCCTGCCGGACCAATTTGTCCTTGAACGGCCCGAGATCGTTCGACATCCCGACGCCGCTCACGTAGTAGCCGGGCTTCCTCCACAGCTTCAGCGCGGGATTCGCCGCGATCCGCGGGATGTCCGAGGCGGGCACGTCCACGAGGTATTGGATGTCGTTGCGCTCGAGCATGAGCAGGCGAGTCGTGCTTTCCGGCACGACCCGGAAGATGATCTGATCGAGCTTCGGCGCGCCGTTCCAGTACGACGGGTTCGCCGCGACCGTGATGTGATCGTTGCGGACGGCCTCCACGAACTTGAACGGCCCGCTCCCCACCGGGGTTTGGCCCGCATCGCAGTTGTACTTCTTCGTGGCGGCCGGGCTCATGATGCCCGCCCACGGCATGCCGATGTTGGCCAGGAACGGCGCGTTGGGCGCGGCCCACGTCACGGTCAGCGTGTAGTCGTCGGTCGCCTCGACCTTGGGGACGTTCGGCGGCGTGCCCCAGATGAACGCGTCATAGGTGTCGACGGCCTTGCGGGCATAAATGTAGCAGGGGTTCTTCGGGTTGAGCCCCCGGTCGAGGTCGTCCGCGATGGTGCGGGCGTTCATCGGCGACCCGTCGTTGAATGTGACCCCGTGCCGGATCTTGAACGTGTACACCTTCCCGTCGGGTGAGACCGTCCACGACTCGGCGAGCCCGGGTCCGGGAGTGGCGGTGCCCTCGGTGTAATTCACAATCCCGTCGAACAGCGTGGTCGTGACGTATCCGGACTCCGCGTCCAGGTTCGTCTGCGGGTCCATGCCGACCTGGTCCGCGCCGATGGCGATGACCAGCGTCTGCGGCGACTGCGCCTGCGCGGTCGTCCACAGCGCGAGCGGCATGCACAGCAGCGGGATGATCAGAAGCAACGTCCAACGCGAGTGCGGGGACCTCATAAAGCTTCCCTCCGTGGGCCTGTCCCGAACGAATAAGTGGCTACATTCTCGCGCGGGTGCGCAACTCCTCCAGCGCGGCCGCGCGCCGGTCAGGCCGGGAGCAGGCGGGCGAGCGCGTCCAGGTGCTTCGGGTCGGGTGTCAGCGTGCCCACCCCGTGACGCTTGACCTCCCGGACCACCGCCTCGTTGAACGGCGTCGGCACGCCGAGGCGTTTGCCCTCGGACACGACGTACCCGTTGAGGTCGTCGATTTCGGTCCGCCGTCCGCGCATCACGTCCTGCAGCAGGGACGGCCGCCCGACGTCGCCGCCCGCCGCGCGTCCCGCGATCTCGGCGTCAAGTTCGGCGGCGCCCCGGCCCTCCGCGGCGTCGACGTAGCGCTGCGCATCGATCCCAAAGATCGGGGCCACGTCGTAGCCGGCGGCACGCGCCACCCGCACTACCTCGGCGGCGATTTGTACCGCAAGCTTTCGGACGACCGGGACGGTCCGCAGTTCGGCGGAGCGGTAGCCGCTCAGGCCGGCGATCGGATTGCTCATGGCGTTGACGGCGAGCTTCGACCACCGCTCGCCGAACAGGTTGGTCGTGACCTGGGTCAGCCCGACGTGGTTGACCACCTCGGCCACCCGGCGCGCCCGCTCGGTGTCGCGGCCGTCGAGCTCGCCGATCTTGAAGCACGCCCGGCCCGCCACGGGGGGATCGGTGCGGATCGCGTGTCCCGGTTCGTACATGCCGGCGCCGATCGTGATGACGCAGCCGAGCGTCCGGTGACGGCCCGCGACCGCCGCCACCCGCTCGTCGTGGATGCCGTTCTGGAAGTCCACGATGACCCCGTCCGGCTCGCGCAGCAATCGGATCGCGAACATGGTCGCCCATTCGGTATCGTAGCTCTTGACCGCCAGGAACACGGCATCGAACGGGTCCTCGACCGCCTGCACCTCGTGGAGGTGCAGCGCACGGACCGGCACGACGAAGTCGCCCGTCGTGCCGCTCAGCCGGAGCCCGTGGGTTTTCATCGCGTCGACGTGCGCCGGCCACTGATCGATCAGCGTGACATCGTACCCGGCTTTCGCGAGCATCCCTCCGACGTTGGCGCCGATCGCCCCCGCGCCCATCACCCCGATCCGCATGGCACCCTCCTGTGTCTGAGACGCGAGAGTTCGGTCGAGCGCGCTGACGCGCGGTGCGCTCCCGACAGACCGGGATCCCGCCCGCCGCGGAGTCCCTCGCGGAGATGGGTCGATCGACCGCCGTGGCGCGCCGCGCCGCGCCGGACCCGGACACGTGGATCTCGACGACCGCGCACCCGAGTGGAGCGTCGGGAGATTGTGCGACCGGGTTCTCGCCGTCGCAGCGACGCTCCTGCTTCACGCGCGCGGCGCGTCGACGGAGGGACGTACGCGCGCTGGCGCGAACGAACCAGGCAGCTGGAGTTTTGGGAGGGATGCGGATGCGCTTTACGATCATCGGCGCGGGCGCGATGGGTGGCACGCTGGGCGCCTACCTGATTCGGGCCGGCTGCGACGTGCTGCTCGTCGACCAGGACCGCGAGCACGTGGCGGCGATCGAGGGGACGGGGCTGGCGATCGAGGGCGCCGACACCTTCACCGTGCGCGGGCGCGCCGTGACCGTCGACGCGCTGCCGGCGACGCTCGCGGGGAGACCGCTGGACGCGGTGCTGCTGGCGGTCAAGGCGCCGTACACCGCGGCCGCGCTCGAGCCGGTCGTGCCGCTGATGGGCCCGGAGAGTTTCGTCGTCTCGCTGCAGAACGGACTTAACGAACGCGTCATCGCCAAGCGCATCGGCGCCGCGCGGACGGTGGGGGCGTTTATCAACTATGCCGCGGACTATCTCTCGCCGGGGCGCATCATGTACGGCGCGCCGGGCGCGTTCTATCTCGGCGAGCTGGACGGGCGCATCACGCCGCGCGTCGAAGCGCTCGCCGGGATCGTGCGGGGCGCGTTCCTGGACCGCGCGCAGGTGACCGACAATATCTGGGGGTACCTCTGGGGCAAGACGATCTACGGCTCCATGCTGATGGCCACCGCGCTCGTCGACGAGAAGACGGCGGACGTGCTCGGCAGTCGCGAGGACCGACCGGTCCTCGCCAACCTGGCGGGCGAGGTCGTGCGCGTCGCCGACGCGGAGGGCGTGCGCATCGAAGGGTTCGACGGGTTTGACCCCGCGCCGATGCGCTTTGCGACGCCGCGCGACTGGGCGGCGATCGACCTCGCCCTCGACCGCCGCGCCGCCGTCAGCCGCAAGTCGCTGAAGACCAAGACCGGCGTGTGGCGCGATCTCGCGGTGCGGCACCGGCGCACCGAGGTGGATGCGCACCTCGGGACGGTGGTAGAGATCGGCCGCACCCGCGGGCTGTCGCTGCCGCTCAACCAGCGGCTGATTGCGCTGATTCACGACCTCGAAGAGGGCCGGCGCACGATGAGCCGGGCCAACCTCGACGAGCTCCGTCGGGCCAACGCCGAGTTCTATCCCGACCACACCGCCGCCGCGTAGCCGGATGCGACGTCCTGCCGGTGCGCGGACGAGTGGCCGCCCCGCGCATCCGCGGGACCGCCGATGAGATCCGCCGACGTCGTCATCATCGGCGGCGGTGTCATCGGGTGCAGCATCGCCTACCACCTGATGCGCCGGGCCCCCTCCCAGCGCGTGGTCGTGCTGGAGCGGGAGGCGATGCTCGGGATGGGCTCGACCGCGAAGGCGACCGGGGCGATCCGGTACCAGTTCTCCACCACGGAGAACATCCGGCTCACGCAGCTCAGCCTGCCGATCTACCGCCGCTTCGAGGAGGAGACGGGTTACTCCGTCAACTTCCGTCCGCACGGCCGACTGATCGTGACGGGTGACGCCCGCACGATGGACGAGCTGCGGGCGGGGGTCGCGCTGCAGCAGGCGCTCGGGGTTCCGAGCCGGACGGTGACGGCACCGGAGGCGCAGGCGTTGGTGCCCGAGCTGCGGACCGACGATCTCCTCGGCGGAACCTTCTGTCAGGAGGACGGGTCCGCGGAGCCCTCCGCGGCGGTGCAGGGATTCTCGGCGCGCGCCCGCGTGCTCGGCGCCGAGATCCGCTGCGAGCAGGAGGTGGTCGGGCTGCGCCGGACCGGCGCTCGGGTGAGCGGCGTCGAGACGCATGACGGAGGGCTCGACGCCGGGACCGTCGTCATCGCCGCCGGGCCGTCGTCCGCGTCGGTTGCCCGGCGGGCCGGGCTCGACGTGCCCGCCCTGCCGTTCCGCCGCCAGGTCAGCGTCGTCGCGCCGATCCCGGCCCTCGACGTCGAGATGCCCCTCGTCACCGACGCCGATACCGGATTCTACATCCACCGGACGGGTCACGGCGACCTGCTGTTGGGCGGGACGGACCGGGACACGCGCCCGGGAGAGGGGAGCGACGTGGAGTGGGACGGGGTGGAGCGCGTGCTGTCCGCGGGGGCGCGGCGCATCCCCCGGCTGGTGGAGGCGCGCGTCCGGCGCAGTTACTCGGGCGTGCGCGCGCTGACCCCCGACTATCACCCGATTTTGGGCCGGGTGTCGGGCCTCGACGGCCTGGTGCTGGCCTGCGGGGACAACGGCAAGGGGTTCATGCACGCGCCCGCGATCGGGCTGCTCGTGAGCGAGTTGATCGTGGACGGCCGCGCGGCGTCGCTCGATCTCGGCGCGTTCCGGCTCGAGCGGTTCGCCGCGCCGGTGCGCAAGGAAGCGAACTTCTTCTAGCCTGCGGGGCCGGCCCGCTCGCACGCCGGCGCGGCACCGGGAGGATGGCATCGTGACGCTCGGTCGTACCATGCTGTATTTGAGCCGCACCGACATCGAAGGCCTTGGGCTCGGAGTGTCCGAGATCGTCGGGCTCCTGCGCTCGGCGTTTCAGGAACGCGCGGCGGGACGGGCGCTTATGCCGGGGAAGATCTGGATCATGCGCAGCCCCGACACGTTCTACAGCGCGATGCCGTGCTACCTCGCGTCGCTCGGCGCCGCGGGCGTCAAGTGGAGCAGCGGCACGCCGCGCGGTCCCGCCTCCGACCTGCCGTACATTCTCGGGCTGTACATCCTGAGCGACGCCGAGACCGGCGCGCCGCTCGCGATCATGGATTCCACCTGGATCACGGCGATGCGCACCGGCGCGGCGACGGCGCTGACGGAGGAATGTCTTGCGAACGCCGGCGCCCAGGATCTCGCGATTCTCGGCTGCGGCGTGCAGGGGCGCAGCAACCTCGACGCGATCGCGGCGTCTCCGGTGGCGGTGCGGGCCGTGCGGGCCTACGACGTCAAGCCGGACGTCGCGGCGCGCTACGCCGAGGAGATGTCCGGGACGCTGCGGCTTGACGTCCGCGCCGCGCGGAGCGCCCGGGAGGCGATCGACGGCGCGTCGGTCGTCGTGACGGCCGGCTCAAACGACCGGCCCCGAGATGGGCTGATCGAACCCGAGTGGATCGCGCCGGGGGCGGTCAGTGTCTCGATCAACCGGGACACGTTCTGGTCGCGGGCGGCGATCGACGCGATGGACTGCGTCGTGACGGACGACGCGCGCTCGATCGACCATATGAAGGAGCACGGGTTGTTTCAGACGGTGACCCGGATCGACGCGGAGCTGGGCGACATCGTCGCCGGGCACCACCCGGGTCGCGAGCGGCCGGACGCCCGGATCCTGGCGTTCAACCTCGGGGTCGCCCTCGAGGATCTCGCGACGGCGGCCGAGCTGTACCGCCGCGCGCGCGCCGCGGGCGCGGGCACGGAGCTGCCGCTGTAGCCGCGGACGGGACCATTTCGGGAAGGGGCGGGTGGCCGATGCCGGACAGCGCGGACGTGGTCGTCGTCGGAGGCGGGATGATCGGCGTTTGCTGCGCGTACGAGATCCGGCGGCTCGGCCGCAGTGTCGTGCTGCTGGAGCGGGGGGAGATCGGCGGGGCGACCGCGTCCGCCTCCGGCGGCGGCGTGCTGTGCCACACCAAGAACCTCCCGCTGCTGATCGCGCTCACTTGGAAGAGCATGCGCTTGTACGAAGCGCTGCGCGAGGACGCGGGCGTGCCCTACGAGGTCAACGGGAGCTACGTGCCCTACCGCTCTGAGGCGGAGGCCGTGTTCGTGCGGGAGCGCGTCGACTGGCTGACCCGCGAGGGTGTCCGCGTCGAGTCGCTCGATGCGGCAGAACTGCGCGCGCGGATGCCGCATCTCGCGCGGGACGTGCTCGGAGCGAGCTACGCCCCGGACGACGCGATTGTGCCATCCCGCGACGCGTGCCTGGCCGTGGCCGGCGCCGCGGCCGCGCGGGGCGCGTCGATTCGCCCGCACACCGAGGTGCGCGGGTTCGACGTCGTCGATGACCGGGTGCGGGGCGTCGTGACCGCCGCCGGCGTCATCGGCTGCGGGGACGTCGTCCTCGCGGCCGGCCCCTGGACGCTGCCGCTCGCCGCGGGCGTGGGGGTCGACGTCCCGATCCATTTCGAAAAAGGGGAGATGCTGGTGACGAGTCCCGTCCCGTACGAGCTCCGGGGGCGGGTGCTTGCGCCGGCCGTGCTGGCGGCCAAGTTTGCGACGAATCTGACCGAGGGCCATTTCTCGGTCGGGCTGGCGGTCGGCCAGGACCCCGACCGGTCGATCCGGCTCGGCGCTACGCGCGAGCTGTCCGGGTTCGACCTCACCCCCTCGTCCCGCGCCCGCGAGGCGCTCCTCGAGGAGTTCGGCCGCTTCTTCCCGTCGCTGATGCCGCTGCCCGTCGTCGGCCACACGGTTGGGCTGCGTCCCGTCGGGTCCCACAAGCGCCCCATCGTCGCGCGCTGCCCGCGCCCCGCGGGTCTGATCCTCGCGTGCGCCCACGGCGGCGACGGGATCGCGCTGGCGCCCGTGACCGGCTGGCTCGTCGCACAGATGCTCGCGGGAGCGGTGACGGGGTTCGAGGAGTCGCTCGGGCTGTCGTAGCGCGCCGCGTCAATACACGGCCGACGAAAGGACACGCCATGCACGTGCGATTGGACGGCAAGCGCGCGATCGTCACGGCCGCGAGCCGAGGGTTGGGCCGCGCGATCGCCGAGACCCTCGCGTCCTGGGGGGCCCGCGTGGCGATCTGCGCGCGGTCGGCCGATGCGCTCGAGGACGTCGCGAACGCGATCGAGCGCGCCGGCACCCCACGACCGTTCTCCCGCTCGGTCGATCTGCGGCGGGCCGACGAGATCGGGGCCTACGTGTCCGACGCGGCGCGCGAGATGGGCGGGCTCGACGTCGTGGTGAACAACACGGGCGGCCCGCGGCACGGCGGGTTCGCCGAGCTC
>Ga0116216_10003301_pt1 | contig 10501 bp, 8 predicted proteins | sample Sb_taG_11_FD_89696 | JGI IMG/M metagenome (GOLD analysis project Ga0116216, IMG submission 89696) | Peat soil microbial communities from Weissenstadt, Germany - Sb_50d_3_AS metaG | ecosystem: Environmental > Terrestrial > Soil > Wetlands > Peat | place: Germany: Weissenstadt | collected 2010-09-21
ATTGGCAGGTGCGGATGGTGCGCAACGACGGCTCCCTGCGCTTCGCCGGGCTGCTGCACTCGGCCACCGAGCGCACACTTCCGGCGCGTCTGGTGGAGGCGCCCATGTATCACCTGCCCTTCATCCTCAGCAGCATCGAGGATCGCCGGGCTCGCGCCGCCCGCTACGAGCGGCTGAGGCCGGGACTGCTGGCCCCCACCGAACTGCCCGCCAACGACATGCTGCTGCCCGAGAGCCTGCCGCGGCTGGTCACGGCTTCCGTGCCGGCGGCGCACCAGAGGCATATTGAAGCGGTTCTCTCCGCGTCGGAACCTGCCACACAGGGTCCCGTCGACGCCGTGCCGGTCTCGCTGGCCGAGATGGATGCATTCTGGTCAAACCGAGTCCTGCCGGAGTCCGCCTATCGCGCGAGCATCGAAGTCATTGGCGCCCCCGTTCCCCTCTCTCCCGGGGAGCGCAGACCGCTCTATCTGCGGGTCCGCAACGAAGGCGACGAGTTGTGGGGCTGGGATCCCTCGATGGGACCCTATCTGCATGTCGTGTACCGCCTCCTCGATGAGGGCCGGGCGCCGGTGGACGACTGGCGCCCGTCATTCTTCACCGAGTGGGTCCGGCCCGGCATGGCGACGATCGTGCCGGCCAACCTCGACGCGCCGTCTGATCCCGGACGCTATCTGCTGGAGATCAAGGTTCGCCATTCACCGCAGGAACGGCTGTTCGGCAGCGCGCAGGAGGTCGAGTTGATTGTGCGGCGCGGGGGTGCGTGGGGCCCACCGCGGGTCGAGGAAGTGCCGTAACCGGCTGCCCGGCCGGGAACGGTTCAGGATATCCTCGCCCCCGTGTCCGAGACGATCTCCTCGCTGCCTCTCCCCCCCGACGAGTTGATCGACCGCGTCGTAGGCTGCTTCTCCAACGAGCAGGCCGATGAGCACAGGGCGAAGTTCCTGGAGACCGGGCGCACCTCGCTGGAGGATCTGGAACGGGCGCTGACGGCCGTCGGCGACACTCTGGCCGCGCACGAGCGTATCCTCGAGTTCGGCTGCGGCTGCGGGCGCATCATGCGCTGGATGGAGGAGCTGGGAAGCACACACACACTGGTCGGCACCGACATCGACGCGCGTGCGATCGAGTGGGCTTCCGACAACCTGCCATTCGCTCGCTTCGATGTCAACGAGGGACTGCCGCCGACCGGCTATCGCGATGGCGAATTCGACTTGATTGTCAACCACAGCGTCTTCACACACCTCGACGAGCACTACCAGGATCTGTGGCTGGCCGAGCTGCAGCGCATCGTCTCTCCCGACGGCATGCTCGTGCTGAGCGTCCACGGGGAGCACGCCTTTCAAGTCAGCGAGCAGCAACTCGAGGCCGGCTCCCGTCTGCGGCACGATTGGCGGGCATTGCTGGAGCGCAACGGGATCCTGTACATCGCCGACGACAGCTACGTCGGGAGTGCCTTTCCCGACTTCTACCACACCGCCTTCCACGCGCCGTGGTACGTGTTCGAGCACTGGAGCAGCTGGTTCGACGTGCTGGCCTTCCTGCCCCGGAGCAGCCTCGATTTTCAGGACCAGATCGTGCTGCGCCGCCGCGAGGATTCCGGGGACGCGGTCGCGCCGGTTCGAGCGCGTCCCGCCGGTGGTGCATCCGTGCCGGTCACGCCGCCTGCGAGCTCTGCGGTTGCCGGCCACGATGGCCCCTTGCAGATGCCCTCGGAGGCGAGCGAGTTCGGTCGACTCGGTCTCCTTGGGCGGCGCGCGATATTTCGGGCGGCGCGTCCCGTGCTCCATGCCCAGCAGCGGGTCGACCGCTCCTTCGCCGACGCCATTGCCTCGCTCGACGCTCGCCTCGACGAGCGCATGCCTCCGCTGGTGCATGTCGCGCTGCGCCAGCAGGCGGAACGGATCGAGCGACTCGAGAACGAGCTCCAGGAGCTGCGCGGAACGCTGAGAGGCGACCGCTGAGCGCGTCGCGTCGCGTCCTCGTCACCGGCGGCGCGGGCTTCATCGGCGCCGGCCTGGCGGTCGGCTTGGCTCGCAAGAGCCCCGACTGGGAGGTGGTCGCGCTAGACAATCTGCGCCGGCGGGGCTCGGAGCTGAACCTGCCCCGCCTGCGCGAGGCGGGCGTGAGCTTCCACCACGGCGACGTGCGCGATCTCGAGGACCTGCTGCAGGTCGGAGAGGTCGACGCGCTGATCGAGTGCTCGGCCGAGCCCTCGGTCATGGCGGGCGTGGGCGATAGCCCCGACTACGTCGTGCAGACGAACCTGATGGGCGCCTACCACTGCCTGGAGCTGGCGCGCCGCTCGGGGGCGCAGTTCGTGTTCCTGTCCACCAGCCGCGTGTATCCGGTGGCCGCGCTCGAGCAGCTCGCCTACCGCGAGACGGACACTCGATTGGAGCTTCAGGACGAGCAGCCCGTCTCCGGGGCATCATCGCGGGGGATCGCCGAGTCGTTTCCGATGGAGGGAGCGCGAACGCTGTACGGCGCGACCAAGCTGTCCGCCGAGCTGTTGATCGGCGAGTACGCCGCGAGCTACGGATTGAGCACCGTGATCAACCGCTGCGGCGTGGTGGCCGGACCGTGGCAGATGGGCAAGGTCGACCAGGGGGTGTTCACGTACTGGATGCTCGCCCATCACTTTCAGCGGCCCCTGTCCTACATCGGCTTCGGGGGCGCCGGCAAGCAGGTGCGCGACCTGCTGCACGTGCAGGACCTGCTGGAGCTCGTCGACGAGCAGCTGGGCGACCCCGAGCACTGGGCCGGCGCGACCGTCAACGTCGGGGGTGGACGAGACTGCAGCCTGTCGCTGCGCGAGACGACCGAGCTGTGCCGCCAGATCACGGGCCACACGGTCGAGGTGCGCGCGTCGGCCGAGGACCGTCCCGGCGACATCCCGATCTACATCTCCGACTGCAGCCGTCTGCACGAGCTGACAGGCTGGCGGGCGCATCGCGGGCCGGCTGAGATCTTGACCGACATCCATGCCTGGATCGCCGAGCACGAGTCGGTGCTGGCGCAAGCGCTCTAGCCGGAGGTTTTGCGCATGAAGCTGTCCATCGTGATCCCCGCCCACAACGAGGTCGAGTCCATCGGCGCGACCGTCGAGGCGGTCGCCTCGGAGCTTACGGCCGAGCGGATTCCATATGAGATCCTCGTCGTCGACGACGCCAGCAGCGACGGCACCGGAGATGTGGTGCGAGCGATCGGCGAGCGCGATCCGGCGGTGCGCTGCGTGCGCTCCCCGCGCTCGCCGGGGTTCGGCCAGGCCGTGCGCTCGGGCCTGGAGGTGTACACGGGCGACGCCGTCGCGATCGTGATGGCGGACCTGTCGGACTCCCCCAAGGATCTCGTTCGCTACTACCGCGTCCTCGAGGAAGGCTTCGACTGCGCCTTTGGCTCGCGCTTTATCAAAGGCGGGCGGGTCCACGACTACCCGAAGGTCAAGCTGATCCTCAACCGGCTGGTGAACTTCGGCATCAGGGCGCTGTTCAGGCACGGCTACAACGACACGACCAATGCGTTCAAGGCCTACCGGCGGGAGGTGATCGACCATGTGCAGCCGCTGCTCTCCCACCACTTCAACCTGACGGTCGAGCTGCCGCTGAAGGCGGTCGTGCGCGGGTACTCCTACGCGATCGTGCCGGTCTCCTGGACCAATCGGGCACATGGCGTGTCCAAGCTGAAGCTCCAGGAGATGGGCAGCCGGTATCTGTTCATCGTGCTGTATGTGTTCCTCGAGCATCACCTGAGCCGCGGCGACTACCAGCGACCGGGAGTGCGGGGCGAGCGCCGTGAGCGGCCACGGCCGGGGGTGACGAGCACAAACGGCGCCGCCGGCGCACAGGCGGCGCCCGCCGGCTCCGAGCCTCGGAGGGGCTGATGGCGACACAATCTGCCACCCCCGCTTCCCGGCATGAGGCGCCAGAGCCGTCCGACCGGCTCGCGCGGGCCATTGCGGCGATCGAACGCAACTGGCCGTGGGCGCTCGGTGCCTTGATGTTTATCAGTGGCGCGCTGATCATGTACATGGGACGGGGCCTCACCTTCTTCTACGACGACTGGAACTTCGTCACCGAAGACTTCGGCGGTGGGTTTCACTCGTTGATGAAGGCTCACGTCGGGAATATCTCGGTGTTCCCGGTCGCCGTCTACAAGGTCCTGTTTCACCTCGTGGGCCTCAACCACTACGCCGTATTCCGCCTCGTGGTCGTCGTCCTGCACCTGATCTGTGGGGGGTTCATCTTCGTGCTCGCCGCGCGACGCATCCCACGGGTGCCCGCCCTGCTGGCGACAGTCCTGATCCTGTTCCTGGGCGCTGCCTGGGAAGACCTGCTATGGGGCTTCCAGGTCGGCTACATGCTGTCGATCGTCGGCGGCCTCGCGGCCTGGGTGCTGCTGGACCGCAGGGACCGGCTCGGCGATGTCGCCGCGACAGCGTGCCTGACGGTCTCCGCCGGCAGCTCGAGTCTTGGCATCGCGATGATGGTCGGCGTCGCCGTCGAGCTGCTGTGGCGGCGGGAAGACCGCAGGCGCATCTGGATCGTGCTCGTTCCTGCGGTTCTCTATGGGCTCTGGTACTTGGGCTATGGCGAAAGTCAAGTCACGGGAAACTCGCTGATCGCCGCGCCGGGGTTTTTCGAGGATCTGATCGCGGCGGCCTTCGGCGGGCTGATCGGGCGGGGGCTTGAATGGGGTCGTCCGCTCGCGCTCGTAGGTCTGTTCGTGCTGCTGCGCTATCTGATCCGTCCGCGGCCCGTCTCCGCGCGACTTGCTGGTCTGCTCGCGACCGGCATCACGCTGTGGGCGATCACGGCCGCCGCGCGCTCGACGATCTCCGCCCCCGAATCGAGCCGCTACGTCTACCTCGGCGCCGTTGTGATCGTGCTCGTCGGCGTCGAGCTGCTGCGTGGAGTGAAGATATCGCCGCGTGTAGTGGGGATCGCCACTGTCCTCGTCGCGTTCGCCGCGTTCACCGGGCTGACAGTGCTGCACGCCGGCGCTGGGGCACGGCAGGAAAATGCCGAAGTCTTGACGGCCGAGCTGGGGGCGCTGGAACTGGCGGCCGCCCACGCGCCGCCGACCTACCAGCCTGACCCGCAACGCGCGCCACAGATCATGGCCGGGCCTTACCTGCACACGGTGCGCGCTATCCACTCTTCGCCCGCCGACACTCCAGCCAGGATTGTCGCGGCCGATCCCGTCTCGCGTGCCGCGGCGGACGGTGTACTGATCACGCTCGATGCCCCTGCGTTGCGACCGCTTGACACGACCCTACCGTCACCACTCGCACCGGCGCCGGTCGTGACCGCTATCAGCGGCGCGACTCAGTCACAGCACGGCGAGTGCGTGCAGTTGACGCCGATCGCCGCGCCGTCGATGACCACGGATCTAACTCTTCCCAGCGGCGGTGTCGTGATCCACAACGAAGGCCCGGCACCGGCGGCACTGGCGCTTAAGCGCTTCGGTGAAACCTTCGATCCGCTGCCCGCCCAGGCGGCTCCGCATAGCGTGGGTGTGCTGTCGCTGCCCTCCGACGCGGCGCAGATTCCCTGGCAGTTGCAGCTTGCTTCAATGTCGCAACTGTCGATATGTGGTCTGCTCCCCTGATGAAGCCTTCCACCATACCGGCTCGGCGCGTGCTAGCCGCGATCATCCTGGTCGAGCTGGTCACACTTTATATCATATTAAGGCAGAGCTCTTGGGCATACGACGACAACTTCTTCCTGATTCTTGCTGGACAGGAAGGATTTACGTGGCATTGGCTTACATCGGTTCAGTTCGAACATTGGGATATCGGTGAGCACGCGGTCATCTCGCTTCAGCATTATTTGTTTTTCTTTGACTTCCGATGGGCGCTTGTAGCGATGCTTGGGCTGCTGGGCGGCTCTATCTATCTGTTCGAGCGCACGCTCGCAATGATCGTCAGAAGGCGATGGATCACCGTTGCGTTCGCTGTTTGGTTTGGCTTGAATATCCTGTGGGTACGTCCATTGCAGTGGTGGGCTGCTGGGGTGCAGTACTTTCCCTACACCTTCTTCGACCTACTGTGTTTGTACGCGTTTATGCGCTACCACGCTGATGGACAGAGGCGCTGGATAGGTATATCTGGGGCCGCGTTGGCGGCGGCGCTGCTGTTCTACGAGAAGCCCGCGTACATGCTCCTTTATCTGGTGCTGCTGCGTGTGCTGCTAGTGTCTGAGGATTTGCGACCACGCGCTGTTCTGGAGAGCTTCTGGCGGGAGCGGGCTATCTGGATCGTATACATAGTGGTCCTTGTGGTATGGGGCCTTGGTTACATTCACTCCAAAGCATACAGTTCGCATGGAAATATCCACATAAGCCAGTACTTGGCGTATTTCCGCATCCTATGGTTGCAGACCCTTATTCCGTCGCTGGCCAGCGTGACGATCCCAGCGTCGAAGCTTAATAGTTTGCAGATCTTTTTCGTGGCCGTCTCGCAGATGGTGGTCCTGGGTTGTATCGTCATCTCACTGATGCGCAAGCACTCTGCCTGGCGGGCTTGGGTCTTCCTAGCGATTATCGTTGTCTTGAGCGGTATTCTAGTCGCCCGTTCCCGCGTGCAAATTTTTGGAGTGGATATCGCCAACGATCCACGTTACCTTATTGACTATTCCTGGCTTGTCCCGCTCGCGTTGTGCGCGGCATTTGTGCCGGAGAATGTCCTCAGGCCGGTCACTCCCAAAAGCTCCGCTCCTTTGCAACTGCCGTTGCGTGGAGTCCTTATGCCACTGGTGATGGTCCTGCTGCTGGCATACGTGGGTGGCGCAATCGCCTCAGCTGTTCAAGTGGATAAGAATTGGGCTGGTCCGCAAGCACGCCAGTGGGAGAAGCGCGTGCGCAGCGGTATCGCAGCACTTGAGCGATCCGGCCCACAACCGATGGTCGCGGAGAATACTACTCCTCCTGAGATTGTCGCGGCATTCGTCTCACCTTACAATCGTCTTTCACGCATTCTGCCACTGTACGTGGGTCCAATCCAGGTTGACGGGCCGCTCGATGCCCCGCTTGTGCGGATCGCCGAAGACGGTACGGTTCATCGAGCTACAATTGTAGCTGCAGATGGGAACAGTACGCTTTTTGATCTGATGCGTTCCCATCAAGTCTATGTAGGGCCAGGTGCTCGTTTGTTGCGTGAGGGGCAGCAACTCTGTGTGATCGCGGACAGTTCGCCGGTATCTGTTGAAAGGCGGCTAGAACCTGTTCCAGATGTTACAGAGGCGCCATATTATGTGCAGCTGGCCTATCGGGTTTGGCAACCTATAAACCTGGCCATGACTGTTGATGCGGGGGGGCGCTATCCACCTATTCCTTACTACACGCTCACACTTTCGCCCCATGCTGACGCGAGCATCGGCTGGCTCGGTCCGGGGTCACCACACCGAGTGGAGCTAACAGTGCCCCCTCTCACCACTGTGTGTATGAGCCGCTTTGAAATTGTCACCCTAAGGAATTTACCTTAGTGGTGATTGTATGCTAGACACGGTTACAGCGTTCCGTGTTGCTGGCTTCGCGGTTTGTAAGTTTGGATCGCGATACGGGTGGCGTGAGTTGTAATGCAGTAGCCATGCTCCGACGAGCACGAACGGCACGAAGTTGACTGCGTGCAGCACCAGCGCGTACGGCAGGATCGTGGACTTCGGCAGGCCGTACGCTTTCAACGCGAGGATCGCGGCGCCCTCGAACACTCCGATCGCCGCGGGCGGCGACGGTAGGATCATGCTGAGGCCGATGGCCACCGCGACGAGCACGCCGCACGCGAAGGGCAGGTGCAGATGGAAGGCGACCGACACCAGATAGGAGCACAGCGCGGTGAGCATCCACGCGAGGATCGTCCACAGGAAGGCCTCGACCGCCACCTCGCGGTTGCGCAGGCCGCTGAGTCCATGGGCGAGCTCAGTCACGGTCTTCTCCAGACGTTCCCCTGAGAACAGCGGCACCCGGCCCAGTGGGCGAAGCACGAATCGCAGCGGCCGCTCGCCGTAGATGACCAGGATCGCCGCGACGACGGCGATCGCGAGCGCTAGCACGATCGCGGCGATCGCGGCTGCCCTGAACCAGCTGACGTGCGGCAGCCAGGGCTGGGCGATGAAGAAGATCGCCAGGATCGCAATGATGTCGTACAGGCGCTCGACCACGATCGTTCCCACGGTCTCGACCGGCGGCGCGGAGCTTCGCCGCGTGAGCACCACGACCCTGGCCGCTTCGCCGGCGCGTGCGGGCATGATGCTGTTGTAGAAGTAGCCGATCATGGTCGCGTCGAGCGTCGGTCCCAGCGGCGGGCGCCGGCCGGGGGCGAACAGCGAGCGCCAGCGCAGCGCCCGTGCCACGTTGCCCAGGCCGAAAGCGACCAGCGCCGGGGTCAGCCACCAGTAGTCGCAGCTGCGCAGCGCGCTCCAGACCTCGCTGAAGTTGATGTCGCTGAGCGCGATGTAGGAGAAGACGACCGTGACGAGAGCCGTCACGACGAACAGCAAATGCGAGCGGCGCTTGCCCTTCAGGCCAGTGGGGCGGCCGCGAACGGCGCTGGAGCCGGGATCGTCGACTTGGCGCTCGCGCTCCTGCAGCTGCATGCGCTCGCCACGTTAGCCGACGCCGCACCTGGAAGGCTTCGCTCTTCGTCGGGCTCGCGGATCGGAGCTGCTTGCCCTGCATATATGACCAGTGGCTGTTGGATTGATGCCGGCGAGGTCTTGATCGGCCCGACCGCCAAGGCGGGCGTTCGACCTGGGGCAGTGACTCGCTTGGTGTCGCACTATCCCTCGTCGAGCCGGTTCAACGCTGTAGAACGTCGCGTGCGAAGTCGACCAGTTTCGCAGCGCGGCGAATCGCGCTTGTTCGGTCTTGGGCGGACACGTTGAGGAAGCTGTAGTGGGCCTTGTCCTTGAGTCCGACGAGCCGCTCGAAGTTTTTCGCTGCTGTCTCGCCGCCGGGGGTGATCCGGCGCAGGAAGACGGCGGCGTCTTGATGGTCGGGTCCGCGAGAGCTCTCGCCCAATGTCTTGCAGCAGGCGGCATCTGCGGCCGCTATGCCGGCGAGCACCGCGAGTCCCGTCGCGACGTTATGGGATTCCAGCGAGTCTTCGGTCGCGACAAGCTCGGCGACCTCCATGTACTTCTCTGCATCTCCGAGTCGCTTGCGAGCGTCCGCCGCGTCACACTGGCGCGAACGAGGATCCTTCGCCCCAGGGCTCATCTCGTAAGCAGCTCGCGAAGCGGCGCCCCGGCGAGGTCAATGCCGTCTCGACGGAGGTCTTGCAGGACGGGCGGATTCTCGTCGAGCATCTGCCCGATGTCCTGCTCGGCAAAGTCGATGATGCTGGCGTGGTTGCCCGTCCACGCGAGGACGGCATCGCCGATGTCATCCAGCTGTTCGTTCCACACGGCGCCCTCGGCATCCATACCGGCGGGACGGACGAGGAAGATGTCGATGTCGCTGTCAACGTCCCCGTCTTGCCGGGCGGCCGACCCGAACAGCGATGCGTTCACCGGCGGAATGCTCCAGCTCGAGAAAGCGTGACATAGTCGATCGAGGAGCTCGGTGCGGAGAAGGGCCAAGGCCTCGACCGCAGGGGCCGCGACATGCTGGCGGTTGAGCGTATACAGCGACGCGGGTGGGGCTTCTTGGCGCAGGACGAGCCCCTGACTCACCAGCCGATCAAGGGCCTTGGCGACCGCCGCCACCGACCCACGCCGCGCAAGCCGAGCGACCCGGCGGCCCGTGAGCGGTTGAGTGATTCCCGCGAGGACGACCAACACGTCCCCCTCCACGGTCGGAGCTACGGCGCTGTAGGCACGAGACATGTTCATGGAGTCCAGTCTACCGGACATTTATCTTGAAAACAAGACGCTTGTACTGAATAAAAGACAAGCTCATTCAAGCCGACAACCGGTTGACGAACTCGCCAACAGGCTCCCGGAGTGTCCGACTAAGAGGTCAGCTCGCCGGCTAGGGTCGCTGCTGGCGAAGGCATGCCGCGCTGGTGGGCGACCACGTCTTGGACGACGTCCTGCAGCGTTCGGGTCGGATACCAGTCGATCAACTCACGGACCTTGGTCGTATCGGGCACGCGCCGGTACATGTCCTCGAAGCCTTCGCCATAGGCCTCGTCGTAGGGGATCAGGGAGATGTCTGAGCCGGAGCCTGTCACCGCGATGATCAGATTGGCGAGGTCGAGGATCGAGATCTCGGTACTCGCGCCGATGTTGAAAACGTTTCCGTAGGCGCGCTCGTCGCTCGCCAGGCCGAACAGGGCCTGAACGACGTCGACGACGTGGCAGAAGCAGCGGGTCTGCCGACCGTCGCCGTAGACGGTCAGCGGCTCGCCGGCGAGCGCTTGGCCCACGAGTCTCGGCACGACCATGCCGTAGCATCCGGTCTGGCGGGGCCCGACCGTGTTGAACAGGCGCACGACCGTGGTCGGCAGGGCGCGCTCGCGCCAGTAGGCCATCGCCAGGAACTCGTCGATCGCCTTCGAGCA
>Ga0116216_10003302_pt1 | contig 10501 bp, 8 predicted proteins | sample Sb_taG_11_FD_89696 | JGI IMG/M metagenome (GOLD analysis project Ga0116216, IMG submission 89696) | Peat soil microbial communities from Weissenstadt, Germany - Sb_50d_3_AS metaG | ecosystem: Environmental > Terrestrial > Soil > Wetlands > Peat | place: Germany: Weissenstadt | collected 2010-09-21
CGCGGGAGCCGTGGAAGGACGGAGATTACCGCGTGACCGTCCAGACCACGCTCGAAGACCTGGCCGGCAACCACATCGGCCGCGCATTCGACGTGGACACGTTCGACCCCATCACCAAATCCCCTCCCCGCGAGACCGTTTCACTGCCGTTTCGCACCCGTCACTAATAACGCATACAGCGCCCAGCCGGTTGTCGAAATGTGCTCGGCGTAGCTGATCTGTCCGGCAGGCCGCGTGGTCTCGATCCAACTCCCGTCGGTTTGCTGCTGCGCCGCCAGGAACGCCCTCCCGCTCGCTGCCGCCTTGGCCGTACTGCTGGGATCGCCGATTGCATCCAGCGCCAGCAACACGATCGCGGTGTCGAAGGGCTCGGCTGGGGCGTGGACCTGCGGCCCCCACCCGCCGTCGCCGGACTGCGCGCTCAGCACCAGGTCGAGGCACTTGCGCCTGGCCGCATCCGACCGGGGCATGGCGAGCAAGATGGCCGCCGCGTCCAGCACGCTGCCCGGCCGGGCCGCCTCGAACCACCGGTTGGCGCGCGCGATCGGCTCCGCGAACTCCGCCGGGCCGGCCGTTTCCAGCGAATGGCGCGCCATGTAAGTAGCCAGCGCGATCCCGTACGTCGCCGGCGCTCCCGGTGCGCCACCGGTATCGATCTTCCATGACCCGTCCGCTTCCTGATCGCCGGGCAGCAGCCGGGCGCCTTCGATCATCGCCGCCCGCGAAGCCATGCCGCTCGCGAACGCCTCCGCCAGCGCCGCCGCAAACTGGATGCGCGCGAGCTTGGCATTATTGAAGCCCGGAGTGCCCGGATTGTGGTCCCATCCCGCGGGAGCGAGCAGCCAGCGCGTCGTATCGTCGAGCGCCCCTTCCGGAATGGTGTAGCCCCTGCGCGCGGCGGCATAGAGCGCGCGGGCGCCATCGCCGTTGTTGTGGCAGGAATAGCAGTGATTCTCGCGCTGCCATTGCGGAACTTCGCGGGCGAGGCGATCGATGGCCCATTGTTCCGCATTGACGGCGGCGAAGAAGAAGAACGCGACGGCGGCGGTCACCCGAGTACGATTATACGAACGGTTTGCCAGTCTTTGTACTATCACACTCTCGAGTCGTCGCACCCTGCGACGTCAGAGGTGGGACAGGCGATCGTTTTTTGTCGCCTGTCACTTGCCGGGGTTTTAGCCCGGCATCGGCCGACTGTCAGTCGGCCCTTGCAGCCAACCGTTACGCAGGCCGCAGCATCATCCTGGTAACGCCGGTTTCCGACCCACCCGATGCGGCCGGCGGCGCCGGATGCCCCATTCGCTCCGCCGCCTGGCGGCAGATCTGCCCGATTCCCGAAACCAGGTCGAGCATGTTGGCATCGGCGTCCGAGAGTTGCTGCCGCAGTTCGGCAATCTCGCGATCCTTTTCCCCGGCCTCTTCGCGCAGTTGCCGCTCCACCGGCTCCAGCCGCGCGTTCACCATCTCCGCCACACGCTGCTCCACCGCCCGATCCACTGCCGCGGCGATCCGTCCCTCCAGGCTGCTCTCCATCGCTGCCGCGCGAGCCTCCACCTGCGACGTCACCTGTTCGGCCACGATTCGCGCCACCGCTTCGCCGAATTCGCGGTTGAGCGAAATCATCTGCCCCTCGATCGCATTCAGGTCCGCCGTGACCTTCTGCGCCACCGCGTGGTCCTGTTGGTCGAGCGCCTTCAGCTCGATCGCCATTTTGGCTTCCAGGTCCGCCAGCCGGCGCTCCACCTGCCCGGCATGCTCCTTGAGCCGCGCTTCGAGCGCATTGACGATGGCTTCCAGGACCTTCTGGTCCATGCCCGCCGGGGCGGCCGCCGGCGCCCTCTCGATGCGCTTGATGGCCTGCTCGACGTTGGCCAGGCGCTCCGGCAAATCGCCCGAACCCGAGCCCGAACCCGAGCGTGGCGGCGCGCCCTTCTGGCGGACCGCGTTTTGAGACAGCTTTACCCCGACGCCGAAGGCCAGGCCGTCGCCGAAGGCCACCGCCAGGCTGCGCCAGATGGACGAATCGCTACTGCTCTGCATATAACATAATCTACATCAAATGTTTTAGGCTGAAAAGGAAAATCGGACCCATCGCCTGCCTGCGCCCCGTTCGGTGGTATAAAGCACGTATGGCAACCGCAATCAACTGGTCCGCCGACTTGCAGGATATCGGCAAACTCGCTCTGGCGTACGTCCTGGCCCTGCCGGTCGGCTGGTACCGCGAGAAGGAGGCGCACAGCGTCGGCGTGCGGACCTTCCCCCTGGTGGCCATGGCCAGTTGCGGCTACCTCCTGCTGGCTGTACCGCAGTATCACAACAGCATCGAGGCGCAGTCGCGCGTCATCCAGGGAATGGTCGCGGGCATCGGATTCATCGGCGGCGGAGCCATCCTCAAGGCCGAGGGCAACGTTCACGGCACCGCCACCGCCGCCAGCATCTGGAACACCGGCGTGTTGGGAGCGGCGGTGGCCGAAGACCGGTTTCTCATGGCCGTCATCCTGGCGGCTTTCAACCTGTTTGCCCTGCGCGTTCTGCTGCCCTGGAAATTGAAGCTCGATGCCCGCGCCCAGGCCAGGAAAGAGGCCGATTAGGAACCGTGCAAAAACTCGGCGACATTCCCCGTCCCTCCGCTTCCTCCGCCTGCTCGGCTCTCGGCTTTCTCTTGTTTTCTCTCCGCGCTGATCTCCGCGACTCCGCGGTCGTGAGAAAAAAATCGAGGTGGGCATCGTCTTGACCCAGGTGATCGCTTTGTCGGCGGATTGGTAGGGCGGACCCCCTGGTCGGGGTGCCCTATGGGCCGGGACGCCCTCGTCACGCGGCCGCCGGCGAACCTCCGCTCCCTCCGTTCTCTCAGGTTGTCTCTTTGTCTTCCTCCGCGCTTGTCTCGGTTCCTCCGCGTCTCCGCGTCAAAATCGCTCTCTCGGACCGAGTCACCCGCCCTCACCGCTCCGCAAACCGCCGGAAAAAGCTGCTCTCGTACCAATGCGGACGCGCCGCGTCGTCCGCCACCCTCTCGATCAGCCCCAGGATCACGCGATCGAACAGTGCCGCGGCGGCCTTGTCCACCGGCTGCTCCAGGTCGTCCGAAGGCCGGTGATAGCGGTCCCTCACCCAATCCTTGCGGATCTTCTCCTCCGGCGATCCCATCGCGTAGCCGAACTTGAACGCCAGCGCCGGCACGCCGCGGCGGATGAAGCTGTATTGGTCGCTGCGAATGAAGCGGTTCTGCTCCGGCTCGTTGTCGGCCTGCACCTCCACACCCAACTCTTTGGCTGCAGCGCGAACCGTCTCGCCGAGCGTCGATTCGCCCAGCCCTTGCACCTCAATGTACTTTAATGGATAAAGCGGCAGGAACATATCCAGGTTGATATCCGCCACGATGCGATCCTCCGCCACCGTGGGATGCGCGGCGAAATACCTCGACCCCAGCTCGCCCTTCTCCTCCGCCGTCACCGCCAGGAACAGAACCGAGCGCTTCGGCTTGGCCCCCGATTGCTTCATGAGGCGCGCCACCTCCAGAACGCTCGCGATGCCCGATGCATTGTCCATCGCGCCGTTGTAGATGCTGTCGCCGTTCACCGGCCGGCCGACGCCCAGGTGGTCGAGGTGCGCCGAAAACACCACGTATTCGTCCTTCAGCCTGGCATCCGACCCCGGCAGCAGCCCCACCACGTTCGGGGCTTCGACCGAATCGCGCTTCACCACGGTCTTGGCCCGCAGCGAGGCTGCCAGGGGGAACTTCGGAAGCGGCGCATTTTCCCTTGCCAGCTTCTGAATCTCCTCGAAAGTGTGGCCGCTTCCGGCAAAGAATTTTTCCGCTCCCCGCGCATTGATCGCGATCGCGACCGCCTGTCCGCCAGACTCCTGCAGCGCCGGATCGGCCAGCCCGAACACCGGTTGCGCCGGACCTCGCCCGCCGCGCCCGCCCGCACCACCGGCCGCATCGGCCGCATTCGCCCCAGCCGCATCGCCCGTGGCCGCTCCTCGGCCGCCCGCGGCGCCGGGGGCCGGAACACGCGGATTCTGGATCGTGGCGATTCCCACCGCGCCGGCCTTGTGCAGCGCCGCCCACCGTTCCACCGCCGAGGAATAGTGCGACTTGAGCGGCCCCGGCGCATTGGCCGGCCCCGGACCATTTACGTACACCGCGATCTTGCCGTGCAGATCGAGTCCCGCCAGGTCGTCGTAGTGCGCCTCGGGAATCGCCAACCCATACCCCACGAACACCATGGGCGCTTCCACCGTGCCGGCCGCGCCGGCTCGTGCGTTGAGCGTGGCGTCCGTTCCCAGCGTCAACGGCTCGACATTGCCGTCGCGGACCAGCGCGATGCTCGACTCCTCCGTCACCAGCAGGCGCGTCTCGAATTTCACCGGCTGCAGGTAGCCCGCAGTGCCCGCGGGTTTCAGTCCCGATCGTTCGAACTCCGTGCGCACGTAATCCACGGCCTTTTGGAATCCTTCGGTGCCGACGTTGCGCCCTTGAAGTTTGTCGTCGGCGAGGAACTGGATGTGCGCCCACCAGAGAGTGCCCTCGGCGGCGTAATCGACGGCCGCGGCCAGCAAAGGCGCGGCTGCCAGAAGCAGGAGAACGGGTCTTTTCATAGAGTGCCTGATTAGTATAGGAATAACACAGACAGGCCAGGAGTCCTGTCCTGCTACCCAATCACTTTCGGGGGTTCATTCGGCGATGTCCCTTCCGGATCGTTAGCCGTGGCGCCCTTCGGCGCTTCAATCGGCCCGTGCAGCAGCGGGTCGTTGGTCGCCCGCATCCAGCGCTCCAACCGGCCCCGCATTTCCGCCAGCGCCGCGCGCGCCTGCGGGTCGCTCGCCTGGTTGCGCGTTTCGTTCGGGTCGAATACCAGGTCGAACAGTTGCTCCGCGTCCACCGTGCGCTCGCGCCAGCCATTCTCCAGCCAGTAGGTCTTGCTGAATCCGTCGTCGCAGTTCGGCAGGTTGGGATGCGTGCGCCCGTCGAAGCGCCGGATGTATTTCCAGCGGTGCGTCCGCACGGCGCGCGCGGGTTCGTATGCCGCATGGTAATTCACCTCCGCGAAGATCTCCTCGTGGACCTCCTTTCGCTCGCCGCGAATCAGCGGCATCAGCGACGTTCCCTGCAGCCGGCCCGGCTTTTCGATGTTCGCCAGCTCGCAAATGGTGGGGAAAAGATCGAGGTGGGAAACCATCGCGTCGTTGACCTTACCTCCGGAAAAGCCCGGCCCGCCGGCAAAGCCGCCCGGCCCGCGCATGATGAGCGACACCCCCATCCCGTGGTCGGTCAGGTTGCATTTCATGGCCGGGAATGGGATGCCGTGATCGGTGGTCGAGATTACCAGCGTGTTCCCGGAGAGCCCCGCTGCCTCCAGCGCCTCGAGCACCACGCCCACGCCTTCATCCATCACACGCGCGCTGGCTTTGAAGGCGGCCATGTCCGCGCGCGTCTCCGCCGTGTCGGGAATCGGCGCCGGCGGAATCGAGTAGCGCGCATCTTCCTTGGGCCCCGGCTTGCGGAACTCGCGGTGCGTCTCGAAGAATCCGACGTCCAGGAAAAACGGGGCCGCGTGGCTGCCGCGCAGAAACTCCGCCGCGGCTGGAGCCACATCCTCCACGTGATTCCCCGGGAACGGCATCACCTTGTCGTAGCCGATCGCCGCGGGGTCTCTGGCGATATGCTGCAGGCCTAGCAGAGCCGAGTAGTATCCCGCTCCGCGCAGCGTGTGCAGGATGTGCTGTTTGTAGTCGTTGAGCGCGAACCCGCGGTGAGCCAGGCCGAACATGCCGTTGCTGTGCGGGCACATGCCGGTGAGCAGGCTGGCGCGGCTGGGCGAGCACGTGGGCGCGGCGTTGAACGCCTTGCGGAAAATCACGCCGCCCTCGGCCAGGCGCTGGAGGTTCGGCGCCGGCACCGCATGCCCGTAAGGCTGCAGGTACCGCCCGGTGTCGTGCGAGTGGATATACAGGATGTTGGGCCGCGCCCGTTCGGTCTGGGCCCATGAAGCCGCCGCCGCGCCCGCAGCGCAGGTCCGCAGGAATTTCCGGCGTGGAGAAACTGGTAGTGACATCAGTGGGTATTATGACGCGGTTCTTCGGCCCGCGCCTGCTCGGGTGCTTTAACCGTTTCGGCGAATCCGCGGCTTGAACAAAGGGGTTTGACCACGAATGAACGCCCATGAACACGGACAATTGCCCTGTTTTCTATCCGTGTTCATCCGTGTTCATCCGTGTTCATCCGCGTTCATCCGCGTTCATCCGTGGCCCATTTCTTCTGCACCTTCGCGTCCTCGCCCAAATACAGACGAAGGCGCCTCACGTCGGGTTCGCTGGAGCCGGAAAGATCGCTTCCGTCAGTGCGTCTTCCGCGGAGATCGCGGCCAGGATTGAGCATCTCACCCTGGCGCAGATTCACGCGGCCCGGGCTTATTACCAACGGTCGGCGCCGGTGCTCCGCGGTGAAGTCTCCCCCCGAACCATCTGAAAAAGCAAGACTTCCCCGCCGCCCTCGGTGGGTGTGCGAAGCCCCCGCCGCGAGTCACCAACCCAGAAAATAAAGTCGAGTCTTTGAATTCAATCACTTAGCCCAGCAAACGCCCCCTCCGCTGCAGGATTCCCGCCGCTGGTGTGCTGCAATTAAATTGGGGAGGAAGAACGTGCGCCACCAACGGCAGTTCGAGCCAGAATTCCAAGCCGAAAGCCACCACCACCTCTACATTAGTTTGGGTGACGCATTATATGAAAAAATCGCTCCAGATGCGTCTCCCGATTTCCGACCGTCCTCGCAATCCACAGAAAATAAAAAGGTTAAACCCCATCATAATAATATTTCCACTCACCCGGAAAAATGCGTCACTTGCGTCACCCGCCCCGAAATAGGATCCCTTTCCGCCTCACCGGCCGGGGCCCCGCTGTCTGCCGCAACCCCACTCCTGTTAAAGTGGACCAGAATGCGTAAGCTCCTCCTATTGGCGACCCTCCCCATCCCGGCGCTCGCGCAGTTCACCCTGTACAGTTGCGGCGCCACGACGAAGAACTATGTCGTAGGCGCCAAACTCCCGCCCAGCGGCATCTTCGTCAAAGCCGCCGCGGGCGAGTGGCGGCACGCCGGATTCAATCATCCCTTCGTCGCAGCCCTGGACTACGATCGTGACGACCCGTCGATACTGTACGCCGCCGCCGGTAACGGCCTGCTGCGCGTCTCGGACCACGGCGAGCGCTGGAAGATCCTCACCGGCAGCGACGTCACCGAGTTGCTCGATGTCGCCGTGGACCCGAACGCGCCGGGCGCCATCTACTTCAGCCACACGGCGGGCATTCGAGTCACTCACGACCGCGGCGCCACGTGGGGCGACGCCAGTGCCGGGTTGCACCGCAAGTACACGGCCGCCCTTCGCGTGGACCGCCGCCGCGCCGGAGTCCTCATCGCCGGCAACGAAGAAGGCATCTTCCGCAGCGAAGACGGCGGAAAATCCTGGCGTCTCGCCGGCGCGGCCGGCATCCAGGTGCTGCATATCGAGCAGTCGCCGCACGATGCGTGCTTCTGGCTGGCCGCCACCGAAGGCAGCGGCCTCTTCGCCTCCACCGATTGCGGCGTGACCTTCGAGAGCAATGGGAATCTCGCGGTCGGCCGGAACGTGTACGACATCAGCTTCGATCCGGCCAATTCCGGTCGGGTCGCGGTGGCCGGATGGGGAATCGGCGTCGCCATCTCGGAGGATCGCGGCAAGACGTGGCAACTGCGCAATCAGGGCCTTCCCGCGCCCACCGTCTGGAGCGTGGCATTCGACCCCGCGAAGCCCGGACGGATATATGCCAGCGTTCACGAAGAGGCGCTCTACGTTTCGCAGGATTACGGCCGCACGTGGACCAGGGACGGCCTCGAGGGAAGCGCCATCTACCGCATGAAATTCGTGCCGCAGGGGGTAACACGATGAGGCGCCTCGTGTGGCTGTGCTGCCTGATCGCCCCCGCGCTCGCCGCGGCCACTCCGGAGTTCGAGCAGCGCGCGCGCTCCGTCATCGAAACCTACGCCCATCCGAAAGACCCCAGCCAACTTGGCTACGCCAACATCGCGGCCAAACTGAAGCTTCACGAAGATGCCGCGCTGTGCTCGCGACGCCTGGAAGAGTTGCTGGCCGCCGGGCCCACCGGCGACATGTTCTGGATGTTCCCCGTCACCGCGATCGCTTACCTCGATCGCGGCCAGTTGTCCGCATCCGCCCGCGACGCGCTGCGGCAATCGTTCCGCACCTACATGCCGTATCGCGGAGACACCGAGAATCACTGGCTGCTCTACTACACCAGCCTGTACCTCATGGCGCAACTGTGGCCCGACCAGGATGGCGGCCAATGGTACACGGGGAAATCGTCGGCGGAGAATCTGCGCGAGGCGGCAGGGTGGATCGAGTCGTGGGTGCGGCTCACCACCACCCGTGGGCAGGGCGAGTACGATAGCCCGCACTACATGGGCCTCTACTTTTTGTCGCTGTCGTATCTGGCGGAGTGGGCCAAGGATCCGGCGATGAAGAAGCGCGCCGCCATGATGCTCGATTACGTGATCGCCGATTATGCCGCCGAGGACCTGGACGGCATCTACGTGGGCGCGCACTCGCGGGTGTACGACGTGCCGGTGATCGAAAAATGGCAGAACCCGTCGAGCGATTTTGGATGGGTGCTCTTCGGTCAGGGCCACCCGCTCGATCCGCCCGGCGGCTACATTATTTATTACGTGCTGGCCAGCGCCTACGAGCCGCCCGAGATTCTGAAGCGCATCGCCACCGACCGTTCGCAGCCGTACACCCACTACGAGCGCAAGCGGACGCGCAACCGCTGGCGCTTTTTCGACGACCTGCACGGCCCGGTCTACAAGACCACTTACCTGCGGCGCGAGTACGCCGTCGGCTCCGACCAGGGCGGCACCCTGCAGCCCATCCAGGAGCACTCCTGGGATGTGACGTGGTACGTGCCCGACGCGCGCGGCGTGCACAACACGCTCTTCACACTGCATCCGTATTCGTCCCTGCGCGAGTTGGAGACGTACTTCACGTTTCCGCCGGATACCGGGATGGCGGGTGTGGTCAGCTCGAAGAAGAGCTACGATTCGCCCGACAAGCTGGTGGGCGGCTCGCCCTACGAGAAGATCTTTCAGGACCGCGACAGCGTCATCGTGCTCTATGACATTCCGCCCGACACGCGTTTTCCGCACATCAACGGGTTCTTCTCGAAGGACCTGGCGGAGTTGCGCGAGGATCCGTCGGGGTGGATCTTCGCGCGCGGCGGAGAGGCTCTCATTGCCTGCCGGCCGCTGCAGCCGTACGCGTGGAAGCCGCTCGAGGGCGGAGACAAGCGCCTGTTCAGCCCCTACCTCAAGAACGGTATGGTGGTGCAGGTGGCGGCGCGCTCGGAGTTCGGCGGGATGGAGGAATTCCGCAAGGCGATTCTGGCGCTGCCTTTGGACATTCGCTTGGAGCCCACCCCATCGGTGCGCTTCCAATCCCTTCGCGGCGCGCGCATGGAATTCACTTACGGCCAGGCGTTGGATCGCGACCACTGGCCGCTGTTCGGCGGGCCGTTCGTGGAAGCGGCAGTAGATTCCGAGACGTTGACGTTGAAGTACGGCAACATGCGCCGCACCCTGGATTTCAAAACGCTGACCGTAAAGGACAGCCAATGAGTAATGTATGCACACCTGTACTGCAACACTCTCAAGTCTTCGCAGCCTGCGACGATTTGGTGGGGCGGACCCCCCGGGGGTGCCCACTGGGCCCGGCCGACCCCCTGGTCGGCCTTTGGTTGCGGCTCCGCTGCTCTGTATTACAACACCTCCATTTCTTTTCCGCCCAGAAAGATTTTCAGGCGCAGTCATGAACTGGCGCATGGTGGCGCGATGCGCTGCTCCCGGGCTGTTCTGGCTTCTGGCTCCTGAGTTCTGGCTCCTCGCCCTCCCGGTTTGGTTGCGGCTCTGCTGCTTTGTGGGGCAGGCCATCGCCTTTTGTGGCCTGCCGCTGTGGTTATTCCTTTGGAGGCAGCGGTTGCGGGTTGAGTGCGACCCGGTCGAGCATCTGCCCCGCCACCTGCAGCAAGCCGCTTCGAAGCCCCCCGGCTGGAAGAGTATTGGCTACCCCAGTGAGTTCAGCCGCGATCACTGAGACCCAGGGCGGCGGTCCGGGAAAGGGCCAGGGGATGAGCCTGGGCGGCGTCCCGCAGTAGTCGTCTAAGAACTGTGAGATTGCCGTCTCCGCGGTAGCTGTGATCTGTTGCGCCGCTTGCCGATTCGTCATCGCGGATGCCGCCTCTTTCGACGCGACAGCGGAAATCAGGAACGTCAGCATCCAAGGTACCGGCTCCGGGTTTGCCGCGCGCCACGCCACCGCGTCGGGCTCATGCATCATCCTTGGTGAAGGCCCTGCGGCCAGCGGCTTAGGGCCGCCTCCGCTGCCGAGAAATGGGTTGTGCAACAGCGCCTTGAGAAAGTCTTCATAGTTTCCAAAATATGGCGGAAGCCACATAG
>Ga0116216_10003308_pt1 | contig 10494 bp, 9 predicted proteins | sample Sb_taG_11_FD_89696 | JGI IMG/M metagenome (GOLD analysis project Ga0116216, IMG submission 89696) | Peat soil microbial communities from Weissenstadt, Germany - Sb_50d_3_AS metaG | ecosystem: Environmental > Terrestrial > Soil > Wetlands > Peat | place: Germany: Weissenstadt | collected 2010-09-21
CTCGGGACTGGCCACCGCGCTGACCGATCTCGATGCCAAGATGGGCGGACTGCAACCCTCCGATTTGATCATCCTCGCCGGCCGCCCCGGCATGGGGAAGACCGCGCTTGCCACCAACATCGCCTACAATGTCGCCAAGGCCTGGTCGGGTGACGTGCGCGCCGACGGGCATATGGCGACGGTCAACGGCGGTATTGTCGGCTTCTTCTCGCTGGAAATGTCGGCCGAGCAGCTCGCCACCCGCATCATCTCCGAGCAGACCGGCATCCCCTCGAACAAGATCCGGCGCGGCACCATTGACGAAGCCGATTTCGAGAAGATCAAAGACGTCTCGATCGAGCTGCAGAACCTGCCGTTCTATGTCGACGAGACCGGCGGTCTCTCGATCGGGCAATTAGCCGCCCGCGCGCGGCGGCTCAAGCGGCAGCGTGGTCTCGATCTGCTGGTGATCGATTACATTCAACTCCTGCAAGGCTCGACTCGCCGTTCGAGCGAGAACCGCGTGCAGGAAATCACGGAAATCACCACCCGCCTCAAAGCGCTCGCCAAGGAGCTCAACGTTCCCATCCTCGCGCTGTCGCAATTGTCGCGGCAGGTCGAGGGCCGCGAGGATAAACGGCCGCAGCTGTCGGATTTGCGCGAATCCGGCTCGATCGAGCAGGACGCCGACGTGGTGCTGTTCGTTTTCCGCGAAGAATATTACCACCAGATGCGCAAACCGACGGAAGCAAACCGGGAAAAGTTCGCCGAATGGCTGGCCGAGGGCGAGCGGGTCGAGGGCAAGGCCGAGCTGATCATCGGCAAGCAGCGCCACGGCCCAACAGGCACCGTCGAACTGCAATTCGACGCCGCTGTTACCCGCTTCGCCAATCTCGATTCCGCGCACCGGTCAAGCTATTAAGCCGCCGCCCGTCCCCCGGCTTTACCGCCGCCGCACCGCCGGTCATAAGGCGGCCATGGCATTCGCAGAACCGCTACCCGAGTCGGCCGGTTTGCCGACCGATCCCGAGACCGGCGGCACGCTGACCATCGATCTCGATGCCGTCGAGGCCAATTGGCGTGCCTTGGCGCACAAACTCCTCACCGTCGAATGCGGCGCCGTGGTCAAGGCCAACGCTTATGGCCTCGGGCTCGAGCCGGTTACCGCCAAGCTCGTCAAGGCCGGGTGCAAGACGCTTTTCGTCGCCGACCTTGCCGAAGCGCGTCGCGCGCGCACCCGCGCCCGCGAAGCCTCGATCTACGTGCTCAACGGATTTACGCCCGAGGCCGGCTCGGCTTTTGTCGAGCTTGACGCGCAGCCGGTCATCAACAGCACCACGGAGCTTGCGGAGTGGGACGCTTTCGTCGCCACGCAGAACCGGCGTGTCGGGGCGGCCATTCATGTGGACACCGGCATGAACCGGCTCGGCATTTCGCCCGACGAAGCCGCGGCGCTGGCGCCGCGCTTGCAGCACGAAAATCACGGCATCACCTTGTTAATGAGCCACCTTGCCTGCGCCGAAATTGCCGATCATCCGCTCAATGCCAGCCAAATCCGGCTCTTCCGCGAGCTGCGCATGCTCTATCAGGGCGTCCCGGCATCGCTCGCCAATTCCTCCGGGATCTTTCTAGGCGACGCGGCGTATTTAGATATGGCAAGGCCCGGCGCCGCCCTGTACGGCATCAATCCCACGCCCGGCGCCGCCAATCCGATGCACGACGTCGTCGAATTGACTGGGCGCATTCTGCAAATACGAAAAGTGCCGGAAGGCGAGACCGTTGGTTATGGCGCCACATGGACGGCACGACGCTCCTCACGGGTGGCGGTAGCCGCCTGCGGCTACGCCGACGGCCTCATGCGTGCCGCAAGCGGCACCGGCCGCAAGCAAGGCGGGATGGCCATTATCGCCGGCCAGCGCTGCCCCATCGTCGGGCTTATTTCCATGGACTTGACCTGCATCGACGTCACCGACCTTGGCGATGGGCTGGTCCGCCGCGGCGACGTCGCTACATTCATCGGCAAGGATATCCCCGTGGACGAGGTCGCCGCATCGGCGGGGACAATCGGCTATGAAATCCTGACACGGCTCGGCCCGCGTTGCCATCTCGTCTATCGTGGCGGCTAGGACAAGAGGAAGCGAGACCAAGGTCCATAGCGATGGTTGCACGCGCACAAACCTTCGTTTGCCAGAATTGCGGAGCCGCTGCCCCGCGCTGGGCCGGCCGCTGTGAAGCCTGCGGCGCGTGGAACACGCTGGTCGAGGAAGGCGCGGCGACGCCGGCCCGCTCCTCGCGCAAGGGCCGGCTGTTCGTCATCGAGCCGCTGCAAGGGCAAACGCGGGAAGCGCCGCGGCTTGCCTCCGGTGTGGCCGAATTCGATCGCGTCACCGGCGGCGGATTGGTGCGCGGCTCGGTACTGCTGCTCGGCGGCGACCCGGGCATCGGCAAGTCCACGCTGTTGCTCGAGGTCGCGGCAGCCTATGCGCGCAACAAACACCGCGCGGTGTACATCTCCGGCGAGGAGGCCGTCGCCCAGGTGCGGCTGCGCGCCGAACGACTCGGTCTTTCCGACGCGACGGTCGAGCTCGCCGCCGAGACCTCCGTCGAAGACATCGTGGCGACGCTGTCGCAAGGGCAGACGCCGCAGTTCCTGGTCATCGATTCGATCCAGACCATGTGGACGCAATCCGTCGACGCCGCGCCGGGCACGGTCACTCAGGTGCGCGGATCGGCGGGCGAGCTGATCCGCTTCGCCAAGCGTAGCGGCGCGGCGGTGATGCTGGTCGGCCACGTCACCAAGGACGGACAGATCGCCGGCCCGCGCGTCGTCGAGCACATGGTCGACGCCGTGCTGTCGTTCGAAGGCGAAGGCTCGCAGCAATTCCGCATCCTGCGCGCGATCAAGAACCGCTTCGGCCCCACCGACGAGATCGGGGTGTTCGAGATGACCGGCGCGGGACTGCGCGAGGTCGCCAATCCGTCGGAGCTTTTTCTCTCCGAACGCGAACTCGGCAGCGCCGGCACCGCAGTCTTTGCCGGGATCGAGGGCACGCGGCCGTTGCTGGTGGAAATACAGGCCCTCGTTGCGCCGACCTCGCTTGGCACGCCGCGCCGCGCCGTCGTCGGCTGGGACCCGAGCCGCCTGTCCATGGTGCTCGCCGTGCTCGAAGCTCACTGCGGCGTTCGTCTCTCCGGCCACGACGTCTACCTCAACGTCGCCGGTGGATTGCGCATCACTGAGCCGGCAGCCGACGTCGCCGCCGCAGCTGCACTGGTGTCGTCGCTGGCGCACGCACCGTTGCCGGCGGACGCGGTTTATTTCGGCGAAGTTTCGCTATCGGGCGCGGTACGGCCGGTGGCGCAGACCGCCGCACGGCTCAAGGAAGCGCAAAAACTCGGCTTTGCCCGGGCGGTCGTGCCTGAGGCCGCGCGCAATGAGGCCCCGGAGGGCTTTATCCTTTCGACCATCGGCACACTTGCGAATCTCGTCGTCGACATCGCCCGAGACGGCACGCCGGCGCTCAGGCGCGTCGGCCGTCAGGAGGCGTGAGCGGGAACCCGCATCCCGTTTGCGACGCGATTTGCGGGGCATTGTTAACGCTGGATAACGAGGCTGTTGAGCGCATGAGAAGGCGGATGACGCCGCCGCCCGGCCCGGCTATACACGCGGCGGGCCGAGGCTTCGCCCGCCTGAGCATGCCGTCGAATCGGGCGGAATCAGCGGACTAGCAGAGACCATGCCGATTACCCTGCTCGATATCGTCCTCATCGTGGTGATGCTGATATCCGGGCTGCTGGCGATGGTGCGCGGCGTTATGCGCGAGATCCTTTCGATCATCGCCTGGGTACTGGCCGCGGGAGCGACGCTCTACTCCTATGCCAAGCTTTTGCCGCTCGCCAAGCAGTACTTCAACAACGATATCGTGGCTACCGTCGCCGTGATCGCCGGCGTATTCCTGATCACGCTGCTGGTCGTCTCGGTCCTGACCGTCCGCCTCTCCGACATGGTGCTCGACAGCCGCGTGGGCGCTCTCGATCGCACGCTCGGCTTCTTATTCGGACTGGCGCGTGGCCTCGTGATCGTCGTCGTGGCGTTCATATTCTTCACCTGGCTCGTGCCCGATCGCAGCCAGCCGGAATGGGTCAAAAGCGCGAAATCCCGCGTCGTCCTGACCGGGACCGGACAATGGCTGATGTCCATGTTGCCGGAAGACCCAGAAAGCACCATCTTGAAGAGGTTGAAGCGGCCGCGGCCGGAAGAAACCGACACGCCCGACAGCCCACCGGATCAGCACAGCGAATTGCCCGGGGCGAAAGGAACGGTGCATTGAGATGATCGCAGGACGCCAATCATGACAGAGCCTGCCCTTCTCGATCTCGACGACGACCGGCTACGCGAAGAATGCGGGGTGTTCGGCATCTTCGGTCATCCCGATGCGGCCGCGATCACGGCGCTCGGCCTGCACGCTTTGCAGCATCGCGGCCAGGAGGCCGCCGGCATTGTCTCCTTCGACGGCTCGCGCTTTCACTCCGAGCGCCGTCTCGGCCTGGTCGGCGACGCCTTCTCCCGGCGCGAGGTGATCGATCGGCTGCCGGGCAATGCCGCGGTCGGGCACGTGCGCTATTCAACGACCGGCGAGACCATTCTGCGCAACGTGCAGCCGCTGTTCGCCGAGCTCAATGCCGGCGGCTTTGCCATCGGCCATAACGGCAACCTCACCAACGGCCTTACGCTGCGGCGGCAACTGGTGCGCGAAGGCGCTATGATGCAGTCGACGACGGACACAGAAGTGATCCTTCATCTCGTCGCGCGCTCGCATCGCAACCGCTTCGTCGACCGCTTCATCGACGGTTTGCGCGTGCTCGAAGGCTCCTATGCCTTTGTCGGACTCACCAATAAAAAACTGGTCGGCGCCCGCGACCCGCTCGGCATCCGGCCGCTGGTGCTCGGCAAGCTGGACGGCTGTCCGATCCTCGCCTCCGAGACCTGCGCGCTCGACATCATCGGCGCCCAATACGTGCGCGACGTGGAGAACGGCGAAGTTCTCGTCTTCGACGAGGACGGCGCGCATTCGATTAAGCCGTTTGTGCCGATGCCGCCGCGCCCCTGCATCTTCGAGTACATTTATTTCTCGCGGCCCGATTCGATCATCGGCGGCCGCAGCGTCTATGACGTACGCAAGACCTGCGGCGCGGAACTCGCGCGCGAGGCGCCCGCCGCCGCTGACGTGGTGATTCCGGTTCCCGATTCCGGCGTGCCGGCGGCGATCGGATACGCGCAAGCCTCCGGCGTTCCCTACGAGCTCGGAATCATCCGCAACCATTATGTCGGACGCACCTTCATCGAGCCGACGCAACATATCCGGCAACTCGGCGTTCGCCTCAAGCACAGCGCCAACCGCGCCGTCGTCAACGGCAAGCGCATCGTGCTGATCGACGACTCGATCGTGCGCGGGACGACGTCGGTGAAGATCGTGCGCATGATGCGTGACGCCGGCGCCCGCGAGGTGCATTTCCGTATCGCCTCGCCGCCGATCACGCACCCGGACTATTACGGCATCGATACGCCCGAACGGGACAAGCTCTTGGCCGCCACTTACGACCTCGAAGGCATGCGCCAGTTCATCGGCGCCGATTCGCTCGCTTTCCTCTCGGTCGACGGCATCTACCGCGCCATGGGCGAGAAAGCCCGCGATCCGGTGCACCCGCAATTCACCGATCATTGCTTCACCGGCGACTATCCGACCCCGCTCACCGACCGCACGGCGCAGGACTCCCCGCCGCGGCAACTCTCGTTGCTCGCCGAAGCCGGCTGAGGAATGCCGCTTCCGCTCGCCGACCATATCGCGCTGGTCACCGGCGCCTCGCGCGGGCTGGGTTACGCGGCAGCGCTGGCGCTGGCGCGTGCGGGCGCGCATGTGGTCGCGGTGGCGCGCACAGTCGGCGGCCTCGAGGAGCTCGACGATGCCATCCGCACCGCCGGCGGTTCGGCGACGCTGACGCCGCTCGACCTGCGCGATTACAACGGCCTCTATCGCCTCGCCTCAGCCCTCAACGAACGCTACGGGCGGCTCGATGTGCTCATCGGCAATGCCGGGATAGCGGGCGTGCCCTCCCCGCTCGATCACATCGAGCCGAAAGCCTGGGACGAAGCGATGGCGATCAACGTCACCGCCAACTGGCATCTCATCCGCGCCATGGACCAGCTGCTCAAGCGCTCCGCCGCCGGCCGCGCGGTATTCGTCACCTCGGGCATCGTCGCGCTGGCCCGCGCTTACTGGGCGCCCTATTCGGTATCGAAGGCGGCGCTCGACGTGCTGGCGCGAACCTATGCCGCAGAGACAAGCTCGACGGCGGTGCGGGTCAATCTTTTCAGTCCCGGTCCAACGCGCACGCGCATGCGGGCGCTGGCCTATCCGGGCGAAGACCCGATGACGTTGCCGGCGCCCGAAGAGGTGGCGGCGAAAATCCTCGATTTGTGCCTACCGAGCTTCACTGAAACCGGCAAGGTCTACGATTATCGCTCAGGGAAGCTGCTGGATTTCAAGCCGCCGGCTTGAGCGTGCGCGTGACTCTGAAGGCGACGATCACCGACCCCGCCAGCAACAGCGCCGCGATCAAAAACGGCGCGCCCGGCAAGTTCCATTCCCGGCCGGCGCCGATGGCAAACGCGAAGGTCAGCGAGAAAAGTCCCGGTCCGACCAGATTGGCAATGCCGGTGATGCTCGAATTGGCGCCTTGCAGCCGGCCCTGCTCCGAAGCGCCGACCGAACGGCTCATCAAAGCGAGCGACGCCGGCTCCTCCAGTCCCCACAGTGCCAACAGCGGAATACCGAAGAAGAATTCAAAACCGCTGCGCGCGAAGGCGACCACGAGGAAGCCCAATACGCCGAAAGCGATGCCGAGCATGAGGGCCGCACGCTCGCCGATCTGCTTGATGACCGGGCCGACGACGGCGCCTTGCACGATGATGGAGGCAAAGCCCACGCCCGCGAGCGTCAAGCCGATGGTGCGCTGGTCCCAGTTGTAGCGATAGAGCAGGTAAAGGACGCTGATGCTCGGCAATACGGCGTGGGCGAGATTGCTGAGAAAATTGACGTTGGCCAGTCCGAACAGGCCGCGGTGCGAACGCAACAGCAAAAGCGCCCCGAAGGGATTCGCGCGCCGCCAACTGAATGCGGCGCGGCGCGCCTGCGGCAGCGATTCCGGAAGGATCAGCAGCCCGTAGCACGCATTGGCCAAGCTCAAGCCCGCGGCGATCCAGAATGGCAAGCGCGGGGAAATGCTGCCGGCCAGTCCGCCGACGGCCGGTCCGAGCACGAAGCCTGCGCCAAAAGCGGCGCCCAGAAGGCCGAAGCGCGCGCCGCGTTTGCCCGCAGGCGTCACGTCGGTCACATAGGCGTAAGCAGTGCCGATGCTTGCCGCCGTGATCCCGGAAATCACCCGGCCGACGAACAGCCATCCGAGCGTCGGCGCTAAAGCCATCAGCACATAGTCCAATCCCACGCCGAAATTGGAGATCACGATCACGGGACGCCGGCCGAACCGGTCGGACAGCGCTCCCTGCAGCGGCGAAAAGAAAAATTGCATCAAGGCCCAGGCGGTGCCGAAAATACCGAAAATCTCCGCGGCGCGCGCAGTGTCGCCGACGAAATCGACCACGAGCTTCGGCAACACCGGAATGACAATACCGATGGCAAGCATGTCCAGGAGGACGGTTGCGAAGACGAATACGAAGGCGGCCTGGCGTCGCGCCGCACCAACTTTTGCGGTGGCTTCCTCTGTCGGCTGACCCATCAGCGGCGCTTTCGGCCGGCGTAGGGATTGGCTTTGGCGCGCAGCAAAAGCCGGATCGGCGTGCCCGGCAGCGCGAAGGCTTCACGCAGGGCGTTGACCAGATAACGGCGGTACGTTTCGGGAAGCGAGGCCGCCCGCGACGAGAACAGCACGAAGGTCGGCGGCCGCGACTTGGGCTGCGTCATGTAATCGAGCCGGATGCGACGTCCGGCGATTGCAGGCGGCGGATGCGCCTCTAATGCCTGCGACAAAAAACGATTGAGTGCCGCAGTTGGCACGCGGCGATTCCAGACCGCGTGGGCATCCATCACCGCGGTCATCAGCCGGTCGAGCCCCTCGCCGCTTTTCGCCGACAGCGCGACAACCGGGACGCCCTTGACCTGCGGCAGCGCAAGATCGGCTTCCTCGCGCAGCCGCGGGCGGACGCCCGGTTGGCGTTCGATCAAATCGACTTTGTTGATGCCGATGACCAGGGCACGGCCTTCGCGCTCGACGAGATCGGCGATGCGGGTATCCTGTTCCTCGAAAGGCGCCTGCGCGTCGAGTAGCACAATCACCACTTCGGCGAAGCGGATGGCGTTGAGCGCGTCGGCAACGGAGAGCTTTTCAAGCTTCTCGGCAACGCGCGAACGCCGCCGCAGTCCGGCGGTGTCGTAAATGCGCAGGCGCCGGTCGTTCCAGGCAAGATCGACCGCGATCGCGTCGCGCGTGATGCCGGCCTCGGGGCCGGTCAGCAACCGCTCTTCCCCGAGCAAGCGGTTGATCAGCGTCGACTTACCGGTATTGGGCCGCCCCACGACCGCGATGCGGATCGGCTTTTGTTGATCCTCCCCGGCAGCCGCCGGAACTTGATCGTGGTCGGGCTCGGCGGTCGCTTCGGGCAGAGCCGTGCGTAGCGCGCCGTAGAGATCGGCCAGCCCCTCGCCATGCTCGGCGCTCACCGCAACCGGATCGCCGAGCCCAAGCGCGTAGGATTCAAGCACCCCGGCTTCACCGGCGCGGCCTTCGCTCTTGTTGGCGACGACGATCGCGGGTTTACCCGATTTGCGCACGAGGTCGGCGAAGGCACGATCGGCCCCGGTCGTCCCGGCCCTAGCGTCGACGAGAAAGAGCACGGCATCGGCCAGCGCCATCGCCGCCGCAGTCTGTGCCTGCATCCTGCCGGAAAGGCTCTCGCGGTCGGCATCCTCAAGGCCTGCCGTGTCGATGACCTTGAACGTCAGGTCGCCCAGCCTGCCTTCGCCTTCCCGCCGATCGCGCGTGACTCCAGGCTGGTCGTCGACCAGCGCCCGCCGCGCGCCCACCAGGCGGTTGAACAGAGTCGATTTGCCGACGTTGGGCCGGCCGACAATGGCGATCGTGAAGGACATGATGTAATCTAAGACAAGAGCGAACGATGCTTGGCGCTGCCGCGCCGCAGGCGCTCCTTATCCTGAAACGCTCAACGTGAATATGTGCTCGGCGCCGGCGGAGCCGGCCAGTTGGTCGCGGCGGGCGCTTGCGACGGCGTGTTCGGCCAATTGGTCGCCGCGGGCTGTTGCGGCGGCGTATTCGGCCAGTTGGCCGCCGCCGGCGCTTGCGGCGGCGTATTCGGCCACGCAGCCTGCGCGGGCCGCCGCATCTGTGGCGCCGAAGGTGCAGGCGCGCGCGCCATTTTCGGCTTTGGTTTCGGTTTTGACTTGGACTTTTCCGCGGCCGCAACGGGTTTAGCCGCGGCCGTGCCATTGTCCGCCGCCGGCTCCGGTGGCGGCTGATAGCCTTTGACCAAATCCGGCGGCACGCCGGTCTGCGCCCCCGGTACGCCCTCGGGGAACAGCGGCTCGCGATCGCCCGCAATCTTCTTCTTGGTGTTGAATATGTCGCCGGAAACTACCTCCGTCGGGTCGAATTGACCCCCTGGGGTGCAGCCCACGATAACCAGCATCAGCGCAAGCGCTGAACCGGCCCGGAGCATTGGAGGAAGTTGTCGCGCCGGCATCCGCTCAGCCCTTGCCGCTCGCGGCGATAAGCTCGCTCAGCACCTCGGCGCGGCTACGCGCTGCCGGCGGTGTCTGCGGATCGCCAATGATCAGATCGGCCCATTGCCGCGCCGCGCCCATATCGCCGCCCTTCCACGCCGACAGCGCCAGCAGCTCGCGTGCGCTGTGGCGGAACGCGCGCTCCGGCCCGGTCAGCGGTTCGAGGCGGGCGCGCATCTCGCCGTAGGTGGAGGTATCGACCTGCAAATAGCCGGCGCGAATCGTTGCCAGATCCTGGATCACCTGTCCGGCGCTCCTGTCGGCGGCGATCTCCTCATAGGCTTTGATCGCGGCGGCGCGATCGCTCGAGGCGAGTTCGGCGGCTTCACGCAAGCGCGCCAGCACGCGATAGCCCGCGGTGCCGTCGTTCGCGAGCTTAGCAAACGCCGCAGCCGCCTCCTCACGCTTGCCGGCTTCCGCCAGCGTGACCGCCTGCTCGAAGGCCGCGCCCGCTTCAGCGGCCCGTTTGCTTTCCCACCATTCGTAGCCGCGCCAGGCGCCTACACCGACAACCACGAGAACGCAGGCGGCGATGATGTAGTTGCCGTAACGTTGCCACAGCTTTTTGAACTGCTCGCGACGGACTTCCTCATCGACTTCTTGAAAGATATCGGCCACGGAACCCTGCCCCAGCACGATCCCGGCAGCTAGAGCTCACGCCCAGCTCTGTGAACCGAGGATCGACAAAATCAAGGGATTC